>Ga0070741_10020652_pt1 | contig 10343 bp, 5 predicted proteins | sample Coa_R1_4_FD_66440 | JGI IMG/M metagenome (GOLD analysis project Ga0070741, IMG submission 66440) | Surface soil microbial communities from Centralia Pennsylvania, which are recovering from an underground coalmine fire - Coalmine... | ecosystem: Environmental > Terrestrial > Soil > Unclassified ...
TGGCAGGGCGGGAGGGACTCGAACCCCCAACCGACGGTTTTGGAGACCGCTACTCTACCAATTGAGCTACCGCCCTCTGCCGTCGAGTGGTCCCGAACCACGCGGGCGCGCTCTTTTGACGCGCCCGCGTCACATCTGGCAAAATTAGGCTACGATGTCCGCCACGCGGCCGGCTCCAATCGTCCGCCCGCCTTCGCGAATGGCGAAGCGCTGGCCCTTTTCCATCGCCACCGGGGCGATCAATTCAATTTCGACCGACACATTGTCGCCGGGCATGACCATTTCCACGCCCTGCGCCAGCGTCACCGTTCCAGTCACGTCAGTCGTCCGGAAATAAAATTGCGGACGATATTTGGTGAAGAACGGGGTGTGACGGCCGCCCTCATCCTTGGAAAGCACATACACTTCCGCCTTGAACTTGGTGTGCGGAGTGATCGAGCCGGGTTTGGCCAGCACCATGCCACGCTCTACTTCCTCTTTCTTGGTGCCGCGGAGCAGGACGCCGACGTTGTCGCCGGCGCTGGCCTTGTCCAGCAACTTGCGGAACATTTCAATGTCCGTGGCCACGGTCTTGCGGGTGTCCTTCAAGCCGACGATTTCGACATCAGACATCTTGTTCAACTCGCCGCGCTCGACGCGGCCGGTCACGACGGTGCCGCGGCCTTCAATGTTGAACACGTCCTCGATGCACATCAGGAAGGGCTTGTCGATTTCGCGCGTGGGCAGCGGAATGAAGCTGTCGATGGCGGCGAGCAAATCGTCGATGGCCTTGATGCCTTCCGGCTTGCCTGCGAGGGCCGCCGTGGCGCTGCCGCGGACGACCGGGGTTTTGTCGCCCGGAAATTGATACTTGGAGAGCAAATCGCGGATTTCCATTTCGACGAGGTCGAGGAGTTCGGGATCGTCGACGAGATCGACCTTGTTGAGGAAAACGACAATGGCGGGGACGCCGACCTGGCGGGCGAGCAGGATGTGCTCACGCGTCTGAGGCATGGGGCCGTCGGCAGCGCTGACGACGAGGATGGCGCCATCCATTTGCGCCGCGCCCGTGATCATATTCTTGACGTAGTCGGCGTGGCCGGGGCAGTCCACGTGCGCGTAGTGACGCGTCGGAGACTCATATTCCACGTGAGACACTGCAATGGTCACCGTCTTGGTGGCGTCGCGCACGGTGCCTCCCTTGGTGATGTCGGCGTAGCTGATGGGCTTGGCCATGTTTTTCTTGCTCTGGCACTCCACAATCGCCGCGGTCAAAGTCGATTTTCCATGGTCAACGTGGCCGATGGTGCCGACATTGACGTGCGGTTTATTGCGTTGGAACTGTTCTTTAGCCATTAAAATCTCCTGCGTTTGTTTTGTTCTCTTTAAATCCGGCCGTTATCTGGAGCCCATGATCAGGATTGAACTGATGACCTCGTCCTTACCAAGGACGTGCTCTGCCAACTGAGCTACATGGGCATAGCCAAATATTCTACATCTATGCTTCCTGACCGCTCAAAACGACAAAAACCCATCACCCCAGCCCATTTTGTCAAAAAATGAGCATCGGGGCTGATGGTTCAAGTCTATTTCAAAGCCCGATAACTGACTCGGCAGAAACCTTACGCGCACGCCGCCCGAGTGTCAACGCCTTTTTCAGTCCTTTTTTACTCCCGAAACGGACGGCGGAAAAAGCATTTTTGACCACATTCACGCTTCCCCAGAACCGGGCTCCCAGCTATGGTTGGGCCAGATGAACGCGACAGAGGCGCCGGCGCCATCCCTAACGGAAGAGCTTCGAGAGCAATGGCAGCGGATTCCTGACAAGGCGATGTTTGGCATCTTGGCGGCATCCTGGCTGGCGCTGTATCAGTTTCTCGGAGTCAACTCCGGTTTTGCGACCAGTTTTTCGCTTTTGCAACAACTATGGGATCTTTATGGAAACCCAGCGGCGGACTTGGAGTATGCCAAGCTTATACCCTTGGCCATCATCATGCTGCTGTGGCACAAGCGGGACCGCCTGGCAGCGGCGGGACCGGGTCCGCGTTGGCCGGGAGTGTTCCTGATGGGACTGGCTCTGTTGGCGCATTTGGCGGGATTCTCATCTCAACAATCGACGCTTTCGACGCTGGCGCTTTTTGCGGGCATTTACAGCTTGATGGGCATTGTTTGGGGAGCCGGTGTGATGCGGGAGGCGTTCTTTCCGTTTTTTCTGCTTTTTTTCTGTGTGCCGCTGGGTTCGATCATGGACGATGGCACATTCAAGCTTCGTCTGCTTGCAACGAGACTCACGTTTTTTGTCTCGCACACCGTTCTGGGTGTTCCCCTGGCGATCGATGGGACAACGTTGACGACGCCGGGTGGGCGTGCGTTTGAGGTGATTGCCGCGTGCAGCGGATTGCGCAGTTTCACGGCGTTGCTGGTAGTGACCATTATTTATGCGATGACCGGGTTGACCCGCTTGTGGAAGCGTGTGTTCATCGTGGGCGTCACAGTTCCCCTGGCCATCGGATGCAATGTTTTGCGTCTGTCCGCCATGGTGGTGGCGCACCGGGCTTTCGGGCCGCGGGCGGGCAAATTCGTCCACGACACCGATTGGATCATCACCTACGGCGTCGCTATTGCAGTGATCATGGTCCTGGGCCATTTGCTCCGGGAAAAAGACACCCCGCCGCAGGAAGAAAACCCTGCGACTGGGGAGGTGATTGAATCATGCAGCGCTTGACACGACTTTGGCTCGCTGGTGTGACGCTCGGCTGCGCTTTGACAAGCGGCCAAGCCCAGTCCACGCCGCACCTCGCGTTGGATGATCTGAAGAGCCTGCGCTGGCCGGAAGTCACCATTGAATCGGCCATGCGCGTGGCGCCCGATGTGCAAAAGAATCCGCGCGCCGCCCCGTATGGGAAGGTCGACGGCGTCATCGGCGAGCACATTCGCTTTGAATTGTTGTTGCCGGAATCGTGGAATGGCCGCTTCTGCATGGGCGGCGGGGGAGGATTTGTCGGCTCGGTGCAGAACGAGGCTGAATACTGTATCCGGCGCGGTTACGCCACCGTCGGCACGGACACCGGACACGAATGGCAACCGGGATACTCCGGGGCGTGGGCTTACACAAACGTCGAGGCCCAGGTGGACTTCGGGTATCTGGCGGTGCATCGGACCGCCGAAGTCGCCAAAGCCATGATTCGCGCCTATTACAACGCGGCCCCAACGTTTTCTTATTTCGTCGGTTGTTCGCGAGGCGGCGGGCAGGCCATGATGGAATCGCAGCGATTTCCACAGGATTTCGATGGGATCGTGGCCGGCGCGCCGGCGTTCAATTGGCCGGGGTTTGCGGCCAATGCGGTCGCCATTGAAAAAGCATTGTATCCGGACCCGCAAGACCTTTCGCAAACCGTCCTTGACAAGCACGCGCTGGAAACCTTGCAGCAGGCGATTGTTGAACAATGCGACGCCCAGGACGGCTTGAAAGACGGCGTGGTGCAGGACCCGGCATCGGCGCGATTCGACTTGGCAAAGGTGGCTGGTTTGACCGACGAACAACGCCGCGCGGTCGCGGCGCTCTACGCCGGGGCGCGCAACGCGCAGGGTCCAATCTATCCCGGCTACACGCCCGGCGCGGAATGCGATCCCGACCAGTGGATTGTCTGGATTGTCGGGCCTGTGCCGGCTTTCGCCAACGCGCAGGCGCCCAGCCTGATCGGCGCGTTCGGGACGCAGATTTTCAAGTATTTGGTTTTTGGCGATCCTAATTGGAATTACGCCTCATACGATTTCTCGCATTTCGCCGCCGACACGCGGCTGGCCGCCTCATTCCTCAACGCCACCAATCCTGATTTGCGAGGACTCAAAGAACGCAAAGGCAAGCTGATCATCTGGCACGGCTGGGCCGACCCGGCGCTTCCTCCGCAAGCGACGATTGATTATTACCGCCAGGTTCTTGCGCTGGATGCGAGCGCGCCCGATTACTGTCGTTTGTTCATGGTGCCGGGCTGCCTTCATTGCGGCGGCGGCCCGGGCGCAGTGGATGTGGATTGGCTCGGAGCGATTGCCGATTGGGTCGAGCGCCAGCAAGCGCCGGACAAACTGATCGCTTCCAAGAGCGGCCATGGCAAGACCGAATTCACCCGACCGTTGTATCCGTATCCACAAGTCGCCTTTTACAAAGGAAGCGGGGCGACCAACAGCGCCGACAGCTTTGGGCCGAAATGAAACGGCGGACATTGCGGCAACTGCGGAGCAAACTCGAAGCGGCGCATCACCACAACGTGTATGTTGTTTTGCTTGACGCCACGGTGGCGCGCCTGCGCAAGGTCCGGGCGGAGAATCCTGGACGTGATCCGGCCAAGCCCTGCGTTTACGTCGGCATGAGCGGGTTACCGCCGGTCGAACGCTTTGCCAATCATAAAGCCGGAATCAAGGCGGCGTTCGTGGTGCTTCGTTATGGGCTGCGCCTGGCGCCCGAGCTTTACGAGCACTTAAAGCCGATGCCCTTTGACGCGGCAGTGATCATGGAGCGCGACCTTGCAGAAGACCTGCGCAAGTCCGGCTACACCGTCGCGGGCGGGCATTGAATGCCATGAGTGCGACGTCTCTCATCATCACCAACGCCCGCGTCCACACCATGGATGACACGCGCCCCGTGTCCGAGGCGGTCGCCATTGCGGATGACCAGATTGCCGCTGTGGGGTCGCGGGTGGAAATCAACCGACTGGCTGGCACGGGCTGCCGTGTGATTGATGCCGAAGGGCGCTTGCTGCTGCCCGGATTCAATGACGCGCATGTCCACTTCTTGCAGGGAGGGTTCCAGCTTTCCAGCGTGGACTTGCGCGGCGTGCGTAATCGCGAGGAATTTGTCGCGCGGGTGGGGCAATTCGCGGAGAAGCTTCCGCCGGAGGAATGGATTAGCGGCGGCGGCTGGAACAACGAGGCCTGGGACGACCCCGCGTTGCCTGACAAGGATTGGATCGATGAGGCCTGCGGCGGGCGCCCGGCGTTTTTGGAACGCTCGGATTGCCACACTGTGCTCGTCAACAGCGCGGCCCTGAAGCTCGCTGGAATCTCGCTATGCACGGCCGATCCCGCGGGTGGCGAGATCGTTCGCGGGCTTCACCAGCGGGCCCATCCCACCGGCATCCTCAAAGATGCCGCCATCGCTTTGGTTGAACGAATCAAACCTGCGCCCAGTTTCGGGCAGAAGCTGGCCGCCGCCCGCGCCGCCTCACAGCACGCGGCCAGCCTCGGCGTAACGAGCGTTCAGGACATGTCGGCAGATGACGATTTGCCGGTGTATGAGGATTTGATTTCGCGGGGCGAACTTTTAACGCGCGTTTACGGCATGTGGCCACTCCCCAGGTGGGAGGAGTTGGAAAAGCGCGGCATCTGCCTCAAGTCACCCATGCTGCGGAACGGCGGCCTAAAAGGGTTTAGCGATGGGAGCCTGGGATCCGGCACCGCCCTGTTTTTCGAGGCGTACACGGATCGCCCGGATTACCGCGGTCTGTGGGCGCCGGAGATGTTTCCAAAATCCCGCATGACGGCGCGCGTGATTTGCGCTGATCATGCCGGCCTGCATATCGCAATCCATGCGATCGGCGACCGCGCTAATCATAGTATGCTGACGCTTTTGGAGCATTTGCCCAAAGTCAACGGCCTGCGCGAACGGCGCCATCGGATTGAGCATGCGCAACATTTGCGGCCGCGCGACGTTCCGCGCTTTAGTCAGGCCGGAATCATCGCCTCCATGCAGCCGTATCATCTCGCCGATGACGGATGCTGGGCAGAAAAACGCCTTGGCGCCGAACGCTGCCGTCTGGCCTACGCTTTTCGCTCTCTTCTAGACGCGGGCGCGACCCTCGCCTTCGGCTCTGATTGGCCGGTGGCTCCGTTGGATCCGATTCCCGGCATCGCCGCCGCCGTCACGCGCCAGACCCTTGATGCCAGGAATCCAAACGGCTGGTTTCCCGAACAGCGAATCACCGTTGAAGAAACCATTCGCGCCTACACTGTGGGAGCTGCCTACGCTGAGTTTCAAGAGAGCGTCAAAGGAACGATTGCGCCCGGAAAGCTGGCCGATCTGGTTCTTCTTGATCGCGATCTATTCGCGATTCCGCCGGCGGAAATAGCCGCCGCCAAAATCGATCTCACGATCATGGGCGGGCGTGTCGTGTTTGAACGATGAAGCTGGCCGCCCGCTCCCTGCCGATGGCCTCTTGAGGTGGGAAGAAACGGACCCGACACAATCCAACCCAAAACATTGCCAGTTGGGCTTTTATGAAATAGAGTGCATCAAGCGCGGTTGCCTCCCCTCTGATCGCGCGGAGTGCGGATTTGGCGTTGGCAATGGGCAATATCGAAGAAAACCAAGGCGCAGAATCAAGTCATTCTCGGGCAGGGGCCAAGGTGGAGTGTCCAGTGGTGGGCATCGGTGCGTCGGCGGGAGGACTGGAGTTATTTCAGCGTTTTTTTTCGCGAATGCCGCCAACGACGGGGATGTCGTTCATCCTGCTGCAGCATCTGGATCCGAGGCACGACACGCTCATGCCAGAGCTGCTGGCAAAACACACACCCATGGCCGTGGCGAAGGCGGAGGACGGACGCACCCTGGAACCCAACCAAATTTACGTAATCCCGCCGAACGCGCTCTTAGCCTTGGAAGGGCGCGCGCTGCGAGTTTCGACCTTCGATAAGAACCGGCGGCAGACTCCGCTGATCGATCACTTCTTTCGGAGTCTTGCCGCCAGCCAGAGGGACGGGGCTGTCGCAGTCATTCTGTCTGGAACGGGCTCCGATGGGACGCTCGGAATGAAGGCCGTGAAGGAACATGGTGGGTTGACGATCGCGCAGTCGCCTGATTCGGCCCGATACGACAGCATGCCGCGGAGCGCGATTTCGGCGGGGGTTGTGGACTACGTGTTGGGGGTCGATGAGATGCCGGAGCGGATCATGGCTTATGCGGAGCATCTCAACAAACTGCATTCGGGGGCGGGCGAGGAAAGCGGCGCCGCAGAGGCCCTGGCGCGAATCTTCCCCATTCTGCGGGAAAAAACCGGGCACGACTTCAGCCGCTACAAACAGAGCACCGTGATGCGCCGGATCCATCGCCGTATGCGGGTGGCATACATCAAATCGTTGCGGGAGTATGTGGAATGGTTGGAGGGAAGCGACGAGGAAAAACAGAGCCTTTTCAAGGATCTGCTGATCGGCGTGACGCAGTTTTTTCGCGATGAGGAGGCCTTCGCCCATCTTGAGCGGAAGGTCATGCCAGCGCTATTTCGCGACAAGGGCGGGGACGGCCAAATTCGCATCTGGGTTCCGGGCTGCGCGAGCGGCGAAGAAGCCTACTCGATTGCCATTCTGGCGTGCGAGCAGGCATCCCGGCAAACCCAGGCGCCCAAAGTGCAGATTTTTGCCACTGACCTTGACACGGAGGCGCTGACGGTGGCGCGGAAGGCCCGCTACAGCGATGAAATCGCCGCGCAGGTTTCCGCCGAGCGGCTGGCGCGGTTTTTCACCCGGCATGGGGACAGTTTCGAGTTGCGGGAGGAAATCCGGGAAATGTGCGTGTTCTCCCCGCACAATCTTATCAAGGACCCGCCGTTTTCCCGGCTGGATTTGATCTCGTGCCGGAACGTGTTGATTTATCTTGAGGCCGAAGCGCAACGGAAACTGCTGCAGATTTTTCATTATGCCCTCAATCCGTCGGGGTTTTTGTTTCTTGGCCCCTCAGAAAGCGTGGCCAACCGCGGCGAAATGTTTGACGCGGTGGATTCCAAAGCGCGGCTCTTCCAGCGCAAGCCGGCGGCCCTGCGTGAACTGGCGTCAGTCCCACTGATCGAGACGCGGCGGATGACCCGGGCACCGGCGGCCGGGCCTGTGCAGATTCCGATTGGCAACGAACAAACGATTGCCCGGACAATCGAGCGCATTGTCATGGAGGACTACGCCCCCGGCAGCGCAATCGTCAATGAACGCGGCGAGATTATTTATTTTTCCGGGCGGACAGAGAAGTATCTCGCGGCGCCGGTCGGCTCGCCGACGAACAAACTGCTGGAGATGGCAAAACCGGCAATTCGCATGGAGCTGCGCACGCTCCTGCACCGGGCGCTTAACGAAGGGAGGGAAGCCACCAGGGAGAACCTGGCGGTGGAACTGGAGACAGGCGTGCAGCCATTGAACTTGATCGTCCGGCCGCTGCCGGAGGTTGGAAAAGATTCGCGCCATTTCATCGTGGTTTTTCAGGAAATTGTTCCCGCGGCGAGTTCGGTCCTGAGGCCGGTCGCCAACGCCCAAACCGAGGGGGCCAATCCTGTGGTGGAGCAACTCGAGCATGAGTTGCGCACGATCAGGGAGGATCTGCAGACCACGATTGAAGAGCTGGAAACTTCCAATGAGGAGCTGAAATCGGCCAATGAAGAGCTTCTCTCGATGAATGAGGAGCTTCAGTCAACCAACGAGGAACTCCAGACCTCCAAGGAGGAGGTGCAATCAGTCAATGACGAGTTGCAACGCAAGGTGGACGAGTTGGATGCCGCCCACGCGGACCTGCACAACCTCTTTCAAAGCACGGATGTCGCCGCGATTTTCGTGGACAAGGATTTGCGGATTACGCGCTTTACGCCGGCGGTCTATGGAGTGACACGGCTCGGCGAACGAGAAATTGGCCGGCGGCTGATGGACGTGGCGCCGGAACTGGCGGGCACAGGCGCGCTCGAGGACATGGAGGAAACGTTGCGGACCCTGGCGCCGCGCGAACGCGAGATGTCCGTTGGGGGCGGCCAGAAGTGGTTGGTCCGCCGCATCACGCCTTACCGCGCGCTGGACCAAACGGTCCAAGGGCTGGTCATCACTTTTTCCGATGTCACAGAAATTCGGCGCGCCGACGAGCAGCGCTCGCGGCTGGCAGCCATTGTGGAAGGCTCCGAAGACGCCATCATTGGGCATGCGCCAGATGGGATTGTGACGTCATGGAACCACGCCGCGGAACTAATCTACGGCTATTCGGCGAGCGAAGCGGTGGGGCAGCCCATTTCGTTTATTATTCCACGGGAGCTGGCGCATGAGATGGCGGCGGTTTACACGCGGCTGTTACGGGGCGAATCGGTTGCGCGGTTCAATTCCCAGCGGATGAGCAAGAGCGGACAGATCTTCGACGTGTCAGTCACGGTGTCGCCGATCCGGGACGACCACCAGCGTGTGATCGGGTTTTCCTCGTTGACCCGGGACATCACGCAGCTTTTGCGGGCCGCCGAGCAGCAGGCGCGGCTGGCCTCGATCGTGGCCAACTCGGATGACGCTATTGTCAGCAAGAGTTTGGACGGAATTGTCACGAGTTGGAACGACGGGGCCGAACGCATCTTTGGTTACACCGCGGCGGAAATGGTCGGCCAATCCATTTTAAAGATCATTCCTTTGGACCGCCACCACGAGGAGCCGGCCATCCTGGATCGGCTTCGGCAAGGCCAGAGGGTCGATCACTTTGAGACGGTGCGACGACGAAAAGACGGCACGCTCATCGATATTTCAGTGACGATCTCTCCCGTGCGCGACGCTTCGGGGCGGATAATCGGCGCCTCAAAAATTGCGCGGGACATTTCCACGCGCAAGCAAATGGAAGCCGCGCTACGCGAAGCCAAGGAGTCGTTGGAACGCCAGGTGGCCGAGCGCACGGCCGATCTGCATGAGACGGTCCGATCGCTGGAAGGGGTCTGCTACAGCATGGCGCACGATCTTCGCGCCCCGGTGCGTTCGATCCATGGCTTTGCGCAAATCCTGCTGACCGATTACGCGCACTGCCTGGATGCCGACGGCAAGTTATACACCGAACGGATGATCGGCGCGACCGCTCGCATGGAGCAATTGATCACGGATCTGCTGAGGTTCGCCAAACTCGCTCATGAGGACCTGCCGGTTGCCAACGTGGACGTTCAGGAACACGTGCGCAAAGTGAGCGAGGATTTGGCGGCGGAACTGCAAAGAAAACGCGCCGAGATCATCGTGGCGCCAGGTCCGGGGATGATGGTGCGGGCCAATCCGACGGTTATCCGCCAAGTCTTGCAGAACATTATCGCCAACGCGATCACATTCGTGGAACCTGGGGTCGCTCCGCGGGTGGAAATTTCTGTCGCGCGCGTTGGAGATCGGGTTCAAATTTGCATCGCAGACAACGGAATCGGCATTCCCAAGGAATATCAGCAAAAGATTTTCGGGCTATTCGAACGGCTGCATACACCGGAACAGTATCCGGGCACGGGAGTGGGTCTGGCGCTGGTCAAGCGGGGGATCGAGCGCACTGGCGGACATATCTCAGTGGATTCGGAGCCGGGGCGCGGGAGCCGTTTTTGCGTCGATTTCCCCGCCGCGGA
>Ga0070741_10020653_pt1 | contig 10342 bp, 7 predicted proteins | sample Coa_R1_4_FD_66440 | JGI IMG/M metagenome (GOLD analysis project Ga0070741, IMG submission 66440) | Surface soil microbial communities from Centralia Pennsylvania, which are recovering from an underground coalmine fire - Coalmine... | ecosystem: Environmental > Terrestrial > Soil > Unclassified ...
CGCTCGTATCCCTCGGGCACAAACAACGGATCGTAGCCGAAGCCGCCCTGGCCGCGGGGTTCCCGCGCCAACCGGCCGCCGCAGTGCCCCTCAAAAACCTGCTCCGCACCCGCCGGCCCGGCGAGAACCAGCACGCAGACGTAGTGCGCACCGCGCCGGTCATCCGGCACGTCGCGCATCACCTCAATCAAGTGCCGTAAATTGGCCGCATCGTCGCTTTTCGGCCCGGCGAAATAAGCCGATTCCACGCCCGGTGCGCCCGCGAGCGCGTCGACGCACAGGCCGCTGTCGTCGGCCAGCGCCCATCCGCCGGCCGGGAGACGCGCCTGTAGGGCGCGGGCTTTTTTTTGGGCGTTGCCCAGAAAGGTTCCGGTGTCTTCTACCACCGAAGGCATGCCTCCCGCCTCCGTCGCCGGCCGGATTGCCACCCGACACCCGCTCGCGTCGGCCAGGGCCTGGAATTCCCGCGCCTTGTGCGGATTAGCCGATGCTAAAAACAGTTTCATCGACAAACAATTTTTCCGGGTAGGCCACGCGGCCCCGCATGAGGATGTCGTCGCCGAATGTCTCATGCCGCACGTCCGCCAACCGGATCGCCTGCGCCACCTTCTCCGTCCGCAATCCGCTGAACATGCCCTTGGCCTTGTCATCCGCGAAAAGCAGCGGCGAACGATAAACAAACATATAGTCGAGCTCGCGCGCCTGGAGAAATTCGCTCACCAACTGCGCCCCGCCCTCAAAATAAACGCCGGTAATTTTCTCCTCGACGCACTTCTGCCGAAAGTCGGCCAGCGCGACCCGCTGGGTCAGCGAAGGCATGACCCAGACCTGCACACCCGCCGCCCGCAGTTTCCGGGCGTAGCCGGCGCCGCTGTGCGGCGTGGTCACGACCACCGTGCGCTCGCGAAACTCGTCGCGGTAAACCTGCGGCTGCACCCGGTCGAGCACGGTCCGCAACAAGCCGTCAAAAACAAACCGAATCGGACACCATTCGCCGCTGCCGGTGCGGGCCGTCAGCCGCGGATTATCCTTCATCACCGTCCCCGCGCCCACTGCAATGGCGGGAAAAAGCCGGCGCCAGCGCATCACGTCCGACCGGGCCTGCTCGCCGGTGATCCATTTCGAGTCGCCGGTGCGGCAGGCAATCCGTCCGTCGAGCGTCACCGCCGATTTTGCGGCGAAAAACGGCGTGCCGCGCGTGATCCAATGGTTGAAGATCATGTTCAGGTCGGCGCATTCCTGCTCGAGCACACCAGTCGTCACCTCCACGCCGGCCGCCCGCAACAATTCGAAGCCCCGCCCGGCGTGCGCCGGGTTGGGATCAGCCGCGCCGGCGACCACGTGTTTCAGGCCGGCGGCGATGATCGCCTCGGTGCAGGCGCCGGTGCGCCCCGGCGTCGAGCACGGTTCGAGTGTGACGTAAAGGATGGCACCCGGCTTCGGCTTGCGTCCGAGCGCCTGCAGCGCCACCCGCTCGGCGTGAGGTGCGCCGTCCTGCTCATGGTATCCTTCCGCCACCGCCTTGCCGTCCTCGACGATGACGGCCCCGACCATCGGATTCGGATGGGTGGCGCCCCACGCCCGGCGGGCCAGCTCCAGCGCCCGCCACATGAAAAATTCATGGTCAGTCGTGGACATAAGGGTTGTGCTTTTTTTCCTCCGCCACCGACGTCTCCGGGCCGTGGCCGGGAAAAATCCGCGTGCTCCCGGGGAGCGTGTAGATCTGCGTCCGGATCGATTTTTCCAGCACTTCGAAACTGCCGCCCGGCAGGTCGGTCCGGCCGACGCTGCCGGCAAAGAGCGCGTCGCCGACGAAGGCCGCGCCGGCCGCCGCGAAATAAAACAGCACGTTGCCCAGACTATGGCCGGGCACATGGCGGATTTCGGCGATCGCACCGAGGGCGGCCAACTTGTCGCCCTGCTTCACCCAGGCATCGACGTTCACCGCCTCGAGGTGCAGCTCCTCCCCCATGAACCGCTTCATCACCTCAGGTGTCTCGATCAGCACCCGGTCGTCGGCATGAGCGCGGACTCTTGCGCCGGTTGCGCGCACCACCCCGGCCGCGCCCTGGGTATGGTCCCAGTGCCCGTGGGTGATCCAGAGCTCGCCCAGGCGGCATTTTTCCCGCCGCAAAACCGGCTCCACCTCGGCCCAGATGGCCTCGGGCGCATCAATCAGCACCGCCTCGCCGCGCGACGGCTCCGTCAGCAGGTAGGCGTTGGTCTCGATGGGTCCGGCGGGCAGGACGTGGATGTTCATCGGCGACCGTCCAGTCCAGCGTTTCACGGCCGGCCGCGCAATCGCGAAAAAATCCCCTTCCCCTCGCCCGTTTCCCTGCTACTTAGTCAGCCTTTATGCCGACGTTGAAGTTCGCCGTTTTACCTGGAGATTACATCGGGCCCGAGGTCATGACCGAGGCCCTGCGCGTCCTCGCCCATGCGGCGCGGCAGGAGGGGGTCGACCTGGCTTATCAAACCGCCGATGTCGGCGGCGCGGGCATCGACAACCATGGGAAGGCTCTGCCCGACTCCACCCTCAAGCTTTGCGAGCAATCCGACGCCATTCTTTTCGGATCGGTTGGCGGCCCGAAATGGGAAAAACTTCCGCCGAAGGAACAGCCCGAACGCGCCGCCCTGCTGCCGCTGCGCAAACACTTCACCCTTTTCGCCAACATCCGCCCCGGCCTGCTCTATCGCGAACTGGCCGACGCCTCCCCGGTCAAAACCGAGCGCATTCCCGACGGCATCGATATCGTCTGCATCCGCGAGCTCACCGGCGGGCTTTATTTCGGCAAGCCGAAGGAGACCACCCCGCTGGCCGACGGCGACGTCCAGGCGGTCGATACCATGATCTACCGCAAGAGCGAGATCGAGCGCATCACCGCCACGGCTGTCGCCGCGGCCCGCACCCGGCGGAAAAAACTCTGCTCCGTCGACAAGGCCAATGTCCTCGAGACCTCCGTGCTCTGGCGCAAGACCGTGACCGACTATGTCGCGAAACACGCGCCCGACCTCGAGCTCACCCACATGTACGTGGACAACGCCGCGATGCAGCTGGTGCGCAATCCCAACCAGTTTGACGTCTTCGTCACGGAAAACATGTTTGGCGACATCCTCTCCGACGAGATGGCGTGCATTTGCGGCTCCCTCGGCATGCTCTCCTCCGCCTCGCTCGGTGCGGGCAAAAACTCCCTCGGCCTTCCCTTCGGCCTCTACGAGCCGGCGGGCGGGACCGCGCCGGATATCGCCGGCAAGGGCATTGCCAATCCCTGCGCCCAGGTCCTCTCCGCCGCGCTCATGCTCCGTTTCAGCTTCGGCCTGGAGAAAACCGCCGGGCGCATCGAGACCGCCGTGAGAAAAGCCGTCACCTCCGGCACCCGCACCGCCGATATCGCCTTCGGCGGGAAATCCGTCGGCACCAGGGCGATGGCCGACGCGATTATCGCCGCGCTCTGACCGCACGGGGGCGGGCCGGGGGTTGAACCGCGAATGCAAACCGTTCTCATCGGCTCGCTCGCCGCAAATAAGCTTTTACTCGCTCGCCGCTCCCCGATACTCGCTACTTTGCTCAATGACCTCCGCTGAGATTCGCCAGAGCTTTCTCGATTTTTTTGCCAAGCACGGCCACACCATCGTCCCGTCGTCTTCGCTCCTGCCCGAATCGCCCGGCCTGCTCTTCACCAACGCGGGCATGAACCAGTTCGTGCCCATCTTTCTCGGCGAGCGGCACCCCGATGTGGCGCGCTGGGCCGGCGCCAAGCCCGGCCATGACACCCGCGCCGCCGACACCCAGAAATGCATCCGCGCCGGCGGCAAGCACAACGACCTGGAGGACGTCGGCTTCGACACCTACCACCACACCCTCTTCGAGATGCTCGGCAACTGGTCGTTCGGCGACTATTTCAAGCGCGAGTCGCTCCAATGGGGCTGGGAGCTGATCACCGAGGTCTGGGGCATCCCGGCCAAGCGCCTTTTCGCGACCGTGTATTGGCCGGACAAGGACAAGAACGATCCCTCCGAGTTCGACCAGGAGGCCTACGACATCTGGGCCGGAATTTTCAAAAAAGCCGGCCTTGATCCGGACATCCATATCGTTCCGGGCGGCAAGAAGGACAATTTCTGGATGATGGGCGACACCGGTCCGTGCGGCCCGTGCTCGGAAATCCATTTCAATCTTCTGCCTGGTGACGACGAGCAGGCCGGCCGGGCGTTGGTCAACACCGGCTCGCCCCGCTGCATCGAAATCTGGAACCACGTCTTCATCCAGTTCAACGCCAATGCCGATGGCACCTTTTCCCCGCTAGCGGCCAAGCACGTCGACACCGGCATGGGCTTCGAGCGCGTCGCCGGAATTTACGCCACGACCAAGGGCTTCACCGATTTCTCCGCCGAACCGTCGAATTACAACGCCGACGTCTTTGCCCCCCTCCTTAAAAAAATCGGGGAGATTTCCGGCCGGACCTACCGGGGCACGGTTCCAACCCGGCGCGAGGGCCTGAGCGACCAGGAAAATACCGACGTCGCCTTTCGCGTCCTGGCCGATCACGCGCGCTGCGTCGCCTGCGCCATCGCCGACGGCATTCTTCCCGGCAATGAAGGCCGCAATTACGTCATCCGCCGCATCCTCCGCCGCGGCATCCTTTACGGCACCAAGCTCCGGCTGGAGCCCGGCTTTTTTGAAAAGCTCGTCGCCCCGGTGGTCGAGTCCCTCGGCCCGGTCTTTCCCGAGCTGAAACAACAGCAGGACCTGATCCGCCGCGTCATCCGCAGCGAGGAAGACAATTTCGGTCGTACCCTCGACAACGGCCTGGTCTTCTACAAAAAGAACCTGACCGATCTTGCCCGCAAGGTCGCGGCCAAGGTGCTGCCCAACGAGGATCCGGCCTATTATTCGGTGCTGGCGATGGGCCTGTTCATGAGCCTGGAGAAGGCCGCGGAGGCGCACGACTGCGACCTGGCCGATACCGCCTCGGCCCAGCAGCATCTCAAGGAGCTGAAGAAAAATTTGAGGATTCCCGGCCTGCTCGCCTTCGTGCTCTACGATACCTACGGCTTCCCGCTCGACATGACCAAGCTCCTCGCGGCGGAAAACAGCCTGGACGTGGACATCGAGGAGTTCGAGCGGCTGATGGAACAGCAGCGCGAACAGGCCCGCGCCGCGCAGGTCAAAAGCATCGTCAAGGCCGCGACCGAAGGCCAGGCCGTGGTCGAGCAGAAGCCGACCAAGTTTCTCGGCTACGCGCAGCTCACCACCCACGCCCAGCTCGTCGACGCCGTCTACGCCGACAAGGAGATCTTCCTCGTTTTCGATCAGACGCCGTTTTACGCCGAGATGGGCGGCCAGCTCGGCGACACAGGCACGGCCCTGATCAATGGCCAGTTCGTCCGCATCGTTGATTGCATCAAGGACAAGGCCGGGCGCCACCTGCACAAAATCGCCGGCAACACCCTGGTCGTTTCCTCCGGCCCCCGCTCTGAGCTCTCGGTCGACGCCCTTCGCCGCCGCGCGATCCAGCGCCATCATACCGCGACCCATCTTCTGCACTGGGCCCTGCGCACCGTTCTCGGCACCCATATCCGGCAGGCTGGCTCGCTCAACGCCCCCGACCGGCTGCGCTTCGACTTTTCCCACTTCGAGGCCGTGACGCACGCCCAGCTCCAGGAAATTGAAAAGCTGGTCAATGAAAAGGTCATCGACAACGCCAAGGTCGACGCCTACGAAACCGATTTCGACAAAAAACCGGCCGATACCCTCGCCTTCTTCGGCGAAAAATACGGCAAGATCGTCAGGGTCGTCGACATCGGAGGCTTCAGCCGCGAGCTTTGCGCCGGCACGCACGTTGCCACCACCGGCGAGATCGGTCTGGTCAAGATCGTCCACGAAAGCGCCATCGCCGCGGGCACCCGCCGGATTGAGGCCGTGGCCGGCCAGGCGGCCTACGATTTCGTCAGTCAACGCGAAGCCGCGCTCGGCGCGGTCAACGAACTCCTCTCCGCCGGCCCGCAGGACGTCGTCCGGAAACTGGAGTCCTTGCTGGCCCAGCAGAAGGAGCTGGAGAAAAAGCTCAAAGCTTTCGAGCAGCGCGAGTCCGCCGACCTGGCGGGCGAACTCGCCGCCAAGGCCGTGGCGCGTGACGGCTTGAAATTCGTTTCGGCCGGGGTCAACGCCGACACGCCCGAAGCCCTGCGTGCGCTCGGCGCGCAGGTCGTGGACAAAATCGGCGAAGGTGTGGTCGTGCTCGGTGCGGCCTTCGGCGACAAGGCCGCCATTGTCGCGTTCTGCTCGCCGGCAGCGATCAAGGCGGGACACCAGGCCGGCAAGCTGGTCAATGAATTGAGCGCGAAACTTGGCGGCAAGGGCGGCGGCAAGCCCGATTTCGCCATGGGCGGCGGCAAGGATGCGGGCAAGCTTGCCGAGGTGCTGAAAAGTTTGGCCTGATCCCGCGAGAAATTCGAAATTGGGAAACGATGAAACCAGATTCATGGTTTCCCGGCTTGTGAATTAAATTTACCGCCTTTCGCGTCCTCACATCTTTGCGTTTAACCAAAAATCCCATGATCACCTATTCTGCTCCCGACCTCACCCAACATCCGCCGCGCAGCCCGCGCGTCCGCCTCGGCGGTTATCTCCATCTGCCCCGCCTGCTCGACAAGGCCCGCGCTTTTGCCGCGGGGAAAATCGGTGAATACATTTATCCCTGCCCGCTGGACAAGCGTTTCTTCACCTTCACCGGCATCGACCCGGAAGCGTTTCTTGCCGCCGTCAAGGCCGGCAAGGGCGACGTGGAAATGCTGCGCTGGGTGAACGAACAGACGAAGCCGGTCCGCGCCGCCTGGGAAATCGAGTCCTGGTCCCGCTGGCTGGAAGCGCTCGGTCCCGGCGACGCCCAACGTCATGCCGGAATGGCGGAGGACATCAAGGAACTCTCCCCCGGCCGCGACGATATCCGGACGAACTTTGACCGTCTCGATCTCGACGATTACATCAGTTTCGGCGGAAAGGCCTGAACCTTTTTCAATTCAGCCTGGCCCGCTGACCAGGGGCACGAAGCGGACATTGCAGAGCGGGCGCCGACGCTCGCCGCCAGAGGTTTTTTCCACCAGCATCAGGATCTGTGATTCGCCCGGGATGCCGACGGGTAAAACCAGCCGGCCACCGATCTGGAGTTGCGCGGGCAACGCCGGAGGAATTTCCGGCGCGGCCGCCGCCACAACGATGGCGTCAAACGGTGCGGCCTCCAGCCACCCCCGGGTGCCGTCGTCGACCCGCAGTGCGACGTTGCGGCAGCCCAATTCTGCCAGACGGACCTTGGCTTCGGCGGCCAGGACCGGAATGCGCTCGATCGAGAAGACCTCGCCGGCCAACCGCGATAAAATCGCCGTCTGGTAGCCTGAGCCGGTGCCGATTTCGAGCACGCGGCTCGACGGTCCCAGCTCAAGCTGGGCGATCATGAAGGCGATGAGGGATGGCTGCGAGGTCGTCTGGTCGAAACCGATGGGCAGCGGCTTGTCCTCCTCCGCACGGGCGAGGAGCGTCGGTGGCAGGAAGAGTTCGCGCGGCACGGCGCGCTGGGCCTCCTGCACGCGGGCGAGATCGTCATGGAAAGGCATCCGGCAAATGCAGGCTACCCCTTCCGGCCGCCTCCGCAAGCAAGGCGGGCGGAGCCCTAACGATAAAGCGCGGTGACGGGCGAGGCGGTGAGGACGTTATACTGGCGCATGGCCAGCCGCCACCATTCGGCCAGCGCCCCGGCGGGCAGGCTCCAGAGCTCGCGGTGCAGCCAGATCATGGATTCCGCATCGAGCAGCAGCGCCATTTTTTCCTTTACCGTCAGATCCTCCGGCCCCTCGTGCAGCAGGCGGCGCCGGAGCTGCTGGAAATACTCCCGCGCCTCCTCGCTGGGACGGCGGTGGCGGAGCAGCGCGACGTGCATGGAATTGATATATGGATCAAGCACGGCCTGAAGCAGGCCGTAATCGTCGCGCAAGGGCTCGATCGGGATGAGACGCTTATAGCACTCGGACAGGTTTTGCCGCAGGCGCTTCAGCTCGTACGGCGGCTGGGTCTCCTCCGGAGTGAGAAACAGGCCGAGCTGCCGGGCACGACGCCCGATCCCGGCCTTGCTGAGAAAAATCGACAAGGGAATGGAAAAGATCAGCCCGGCGATGACCGGGCTGAGCCACCAAAAGAACGACGGGAGAAGCACGAAGGCGGAGACGCCCCAGACCAAGCCGAAGATGGTGTGACCGCCGTGAGTGAGGATGGCCTCGCGCCAGTCCTCGTTGTCATTGGAGCCGCGGCGCTGCGTGATCCAGGACACGCCTTGGCCGAGGAGGGTAAAAATGACGAATTTGCTGTTGAACATCATGTTCACCGGCGCGAGCAGGACGGAAACGATCGTCTCGCCCAGCGCACTCAGCGCCACGCGCCACCGGCCGCCAAATTTTTCCGCCTCAGAGTGGTTCTGCATGGTGAGGATGACGCTGAGCAGCTTGGGCAGAAAGAGCAGAAGCATGGTCAGGGCGAAAAGGGTGAGCGCCTCGGGGACTTCGATCATGTAGCCGAAAAGCCGGGTCACGTCCTCCGGCCGGAGAAGGTTTGCTCCCGGCATTTTCAGCGTCTTGAACATGTGGACCGTGCTGAGGAGGAGAAAAAGCAACCAGAGCGGCGAGGAGACATAAGCGAGCACCCCGAAAAGCAGGTGCAGACGGTTGATGGGATGGAAACCGCGGGCGGTGAGCAGCCAGGTATGCTGGAGATTGCCCTGGCACCAGCGGCGGTCGCGCTTGGCATTGTCGATCACGGTGGGCGGCCCCTCCTCGTACGTTCCCTCGACGTCATGCGCCAGCCAGACCGCCCAGCCGGCCTTGCGCATGAGCGCGGCCTCGACGAAATCGTGCGAAAGGATGCGGCCGCCGAACGGCTCGCTGCCGGGCAGACCGGGCAACGCGCAATGGTCCATGAACGGCTGGATCCGGATGATGGCGTTGTGCCCCCAGTAATTGCCATCGCCTTGCTGCCAATAGTTGAGGCCGGCAAGGAAAAGCGGACTGTAAAGCCGGTTGGCGAAAGCCTGGATGCGGGCGTAAAGCGTCTCGCCGTTGACGATGCGCGGCGCGGTCTGGATGATGCCGACGCGCGGATTTTTTTCCATCATCGCGACGAGCTGGACCAGCGCCCGTCCCGTCATCAGGCTGTCGGCGTCGAGCACGACGAAGTAACGGTAGCGGCGCCCCCAGCGCCGGAGAAAATCGGCGACGTTGCCGGCCTTCTTGTTGATCGCCTGCCGGCGCTTGCGATAAAAGATGCGGCCGAAGCCGCCGACCTGCTTGCACAGCTCCAGCCAGGCGACCTCTTCCTGGATCCATTGGTTCGGCTCGTTCGAATCGCTCAGGATGAAAAAGTCGAAATGCTCGATTTTTGTCGTTTCCTCAACGGAGCGGAAAATCACCCGCACCGCTTCGAAAACCCGGCTTACGTCCTCGTTGAACACCGGCATGACCACGGCAGTCCCTCCCAACGGCGGATCCGCCTCCCAATCGACCGAACGCGTGATCCGGCAGGAGTCGCCGCCCCGATTGATGACATAAAAACCAATCATCGCCAGGCAGAAGCCGGTCGCGATGTGGGTGAAAAGGACGATGAAGAGCAGGAAGATGGCGAGGCCGGTGGCGGAAAGGCCGTCCCGCCACAGCAGGTCGGCCATGAACCAGCTGGCCAGGCTGACCAGCACAAAGAGCGCGGAGAAAAACAGAAAACGGCGCCGCTGCTTCCGGCGGGCGGCGGGGCGGTCTGCCTCGAAAAGTTTCATGGCGGGCTGAGGCGGGCCTCAGCGGGTGGCGCGGAAAATCAACCCCAGCGCGGCGAGGAAGAGCGCCCAAAGAAAAAGCGTGCGCAGCAACGGCCAGCGCTCGAACCGTTCCAGCGTCTCGCCCGCCACCTCGCTGATGGTTCCGAGCTCGATCGGGCGCGGCACCATGCTGGAGACCGCCAGGTCGGGACCGGCCCGGACATAGCTGGCCCGCATGGCGCGGGCGAAATCCGCCGGGACATTTTCGTCGTCGAGAAAAGCGTAGGGCCATTTTTGCGGACCGTCGGAGACGAGCAGCGCGAGCCGGCCGTTGATCGCCACGCGCTCGTTTGGCTGGTCGGAATCATTCAGCACCCTGCCGAACCAAACATCCATCAGCGCTTCCGTCTCCTCCGCCGCCAGCGTGGTGGGATCAAGGGCGGGATGTTCCGCATGGCGGCGGGCGGCGCGCTCGAGGATCTTCTGGATGAGCCGGCTCTGGTGCAGGCGATTGTGGATGCGGTGGGCGCGGAGATAATCTTCGACGCGCA
>Ga0070741_10020654_pt1 | contig 10341 bp, 12 predicted proteins | sample Coa_R1_4_FD_66440 | JGI IMG/M metagenome (GOLD analysis project Ga0070741, IMG submission 66440) | Surface soil microbial communities from Centralia Pennsylvania, which are recovering from an underground coalmine fire - Coalmine... | ecosystem: Environmental > Terrestrial > Soil > Unclassified ...
CTCCGTCGCGAGCTCGGCATCGATCCCGACCCGTCCGCTGAGAAGAAGCAGGTGCGTGGCAAGAGGAGGACGGCAGCGTGATTCAGGCCGCCGCATTTACAGGAGATTCAGGACTTGACCTGACGCGAGAAGGCTTCATGATGCCCTGCTCCTTCCTTCCTTCTTCGTAATGGGTATTCTTGTCTCTCTCTCTACTGTCAAGGTCATCAGGGCCATGGGGGCGTCTCGACGGAAGCTCTGTGCGTCCCGGGCGCTGACAGGGTCCCGGCGTCCCACGGCATCCCGCCGCAGGCGCCGAGCGAGCCGGGGCTGCCGGGGCGTTACTTGGTCCTGGTCGCCTCCCAGACCCCCGTGACGATGATGTTCGCGTTCGGCGGCCCGTACGGCGGTCCGCAGGCGAGCGCGGAGAACGTGCCCGACATGCGGGCACCCTCCACGCTCCCCTCGATCGTGACGTCCCGCACGCTGTGGATCACGAGGTGGACCGTGGAGCCGGTCACGGTGCCGCCGATCGTCCCTTGACGGATGCAGGTCTTCCCGTCCACCAGGATCGAGCCGGTCACCTTCCTTCCCGCCTGCGCGAGCGTGAGCGTGAACCCGCCGAGCGCGAGACCGTTGTCGTTCGCCCACGTCCCCGCCCAGGTCCCGGTGAGGTCGACCCGGTTGCAGAAGTCCTCCAGCGAGATCCCCTGGACCGTCCCGCTCGCACCGTCCGGCCCCCCGGTGACGGCCAGCGCGATGCCGGGCCCGGGAAGGGGCGGCGGAGGAGGGGCGCCGGATCCGGCGCCCTCGGGGCACTCGCACCCACCGTCCTTGTGGCAGAACGCCCCCGCCCCCTGGATGAGGTAGTCGTTGCCCGCGCCGTCGGAGATCCGGGCATGTCCGGAGAACGACGCCTGGAGCACGTCGGCGGAGACCTCCAGCGTCTCGATCGCGTCGGTGTACGGGGCCGCCGAGACCTCCACCGAACCGCCGTTCCCCACCTGCCCTTGCGCCGGCGACGCCCGGTCGGCGGTCACGCCCGGCCCGACGATGTCCCACGCCTGCCCCCGCGAGGGGTCGCGGAGGTACCCGGAGGCCCAGACGTACAGGAACCGATCCTGGTCGGCGCCGGCGGCTCGGAACGAGCTCTCGTCGTCCTTCGCCTCCAGCATCGGGACCAGCGCGTCGTGCCACACGTCCACGCCGGAGGAGGCGAGCTGCGCGTAGAAGCCGATCGCCGTGTAGGAGCGGGCGAACAGCGGGACCCCGGGGCTGTTCAGGTAGTTCGGCCAGAACAGCGCGCTGAGAGGAGCGGCCGGGTACAGGGAAGCACCGACCCACTGCGCCTGTCCCTCGTAGATCCAGTCCGCCGCCCCCTTGGGCCGGAACCAGTACCGGTCCAGCCCCCCGATGGCTCCCTCGAAGCAGTGCCAGACCTCGTGGGCTATGACCAAACCGAGATCGTCCCCGACCAGCGCGTCGGCCTTGCCGCTCACCGTGATCACGCACTTGCCGGGGGTCCCGGAGAACCCGCCGGCGGAGGTGTAGACGCCGGCGTCGGCCAAGGACTTCGCCTGCGCCGTCCGCCCCACGTGGGCCTCGATCGGGATCCCGAGGGTCACGCCCACACGCGAGGCGATCTCCCCCGCGATCTGCTCGGCGAAACCCGTGTAGAAGAGGTTGCTCCGCTTCTGTGCCGCGTACACCGCGTCGAGGGCCGCGGCGAGCTCGCCCCCGAGCCGGCTGGCCGCGAGCATGCCCAGACCGGGGCCGCCCGAGGCCGGAGGGGGCGGCTCGAGCCGACCGAGCTCCGGCACGAGCGCCGCGGCGGCCGCCCGCTGCTCCGGAGAGATGTCCCGCCAGTGCCCGACCAGCCAACGGAGGGCGAGGGTGCCGTCGGGCATCACCCCCGCATCCCCCGGCGGGACGCGGACGCCGGGGAGCGGACCGAACGCGAGGGAGAACGCCTGGAGCGCGGCCTCGGTGGGGACGCTCCCGTCGGGCCGGATCCGGGCGAGCACGGCGTCCCACGCGGGTCCGGGGCTCGGCGCGCGCGAGGGCGACCCCGCCGAGCTCCCGCCGCCAGAGCCACACGCAGAGGCGAGCAAGACCAGGGCCGCGAGGGTTGCGACCGCGCCCGCCCGCCAACGTCGGCCCATCCGGCTTCCCTCCTCAGAACACCCGGTACTGGAACCGCACGGTCGGGGAGGCGCCCTTGGCGAGGCTCCAGAAGACGTACGCGGCCTCACCGAACCAGGTGTCCGGGTTGGACGGACCCGACGGCTGCGGGATCGAGCAGGGCGGCGGCGGGTTGATCTGCCCGAACGGCTGGAAGGTCGTCACCGCGAACCGGCCGAGCGTGGTCGCCGTGAGCCCGAGGGCATCGACGTCGCGCCCCCACACCGAGCGGATCGAGGAGTCGAAGACGTCGTCGCCGAAGTCCCCGTCGATCTTGCCGAGGAACATGCGGAACAGCCGCACGTCCTGCAGCGCGCCCCCCGACGTGTTGGTGAGGGTCTCGGCGATCGTGATCGTGCGGGTCCCCGGGCTCCAGGAGAAGTCCTGGGCGAGCCGGAGCGCGCCGTCGGTCGTCGAACGGACGATCCGCAGGGGGAACGTGCCGGTCCCGTTCGGCTGCACGATCGTGGACGGGCCGAACCCGCTGCCGCCCGAGGTCGCCTGCTGACCGACGACGGTGTTGTTGACGCAGACCTGGTAGCCCTCCTCCGGCAGCGGGGGCACGTTGATGTGCTCCACCCCGTCCGGAGACTCGATGCTCGTGATCACGCCGTCGTCCGAGACGCAGAACGCGAACAGCGTGGAGCCCGAGCCCGAGGTGAAGCAGTTCGTGGGAGCGAGCCCGTGGGTCCTCACGCGGGTGGGCCCACCGGGGCTGACCCGCTTGCCGGGAGCGCCGGCTGCCTGGCCGACGCCGAGCAGGGCGGCAAGCGCCGCAGCCGCCACGATCCTCACGACGCCCCAACGTCGACGCATCAGGTTCGCCCTCCTTCTCCTTGCCTCAGAGCCTCAACGCTTCGTCGGTTTCATCAGCGTTCGATCGATGCCTTTGCCTGCCGTTCTCCGGTCCTCACGCGCGCGAGATCGCGAGCTGGATCAGGCCGGTGAGGGCCTGGTCGCTCCCGTCCTGGGAGATCGTCGAGCTGGTGAGGCAGCCGATGTGGAAGCTGAAGACGAGCCCCTTGGCCGTGGCATAGAGCTGGTCGTGGTGCAAGAAGTCGGGACCCTCGCAGGTTGACGCGAAGAAGGCATCGTCCCCCACGCCGCTCACCGCATCGGCGAGACCCCCGGCCCCGAAGCCGGCGCGGAGCGCGTCGAAGTCGCAGAAGCTCGTCGTGCAGAGCTGGAACTGGAACTCGAGCCCGTTCGCGTCCTGGAAGAGGCACGCGGCCTCGGCCTTGGAGGCCGTGGGCACGAGCGTCCCGTCGGCGACGGTGGTCGAGTACCCCGCGTCGCCCATCGCCGCGGTGACGTCCGCGCCGGTCATGAGCTCGCACGGGTTGGGAACGGACGATGCCGCCCCCGCCCCGGTCGAGCCGGCGCCCGTGGCGCCGCCCGCCCCGGTGACGTTCGAGCCGCCTCCTCCGGTACTGTCGCCGCCGCTCGAGCCGCCTCCTGCGGTGCTGCCGCCGCCGCTCGAGCACGCCGCAGCGACGCTGGCCACGAGCACGACGGCAGCGGTCGCCACCGCGAGCGCCGTGACCTTCCCTCGACCTCGCATCCTCCGCCTCCTTCCCCGTTCCAACGGCGGGTCGACCCTAGGCGGCGGGTGGGTCCGGTCGCATCCGTGGAACCACCGAGAGATGGGGGACGCGATCACGGAGATCCGGCACCGGCAGCCACTTCTCCGTGGTTCCACGGATGCCGTGCGGAGCGCCGCGTCCTACGGTTCGCGCCGCCATGGGAACCCACGAGCACGGCACCGCTCACGCGGTGGCGCTCTTCCTCGTCGAGCGCTACGTGCCGTCCGCCTCGAAGGAACACCTCGCGGCCCAGACGGCCGCGGCGGAGGTAGCCGCCCGCGAGCTCCGCGGCGAAGGCATGAGCGTGCGGTACCTCTGGTCGACGTTCCTGCCGTCGGAGGAGACCTGCCTGTGCCTGTTCGAGGCCCCGGATCGGTGGGCGGTGGAGGAGGTCAACCGCAGGGCGGGCTTCCCCTTCGATCGCGTCGTCGAGGCCGTCGACGTGCTCAGGCCCGACGATCGGTCAAGGGTTTGGGAGCGAGAGGGTGAAGAGTGATCGGTCCGGGGGGAGGGTGGTCATGATCGCGATCCGGAGAACGACGTGGGCGGCCGCGGCGCTGCTGCTGCTCGCTGGCTGCTCGAAGGGCTCGAACGCCGCAGCACCATCGACGGCTCCACCCTCGGCCCCGAGCGCCGTCGTCACGGCCCCGTCCCCGACACCGCCGGAGGCAACCACCACCGGCGGGGGCGGAGCCGCCCACTACTACGACTGCTCCACGCTCCTCACCGATGCCGAGGCGAGGCAGGCGACCGGGATCCCGGACATGGCGCTCTTCACTGCCGGGAAGCAGAAGGAGGCCGGCGGCCAGACCTACTGCCAGTTCTTCGGCGGCGGGCTCTCGATGGCGGTGAGCGTGTTCACCGGGCCCTCGTACTCCACCGTCTTCCTGGGTCTCGCCCAGAGCGTGGCCTCGGCTTCGAACGTCCCCGGGGTCGGCGACGAGGCGAAGTGGAGCGACCAGGCGCAGACGCTCGGGATCCGGGTGGGCGACCTGGGCATCACGATCGCTTTCGGCGAGCTCGACGACGGGGCGCTCTCGCAGGTCCCGGACGTGGAGGGCGCTGCGGTCGCGATGGGCAAGCTCGTCGTCTCACGCGTGTGACCTGCGCAGGTTGAGCCGCGGGGTCGGACCTCGCGCCTGCGGGGGCCGTGACCGGCTGCGGTGGGCCGAGGCGATCTGCTCGCTCGCCGCGGCCGCCGCGGCCTCCGGCCTCACCGTGCTCTCCCCGTCCTAAGCGCAGCCCGGAGATCCGACCCCGAGCGAGCGCATCCAGCCCCGGCGATCCGTCAGGCTCTCCCGGCGATCGCCACGGCGCAGCGCGGGCCTGAGGCCCGGCCCAGTCGGGCATCGAGGGTCAGCAGGGTGGCATCCAGGGCCTCGGCGAGCGCCACGTAGAGGGCGTCCCAGGAGCGGAGGGACCCGCGGAGCTCCCAGGCCCGCTCGAGGAGGGGCCGGTGGCCGTAGCGCCTGCCCGGCCACGCGAACAGGTCCTCGACCGCCTGCCCCGCCGCGGTCGGGTCGAGCACCCCCCGAAGGTGATCGCGGCGGATGAGGCTGAGCACCTCCGCGTCCACGAGATGCGGGGCCGCGTGGTCGTCGTCGGCGGCCAGCCTGGCTCTGACCTCCTCCGCGGAGGTGCCATCGACCAGGACCTCGTACAGGCAGGACGCATCAACCACCAGCATCCGGCCAGTCCCCTCGGAGCTCGTCGAGGGCCTCAACGACGTCGGCCGGCGCAACCCGGGAGGGCCGGCGGCGGGTGCGCTCAAGCCACTCGGCCACGCTGGGGCGCGCCGCCAGGCGCGAGGCTTCCCGTCGGAGGAGCTCCGGAACGCTCAGGCCGGCCTCCGCGGCGCGCCGGACCAGGGCGGCATAGACCTCGTCGTCGATGTCACGGATCTGCACGCTCTTAGGCATATGCGCATGTTATCATGCGTATATGCACCGAGCCCTCGGTGAAGGTGGCGTGTTCACTCACGATCATCTTGGCCGAGCTCGGCGGATCGCTCTCGCAGATCCCGAGCCTGGAGGGCGCCGCGGTCGCGACGGGCAAGCTCGTCGCCTCGCGCGCCTGATCCGAGCGCCGATACTTCACGCCGTCGCCCTGCGTCTTCGTGGCCGGAGGTTGCGGGACGGCCCGGGGCCGATCTCTACAGCTGGTTGTCGCCGCGGAAGATCTCGGACACGCTCGTGTCCTCGAACACCGCGCGGAGCGCGGAGGCGATGAGCGGCGCGATCGAGAGCACGTGCAGCTTGGCGAACTGCTTCTCCTCAGGGATCGGCATCGTGTTCGTGACGACGACCTGCTCGATCGGCGCCTCCTCGAGGAGCTGCACGGCCTTGCCCGACAGGACGGGGTGCGTCGCCGCCGCGTAGATCGGGCCGGCACCCATCGCCGCGAGCGACGCCGCGCCCTTGGTCACCGTTCCCGCCGTGTCGATCATGTCGTCGACGAGGATGCACGGGCGCCCGTCGACCTCGCCGACCACCGCCATCTCCTCGATCTTGTGGGCCTCGTGCCGGGAGCGCCGCTTGTACAGGAACGCGAGGTCCGCGTGCAGGTACTCGCGCAGCCGCTCCGCGGTCTTGATCCGTCCGGCGTCGGGGGCCACGACGACCACGTCCTCGTCGTGGAGTCCGAGCTCGTTCGTGAGGTAGTCCGACAGGATGGGCAGGGCCGTCAAGTGGTCGAAGGGAAAATCGAAGTAGCCCTGGATCTGCCCGCTGTGCAGGTCCACCGATACCACGCGCTGGGCTCCCGCCGTCGAGAGCAGGTCGGCGACGAGCTTGGCCGAGATCGGCTCGCGCGCGAGGCCCTTCTTGTCCTGCCGGGAGTACCCGTAGTAGGGAACGACGGCCGTGATGCGCTTGGCCGACGCTCGCTTCATGGCGTCGAGCATCACGAGCTGTTCCATGATCGACTCGTTCACCGGGTCCGCGTGCGTCTGTACGACGAACACGTCGCACCCGCGCACGCTCTCCTCGGGGCGGACGTAGATCTCTCCGGAGGCGAACCGCGAGATCTTGCACGGCGACAGATGCAGGCCCAGGTGCTCGGCGATCTCGGCGGCCAGCGTCGGGTGGGTGGTCCCCGAGAACACCATCATCTTCTTCTTCGTGACGATCTCCACGAGGCCCCCCTCGCGCTAGCCCTTCCCCTTCGCCCCGCGGGACCCGCGCGGCGTCCGAGCCTTCCTCGCCTGATCGGCGTCCTTGCGCGCCCGGTAGCCGGGGACGATGCGCTGCTCCGAGCGCTCGACGGCGAGCGCCCCGGGCGGCACGTCCTTGGTGATCACCGAGCCCGCCCCGGTGACCGCCCGGTCGCCGACCTCCACCGGCGCGATCAGCATGGTATCCGAGCCGATCCGAACGTCGTCGCCGATCACGGTGCGGTGCTTGGCGTAGCCGTCGTAGTTGGCCGTGATCGTCCCCGCGCCGATGTTCGTGCGGCTCCCGATCCTCGCGTCGCCCACGTAGGACAGGTGCGGGACCTTCGAGCCCTTGCCGACCACCGCGTTCTTCATGTCGACGAACGCGCCGGCGAGCGCGCCGTCCTCGAGCACCGTCCCCGGCCGGATGCGCACGAACGGACCGACGCTCACGCCCCTGCCGATCCGCGACCCGAGCACCACGGCGAACTCGATCGTGCTCCCCTCGCCGACCCTCGTGTCCTGAAGGCGCACCGACGGACCGATCCGGCACCCACCCGCGATCCTGGTCGAGCCCTGCAGGTACGTGTTCGGGAAGACGACGGTCTCCGCTCCGATCTCGACGTCGACGTCGATGTACGTGGCGTCCGGATCGACGATCGTCACCCCCCGCTCCATATGCCGCTCGTTGATCCGCCGGCGAACGACGCGCTCGACGCCGGCCAGCCCGCTGCGTGAGTTGATCCCCATCACGCCGCCGGTGTCGACCTTGATCGCCGTGACGCGTTCGCCCTTGTCCATCAGGATCGGGAACACGTGGTTCAGGTAGTGCTCGCCCTGTCGGTTCTCACGGCCGACGAGCGGCAGCGCCTTGAACAGATCCTCACGGCGGAACGCGAACACGAGCGTCGAGACCTCCCGGATGGACCGCAGCGCGGGCGTGACGTCCTCGACGATGCGCAGCCGGTCGTCCTCGCGCACGATGCGCGCGTAGGAGCCCGGGTCGTCGAGCTCGGTGGTCAAGAGCGTCGCCGCGCTCCCCGTCCGCCGGTGGGTGCGAAGCAGCGCGCGAACGTCCCCCGGCCGCACGGGGTCGTAGTCGCCGCCCATCACGAGCACGTCGCTCGCTCGGCCCACCGCGCGCTCGGCGACGAGCACCGCGTGCCCCGTCCCGAGCGGCTCCCCCTGGTCGACGAAGAGCGGCTCCGGCCGAATTCGCCAGGACCGAACCGCCTCGCGCACCTGCTCGCCCCCGTGGTTCACGACGATCACGATGCGGGAGGGGCGGACGGCGCGCGCGGTCTGCAGCACGTGCCAGAGCGCTGGGCGCCCGCAGATGGGCTGCAGCACCTTGGGTCGGGAGGACCTGAATCGCTTGCCCCTGCCCGCGGCGAGGATCACCGCGGCCACGGTCCGGGCCGGGCTGGTTCCGGGCACCTCTTCCTCCGGTTCGGGGAATCCTTTGTACCGGCGGGCGCCCGTGGTTGGCAAGGCGGCCGCTCAAGCGTTCCGGGGGGAGGAGTCGAACCTCCATCGAGGGCTCCAAAGGCCCGCGTCTTGCCGTTAGACCACCCCGGATCCGACCCGATTATGTCCGATCGGCGCGCGGCCGCCCGGTGGGGCCGGAGGTCCGACGCACACGATCGCGCCGGGCAGCCTGCGGGCCACCGCCTCCGCGTGCCGCCGGTCGCGCGCGAGGCCGGCGACCGAGGACCCGCTGCCGCACATCACCGCGCCGAGCGCGCCCGCCTCGAGCAGCCGCTCCTTCGCTCGGGCGATGCGCGGGTGACGCGCCGTCACCGGGGGCTCGAGGTCGTTGAACAGCAGTGGCCCGAGCGCTCGTGCGTCGCCGGTCGCCGCCGCCTCGAGCACGGGCGCGGGGTCCGGTCCCGTCGGCCCGCGGTCCTCGTCCCACCAGCGATAGGCGTCTGGCGAGCGCACCCCGAACTCGAAGGGCACGATCGCCCACCAGAGCGGCCGGACGCTCGCGGGTCGCGTTCGGTCTCCCCGACCGGAGACGGCCACAGGTCCAAGGGCGAGCATCGCGGGAACGTCCGAGCCCACGCGCGCGCCGACCTCGGCGAGCGCCTCGTGATCGAGCCCGCACCCCCAGAGCTCGTTCAGAGCGAGGATCGTCGCGGCCGCGTCCGCGCTCCCGCCGCCGAGCCCTCCCGCGACGGGGATGCGCTTGTCGATCTCGATCCGCGCCCCGCCCCCGTGCTCGCACGCGTCCGCCATCGCAAGGGCCGCGACCAGCGCGAGGTTGAGCCCGCCGGCCGGCACCTCTCCGGCCAGCCGCTCGACGCCTGTCACCTTCACGTCGAGCCTGTCGGCCGGCCGAACCGTCACGCGATCGGCGAGCGAGATCGGAAGCACCAGGCTCTGGACCTCGTGGTAGCCGTCTCGACGTCGGCGCAGGACGCGCAGGAACACGTTCAGCTTCGCGTGGGCCTCGCGCCGCACGGCCCGTCCGTCGGGGGCCGAGCGGCCGGCGGAAGCCCGGTGCCGGCTCACGGGTGAGTCTCCCCAAGGACGCCGCGGTCGACCAGGTCGGCCGCGAGATGAGCGAACTCCTCAAGGCCGAGCCGCTCGGCGCGCGCGTCGCGGGCGAGCCCGTGGGCGGCCAGAAGGTCCGCGGCCTCGCGCGCGGAAAGGCCGAGCCGCCGGAGCGCGTTCACGACGGTCTTTCGCCGCTGCGCGAACCCCACCTCGACGAGGCGAAACAGCGCCCGTTCCGGCACCGAGCCGTCCGGCGTCTTCGGCACGAGGCGAAGGAGGACGGACTCAACCTTCGGCTGCGGCCAGAACACCGTCGCGGGAACCCGACGGACGAGCGTGGCATCCGCCCGGTAGGCCACGCGAACGCTGACCGCACCGTAGGCCCGCTCGCCCGGCCGCGCGACGATGCGCTCGCCGACCTCCCGCTGCATCATCACAAGGTACGAGCGGACCTGCCGGAGCCCCTCGAGCATCCGCATGACGATCGGCACGGCCGCGTTGTACGGCAGGTTCGACACGCAGACCCAGTCTCCGCGGTCGAGGAGCGACGCGAGGTCGAGCCGGAGCGCGTCGCCGAACTCCAACCGCACGTTCGCCCGCGGGCCCACGACCTCGCGCAGGGCCGGGGCGAGCGAGCGGTCGAACTCAACCGCCACCACCTCCGCCCCGGCGTCGGCGAGGGCGACCGTGAGCGAGCCGAGCCCGGCGCCGATCTCGAGCACCCGGTCTCCCGGCCGGACCTCGGCGTCGGCAACGATCGCGCGGGCGAGGTTCGGGTCGACGAGGAACGTCTGCCCGAGGGCCTTCGAGGGACGGATCCCGTGACGCGCCGCGAGGTCCCGGACGGCCCCGCGCCCGAGCCCCCGCTCACCAGGTGAGCCGGACCTGGATGACTCCCTCCCCGAGCGGGGCGAGGGCCGAGAACGCCTCCGGGGAGAGGTCGATGAT
>Ga0070741_10020655_pt1 | contig 10341 bp, 13 predicted proteins | sample Coa_R1_4_FD_66440 | JGI IMG/M metagenome (GOLD analysis project Ga0070741, IMG submission 66440) | Surface soil microbial communities from Centralia Pennsylvania, which are recovering from an underground coalmine fire - Coalmine... | ecosystem: Environmental > Terrestrial > Soil > Unclassified ...
CTCGCTGCGCTGCGACCGCTCGCACCGCTCGCGCGCGCGCAGGCGCTCGGCGTCGTCGCGTTCGCGACGGTCGGCGAGGTGACCGGCTCGCTCGTCTGGGGCGTCTACCACTACCGGCTCAACAACCTGCCGCTCTTCATCCCGCCGGCGCACGGTCTCGTCTACCTGAGCGGTCTCGCGCTCGCCGGCCTCGTGCGCCGGCGCCTGCTCGTCGCGGTCGCGGCGGCCGGCGCGGTCGGCTGGGGGCTGGCCGGCCTCACCGTCCTGCCGCGGCTCGACGTCGCCGGCGCCGTCGGCGTCCCGCTCCTCTGCCTCTTCCTGTGGCGCTCGCGCTCCCGCAGCGTCTACGCGGGCGTGTTCCTCGTCGTGGGCGCGCTCGAGCTCTACGGCACGTCGATCGGCGTCTGGCGGTGGGCGCGCGAGCTGCCCGGCCTCGGGATCCCCGACGGCAATCCGCCCTCGGGCGTCGCCAGCGGCTACGTCTGGTTCGACGTCATGGCGCTGCTCGTCGCTCCGTATCTCGTCGCCCTGACGCGCGGGCGGGCGATGATCTTCGCCCCCTCCCGCGGTCTCTAGGGAGATGAAGCTGCTGCTGACCTCCGCCGGGATCAGGAATCCCAGCATCCACGAGGCGCTCGTCGGCCTCCTCGGCAAGCCGATCGGCGACTGCGACGCCCTCTGCATCCCGACGGCCCTCTACGCGCACCCGTGGGCGGGGCCCCGCCAGGCCTGGCGCTTCATCAGCGGACAAGAGCCGCGCTGCCCCATGGTCGAGCTCGGGTGGAAGTCGCTCGGCGTGCTGGAGCTGACGGCGCTGCCGAGCCTCGACGCCGAGCGCTGGCTTCCCCTGGTGCGAGACGTCGACGTCCTGCTCGTCGACGGCGGTGATGCCGCCTACCTCTGTCACTGGCTGCGCGAGTCGGGCCTCGCGGACGTGCTGCCGACGCTCGCCGACACGGTCTGGGTGAGCGTGAGCGCCGGGAGCATGGTGATGACGCCTCGCGTGGGGGCGGAGTTCGTCACCTGGGAGTCGCCGGCCGGCGACCGCACGCTCGGCGTCGTCGACTTTTCGATCTTCCCCCACCTCGAGCACCCGGACATGCCCACGAACACCATGGCCGCCGCGGAGCGCTGGGCCGCGGGCCTGGCCGGACCCGCGTATGCGATCGACGACGAGACGGCGATCCGCGTGGTCGGCGGCGCCGTCGACGTGGTCTCCGAGGGTCGGTGGAGGCTGTTCGACGCGTGAGGCCGGCCGGCGCTGCGCGTATGCTTCGACGCGCGCGGCGATGGAGCCCGCCCTCAACCGCCGGCACCGGCTGATGGCTCCTGCGAAGACAAGGAGTCGTCCATGCCAGTCATCGTCGGCGTCGCGCTCGGCGGCGCGCTCGGAGCCTCGGCCCGGTACGGGCTCGACCGGCTGATCGAGCGCTCGACCGCGAGCGTCTTCCCCTTCAGCACCTTCGCGATCAACGTCACCGGCTGCTTCGCGATCGGCGTCGTCTCGGCCGCCCTCGTCGACCGCCACCACCTGCCGGCCTGGCTGCGGATCGGCCTCGTCGTGGGCGTCGTCGGCGGCTACACGACGTTCTCGACCTTCGCGCAGGAGGCGCTCGACCTCGGCGACACGCATCACGTCGCCGTCGCGGGCGCCTACGTCGTCGCGAGCGTGGCGGTCGGCCTCACCGCGGTCTATGCCGGGAGCCTCGTCGGCCGGACCCTCTGATTCACATGCCCGTCTCAGGGCTCTCTCAGGTGCGGGTGCTTGGATTGCTCCATCCGACGGGAAAGGAGGTGCGATGAATCGTCGACCTGCGATCGTGGCGCTCGCCGCGGCGGCGATCTTCACGATCGGCACGGGCGCCGCGTTCGCCGCGACGCACCACTCCCACGCGTCGCCCGCGAGCGGGGCGACGACGACCGCGACGACGACCACGACCCCGGACGGCACCGGCCACAACTGCCCGCACATGGGCAATGCGCCGACGCCGTCGAGTGCGCCGTCGACCTGAGCCGTCGAGGCGGGCCGCTGCGCGGCGGCCCGCCGCTCTCAGAAGAGCTTCGACTCCGTCGGCGGGGCCGCGCCGATGTGCGCGCGGCCGAGCGCGGTGATCGTCCGCCCGCGCGGCGTGCGCTGGATGTAGCCCAGCTGCAGCAGGTACGGCTCGTAGACGTCCTCGACCGTCTCCTGCTCCTCGCCGAGCGACGCCGCGAGCGTCGACAGCCCGACCGGACCGCCGTCGAACTTCGCCGCGATCGTGCGCAGGAGCTCGCGCGCCTCGCGGTCGAGGCCCTGCTCGTCGATCTCGAGCAGCCGGAGCGCCTCGCCGGCGATCTCCGTCGTGATCGCGCCGCGGTGCCGCACCTCGGCGACGTCGCGCACGCGCCTGAGGATGCGGTTCGCGATGCGCGGCGTACCGCGCGAGCGCGCCGCGATCTCCTCCGTGGCGTCGTCGGCGATCTCGACGCCGAGGATCCGGGCGGAGCGGTGCACGATCGAGCCGAGCTCGCCCGGCTCGTAGTAGTCGAGCCGGAACGTCAGCCCGAAGCGGTCGCGGAGCGGCGTCGTCAGCAGCCCGGTGCGCGTCGTCGCGCCGATGAGGGTGAACGGCGGCAGGTCGAGCGTCAGCGTGCGCGCGGCGGCTCCCTCGCCGAGCACGATGTCGATGCGGAAGTCCTCGAGCGCCGGATAGAGGATCTCCTCCGCGGTGCGGCTCATGCGGTGGATCTCGTCGACGAAGAGCACATCGCGCGGCTCGAGCGACGTGAGGATCGCGGCGATGTCCTTCTTCTCGACGGCGGGCCCGGCGATCGTGCGCAGCCCGACGCCGAGCTCCTCGCGGACGATGTGCGCAAGCGAGGTCTTGCCGAGGCCCGGCGGGCCCGCGAGCAGGACGTGGTCGAGCGCCTCGCCGCGCGCCTTCGCGGCGGTGAGCGCGATCTCGAGCTGCTCCTTCACGCGCTCCTGCCCGACGAACTCGTCGAGCCGGCGCGGCCGGAGCGAGCGGTCGAGGTCCTCCTCGTCCTCGTGCAGGACGGGGGCGACGAACGAGCTCATGCAGCTCTCCGCAACGCCTGGCGGACACGCTCCTCGGGCGCCGCATCGGGATCGGTGGCGGCGAGCGCGCGCTCGGCGTCGGCGGGCGTGTAGCCGAGCTCGACGAGCGCGTCGCGGGCGACGACATGGTCGCTGAGCTCGCTCTCGACCGGCGCGACCGTGATCGTGGCGGCGAGCTTCTCCTTCAGCTCGAGCACGATCCGCTCGGCCGTCTTCTTGCCGATGCCCGGGATCGCGGTGAAGCGCGCGGCGTCCTCGCGCACGATCGCGCGGCGCAGCTCGTCGGCGGGCGAGCCCGAGACGATCGCGAGCGCGACCTTCGGGCCGACGCCGTTCACGGACAGGAGCTGGACGAAGAGGTCGCGCTCGGCGCGCTCGGCGAAGCCGTAGAGCTGGAGGACGTCCTCGCGCACGTGGAGGTACGTCTCGATCGAGATCTCGCCGCCTGCATCCGCCTTCCGGACGGCGCTCGGCGTGGCGGCGACGAGGTAGCCGACGCCGCCGACGTCGAGCACGAGGCCCTCCGGGGTCGAGGCGACGGCCGTTCCCCGCAGCCGCGAGATCATCCGGCCAGCCTCAGGAGCGGCGGCGCGAGCGCGTGGCAGATGGCGACGGCGAGCGCGTCGGCGGCGTGGTTCGGCGTCGGGAGCGCCTCGAGCCCGAGGATCGCCTTCACCATCCGCTGCACCTGCGCCTTCTCGGCCCGCCCGTAGCCGCAGACGGCCTGCTTGACGCGGGCGGGGGCGTACTCGGCGCAGGCGACGTCGCGGACGGCGGCCGCGACGAGCACGGCGCCTCGCGCCTGCCCGACGGAGAGCGCGATGCGGGCGTCGGCGCCGACGAAGGACTCCTCGAGGACGACCGCATCCGGTGCGTGCTCGGCGATGAGCGCCGCCACGCCCTCGAAGATCGTCCTCAGCCGCGCCTCCGGGCGCTCGGCGGCCGACGTCGACCACGAGCCGTGGCCGATGGCCCTGAGGCGCCCGCCGCTTGCGTGGACGATCCCGTACCCGCAATTCGCCGTCCCCGGATCGATGCCGATGACCTTCACGCAGACACGTTAGGCGTGTGATCGGACGACTCCTGCTTGGCGTAGCCTCCTCGCGTGGCCCTTCCCTCCGACCGTCTGCGCGGGCTCTACGAGGACCGCGCCGCCGAGCAATACGGCGCTCCGGCACCGCTCCCCGACCCGCGGCTCGACCGGAAGTTCGCGCGGATCTGCGAGCTCGTCCGGGCGCAGCTCCCGTGCCGGGCGTTCCTCGACGCCGGCTGCGGCGACGGCCGGTACCTGCGGGCGCTCGACGGAGCGCTCCCGGAGCGGGTCGCCGGCACCGACATCGCGGAGCGGATCCTCGAGACGGCTCGGCAGGCGGCCCCGCGGGCCGAGCTCGTGCAGGCGAACCTCGAGGCGCTGCCCTTCCCCGACGGCAGCTTCGACCTCGTGCTGTGCTCGCAGGTGATCGAGCACGTGCTCGACGCGCGCGCCGGCGTCCGCCAGCTGGCGCGCGTGCTGGAGCCCGGCGGGACGCTCGTGATCTCGACCGACAACGCGCGCAACCTCGTCTCGCGCGTGCTGAACGCGCCGCGCACCGGCGCCGTCCGCGTGCTCGGGCTGAGCGGGAGGCGCGGGATGGTGGAGTCGCCCGCGACGCCGTACACGCGGGACTCGTTCCGCACGCTGCTCGAGGGCGCGGGGTTCCGGGTCGAGCTGCTCGACACGTTCCGCTTCCAGCTGATGTGGCCGCTGGGGCGCTCGCCGCTGCAGCGCGGGCTGAACCGGCTGGACGCACGGCTGCCGGCGCACGGGGTCGGCGACATCGTGGTCGCGGTGGCGCGGCGGCCGTGACGCGCGGGCAGGCGGGCGCCCTCGGCGCGCTCGGGTCGCTCGTCTTCGTCGTCTGCTGCCTGCTCGACGCCCACGGGCTGCGCGATTCGTCGCTCTACTCGGACGTGCACGTGTACGCGCGCTACGCAGGCGAGATGGCGCACGGGCGGGTGCCGTACCGCGACTTCTCCGACGAGTACCCGCCCCTCGCCCAGCCCGTGTTCCTCGCGGGGCGGGTCGCCGGCGCCGGGAACTACGCGCTCGCGTTCAAGGCGCTGATGGCGGCCTGCGGCGTCGGCGCGCTCGTGTGCGGTGTCGCGACCTTGCATGCGTTGCGCGCGTCGCTTCCCCGAGCGGTCGCCGCGGTGGCCGTGATCGCGGTGTCTCCCCTGCTCGTCGGGCCGATCTTCCTCAACGCATACGACCTCTGGCCGGCGCTCCTGCTCTCGCTCGCGCTGCTGCTGCTCGTGCGCGGGCGCGGCGTCTGGGCGCTCGGCGTGCTCGGCGCCGCCGCGGCGGCGAAGGTGTATCCGCTCGCGGTGCTGCCGATCTTCGTGCTCGCGCTCGAGCCCGCGGTGCGGCGGCGTGCGCTGGAGGCATTCGCGGCCGTCGTCGTCGTCGCGCATCTGCCGTTCGCCGCGCTCGGCGCGGGCGGGCTCGAGTTCAGCTACCGCGTCCAGGCGACGCGCGGGCTCGAGCTGAACAGCCTCGGAGCGTCCATCCTGCTCGCCGCAGGGCATCCGCACCTCGCGAACGAGGCTCCGGGATCGCTGAACGTGACGGGCGGCACCGCGCGGGCGTTCGCGACCCTCTCCGCCGTGCTCGTGGTCGCCGCGATCGCGGCGGCGACCGTCGGCTACGTGCGCGGGCGCCCGCTCGTCGCCGCGTGCGCAGCCGCAGTCGTCGGCTTCGTCGCCTTCGACAAGGTCTTCTCGGCGCAGTACGTCGACTGGGTCGTGCCGCTCGCGCCGCTCGCAGGCGTCGCGGCGGCTGGCGCGACGATTCCCGTGCTCGTGCTCACACGGCTCGTCTTCTCGCACCGATCGGCGCTCGCGCACGTCCACGACGTGCCGCTCCTGCTCGCGCGCAACGCGTGCGTCGTCGCGCTCTTCGCGCTGTTGCTGATCGCGTCGCCGAGAAGCCGGACCTAGCCGGCGACCGCCTCGAGCACCTGCTCGGGGATGTCGAAGTTCGCGTACACGTCCTGGACGTCGTCGTTGTCCTCCAGCTGCTCGAGCAGCCGCAGGACCTTCTTCGCATCGCTCTCGTCCGCGACCTCGACGGTCGTCTTCGGGACCATCGTCAGCTCGGCCGAGTCGACGGCGAACCCCGCCGCCTCGACCGCCTCGCGCACCGCGGCGAGCTCCTCGGGCGCGGAGAGCACCTGGAAGACGGATCCGTCCCGCGTCACGTCGTCCGCCCCGCCCTCGGCCGCCGCGAGCGTCAGCTCGTCCTCGTCGGCCCCGTCGGCCGACACGAGCACGACGCCGCGCCGCTCGAAGAGCCACGAGACCGCACCGGAGCCGCCGAGGTTGCCGTCGTTCTTCGCGAACGTGTGCCGCACCTCGCCCGCCGTGCGGTTGCGGTTGTCGGTCAGCGCCTCGACGATCACGGCCACGCCGCTCGGCCCGTAGCCTTCGTACACGACGGTCTCGTACGCCGACGTGTCCGAGTCCGCGCCCGAGCCCTTGGCGATCGCGCGATCGATGTTGTCCTTCGGCATGGAGTAGGAACGCGCCTTCTCGACCGCGTTTTGCAACGCGAGGTTGGCCGCCGGATCGCCCCCGCCTTCTCGCGCGGCGACGATGATCGCGCGGGTCAGCTTCGAAAAGAGCTTGCCGCGCTTCGCGTCGGCCGCGCCTTTCTTGTGCTTGATCGACGACCACTTGCTATGCCCGGACACGTGTCCCCTCTCGTACCTGCTCGACGAAGAGCTCGTGAATCCGCGCGTCGTCGGTCAGCTCGGGATGGAACGCGGCGACGAGCAGGCGCCCGTCGCGCGCCAGCACCGGATGCCCGTCCACCTCGGCGAGCACCTCGACGTCGGGACCGACTTCGGCGAGCCACGGCGCGCGGATGAAGACGGCCCGCACCGGCTCATCGCCGGGCGCGAGCTCGAGATCGGCCTCGAAGGAATGCACCTGCCGCCCGAACGCGTTCCGCTCGGCGCGGAAGTCGCCGAGACCGAGGTGGTCGCGATCGAGCACGATCATCCCGGCGCACGTGCCGAAGATCGGCCCGCCGAACTGCTGGACTGCCTCGTCCAGCCCGTAGAGGCGCATCAGCCTGGCGATCGCGGTCGACTCGCCGCCCGGGACGATCAAGCCGTCGAGCCCCTCGAGCTCGCGCGGCAGCCGCACCTCGACCGGCTCGACGCCGAGCCGCCGGAGGACTGCCGCGTGCTCGCGGAAGTTCCCCTGCACGGCGAGCACGCCGATCCGAAGCGCCTTGTCCACGGCGCGGATTGTAGTTATGCGGGCTGCGCGTCCCGCCGGCGCGCGGCGAGCAGGCCGAGCACGACGAGGAAGAACCCGACAACGGCACCGGCGAGCGGCGGCACCCAGAGCCGCGGCGGCTTGAACGCCGACGAGAACGGCGTCGCGGTCCACTCGACGGTCCAGTGCGTCGCGGCCGTGAAGATCCCGACGGCGCCGAAGACCGTCCAGATCGAGCGTCTCCGCGCGACGCCGACGAAGACGTACACGACCGCCGCGGCGGCGAGCAGCGCCCAGTCGGTCTCGCTCGTGTGCCACCAGTAGAGGAGCGCACCGCTCACGGTGAGGGCTGCGAGCACGTGCCACCAGAACCCGAGCGGCCGCCGCGGCCCCCGGTCGACCGAGCTGCCGACGGCGAGGAAGACGAGCCCGAGCACGAGCGTCACGACCGCCGACCAGCTGCCGCCGCCGGAGACGACGTCGGTGATCACGTAGTAGACGGGCACGACGACGAAGACGAGAAGCAGCGGGAAGCGGAAGGTGCGCAATGCGGCCCAGGCGGCGACGAGCACGAGCAGCGCGATCAGCCAGATGCTCCAGTTGAAGCCGTCGAACGGCCCGGAGGAGCGTGCCGGCGTCCAGCCGAACCAGTCGAAGACCTCGCCCCAGAAAACGCCCCACACGACGACCGCGTTGACCGCGAATACGCCGGCCGCGATCCAGCTCCGCCCGCGGAGCGCGAGCGCAAGCGCACTCAGCACGGCGAGCGGCAGGAGCGTCCACGCGACGAGCGCCCCCTTGCCGTCCTGCGTCGAGAGATAGGCAAGGGCGCCGTCGGCCGCGAGAAGCACGGTGAACCCGCCCGTATAGAGCAGGAACGACGAGCTCGTCCACGTGGGCTTCCCGATCTCCACCTGCCGCCGCGAACGCTAGTGGCCGCTGCGGACGGATCACTAGCCTTTGCGCCCGTGCAGCGCATCCTCGTCGTCGGAGAGGTGATGCTCGACGTGCTCGGTCCTGCCGTGCAGCCGGGCCGGCGTCATGCGCCGATCGTGGTTCGCGCGGGCGGTACCGCCGTCACCGCTGCGCTCTCCGCGCGGCGCGCCGGCGCAGCGGTCGTCGTCGCGGGCCGCGTCGGCGCGGACGTCGCAGGCGAGTCGATCCGCGCAGAGCTCGCTCGCGCCGGCGTCGACGCCCGGCTCGCCGTCGACGAGGAGCTGCCGACAGGGACCTACGTCGAGCTCGGACCGGCGGCCGTCGTCTCGCGCGGTGCGAACTCGCGCCTCGTGCCGGCCGACGTGCCGGAGCTCGGCATCGACGCCGTACTCGTGTCCGGCTACGTGGTTGCGCACGACGACACGCTCCCCGCAGGTCGGCACGCCCTCTCGCTGGCGGCCCCCTGGCGCGCCGTCACAGCGGTGCCGATCGCCGGCCCGGACTTCGCCGCGCGCGCCCGCGGCGCCAACGTGCTCTTCGCGAACGCCGCCGAGGCAGGGCTTGCGGGACAGGCCTACGAGATCGTCTGCGTCACGCACGGAGCCGAGGGGGCGACGGTCACGCGCGAGGGCAGCACGGAGCACGTCCCGCCGACCGGCGACGCCGGCACCGGCGCGGGCGATGCGTTCGCGGGCGCGTATCTCGCCGGTCTCTAGTCGAACACGCGCTTCAGGTGCGTGAGCAGCGGCACGCGCACCGCGAGCGCCAGGATCTTCAGCATCTGCGCCGCGTCGCGTGGGATCTCGACGCGCGAGAAGAGCACGACCGCGTAGAAGTCCCCGGTGAAGAGCATGCCGCCGAAGCCGAGCGCCGAGCGGATCCCGTGGTCGCGGATGAAGTCCTGCGCCGGCAGGTAGGTGCTTCCCGCGGCGTCGGGGACGTGGAAGACGTCGTAGCTGTGCTGTGCGAGCTCCCGTGCGCGGTCCGGGTCGGGGCGGATGACCGTGGACACGGTGAGCCCGAGCTGGGTGATCAGCCGGCGCACCATCGGCAGCTGCTCGACGAGCTGCTCGCTCGGCAGCGGGATCGCCTGATGGCCCTTCGACTGCTCCCGGTCGTTCCACGCGGGCAGGTCGCCGGCCGTGCCGAGCAGCGTCAGGCAGCGGACGTCGTCCGGCGGAACCTCACCGAGAACGGCGCCTGCGAAGTCGCGCACGTTCGGAGGCAGGTCGCCGTACGGATGCGTCTTGTAGAGACGGACGAGCGCGCAGGCGCGCGAGCCGTTGCCGTCGTCGAGCTCGTCGTAGAGGTAGCGGACGACCGCGGTCGCCGCGTCTTCCATCGAGCGGCGCCCGGCACCGATCGAGCGCAGGACGTCGCTGCAGGCCCGCACGTCGTCGGCGTCGAACGATGCGATCGAGCGCACGCGGCGGCGGCAGCTACCAGCCGCGAGTCTCGAGCAGCTGCGACGGGTCGAGCGTCTGCGTCGAGATGCCGACCATCGGCTCGCCGAGCCCCGCGGAGACGCGGGCGAGGATCTCCGGGTCGCGGAAGTGCGTCGTCGCCTCGACGATCGCCTTCGCGCGCCGCTCGGGATCGCCCGACTTGAAGATCCCCGAGCCGACGAAGACGCCGTCGGCGCCGAGCTGCATGCAGAGCGACGCGTCGGCCGGTGTCGCGATGCCGCCGGCCGTGAACGTGACGACGGGAAGGCGCCCGTGCTCGGCGACCCAGCGCACGAGCTCGTACGGGGCCTGCAGGTTCTTGGCCTCGCTGTAGAGCTCCTCCTCCGCGAGCGAGGTGAGCCGGCGGATGTGGCCGAAGACCGCGCGCATGTGCGTGACGGCGTTGACGATGTCGCCCGTGCCGGCCTCGCCCTTCGTGCGGATCATCGCCGCGCCCTCCGCGATGCGCCGCAGCGCCTCGCCGAGGTTCGTCGCGCCGCAGACGAACGGCACCGTGAAGCGCCACTTGTCGACGTGGTGCTGCAGGTCGGCGGGCGTCAGCACCTCGGACTCGTCGATGTAGTCGATCTCGAGCGCCTCGAGGATCTGCGCCTCGGCGAAGTGGCCGATGCGGCACTTCGC
>Ga0070741_10020656_pt1 | contig 10341 bp, 8 predicted proteins | sample Coa_R1_4_FD_66440 | JGI IMG/M metagenome (GOLD analysis project Ga0070741, IMG submission 66440) | Surface soil microbial communities from Centralia Pennsylvania, which are recovering from an underground coalmine fire - Coalmine... | ecosystem: Environmental > Terrestrial > Soil > Unclassified ...
CGCATGACGCGCCCGCTGCCCTGGAGCCCGCGCGGGTAGCCGGTGCCGTCCTGCCGTTCGTGGTGCTGGTAGGCGACGTGGTTGGGGATGACGTCGCGCGGGCGGACCTGGCGCAGCATCTCGTAGCCGAGCCGAGGGTGCTGGCGGATGCTGTTCATCTCGCTCGGCGTCAGCCGCCCGGGCTTGTGCACGACGCTGCGGTCGACCGTGACCATGCCGATGTCGTGCAGGATGGCGCCAGCCGCGAGCTGGTGCAGGCGGTTGCGGTCGAAGCCGAGCTTCTTGCCGATCATCACGGCCACGATCGTCGTGTCGATCGAGTGCAGGAAGAGGTAGGTGTCGTAGGAGCGGATGGTGGCGAGGCCGGGCAGCAGCGTCTGGCCGTACACCTCGTCCACGACGTTGCCCAGGTCGGCCACCAGGTCCTCGTAGCCGAACTCCTCGCGCGCCACGCGTCCGAAGTCCTCGGAGGAGATCTCGGCCTGCAGCGTCGCGAAGTCCTGGCCCTGGAGCGGGCGGGTCACGCCCTCCATGGCGCTCAGGATGCGGTAGGTGTCGCGGGTGACGTTCAGCCGCGTGCGCTCTGAGATGAGGTCCGGGATCTCGAGGTCGTCGGTGTCCGGATCCTGCACGTCGACGTACATGAACCCGCGCGCCTGCAGCATCGGGATGTAGCGCTCGGCGATCGGCATGCCGGCACTGAGCAGCAGATGACCGTTTTCGCTGAAGACGGCGCGCGCCAGCACCATGTTCGGCTTGAGGTCGCTGACGGGAACGCGTCTCACGGTCGGCCTACTATCAGTCTACGGGCGTAAGAGCGCCAGGGTAGGAAAGGCCGGCTAGGCCGGAAGCGCCAGCGGACGCCTCGCCCGTACCCGTCAGGCGACCCGGTTCCCGGCCTGGAAGACCGCCTGCACGCGGCTCAGCGCCGTCACGTCGCGGCTCGGGTCGCCGTCGACGACGATCAGGTCGGCGACCTTGCCCGGTTCGAGCGTGCCGAGCTGGTCGCCGAAGCCGATCGCCTCGGCGGTGATCCGCGTGGCCGACTCGAGCACCTGCATCGCGCTCATCCCGCCGCGGTGCATGAGCCGGAGGTCGTAGTCGAGGTGGCCGAAGGCGAGGTTGCCGCAGCCGGAGTCGGAGCCGGCGACCATCCGCGGCAGCAGCCCGGCCTCGAGCATCCGGCCGAAATGCTCGACGCGCGTGTTCACCCTCGTCTCGGCGGCGCAGAGCCTCGCCTCCTCGGCCGGCGTCAGCCCGTCGCGCTCGCGCTTGGCCTGAAGCGCCAGCACGGTCGGGTAGCCGGCCGCCTGGAGCGTGGGCGAGACCCATATCCCGGCCTCGCGCATCATCTCGGCGATCGCCGGGTCGTAGCGCATCACGCCGTCCGGTTCGAGGAACTCGGCGTGCTCCATCAGGTCGAGCCCGGCCTCGATGGCGCGCACCATCGACTCCTTGGCGCGGCAATGCGCGACCGTCTTGCGGCCGAGCGCGTGCGCTTCGTCGACCGCGGCGGCCAGCTCCGCCGTCGAGTAGGAAGGCCGGCCGGGGATCGTGCCCTTCGTGCCGCCGCCCGAGGCCATGATCTTGATGTGGTCGGCGCCCTCGTGGACGAGCTTGCGGACCGCCTTGCGGATCTCGGCTTCGCCGTCGGCCTGCTCGTTGCACCACCAGAAGTGGCCGCCGGTGCAGGTGATCGGCCGACCGCAGACGAGCGGCCGAGGACCGGGCAAATACCCCCGCGCGACGCCCTCGCGCAGCGCGAAGCCGACCAGGTTCCGGGCGCCGTTGTCGCGGATGGTCGTGATCCCGGCACGCAGGTGCGCGCGCAGGTTCATCGCGCCGGCCAGCACCATCAGCTCGTCGGAGTCCTCGGCCATCTCCTCGTAGGTGCGGCCGTCGCCCGCCAACCCCAGGTGGGTGTGCTCGTCGATCAAGCCGGGGCACACCCAGTATTGCTTGAAGTCGAAGACCCGGTCGTCTGGCCGCGCCTCCGCCCGCCCGGCCGGACCGACCCACTGCACCTTGCCGTCCTCCAGCCGGATCGCCGCGTCGACCAGCGGCGCCCGACCCGTCCCGTCGACCAGACCGGCGGCGTAGAGCACTGACGACATCCTCACCCCCTGGCCCATCCAGGGTAGCCGATGAACGTGTCGGCGTCGGCGGTGCTCACGCCGTGGGCTCCCCCAGCGCTTGTTTGAGGTCGAAGGCCAGCTCCATCGGCACCCACCACTGCCCCTCCTTGGCCCACGGCGAGGGCGCCTGGAACTCGCGCGCCATCCATTCGTTCCATTCGACCGACTTCGGATCCTCGCGCGTCCTGGCGAAGTCGCGGGCGAGGTCGAAGTCGTCGTCGGTCTCCAGGTACATGAAGAGCTGGTTGCCGACCTGCCAGATCTTCATCTGCTGGATCCCGATCTTGCGGATCTGGGCCAGCACCTCGGGCCAGACGCGCGTGTGCTCGAGCTTGTAGCGGGCGATCTTCTCCGGGTCGTCCTGCAAGTTCACCGTCAGCGCGTACGTCTTCACGGCCGAGCCACCTCCGCGCCGCCGAGTTTACCGGCTGACTCGCCCGCCGGGAGACTCAGGGAAGGCCCTAGTCCCCTACCCAGACCCCTAGCCCGAATGGATGCCCCGACGAGGGACTAGTGGCTGGGCCGGTGGCTCGACGAACGCGGATACTTGTCCTGGATGACGAAATTGTTTCGGTGGCGGCCGCGCCTCAGTCTAGCTGGGCGGCTCCACTTCGTGGTGCTCAGCTACGCGGGCACCGCCGGGCTGGTCGCCATCGCGGCGGCGGTCTTGTCGCCGCCGGTGGCGCAATCCCCCGTCCTGCGGCCGATCGTGGGCGTCGTGGCGCCCGCCGTCGAGCCCCTCCTGGCCCCGCCGGTCGACTCGACCCAGGCGGTCGGGCCGGGCGCCGTGGTCGGGCCGGGCGCCGTGGCCGGGCTGGGCGCCGCGGCCGCTCCGAGCAGCACGGCCGATCCGAGCGCCGTGTTCCCGAAGGAGGTCGGCGTCTCGTCTGCCGTGGAGAACACCCCGGGGACGCCTCGGGCGACCGGCCCGACGCCCGTCGTGGCCCAACCGACCCCCGTGCCGGCGCTCGGCGGCCAGGCGGCAGGCCGGCCGCCACCGGCCTCCGCCGGCTCGGCGCCGGGCGTCGCCGCTCAAGGGGCTGCACCGCCACCCGACGACGCGACGCCGGTGGGCCTCGGCGGACCACCAGCCGGCGAAGCGCCGATCGTGCTCGTCCCGGCGGCTGCGCCGGGGGTGCGGCGCTCCGGGACCGGCTCGGGCGGCTCTGGTGGCGGCTCGACGTCACGGCCGCCACCCGGACCCGCCGCCCCGACGAGCGCACCGCCGGCCCACTCGCCCACGGCCGAGCCGCCCGCGCGCCCGTCGCCCACGCCCGAGCCGGCGAGTCCGTCGCCCACGGCCGGAGCGAGTCCACCCGCCTCTCCCTCGGCGACACCTCCGCCGCCGACGCCGACGGAGCAGCGGCCAACGCCCACCGAGCCGGCGCCGACGGTCGAGGCTTCGCCGACCGCGCCCGTCGGGTCGCCGACCACCACGGCGACGGCGGAGCCGTCGACAACCGAGACGCCACCTCCGAGCGCCACGGCCACGGTGGAGCCGACCACCACCGAAACGCCGCCGCCGACCGCCACGGCGACGGTTGAGCCGACCACCACCGAAACGCCGTCGCCGACCGCCACGGCAGAGAAGCCGCCGCCCACGCCGTCGTCGACCATGCCTTCGCCGACGTTGGGGCGCACCGTGCCATCGCCGACCGCCACGCCGGCGGGGGCGACGTCGTCGACCACCATGCCCACCGTCGCCGCGGCGGCACGGAACCCCGAGCCCGGCGACACGCGAGCGGACAAGCGTGATGCACGAGAGGATCGGCGCGAGCGGGCGGACGCGCCGTCCGTGCCCGAGCATGGCCGGGACGATCGTCGAACGGACGCTCCTCCGTCGCGGGGCGGCACGGACGAGGCCAACCGGGCGGCGAAGCCCTCGAAGCCGGAGCCGCCACCACCACCCACCACCCCGCCGGGGGCCAGGCCGGCGCCGGAACCGAAGCCCGCGCTGGAGCCGAAGGCCGCCCCGGAGCCCAAGGCGGCGCCCGAGCCGGGGACACCGCCGGGGGCCAGGCCGGCGCCGGAGCCGAAGCCCGCGCCCGAGCCCAAGGCCGCGCCCGAGCGGAAACCCGGGCCCGAGCCCAAGCCCGCGTCTGCGCCCAAGGCCGCGCCCGAGTCGAAGCCCGCGCCCGAGTCGAAGCCGCCTCCGGAGTCGAAGCCTGTGCCCGAGTCCAAACCGGCCCTGGAGTCGAAGCCCGCGTCTGCGCCGAAGCCGGCTCCGGAGTCCAAGCCCGCTCGGGAGTCGAAGCCGGCCGCGGAACCCAAGGCCGCGGTGGAGCAAAAGGCCGCCGGGGAATCCAAGCGCGCGCCGGAAGCCAAACCAGCACAAGAGGTTGCCCGAGCCGCGGACCCGGCGCCGAAGTCCGCCGCCCCCCGGGGCGCGGCGTCCGAGCCCGCCCACGCGGCACCGACGGCGGAGTCCCACGACTCCTCCCCCAAGGCGGCCGATCCGCCAGCCCACGCGGCCGACCAAGCCAAGAGTCCACCCGCGACGAAGCGTTGAGCCGCGGGTCGGGTCAGGCGGTGGCGGGCAGGTCGGCGAGCCGGAGCGAGACGGTGCGCGACGTCGAGCGGTCGACCATCGAGACGCCGTAGAGGGCGTCGGCCGCCTCCATCGTCCCGCGGTTGTGCGTGATCACCACGAACTGCGTCCGCTCGGCTAGCCGCCGCAGCACCTGACCGAAGCGGACGATGTTGGCGTCGTCGAGGGCGGCGTCGACCTCGTCGAGCATGCAGAATGGGGTGGGGTTGACTTCGAGGATCGCGAAGAGGATCGCGACCGCGGTCAGCGCCCGCTCGCCGCCGGAGAGGAGCGACAGGCTCTGAGCGCGCTTACCGGGCGGCTGGGCGATGATCTCGACGCCCGGCACGGCCGAGGCCTCGGCCTCGGACAGGACGAGCCGGGCCGTGCCGCCGCCGAACAGCGCGGTGAAGTGCCGCTTGAACGCCGCGGCGACCGCCTCGAACGTGCTCTCGAACTTGGTCTGCATCGTGGTTTCGAGCTCGGCGATCGCCTCGCGGAGCAGCTTCGCGGCGTCCACCAGGTCGGCGGCCTGGCCCTCGAGGAAGGCGTGGCGCGCGAGCGTCTCGTCGTACTCCTGGCCGGCCGTGGCGTCGACCGCGCCGATCGCGCGCAGCCGCGCGCGGAGCTGCTCGATCCGCCGGAACGCCGCGTCCGCGTTGGCGAGCGGCGCGGCGACGAACGCGGCCGGCGGTTCCAGAGCCTCCTCCCGCGGCGGGAGGGGGCCGGGTTGAGGGTCGGCCTCGAGCAGGACCGTGGGGTCGGCCGAGACGTCTCCTCGCAGTGGGCCTTCACCTGGCCCTCGGCCACCCTCGCCCGCTGAGAGAGGGGACGCGTCCGGTTCGAGCTCCGCCAGCTCCGCCAATCCCTCGCGCACGAGGCCATCCAGGTGGTCGCGGGCGGACTGGGCGGCGAGCGCGACGGCGCGCACCTTGTCGGCCAGCTCGTTGAGCTGGGCCCGGCCGGCGGGCTCGCCGGCGGCGATCAGCCGCGCCTGCTCGGCCAGCTCGGCGAGCTCCCGCTGGATCGGCTCCGCCTCGGCGGCGAGCGCGGCGCGCTGGTCCTCGAGCGCGCCGCGCGCCGCCTCGATTTCCTCGGCCTCGCCGTCGAGCGCCGCCGCCGAGCCCGTCAGCTCGTCGATCCGGCGGCGGCGCGCCTCGATCTCGGCCGCGATCCGCTCGCGCCGCTCGGCGTGGCTCTCGAGCAGCCGCGTGTGCGCCCGCCGCTCGCCCTCGATCACCGCCACCGAGCTGCGCACACGGCTCAGCTGCTCGTCCTGCTCGCGCATCGCGCTGTCGAGCTCGGCCAGCCGCGCCCGCAGCGTGGCCGCGAGCTGCGCGTGCTCGCCGCCGTGCTCGGGCAGCGCGGCCAGCCGCTCGCGCGTGGCGCGCTCGACCTCGTCGAGCGCGGCGAGCTCGGCCCGCGCCCGTTCGGTCATCCCGCGCGACCACTCCACCTCGCGCGCTAAGCGCTCGGCCCGGGCCGCGGCCGCGCCGCGCTCGACGCGGGCCGCCGCGGCGCGCCGCTCGGCGGCCACGCGCGCCTCGCCTACCCTCCGCAGCGCGGCTTCGAGCTCGACCTGGTGCGCCCGCAGGCCGGCCAGCTCCGACTCGGCCGACTTGCCGGAGGCGACCGCGGCGGCGAGCCGCTCGGGCAGCTCGCGCCGCTCGCGCTCGCGGGCGAGCAGCGTGCGGTCGGCGCCCTGGCCGGCGCCGCCGGTGATCGCGCCGCTGGAGCGGACGACCTCGCCGCCGAGCGTGACGATCTGCCAGCCACCTCCGATCGAGCGGAGCGCCTGGCGCGCCGTCGGCAGGTCCTGCACGACCAGCGTGCGGCCGAGCAGGTGCTCCATCACCGCGCGGTACGGCTCGTCGAACTGGGCGAGCGCGGAAGCCACCCCGAGGACGCCCGGACCGGCGCCCGCTCCCACCGGGGGCGGGGATGCGCCGCCGCGCACGGTGTCGAGCGGCAAGAAGGTCGCTCGGCCCGCGTTGGTCTTCTTCAAGAACGCGACGGCCGCCTCGGCGTGCTCCCACCGCTCGACGACGAGGTCCTGGAGGTGGCTGCCCAGCGCGACCTCGATCGCGGTCTCCAGGTGGGGCGGGACGCGGACGAGCGAGGCGACCAGACCGACGATCCCCTCCAGCCGCCCCTCCGACGTCTGGATACGGCGAGCGGGGGAAGCGGCGGTCCTCGCCGCCTCGCGTCCCCGCGCCCCCACGTCCCGGGCCGCGGCCAGCACCGCCCGGACGCCAGCGTAGTAGCCGGCGTAGCCCTCGCGGGCATCGGTCAGGACGTCGAGGCGCCCCTGGACGGCCGCGCGCTCGCGCGCGAGCTCGGCGACGCGCAGCGCGATCGTCTCCTGGTGAAGGCGGCAGGAGGCGAGCTCGACCCGCAGCCGCTCGGCCTCGGCCTCGGCCTGCTTGGCGGCCGCCTCGGCCTCGGCCATCGCCGCCTCGTGGCGGTCGATCTCGGCGCGCACGGCTAGCGCGCGCTCCTCGTCCTGCGCGGCGGCCTCGGTCTGGCGGGAGATCTCGGCCTGGAGCTCGGCACGGCGCGGCGCCACCTTCTCCAGCTCGGCGCGCAGCGCCGCCTCCTCCTGGTTCAGCCGGAGCTGAAGCGCCTGCGCCTCCTGGAGCTGGGCGCGCAGCCGGTCGGCCCGCTGGCGCCGCTCGTCGTTGGCGCCCTCGGCCGCGGCGACCTCGGCGCTCAGCCGGGCCACGTCCGCTTCGAGCCGTTCGAGATGGCTGCGCGTGGTGCGCAGCGCCGCCTCGTCCGCGGCGGCGCGCGCGGCGAGCTCGTCCACCTCGGCGCGCAGCTCGACGATGCGCGCGCGGGCGGCGTTGGCGCGCTCGTGGCGCAGCGCGAGCTCGCGCTCGAGTCGCTCGCCCTGGCCGAGGAGGTCCACCCGGGCGCGCTCGATTTCGGCGAGCCGGCCGCGCAGCTCGTTCTGGCGGCGGGCGAGCGTGCTCGCCTCCTCGGCCGTCGCGTCGGCAGCCGCGCGCGCTTCGGCGAGGGCCGCGGCCGCTTCGCGCTCGGCTTGCTCGGCCGCCTCGACCTCGGCGCGACCCTGGAGCCATCGGTGGCCGTACCAGGCGGCGAGGTGGGCGCGCAGCTCGGCGCGGACCGCGTCGCGCTCGCGGAGCTGCCTGGCGCGCCGCTCGAGCGACTTCAGCCGCGGCTCGATCTCGGCGATGACGTCGCGCACACGGCTCAGGTTCACCTCGGTGGTCGCCAGGCGGCCGCGCGCTTCGTTCAGCTTCACGTAGTGGTGGCGGATGCCGGCCGCGTCCTCGAACAGCTCGCGCCGCTCCTCCGCTTTGAGCGAGAGCGCGAGGTCGACCATGCCCTGGCCGATGATCGTGTAGCCGTTCGGCGAGATGTTCGCCTTGAGCAGCAGGTCGGCGACGTCGCGCAGGCGGACGCGGTCCCGGTTGATCAGGTACTCGTTCTCGCCGGAGCGGTAGGCGCGGCGGGTGACGACGACCTCCTGGAACGGCGTGTCGAGCCAGCCGGCCGTGTTGTCGAACGTGATCGACACCTCGGCCATCCCGGCCGGCGGCTTGCCCGCGCCGCCGGCGAAGACGACGTCCTCGGTCTTCTTGCACCGGAGCGCCCGCAGCGACTGCTCGCCGAGCACCCAGCGCAGCGCGTCGGCCAGGTTCGACTTGCCCGAGCCGTTCGGCCCGACGACCGCCGTCATCCCGGGCGCGAACTCGAAGACCGTGCGGCTGGCGAACGTCTTGAAGCCCTGCAGCTCGAGGCGCTTCAAATACATAAGCCGGCGCGCGATTATGGCAGATGGCCGGCTCGCCAGGACCGGCGCCCGCCGTTCAGCCGATCGCCGGGGGCGAGCTGCCCGCCGGCCGCGAGACGAGTCGGTAGCCGACGCCCCGCTCGCTCTCGATGTAGGCCGGGGCCGCCGGGTCGGCCTCCAGCTTGAGGCGCAACCGGCTCACCAGCCCCTTGAGGCTGCTCGCGCCCACGTCCTGGTCGCCCCAGACGTGCTCGATCAGCTCGTCGTGGCCCACGAACCGGTCCGGGGTCCGCGCCAGGTGGCGCAGGAGTCGGTACTCCATGGCGGTCAGGTCCAGCCGCCGCCCGTTGAGCCGCACCTCCGCGGCGTCGGGGTCGATCACCAGGTCGCCGACCACGATCCGGGCCGTCGGGCCGGCGTGGCCGCGCCCGACCCGCCGAAGCACGGCGTTGATGCGCGCGAGCAGCTCGAGCAGGTCGAACGGCTTGGTGACGTAATCATCCGCGCCGACGTCGAGGGCGCGCACGATGTCGATCTCGCGCCCGTCGGCCGTGAGCATGATCACGGGCACGTCCGATACCCGCCTGATCTCCCGCAGGACGTCGAACCCATCGACGTCGGGCATCTTGACGTCGAGGAGAACCAGGTCGGGGCTGCGCTTCCGCAGCATCTCCAGCCCCTCACGGCCGTCCAGCGCGTGCATCACGACCGCATCCGGCCAATGGAACTGGATGCTGACCGTGACGACCTCCCCCACGGTCGGGTCGTCGTCGATGGCGAGGATGGACATCGGCTGCCTCGACCCCACTACATCCCCACCCCTGGTCCAAAGCATGTCATCGTTCCGCCTCGGCGCAGGTTGCGAATCGGTTGCCATATTACCGCCCCGAGCTCCCCTAGCCGAACGGTCAGGCGGGCCTCTGGGACCGATGGGGCTGGCGCAGGGATGGTTCCCCGGGTTCTATTGCACACGCTTTGCCCCCACTGACGCGCACGAGGAGGCCTCACGTGCCGATCCTGGTGGTCGACGACGACGAGATGATCCGTGCGGTCGTGATCGAGGCGCTCGAGACGGCTGGCTACCGAGCGCTCGGCGCGGCGGACGGCGAGGAGGCGCTTGCCATGGCCTGGCGCGAGCGCCCGTCGCTCGTGCTGCTCGACGTCTGGATGCCGCGCCGGGACGGTTGGAGCGTCGCCAGTGCGCTGGCGGCGTGGCCCGATCCGCCACCGGTCGTGGTGTTCAGCGCTTCCCACGAGGCGGAAGCGCAGGCTCAGCGGATGGGCCTGCGCTTCCTTGGGAAGCCGTTCGACTTCGGGGAGCTATTCGCGATCGTCGCCCAGCATGATCTACGGGCGGCGTCGGGACGTGGCGCGCAGGCTGGCGGTCGTTCACCGGCGCAGGCCACCTGATCGGGAAGGGCACGTCCGCTCGTCGCCGCGCGAGCACCCCGGGCGGCCACGCCGCGGCGTTGTGGCCTGGATCTCGCGGGAACTCGACGGTGGGGTGCACGGCTTCCCTTACGCCACTCCGACGGGCCGCCAGGCACCATGCAAGCCGTGGGCCACCCCGGCGCGACGCTGGTCTTCCTACTCGTGGTCACGCTCCTTGGCGCCCTGGCGGTGGATGCCGTCGGACACCTGGCCGGGGCGCTGCTGAGCCCCTAACCACGCTCGCGGCTGGCGCCGTGTAGGGGCCCGCGCCGCGCGCCCCGGTCAGCCGCGACCCGGTACGTCGAGAAGTCGGCCGCCACCCCACTCCAGGCCGCCCGGGCCCGCGCAGTGCGGCGCCAGCCGGGCGTCGACCGCGCGCGAGCACTGCCGCGACCCGGTCGGAGCTCCGCACGCGTTTGTATCCTGCTCGCGCCGACCCGATGGTATGCTGGCCGCGAGGCCGACGAGGTGCCGGGGGGACGAGTGTGGTC
>Ga0070741_10020657_pt1 | contig 10340 bp, 10 predicted proteins | sample Coa_R1_4_FD_66440 | JGI IMG/M metagenome (GOLD analysis project Ga0070741, IMG submission 66440) | Surface soil microbial communities from Centralia Pennsylvania, which are recovering from an underground coalmine fire - Coalmine... | ecosystem: Environmental > Terrestrial > Soil > Unclassified ...
CAGTCCAATAGCTATCGCCGTCATGAACTCAAGTATTCCTCCTGAGAGGAAGGCTACCCGTAGCACCTTCAACGTTTTATCGCGGAAATTTTCGCTGACGTGTGCGATACGCTCCTGTTCTGTCTGGCTGCGACCAAACAGCTTCAGCGTCGTTAATCCCTGTATCACATCCAAAAAGTATGCACCCATGCGTGAAAGTGCCACCCATTGGTGTTGAATATGTTTCTCTGCGTAGCTGCCAACCAAGATCATCAGGAGTGGGATAATTGGGCCTGTGATCAGCAGCAACAGCGCGCTACTCCAATCAAGCGGAAAAATCGTCAGCACTATCAAAAGCGGGATCAAGACGCTCAGTACCACCTGCGGCAAATAGCGACTGACATATCCATCAAGCCGCTCAATACCCTCGCTGGCAACTGTTACCAGTTCGCCAGTGCGTTCGCCTTTGCAAAAAGTTGGCCCCAATTGCAACAAATGGGTAAACAGGCGTGCTCGCAATTCAGCCTTGACCCTAACAGCGCTCTGCTGCGCACTCACTTCACGCCCCCACACGAAAGCTGCACGCACAACAATCATTCCCAGCAAGAACAACAAGAGCATTCCTACCTGTTCGAGTCCCTGGTGGGAAAGAAATACCTGACTCACAATCCTACTCAGCAGCACCATCTGGGTAATAGTTACCACTGTTCCCAGCACTGCGCAGAGAATGGTCAGGACTAGCATGCTCTGTGCGTACTTGATCTGTTGCATCAGCTTCTTATTCATGGCATCGCTCAAGAAATGTAATCGGTTACCTATCGCTCCCTGATAGAAGCAATAGCTTAGCTTATAAGCACAAGGGCCTGAGATCTTTGATTACGCATAAAGGTAATGGATTCCCTATGTATCTTAGCGCAGTTTTTCGGGTTTCCACAAGAAAACAAAACTTGTTGCATAGCTTTCTAAGCCTATTCTTAACACTCCTAATTATGAATACCTTGCCACACGAACTATTACTCTGTTATTCTAAAAAGCAACATCGTCCTTTTTAGGAAGAAGAGGATAGATATGCAATTTTGGGAATACTGTGAAGTTGCCTGGACGCCAAAACAGATCATTGTTCGTGTCTACACGCAACGCGACAACGGTAGCTACGAGGGAGTAATGAAGCCCAAGGAGTGGGGTATACTGCTCGCTCAATTAGGGGCTGATGGGTGGGAACTCACAGGCGTTGTGCCAACCAAGCCGGCTAATCATACTCTCTATTATTTTAAGCGCCCTATAGACCAACCCTTGCAAGTAGAATGGAAAGAAAAGGGCAAAGCATCTCAGTAGCTCTCTAGAGAGCACCAAATCAAAATCAAAAAGGGAAGAACAAGACAGGACAAAACCATACAACGCAGTTTTGCCCTGTTTTGTTCCTCCCCTTTATCGAGCTTACCCATTCATCCCGGTAAGTGTCACTCCTCGGATGAAGTATTTCTGTGCAATAAAGAAAATGATGATGATCGGCAGCAGTGTCAGAATGGAAACGGCCATCAGCTGGTTATAATAGGTTACATACTGACCGTGGAAGAGATTGAGACCTAACACGATGGTAAACTTGTCGCTTGACCGCAGATAGATCAGCGGAGCCAACAGGTTATTCCTGTTACCAACGAAGGAGAAAATGGCGAGAGCCGCGAGTGCTGGCCTGGAGAGAGGCAAGATGATGCTCCAAAGAACGCGCAGATGCGAGGCTCCCTCGATACGTGCTGCGTCGTCCAACTCTTTAGGAATAGTCATGAAAAACTGCCGAAGCATAAAGATAAAGAAAGGATAGCCAAACCACGCTGGCAAGATCAGCGGCCAGAAGGTGTTGACAAGCCCAGCTTTACTGAAGAGCACGAATGTCGGTACAAGTGTGATCTCGGATGGAATCATCATGGTTGCCAGCATAAGGATCAAGAAGATCCCCCTGCCACGTGCCCGTAAACGGGCAAAGGCGTAGGCGGGTAGGGCACATGAGATCATGTTGCCAATTACCGCTGCCGTAGTAATGATCAACGTATTGATCAGATACTGCGTGAATGGCAACACTGTCCACCCAAGCACGAAGTTCTGCCAGAGGAAGGTAGTGGGGAAGAACTGTGGCGGAAATGCAAAGACCTCGTTGGAGGGCTTGAGCGCGGTAGTTAGCATCCACATGAACGGCAGGATGAATAGGACAGATCCCAGGATCAGCAGCGCATAAACCATAATCTTATGGAGCACATATGCCATGCGTGCATTCTGGCCCGGATGCGGCCCGACCTCGATACGTGGTTGTTCTATACTAAGCCTCATATCTTATCTCCCTCCTCTGTATTTCGCCTTCGTAGTAAACCCAATGCTTTGCCAGGTAAAGCTGGACCAGTGTGATGACCATGATGATGACGAACAGTACCCATGCCAGCGCAGAAGCATAGCCAATATTAAAGTACTGGAACGCTTGCCGGTAAATGTAGAGACCATAAACCAACGAGGCATTAGCTGGAGCACCATTGGTCATTATCAGGATGAGCGTAAATGCTTGTAGCGACCCGATGAAACCCGTGACGACATTGAAGAAGATGACTGGTGACATCATCGGTACAGTAACGTTCCAGAACTTGGACCACCAGCCTGCCCCATCAATGGAAGCGGCTTCATACAGGTGTGCCGGAATGTTTTGCAACCCCGCCAGATAAATGATCATCGTACTACCACCGCTCCATGTGCTCATGATGATCAACGAGGGAATAACCCAATACTCCGAGGTCACCCAGCCGGGACCCTGTATACCAAACACACCTAGCACTGTGTTAATCAAGCCGAAATCAGGATGGAAGATGTTGAGCCACAAAAATGCAGTTGCGATACCTGCAATCACAGAAGGCAGATAAAAGACCGTACGAAAGAAAGCTTGCCCGTGCACTCTCTGGTTTAACAGTAATGCCTGTAAAAACGAGGTCATAACACCTATGACCACTGTGCCTCCACCATAGTAAAGCGTATTCTTGAGGGTGAGGTAGAACAGTGGATCCTGGAAGAGTTGCACATAATTGCCTAATCCAGTCCACTTGGGACCGGCAAGTAGTTGCCAGTTTGTGAAGCTCATGACAGCCGAGGCAATGATGGGTCCTCCACCAAAGAAGATGAAGCCAATGAGCCAGGGGAGGATAAAGAGGTAAAACATCCGCTCTTCACGCCGTTCTAGCCTCCCTAATTTGCTTCTCCTCCTCGGTGCAGGTTTACTTAGCAGAGCAACTTTCTCTGTTGTCAGTTGCATCGTTGATCACTCCTCTCAAAATGCGTACCGCTATGAGGCCAGAGTACCTGGCTAACTGGCATTCAGCGCTAGTATGGGATCAATCTGCTGGGTAATCTGGTGCAACCCGTCTGCTATGGTGATATCGCCTGCCACCACACGATCCCAGACTGGCCCTGCTGTGTCTGTAACCCTTGGCTGGTACATGATCTGATTGGTTGCATAGTTGTTCAGGGCTTCATAGACAAGCCTTGCACCACGTGGTGCAAACTTCGAGGCGAAGTAAGAGGGCCATGCGGACTTGCGTGCTGGGCTGCCTCGCCCCGTCATACCCCACATGAATGATTGCCCTGCTGGAGAAAGGTATTCATTCAGGTAGATCCAGGCAACATTCTTGTTCTCGGTCGATTTCGGTATCATGTAAGCACTTCCAGCAGTATCAATGATTCTTCCCTTAGGCCCCTGCGGCCAGAGGGCCATATCCCACTTAAAGTGAGCATTCTGTGTAAGACCCGGCGTGGACCATGAACCGGCCATCATCATTGCAGATCGACCTGACGTAAAGGCGTCCTGTAATAGGGTTAGTTGTTCAGCCGGAGTGGGTACAGCGTTATACTTAAACATCAATTCCCACCACCACTCCATCGCACTAACAGCCTCAGGCTGGTCGATATAGCTCTTCGTCTCCTGGGGTTCATTGACATACCTTGCTCCAAAAGGAAACAGGTAGCCGGGAGCCATCGAGGCATCACCAGATGTTGGCAGGCTGAGGAGACCGAATATTTTCGTTCGCCCCTTCCCGCTGGCAAGTTTGGTCGCAGCCTGCTTCAAATCTTCTAAGGTCCAATCATTTGTGGGATATTTCACCCCCGCTTGATCAAACAACTGCTTGTTATAGAAGAGCATGCGCGGGCCGCAGTCATATACAATACCGTACAATTTGCCATCGCGTCGATAAAAGTCCAACGATGGCTTTGTGAAATCCCCGAGGTTGAAGTCAGGTTGTCTGGAAATATAATCGTCGAGAGGTTCGATCACCTCTGGCTGGATAAGTTGCTGTGCCCAGGCATATTGACAATAGATGATGTCGGGCAGCGTGCCTCCTGCCGCCTGAGCGATATACTTCTGAATGTAGTTACTGAAGGGAGTATTTTCTGCCTTGATAATGATATTGGGATGGCGCTTCATAAAAAGAGTGTCAAACTGGACCTGGCGTGTCCAGAAGATGGCGTCCCATGAATGAGCAACGCTAAGCTGAATCGGTGAAGTTGGTTCTGCTACGATTGTCCTGGGCCACTGGAGACTGGACCCGTCGCTGATTGAGTAAGGCGATTTTGTGGCAGTGTTCTGGCCCGTAGAGAGGCCACAGGCGGAGAGCAAGCCTGTTAGACCAAGAGCACCTGCTAGTTTGATAACATCTCGCCTACTATAGCCTTGTCGCATCAGTTCGCGTTCGAGGCCACGTATGGCATCATCCTCGTACTGGTATTCCATCACATATTCCTCCATGACTGAGGTCAATCATTGACCCCTTATATAGGTTTCAATTACATGGTTGATGCTGAAATGAGGATACCTTATTAAAATTTCGAGGCTCACATATTACTCTCCAGGAAGTGGAGATAGCGCATTCTGAACTGATCAGAAAACGATTTCTCTCTTTTAAGATAATATGCCAAATATAATTTGTCAAGAGCATATTGCTATTCGCTTGCTTGTATCCTTGCAACCAGCCAAAAATGAGCGTATAATGCCTATATCTATCATAACGGTCTTCTGATTTCCTACGGAGTCTTTTGAGAAAGCGTTTCCTATAATTTCCGGGACTCTTTGGAACACAAAAACAAGGTCAGGGGACGAAACAAAAGAGACCCTCCTGGCAATGGGTTCTGGCGACCTGGAGAAACACAATAAACTATGGGGGAAGAGCATGGCAACCTCTGATGGATTGGATGGTAACCAACAACAAAAACCTGTAACGATACGTGATGTAGCAAAGTTGGCAGGCGTGTCTATGGCTACTGTCTCACGCGTAGTCAATGGTTCCACACAGGTTGATCCGCAACTTGCAGAGCGCGTGCGTACCGCTATTGCCAACCTCAAGTACCAACCCAATCGAGCCGCTCGCGCCCTTGCTAGTAATCGCTCGGCCCTGCTTGGTTTGCTAGTGACCGACATCCAGAACCAGTTCTTCATGGATTTGATGCGAGGCGTTGAGGACGTAGCACAACAAAATGGCTATCTGCTTGTTGTCTGCAATACTGCTGACAATCGTCAGAAGGAGCAGCAATACCTCGAAGTGCTAGCAGCCGAATCGATCGCTGGCGTCGTCATCGTACCCACTCAGGAATTGCCACCTGCCCTGGAATTACTCCAGGCGCGTAATATACCCATTATAGCTGTTGACAGGCGCATACGCGATCGTTCTATCGATGCTGTTCTTATCGATAATGTAGCAGCAGCAAAAGAGGCTGTTACTCACCTGATCGTCAATGGCTACCGCCGCATTGGTATCATTACAGGTCCCAAGTCCACGACCACGGGTAACGAACGACTCCAGGGATATCGTCAAGCATTGCAGGAGGCAGGCCTTGTACCCGACCCTGCCCTTGAGTTACGCGGCCTTTTCGACGAAGCTTCTGGCCAGCACCTCACCCACAAATTGCTCGACCTCGATCCTCCAATCGATGCTCTCTTCACTGCAAACAACCGTTTAACAGTTGGTGCGCTTAGAACCCTCCATGCTCGTCACAAACGTGTTCCCGACGACATAGCCCTCGCTGGTTTTGACAATATCTACTGGGCTATCCCAGGCCTCGTGTCGATCACGACCATTGCTCAACCTGCCTACGAGCTTGGTACAACATCCGCCACCAGACTTTTACAACGTCTGCGTCAGTCCGATACGCTTGCAAGACAGGAAATCATACTCCAACATCAGTTCATTATCGGCGATTCCTCAAAACCTGCCAGTAACCCTTCATTCACATAGGATAGAAACAAAGAAAAAGAGCACGGAATAATTTTGGTTGTACCTCTGTTTCTACCTATGAGTGTCTCATATTTCCTTGCGTTCAGATGATGCGACAGCAAAGCAGTGTGAGGAGCATCGCTGAACGAGGATGACCTTGAGAAAAGAAGATACCTCAATTGTGGTTCAGCTTTCCTTGACAAGCGAAAAAAGGACATGGTACTCTTTTGTTAACTACTTTAGATACTAAATCGATTAACTTAGTCAACAATGAGGTGATGAAACATGGGTGATGCATCTCGCGAGATTTTGCGACGAGCCCGACAGCAAGTGCCGGAATGGAGTCCCGCGCAGGTACAGGAGCATCTCGCTCGGCAGAAAGAAGCCGGTTCTGGCAATCAAGAAGACATCGTCCTGGTAGATGTGCGTGAAAAGCATGAGTGGAATGAAGGGCACATCCCTGGCGCTGTGCATGTCCCCCGTGGTTTCCTCGAATTGCAGATAGAAGAGGCTATTCCCGACAAGTCAAAGCCCGTCGTGTTGTATTGCGCCGGCGGTGTGCGCTCCCTGATCGCAGGCCGCACCTTGCAGCAGATGGGCTATGAGAATGTGATCTCGATGGCGGGAGGCTTCGGACAGTGGAAGAACAGCGGGTATAATTTTGTGCAACCTCGCACCTTAAGCGATGCTCAGACACGACGCTATAGCCGCCACCTACTTATTCCAGAAGTCGGTGAAGCGGGTCAGTTTAAACTGCTCGATTCACGTGTTCTGCTCATCGGGGCAGGCGGATTGGGTTCGCCAGCTGCTTACTACCTTGCTGCCGCTGGTGTTGGCACACTTGGCATCATTGACGCTGATGTCGTTGATGATAGCAACCTCCAGCGCCAGATTTTGCACAATACCGAACGTATCGGTCAATACAAGGCTGAGTCAGCACGTGAGACCCTCAAGGCCCTCAACCCCGATGTCAACGTCATTACATATATCGAGCGCCTCGACGAGTCGAACGTGCGTCGCATCATTGCAGACTATGATGTGATCCTGGACGGCACAGACAATTTCCCAACGCGTTATCTACTCAATGATGCGGCCATTATCGAGAACAAACCAGTTGTACATGGTAGTGTCTTCCGTTTCGAGGGCCAGGTGACTGTTTTCAAGCCCTACGATGGACCATGCTATCGCTGTCTCTATCCCGAGCCTCCTCCTCCGGCGCTGGCTCCCAGTTGTGCCGAAGCCGGTGTCCTGGGCGTCCTACCTGGCGTGATCGGCCTCCTGCAAGCTGTCGAGACCATCAAGCTACTCTTGAACCTTGGTGATCCGCTGGTAGGACGACTCCTGACCTATGATGGCCTGGCAGGCGAGTTCACCGAACTGCGTCTCTTCCGTGATCCCAAGTGCCCAGCCTGCGGTGAGAATGCACACCCGGAGGATTTGCCGACCTACGAAGAGGTCTGTGCGCTTCCGGCTCGTTCATAAAAGTATGGGGGTGACCTTCGTGGTCACTCCTAATATATACAACCTATAGCACGATAAGAAAATCTACCTTGAATATTAAGGAGACCAACATATATGGCAACTGTTCGTCTAGCACCGATTTTACGCTCTTATGCTGGTAACTCGAAGCAGGTTACTGCTCAGGGCAGCACCCTGGCTCAAGTCCTTTCCGACCTCTATCAGCGCTATCCGGCCCTGAAAGAACAGCTTCAGCAAGGTGAGGAACTCAGCCGTTACATCAACGTCTACGTCAACGACCAGGATGTCCGCTATCTACAAAAACTGGACACACCAGTTGGTCCCAACGATACCGTGATCCTCTTACCTGCTATGGCAGGTGGTAGATAGCCTGACAAGCTAGGAGAAGCTTATGCGCTACAGCAGCATACTGGAGACCATCGGAAACACTCCGCTGGTAGAGCTAAAGAGCTTCAGTCCTCGTCCTGGTGTTGAGATTTATGCCAAGCTAGAGGGGGCAAACCCCTCCGGCAGCATCAAGGACCGGGTTGCGAAGAAGATGATTGAAGAGGCCGAGGCTGATGGTACACTTAAGCCCGGTTCCATCCTTTTGGAGCCAACCAGTGGCAATACCGGGATTGCGCTCGCGATGATCTCTCGGATCAAAGGCTACCAGTTCATCGCTGTCATGCCTGATAATGTGACCAGCGAACGTCGCCAGATGCTTGAGCTATACGGCGCGAAAATCATTTTCTCCGACGGTGCACAGGGCAGCAACGGTGCAGTCAGGTTAGCAAAAGAAATGGTGAGCCATGATGAGCGCTACGTCATGCTCTACCAGTACGGCAATCAAGCGAACCCCCATGCACACTACGAGGGTACTGCGGTAGAAATTATCAAGGATCTGCCGGATCTGGATGTGTTTGTGGCTGGTCTGGGCACAGGTGGTACATTAACGGGTGTTGCACGACGTTTGAAAGAATACAATCCCACCATCAAAATAGTTGCCGCCGAGCCCATGCAAGGCGAGGGTGTGCAGGGGCTACGCAGCCTCGAAGATGGTTTCATTCCTCCTGTCCTGGACCAATCGCTCCTTGACGCGAAGATCCTTGTCTCCAGTCGGGATTCGATCCGGCGTACACGCCAGCTCAAAGATCAAGAAGGCATCTTTGCTGGTCCATCTTGTGGTGCCTCACTGCATGCAGCCCTGCGCATCGCGGCAAGCCTGGAGCATGGCAAAATTGTGACCATTCTGGCTGATGGTGGTTGGAAATACCTGAGCGAGGATCTGTGGACCCTCGAACTGGATGAACTCGAAGATAATCTAGAGGCAAAGATATTATGGTAGCTGATACAAGTTTTGTGGTGCGTGTTCCTGAGGCAATCTATAAAGAGATGGTCGCTCATATCGTGGCTGGCTATCCAGACGAAGCTTGTGGCGCTCTTGGCAGCAAAGACGGCCTGGTTGTCAAAAACTATCCTACCGCCAATGCTGCCGAGCATCCTGACGATTTCTCTATTATTAGTGAGGCCGATATCATACGTATCTATATCGATATTGACTCATACGACGGTGATATGATCTATTACCACTCACACCCCAAATCAGAAGCGTATCCCTCTGCGCGCGACATTGACTGGGCCAAACGTAGTGGTTATCTCTACATTATTTTCTCACACCAATACTATCCTGAGCCCCCTTACGTTCGCGTTTTCAAAATTGACGGCAATGGGGTGGTTACTGAGGGAAGAGTGGAGATCGTCTGATCAGCTTGCTTTTCTGTTCAGGACGGTGCAAGACGCTGACCCCTTAGAGCCAGCGTCGCACCCTCTCTTTATACTGCATATATTGTTCACCAAACTTGCGCTCCAGATAGCGTTCCTCCCGCTCAATCACCCCTCGATTGACCAAAACCAGCACGACTGGCAGCAACAACGCTCCCCAGAAGGTATTTGCTAGCACAGTGAGCCCCGCGTAAAAGAGCGTCAGTGCAAGGTACAGGGGATTGCGTGTGAAGCGGTAAGGCCCCTCAACGACCAGGGTTGTTGTTGGTCTCATTGGGCTGATATCTGTACCAGCGCGCCTTAATGTTCGTGCCGCAAAAGTCGCAATTGTGCTTGCCCCCCCAATCAGTACTAGGCCGAGTCTTGTTCTCCCTTTATTTGGCAGGAGCGGAACTGGCATACGCGACTGGAGAAACCGACTCGCAACAAATGCTCCTATAAAAATCAATGGAGGAGGTATCCGTACCCTTGATCGGTCTGACAATTGACTCTTCATAAGATGCGCCTCTTTTCCTATAGTCATTAGCTATTCTCCACAATAACTGGGAATCTATCGCTGAACATAACTGATAACATATATATTAACTATACGCTGCTCACAGACGGGAAGCTTCTTAGCAGAAGCTGTGTATACGTCTCTTCACACAAAAAACCTTGTGACTTGCTTCCATTCTCTACATCCCTACGAGCTGTGCTAGCCGCCAGTCAGGAACGATAGTATGTACATTGTATACTTAATCCGGGACACAGTATAGATCTAATACCTACGTAGAATTTGCACATTGACATCTCGCCCATCTGCTGTTATGCTAAGAAAAACGTAATAGAGAGTCTGACCCGCGTTGATCGAATATAGTATGAGGCCAGCACCCAACAGCG
>Ga0070741_10020658_pt1 | contig 10340 bp, 5 predicted proteins | sample Coa_R1_4_FD_66440 | JGI IMG/M metagenome (GOLD analysis project Ga0070741, IMG submission 66440) | Surface soil microbial communities from Centralia Pennsylvania, which are recovering from an underground coalmine fire - Coalmine... | ecosystem: Environmental > Terrestrial > Soil > Unclassified ...
GCGTCGGTGTGCGCGGAGTACAGCGACGGCTCGGTGACGCGCGGGGAAGTTGAAGTCGACGCGGCGCAGTCATCGGGCCGGTTCGTGAAGCGCATCTGGCTCGAACCGCCGGTCTCGATCCATCCGGCCGTGGCCGGCGCGATTGCCGACTTCGATGCCGTGATCATCGGGCCGGGCAGCTTCTATACGAGCCTGATGCCGATCTTTCTCGTTCGCGGCGTGGCGGAAGCGCTCGCGAACATGAAAGGCCCGGTGATCCTCATCGCCAATCTGCTGACCGAAGGGCGCGGGATGATGGGATTCACCGCCGCTGACGCCGTCGCGAGAATCGAGGATGCTATCCACCGCAAAGTGGACGTCGTGCTCACGAACGTCAAGTGGCCGTCACCACAGGTGCTGGGCCGCTACGCGCTCGAGCACAAGGAGCCGCTGGCGCCGGGGAATCTTCCCGACGGTTGCGAGCTCGTCGGCGGCGAGTTCTGGACGGGAGAGATCGCGCGGCACGATCGCCTGCGGCTCGCCTATGCCGTCTGGAGCGTGTTGTCGCGCCGTCTACTGGCCGAGGCCTAGGTTTCGTGCGGACCGCGGATCTTTTCAGCACAGGAGGATTATGACGACCCGTCTTCGCATGCTTGCCGCAACCATTCTGCTGATCGGACTCGGCGTCCGCCCGGCCTCGGCGCAGCATTCTGTCGCCGTTGTCGGCGCCACGCTCATCGATGGGACGGGCACACCCGCCGTGAAAGACGCGGTCGTCGTGATCGAGGGAAAAACGATCGCGGCCGTCGGTCCGCGCGCGAGTGTGCAGATTCCGCCGGGCGCCACGATCGTCAACGCCGCGGGCAAGTTCATCATCCCGGGGCTGATGGACGCGAACGTCCATCTCATTCTCAATTCGTCGATCGAATTCCTCGCGCGTTACGAGGGACACTTCGAGGACTTGATCGAAGAGGCGGCGCAGGTGACGCTCCGGCAGGGACTGACGACCGTCTTCGATTCCTGGGGACCGCTCCAGCCGCTCCTCAACGTGCGCGAGAAGATCAAGCGCGGCGACGCGATCGGCAGCCGCATGTTCGTCGCCGGCAACATCGTCGGCTTCAGCGGCCCGTTCGGGCGCGACTTCAACGGCGCGGGCGGCGCGACGGCGTCGAAGCCGTTCGTCAAGCGGATCAATCAAGTGTGGGAGGAGAACACCGGGCCGCAGCTGATGTGGCTGACGCCGGAGCAGCTTCGTCCGGAGATCCAGAAATACATCGCGCGCGGGATCGACTTTCTGAAGTACGGCGCCAGCGGCCACCGCGACGAAGACTTCATCATGTTCAGTCCGGCGGCGCAGAAAGTGATCATCGAAGAGTGCCACCGCGCGGGCATCATCGTGCAGACGCACACGACGAACAACGAGGCGCTGCGGCTCGTTCTGGAGGCCGGCGTCGACATGATGCAGCACGGGGCCAAGACCGGTCTGGTCGAGATGCCCGATTCGACGATCCAGCTGATGCTCGAGAAGAAAGTCTACTGTGCGGTCCAGCCGCGTACGGCGGAGCGGCTGAAGATCGAAGTCGACGAGGCGGCCGGCGACGATCGAGGCAAGAAGGAACAGGTGCGGCATGCAAACCAGGTTCGCCTCGTGAAGGCGCACGCGCCGCTGCTGCTCGCGACGGACGCCGGCGTGATGGACCCGGATTCACTCGAGGTCATGAAGCCGAAGATGCGAATCGATCGTCTGACCGAGCTTGGCGAAGCACACTTCGTGTGGTTCAAGGCGATGGCGGAGAAGGGGATGACGCCGATGGAAGAGATCGTGTCGGCGACGCGGAACATCGCCGCGGCGTACCACAAGCTCGATCAGATTGGCACGCTCGAGAAGGGCAAGTTCGCCGACCTGGTCGTCCTCGACGCGGACCCGCTCGCCGACATCAACAACATCCGGAAGATTTCGATGGTGATGAAGGAGGGAACGGTCGTCGACCGCGACAAGCTGCCGACGCGACGGTTCCTCACCGCGCCGCGGTCGGCTCCGGCGAAGACCACGAGCGACGGGTCGAAGCAGTAGCGTTCAACGCCTCGCGCGTGCGACCCTGCGGCGGCGTCGACTCACGAACACCATGTGTGTGGATGCAGGTGTATCGCGAAGCCGGCTCCACCGATCGCTCCATTGCGCGGCGTGGAGGCGGAGGAAGACATCTCGCGCAGCGACCCGTAAAGTCAGACCGTCATTCGCTCGCGAAAAACGTCGCGAAGCGAGGCTTGCGCGACGGTCTGATCGAAAGTGTCCCGGTCGCTCGGATCAGCTCGAACGCGACTTGTTCCCATGAGCGATGGTCGCATCAGTAGGGCCGGCCGCGCGCAGCGTCGGACCACAAAGCGCAGCGACGTTTTTCCGGTCTGACGATCACGGGTCGCGAAGCGAGGTGTCTTCCTCCGGTCGTGCTCGCCCTGCCACCGGCGCTATTTGCGGTCGCCCTTACCGAGCAGCTCGTCGATCGTATAAAGCCGCCCGCCGCGCATCACGCGCTTCACGTCGCGCGCGGCGCGAACATCCTGCAGCGGATCGCCGCCGATGAAGACGAGATCCGCGAGCTTGCCCGGCTCGATCGAGCCGAGCTGATCGCTGACACCCAGCGCCTCGGCGGCGCCGACCGTGGCGGTCCGGAGGGTCTGAAAGGGCGTCAGGCCGGCCTCGACGAAATGCAGCAGCTCGCTGTGCAGCGCGAGTCCGTACGGAATGATCGGCGAATCGGTGCCGGCGATGACCTTGCCGCCGCCGGCGACGATGGCCGCAACGGTCTTGCGAAGGCCGACGAGCGCCTGATCCAGTTTGGCGATTTCGGCGGGCGTCGCCTGGCCGAACCGCTCGCGATAGTTCTCGCGCGCGGTCTGCGGAAGCAGCGCGAGCCGCGGGTCGTTCATCATCGAGGGGTCCTGCGCAGTTTCGAAGGCGAATCCGCCCTGAATGCCGATCGTCGGGGTCAGCGTCATGCCTGATTTCGTCAGGATCTCGATGACGTCGCCGTAGCTGATGTTCGCCGCGCTGACCTTCGGCGAGTAGCCGCGGCGGCTGGTGCCGCGAATGTGCTCGACGCCGTCGACGCCGAACGCGGCGGCCGGATAAATCTCGTGCGAGGTGACGGCGAGTCCGTGCTCATGCGCGTAATTGATGACGCGGCGTTGATACTTGTCCGGAAGCCGGACATAGGTCTTGAAGAAGTCGTAGCCGAGACTGGTCGCGCGACCGAGCTCTCGCTCGAGTTGGCTGTCTGACGCAATCGAGACGCCGCCGCCGTAGTAGATGCGCGTGCCGTCGAACGGATCGCCCGCGATGAACTCGCGCGGACCGATCCGCTGGGCGCTGTCCCACGCTTCACGGATCTCGAGACCCCAGTAGGGATTGACCGCCGGATTTCGGACGGTCGTGATCCCGTAGGCGAGCCAAATCCGTCCGAGCGCGTCGCCGTATGCAGGATCGACGTGCGCGTGCATCTCGATCAGGCCCGGCATGACCGTCTCGTTCGAGGCGTCCACGACCACTCCGGTATGTCGCCTGTTGTCGTGCGGCTGGACCTCGAGAATCCGCCCGCCGTAAATGACCACGTCGACGTCCGTCGCGAGATGGTCGGCCTGCCCGTCGAACAGCCGCCCGGCGTGCACGAGGATGCGATCGGGAGGCGCCGGTGGCGACCACGTCAGATCGACCGGAATTTTCTCGGGCTCGCCGCCATCCGCCGACACCCGCCGGAGTCCGTCCGGCGTCAGATAGACGATGTGGCGCGAATCGCCCTGCCATGTCGGCGAATCGGGCACGTCGGTCGTGATCGCCTTCGGCTCACCAAGAGGAGCGCCGTTCGATCCGACGCGCACGACGTTCAGGGCGCCTTCGCTGACGTAGCTCATTCGCGTGCCGTCGGGCGACCACACGGGGCCGGCGTTCTGCCGATTGCCGGCGGAATGGTCGACTACCAGCGTGATGCCGGCAAGCGGCCGCTCGCTGTCGATGGAATGGAGCAGCAGCTGATTGGTGCCTTCGCGGTACCGATCGGAGTAGTGGAACAGCTCGCCGGTCGTGAAGACACGGCCGTCCGGTCCCCACGTCGGGCGCCCGCTTTCCTGCGCGATCGCCGAGCCGTGGGTCCTCGGCGGATCCACCGAGCGCACCACGTCGAACGTCTTCACGATGCGCCGATCGAGGAGGTAGGCGATGCGCGTGCCGGTCGGCGACCACGCGGCGCTGGTCGCCATCCCTTTCTCATGAGTGAGTTGGATGACGGCGCGTGTCGCGACGTCCATCACCCACAGATCCATGTTGCCGCCGCGGTCGCTCGAGAACACGATCTTCGATCCATCGGGCGACCACGCCGGGTCCAGCTCGACGAATCGATCGTGGGTGAGCTGAATCGGCACGCGCGGCCGCGCGCCGTTCGCGGGACGGTCGAGCGGCAGCATCCACAGATCACCGAGCGCGGTGAACGCGATCTTCGATCCGTCGGGCGACACGGCCGGATCGACGATGCCCATCGCGCGCTGACGGCCTTCCGGCTGCAGGTCCCGATGCTTGCGCGGATACACCGGCGGCCGCACCTTGAGTGTGGCTTCGAAGGGGATGGTCGTGGCGCGTCCGTTCGGGCCGGCGCGCCGCCTGATGTGGCCGTCCGCGGTGTACAAAAGATCGGTCGGCGAAATCCATTGCGGGAGAAACGGGAAGAGATCCTTGTCCCCTCCACCCGCGATCAGCTCGTCTTCGATGCCGTGCACGCGGCCGCTGCCGCAGGTCGGCAGCGCGTGCGCGTCGGCTGCCGCGGGGCGCGCAGCGGACGCCAGCCGTGGCGCACTCCCCGGCGCCGCGATCCACCATGCCTGCTGCTTCCTGGCGTCGCGCGGATTGGATCCCTGAAAGATGATTTCGCGGTCCGACGCCACCCAGCACGGCATCCGCGCCTCGAATGTCGAGACCTGCGTGACGACGCGCGTCCCCACGTCGACGGTCCACGCCGAGTAGATTCCGCCGACGCGATCGGAGGCGAACACGATCCGTTTTCCGTCGTGCGACCAGTCCGGCTCGCGGTCGTCGAACGGACCGGCGGTGAGCGCCTTCGCGCCGCTGCCGTCGACGCCAATCGTGTAGATGTGCCACGAGTTGTCGTCGTAGCCCTGAAAGGCGAGCGAGCGGCCGTCCGGCGACCACGTCGGCTGGCGCGCTTCCATCGTCTCGGACGTGATCTTTTTGGCCGGGCCGCCGGCGATGGGCAGAATCCAGAGCCCGCCCTGAAGGTCCATCGCAATCGACTGCCGATCGGGCGAGGCGATCGCGGCGATGTTCGTGCCTTCGTGGACGGTGATGTCGACGGTCGGCGACGGGTCCTGCTGCAGCGCGAAACCGGTGGCCACGAGGGACGCGCAGGCGAGGGCGGTCGTGATTTTCACGGCGACAGTGTACCGCCGCGAAAACGCGAATGACACGAAACTACTTGGTCCTGGTCTTTTTCTTGGTCGCCTTTCGTGGTTTCGCGCTTTCGTGGCTGGCCGAGCGGCCCTGCGGTTTCGGGGCGACCCGAGCCTCGCGCTCCGCTTTCAACTTTGCGGCCCGCTCGATGATCGTCGCGAGCATGGCGCCGGCCTCGCCGCCCTTTGCCGGTTTGTGGGAGACCCAGACGGCGGGCGTGTCCTCAGCCAGGATGTCCTCGAAGTCGCCGTTGCTCTTCACGCTCTTCGGCGCGAACTCCGCGATGTCGACGTCGCCGGACCATTCGTCGCGGTGCTTGATCAGCAGCCACGATCGCGCATCGCCCGATCCGCCGCGCGCGCCGGGGTAGCGGCCGCCGGTCCGGACCAGCACCCACGATCCTTTCAGCTTGTAGCCGTTCAGCGTGAACTTCAGGTCTCCTTTTTTCAGCGCCGCATCGACATCGTCGACTTCGGGCGTCCACGTGCCCTTGTCCCACAGCAGCACGATGCCGGCACCATAGCCCTCGGGGATGACGCCCTCGAACTCGCCGTAATCGATCGGATGATCTTCGACGTGCATGGCGAGCCGCTTCGTCTTCGGATCGAGCGAGGGCCCTTTCGGAACCGCCCACGACAGGAGCACGCCGTGGTGCTCGAGGCGGAAGTCGTAGTGCAGATGGCTGGCGAGATGTTTCTGCACACAGAAAAACCGCTCGCGAGCTTTGCGCTCGACGACCTTGCCGGAAGGTTCCGGCGTTTTCGTGAAGTCGCGCTTCTTGCGATATTCATCGAGCGCCATTCGTCAGTTCACTTCTCCCATCAGGCGTTTGATCGACGGCGTGAGCGCGAACATGACGAGCCCGCCGCCGATGCCGGCCGCCGCGATGATGCCGAACAGGTTCGGCAACGGCATCGACCCGTACAAAGACGACAAGCGTCCGCCGATGAAGTTGCCGACCGAAATGGCGAGGTACCACACGCCCATCATCAGCCCCGCGACGCGCGCCGGCGCCAGTTTCGTCGTCGCGCTCATCCCCACCGGGCTCAACGAGAGCTCGCCGAACGTGTGCAGCAGATAGGTGACGACCAGCCAGTAAGGCGCGACCTTCACGCCGTTGGCGGAAAGGCTGGCCGCGACGACGAGCAGCGCGAAGCCGGAGCCGACGCAGATGAGCCCGACGGCGAATTTCGCCGGACTCGACGGCTCGCGCGAACCGAGCCGGATCCAGATCCACGCGAAGATCGGCGCGAAGGTGATGATGAAGAGCGGTTGCAGCGACTGGAAGTAGCTGCTCGGAAATGTCCAATCGAGAATCGATGTCCGCGTGGCGCGGTCGGCGAAGAGATTGAGCGTCGAACCGGCCTGCTCGAACTCGGACCAGAAGAGCGTCGCGGCAACGAAGAGCGCGCCGATCGCGTACAGACGCCGCCGTTCGGACGCCGTCCATTCGGCGGCGAAAAACATCCATCCGAAGAGCGCCAGCGTCACGATCAAGAGAAACAATCCCGCGGCGTCGGCGATCTGCTTGGCGGTAATCGGCACGACACCCGCCGCCATGCCGGCGGCAAGGAGGATGGCGAGCAGGAGGCCGCCCCCGCCCCAGATTCGAACCCGGCGCTTCAACGCGGCGTCCGCTTCCGCAGACTTGGCAGGCGCCGGGTAAAGGCCCGCCTCACCCAGATATTTCGCGCCGAGCACGTACTGGATCAACCCGACGACCATTCCAAAGCCCGCCGCCGCAAACCCGATGTGCCAGTTCACGCGCTGACCGAGGTAGCCGCAGACGAGCGGCGCGATGAACCCGCCGAGGTTGATCCCCATGTAGAAGATCGAAAACCCCGCATCCCGCCGCTGATCGGCGGGTCCATACAGCCGCCCGACGATGACGCCGACGTTGCCTTTCAGCAGGCCGGTGCCGACGACGATCAAGGTGAGGCCGAGATAGAACGTGGTGACCGACGGAAATGCCATGCTGAAATGGCCGCACGCGATCAGTATCCCGCCGTAGAGAACCGCGCGCCGCTGACCGATCAATCGATCCGCGATCCATCCGCCCGGCAGGCTGGTCATGTAGACCATCGACGTGTAGAGCCCGTAGACGGCGCCCGCGACGCTCGTTTCGAAACCCAGTCCACCGGCGGCGGCCGGCGCGGTCATGAAGAGGATGAGCAGCGCGCGCATGCCGTAGTAGCTGAAGCGCTCCCACATCTCGGTGAAGAAGAGGGTGGAGAGACCGCGCGGATGACCGAAGAAGGCGCGATCGCTCGGCAGCGCGGCGGGCATCGGAGCAGCAGCGACACGCACGGCGTCAGGATACATCAGTACAATGGTTGTACCGGTAGCGCGAGGCTTCAGCCGAGCGCACTACGACGATCATCATGCGCGCGCTTCTCGTCAGCACGTACGAAATGGGTCGGCAGCCGTTCGGCCTCGCCTCGCCTGCGGCATGGCTGCGCGCCGCCGGATGGGCGGTCGACTGCGCGGACGTCTCCCGCGAACCGCTTCGCGAGCCGATCGTCACCGCGGCCGATCTCGTCGCGATCTACTTGCCGATGCACACGGCGACGCGGCTCGCCGCGCCGGTGATTGCGAAGGTGCGCCGGCTGAATCCGACCGCGAGGATTGCGGCCTACGGGCTCTACGCGCCATTGAATGCCGAGTGGCTGCGATCGATCGGCGTGGACGCGGTGTTCGGGGGAGAGTTCGAAGCGGAGTTGACGGATTACGCCGCATCGCTATTCACGACGACAGACACGAAGGACACCAAGGAGACCAAGGACACGAATCGACGCAGGCTGCCGCGTCTGAACTTCCTCGTTCCGGATCGCCGCGGTCTTCCGACGCTGGATCGGTACGCGACGGTGCAGCGTCCGGACGGCACGCGCGCGCTCGTCGGCTACACCGAGGCGTCGCGCGGCTGTCGTCATCTCTGCCGCCACTGTCCGGTGGTCCCGGTCTATAACGGTCAGTTCCGGATCGTGCAGCGGGACGTCGTCCTTGCCGATATTGCCGCCCAGGTCGAAGCCGGCGCGACGCACATCACGTTCGGCGACCCCGATTTCTTCAACGGGCCGGGACATGCGATGCAGGTCGTCGACGCGCTCCACGCCGATCACCCGGACGTGACCTACGACGTCACGATCAAAGTCGAGCACCTCCTGCGACACCGCGCGCTCGTGCCGCGGCTGCGCGAAACGGGATGCCTCTTCGTGACGAGCGCGGTCGAATCGATCGACGATGAGGTCCTGGCACGGCTTCAAAAGGGACACACGCGCCAGGACTTTGTCGACGCCGTCGCGCTGTGCCGCACCGCCGGCGTGACCCTCGCGCCGACGTTCGTCGCCTTTCATCCGTGGCTGACGCTGGATACCTACTGCGATCTGCTCGACACGATTGACGGTCTCGATTTGATCGATCACGTCGCACCCATTCAGCTGGCGATCCGTCTTCTTATTCCCGAGGGCTCACGCCTTCTCGAGCTACCAGAGATACGACAGATCGTCGGCTCGTTCGATCCGGCGACGCTGACCTACCGCTGGTCGCATCGCGATCCGCAGGTCGACCGGCTCCAGGAAGAAATCGCTGCATTGGTCGGCGTTCGGACGACCCGCGGCCGCCGCGAGATGTTCGACGCCGTCAGCGCGCTTGCCCACGATCGCGCGCGTCGCGTGCGTCCCACCGCGACGCGCCCGGCTCGCGACCGCGCAACCGTCCCGTACCTGAACGAGCCCTGGTATTGTTGAGCCGAGCCGAATTCAGAGCAGGTTGCTCTGGTTTGAACGAACGACCAGCACTTTGCGCCATGCGTGTCCTGATTGTCGCCAAGACGACCGGCTACCAGACGCGCGCGTTCGGCGACGCTGCCGGACGCGCCGGTGTGGACCTCGTCTTCGCGACCGATCGATGCCACATGCTCGACGACCCATGGCAGGATGACGCGATCCCGATTCGGTTCCACGAAGAGGACGCGTCGGTCGCCGCGCTCGTCGCCGCGGGCCGTGCGCGCCCGTTCCACGGCATCCTCGCCGTCGGCGATCGCCCAACGGTCATCGCGGCGCGGACGGCCGAGAGGCTCGGACTGCCGGGCCATCCGCCTGCCGCTGCCGCGATTGCGCGCAACAAACGGCTGTTTCGCGAGCGCCTGCGCGACAGCGGCCTCGCGTCTCCGTCCTTCGTCGTCGCGTCCCTCGACGCCGATCCGCGCGCGATCGTCCGTTCGGTGTCTTTTCCGGCGGTGATCAAACCGGCGGCGCTCTCCGGCAGCCGCGGCGTGATGCGCGTCGACGATGCCGCGGCGCTGCGAGCCGCGTTCGCCAGGCTGCGCACGCTGCTGCAGACCGCCGACGTGCTCGCCGAACGCGATCCGGCCCACCGCATCGTCATCGTCGAAGACTTCATTCCCGGACGCGAGTTCGCGATCGAAGCCCTGATGCATCACGGCCGTTGCAGGATTCTCGCAATCTTCGACAAGCCGGATCCGCTCGACGGTCCATTCTTCGAGGAAACGATTTACGTCACACCATCGGGGGCCGCGGCGGAGACCCAGACGGCGATTGGCGAATCGGTCGCGCGAGCCGCGGCGGCGGTCGGTCTCCACCACGGACCGATCCACGCCGAGTGCCGCGTGAACGATCGCGGCGTGTTCGTCCTCGAGATCGCCGCGCGCCCGATCGGCGGGCTGTGCGCGCGAGCCGTGCGGCTCGCCTGTGAGGAGGAGCGTCACGATCGAATGCCGCTCGAGGAAGCGCTTCTCCGGCATGCGTGCGGCGAATCGCCTGAGTCGTGGCACCGCGAAGCCGACGCGTCCGGCGTCATGATGATTCCGATTCCGCGTCGAGGCGTCTTCCGCGGCGTGACCGGCGCCGACGATGCGCGCGCCGTCGAATACGTCGAGGACGTG
>Ga0070741_10020659_pt1 | contig 10339 bp, 7 predicted proteins | sample Coa_R1_4_FD_66440 | JGI IMG/M metagenome (GOLD analysis project Ga0070741, IMG submission 66440) | Surface soil microbial communities from Centralia Pennsylvania, which are recovering from an underground coalmine fire - Coalmine... | ecosystem: Environmental > Terrestrial > Soil > Unclassified ...
TCGGCCTCGCACCGTCCATCCCGGCCATTCTAGGAACCACTTGCGGGCGTAAGCCAACGACGATCGCAGCGTCGCCGCCCGGCGCTGTCCACGCCGTGCTGGTGCCCGCGCCGGCCAGGATCGTGTGAGGGAGCGCGCAGGTCTACTCGACCACGAACAGCCCGGTTCGGTGCGGCAGCGGCTTCTTCGCGGAGTTCTCGACGTGGTAGGTGTACCGCCCCCGGGTATCGAGGAAGGCCCCCAGCTTGCCCACCCTGCCGGGCTGGATCGGCTTGGAGGTTAGGCCCCCGACCTCGAACCGGATCGTCGCGGAGGAGCGGTTCTGGATCAGGAAGTGTGCCAGCCAGCCGCGCTTTGCCACCGACCGGTCGAGGATCACGCCGGTGTTCGTGACGAGCACGCGGATCTGGAAGTTGTAGGCCGGAGCGGTCGTGCCCCAGGAGCCGGCAGGGACGATCCCGGCCAAGGCGACCGCCGCGGCGACTGCCGTGAGGCCTGTCTTGATACTCATAGTCACTTCGGAATCCTACCCAACGTACTATATGGTTCGCTACGGTTCTGCAGCTCCATCTAGCTCGTTTGTCTACAGGGAGGGTGAGGAATCGAAGATGAAGGCGAAGGGACTCTTCCTCGGCGGGCTCCTCGTCGCCGGCGCATCGCTGGTGTCGATCGCCGGTGCGACCGGGAAGCGAAGCGCCATCGCGCCGATCCCGTCGTTCAGCGCCAGTGAGCTCGCGGCGACGCCGACGAAGGACTGGGTCGGCGTCCACGGCAACACGATGAACCAGCAATTCTCCGGGCTGACTCAGATCAACAGGGCGAACGTCGGGAAACTGAAGATCGCTTGGCACACGAAAGTCTTCATTCCGACGAAGGGCAAGCCGAGCTTCACCGGCTCCCTCGCGGAGGCAGAGCCGGTCGAGTACAACGGCACGATGTACATGCCCGACGCAAAGGGCAACGTCTATGCATTCGATGCGACCACCGGGGAGCGCCTCTGGTACTACAAGTACAAGACGCCGCCCCACTTCACCTCGCTGCTGCAGACGAGCCGCGGCGTCGCGATCGGCGACGGCCAGGTCTTCATGGCGGAGACCGACGGCCAGGTCATCGGGCTCGATCAGGCGACCGGGCGGCCGAAGTGGGTCACCACCGTCGGTGACTTCAAGAAGGGTGTGACCTTTACGGCTGCCCCGCTCTATGTCGACAACCTCGTCATCGTCGGCGAGTCTGGTGGGGACTCGGGTGCTCCATGTCAGCTCGTGGCGCTCGATGCCAACACGGGTAAGGTCAAGTGGCGCTTCGATGCCATCCCGACCGGGAAGGAGTTCGGCGCCAACACGTGGTCGAACAGGATCTACACCGGCGGCGGCGCGATGTGGAGCTCCCCGGCGGTCGACACCAAGCTCGGTCTCGTCTACATCGCCGTCGGGAACCCGATCCCGTACAACGGCGCCGATCGCGGACCAGGGGACAATTTGTTCACAGAGAGCGTCGTTGCCGTCCACCTGAGTAACGGCAAGTACGCGTGGCACTTCCAGGAGGTCCGCCACGACAACTGGGACTACGACCCGGCCGCGAACGGCGTCGAGCTCTTCGACCTGAAGATCAAGGGGCAGATGCGACACGCGATCGCACAGGCCGGCAAGACCGGCTGGGTCTACATCCTCGATCGTGCGACCGGGAAGCCGATCCTCGGCATGAACATGCGGCCCGTGCCTCAGAACGCCTCGCAGCACACCGCGCCGACCCAGCCGATCCCGGTTGGTCAGCCGTTCTCGACGCAGTGCGCACCTGCCGCATGGAAGTCGTGGAAAGCGCCAGACGGTAAGCCGGTCACGGTTGGTTGCATCTTCGCGCCCTACGACGACACCCACTTCACGGCCTTCGCGCCGACCGCCCTCGGCGGTGCCGACTGGCCTCCCTCGAGCTACAGCCCGCGGACGGGCTACCTCTACATCTGCTCGAAGGACTCGTCCTCAGCGTGGAAGGCGCTTCCGCCGACGACCGCCGGCCACCTCAAGCCTCTGGGGAACTTCTTCCAGATCGACGGACTCTTCGGCATGAAGAACAGCCCCGCCTCGCAGGCGCAGGGAACGGTTGTGGCCATGAACATGCGGTCGAACCGCATCGCATGGGAGGTGAGGTTCGCCGGCACCGAGGATCCCTGCTACAGCGGCGTCCTTTCGACGAGAGGCGGGCTCGTGTTTGTCGGCCGCAACAACGGCACCCTCCAGGCGTACAACGACCTGACCGGGAAGCTCGTGTGGACATCGCCGAAGCTGGCCGCCGGCGTCAATGCCGCTCCGATCACCTACTCGGTCAACGGGAAGCAGTACGTCGTCGTCTATGCGGGCGGCAACGGGCTGCTGGGTCTGACCGGGTTCAAGGCGCCGAAGTCGGGGTCGGATCTCTACGCCTTCGCGCTCTCCTAGAGCGCGGCTGGGAACGGTGCGAGGGGCCGGACGGCCCCTCGCACCGGGCTCGACCTCCGGAGGGGACAGCGCGATCGGACGAGAGACGATCGGACGAGAGACGAAGGAGGTGGAGAGATGGCCGAGAGTTCGAGTGGCGGACGAGCAGGTTATGATGCGTTCAGCCGGATGGTGTCCCTGCGCGTGACGCTGGCACAGGCGGGCGGGCTGGCGGTCCTGCTCGCGCTGACCGTGCTCGGGGGCGCGTCGGCGCAGCGGGCGGCGGCGGGGTACGTGAACTGGCTCGACTTCGGCAACACGCCGGACGAGATCCGCTACTCGCCGCTCGCCCAGATCACCCCGTCGAACGCCGCCCAGCTCGGGCGCCTGTTCACCTTCGACCTCAACAAGGCGGTGCCCGGGATCAAGAAGGGCCAGCAGTCCTACCCGATCGTCCACGACGGGACGATCTACGTCACCTCCGGCGACGACCAGGTCTTCGCCGTGAACGGGGTGACGGGGGCGATGCTCTGGCACTACGCGCCGAGCAACCTGGCGACGTTCAAGAACTACGGGATCGTCGCCAACCGCGGCGTCACGTGGTGCGACGGGAAGCTCTACCTGCTCACGCTCGACATGACGATCGTCGAGCTCGACCCGGCGACCGGGAACCAGCTCGCCCGGGTCGCGATCGGGCACGCCGTGCCCGGCGCCTACTCCAACTACGGCTACTCGGAGACGAGCGCGCCGATCTGCGCGAGCCACCTGGTGGTGATCGGCGCCGCCGGCTCCGACTACGGCGTGCGCGGCTTCGTGATGGCCTACCACACCGATCTCACGCCCGCCTGGGCGAACCCGTTCTGGACGATCCCGCCCGCCGGGACGGAGTGGCGCAGCGCCGCGCCGCTCGTCGGCGGCGGGACGAACTGGACGCCGGAGACGGTCGACCCGACGACGAACACGCTCTACTTCGGGACGGCGGCGGCGTCGCCCTCCTACTACCCCGCGCTCCGGCCCGGCTCCGACCCGCGCTGCGACTCCCTGATCGCCGTCGACCTCGCCACCGGGCGGCTCAAGTGGTGGCAGCAGCAGATCGCCTTCAACGAGTGGGGGTACGACACGTCGCAGCCGCCGATGGTCTACACCGCGAAGATCGGCGGCAAGAGCAGGCGCATCGTCTCGGTCGCGACGATGGAAGGCATGTGGTACGCGTACGACGCGAAGACGGGCCAGCCGATCTACCAGCGGGTCAAGGTGATCGACAACGTCGAGCACCCGAACCTCGTGCCCGGGAAGCCGGTGGCGGTGTACCCGTCCTCGCTCGGCGGGCTCAACTACTCGCCCGCGTCGTACGACCCGCAGACGAACGAGGTCTACAACGCCGCCGCGGAGACGGGGTCGGCGCTCGAGCAGCAGACGCCGGCGCAGGAGAAGCGCCAGGAGCTCCTGCTCGGGAACACGTTCCTCGGGCTCGCGAACGGCGACTTCGGCACCTACCTGCAGACGGGCTGGAAGGACTACGGCTCGGTGAGCGCGATCGACGTCGGCAGCGGCAAGCAGGTGTGGAAGTTCCAGACTCCGCAGCCGGAGCGGGGCGGCGTGACGACGACCGCCGGCGGCGTCGGCTTCGTCGGCGGCGGCGACGGCAACATGCGCGCCTTCGACGTGAAGACCGGCAAGGTGCTCTGGACCTTCCAGACCGGCTACCAGATCGCCTCCGGCCCCACCGTCTACGGGGTGGACGGGACCGAGTACGTGGCGATCACGGTCGGGGGCACGACCACCTCCTCGAACGGCGGCACGGTCGCGAGCCAGCTCCAGGTGTTCGCGCTCGGCGGCAGCCAGACGCAGTCGCCCGGGCCGACCTTCGCGCCCCGCCGGGCGGCGGCCGCCCTGCCCGCCCGCGCCGGACGCGCCCGGGCGGCGGCGGCGCGGCCCGTCGCGCCGGCGCGGAGCGCCGGCTCGGCGCGGATCGCGATCCCCGGGCCGGTGATGGTCGAGCCGTGGGACCCGAACAGCTCGAACACGAGCGACGTCCAGGGCCGGGTCACGCTCGCCGGCAAGCCGGTCGCGGGGGCGAGGGTGAGCGTGAACGGCTGGGTCGCGCCCCCGACTGACGCGAACGGGACCTTCGTCTACCCGGCCGACGACACGATGCCCGGGCGCCACGTCGTCAAGGTCGTCGACGCGGCGGACGCCACCGTCGGCGGGCGCAAGCTCGGCGCGGGCGAGCAGAGCGAGCTCCTCGCGGCGAAGAGCGGGATCAGCGTCGGCTACGCGATCGCCGACCTCTCGACGAAGCTTGGTCCGGGCGGCACGGTGGTGGTCGACGGCCGCCTCACCTACGGGAAGGACCTCGCCCCGCTCCCGGTCGAGCTCTTCAGCTACGAGCTCACCGGCACGATCACCGACGCGTCCGGCAACCCGGTCAAGGGCGCGATCGTCACCATCCGGACCGGCGACCACAAGTTCTGGACGTTCTCCGCACCGACCGGGGCGAGCGGCAGGTACACCTCGTTCCTCGTCGCCGCCGACCAGGAGGGTGACGACCCGGTGCCGATGGCGGTCGCCGTCTCGGTCGGGGGGAGCGCGTGGACCGAGCCGGCGGCCGACTCGATCGGCTTCGCGGCGCTGAAGAGCGCCACCCTCGACATCCAGCTCCCCGCCGCGAACGGCGCGACGCTGACGAAGAGCCTGCTCAACCCGCGGCCGACGGCGGGCGCGATCTACCGCGGGCTGCTCGTCGGGGTCGTCGGGCACGGGGGCGTGATCCGGCCGCTGAGCGCGCGGTGGCCGGACGCGCGCGGGCGCTTCGAGCTCGTGCTCCCGGCCTCGGCGCGGGGCCTCACCGTCAAGTTCTGGGAGGCGGAGCGCCAGTTCTTCACCACCTCGTCGCCGAAGCCCGGGGGGCCGGTCGACCTCTCGGTCTACCCGAAGTCGCTCGCCGAGGACGTGCCGCAGGCGATCGCGACCGCGCGCCTGCCCGGGTAGCCGCGCTCAGCCGACCCGGAACGCGGTCAGCTCGAGGGTGCTGCGGCCGGGGCGAAGCGGTACGCCGGCGCCGACGAGCAGCGTGCTCCCGGCGAGCGACGGGCAGGCGTTGACCCCGGCGCGGAGCGCCGCGCGCCAGAGGACACGGCCGTCGGCCGCGTCGATGCCGTAGACGGTGCCGTCGAAGGTGGCGGTGAAGACGACGCCGCTCGCCGCCGTCGCGCAGCCGAAGTCGGCTTGCGGGAAGCGCACGGTCCAGAGCCGGCGCCCGCTCGCCGCGTCGAGCGCGACGAGCTCGCCCCGGCCCCGCGCCGGCACGTCGATCCGGTCGAGCGGCTCGTAGCCGGTCGCGCTCCCACGCGTGCAGAGGTCGACGACGGGGACGAAGACGCGGCCGGCCTCGAACGCCATCGGCGTCTCCACCCCGCCGAGCAGGCCCGGGCAGACCGGGACGGACCGCCGGGGGAGCGGGCCGGTGTCGTTGCGGTGGACGCCGACGCGCGTCTCCCAGAGGCGCGCGTGCGTCGAGCGGTCCCACGCGATCACGCGCCCGGCCTTGCCCGCCCCGATCGCGAGCTGCCGCCCGCCGGCGGAGGCGAGGATCGGTGGGAGCTGGAAGTCGTAGTCGCGCACGTCGTGCGGGGTGACCTGGTCGTACCAGGCGAGCCGGCCGCTCCCGGCGTCGAGCACGAGCAGCGAGTCGGTGTAGAGCGCGGGCCCGGCGTAGGCGCCCCCGTTCGGGTGCGCGCGCGTGCCGCCGTAGGGGTACGGGTTGGCGGTGCCGGCGAACACCTCCCCGCCGGCCACGCTCGGCGTCTCCCACGCGCCGCCGCCGCCCGCCTCCCGCGCGACGCGCCACGCGCCGGCGATCGTGTCGAAGCGCCAACGGATCGCGCCCGTGCGGGCGTCGAGCCCGTAGAGGACGCCGCGCCCGTTCGGCGGGTAGCCGACCGTGCTCACGAGCACGAGCCCGTCCGCGACCTGGGGGGCGATGTCGACGAAGCGGGCCGTCGGCGTGACGAGGAAGCGGCGCCAGAGCGTCCGTCCCGTCCGCGCGTCGAGGGCGAACGCGCTCGAGTCGGTCGCGCCGTAGACCCTCCCGCCGCTGACCGCGACGCCGTCCGGCCCCTCGTTCGTGGCCGCGAACAGGCGCCGCCAGCGCACCCGCCCGGTGGCGAGGTCGAGCGCGTAGACGTTGCTGCGCATGTCCTGGAGGAAGACGACCCCGTCCGCGACGACCGGGGTCGCCGTGAACGACCCCGAGTCGCCCGGCCGTCCCGGGAAGCGGAAGCGCCAGGCGACGCGCAGCCGGGCGACGTTCGTGCGGTCGATGCCGCTCGCGGAAAGTGCGCGGGTGGAGGCGAGGTCGCGGTTCGGGAGCGGCCAGTCGGCCGCGCCGCGCCCGCCGCCGCAGCCGGCGAGGGCGAGCGCCAGGGCGAGCGCGCGAGCCGCTGCTACCGGACGACGCAGGGGTGCGCGTGGGTGCTCTTCTGACCCTTCTTGCAGAGCGGCAGGTCGGCGACGAGCGGCAGCGTCGAGGGGATGTGGTAGGGCACCGGGGTCATCTGGTCGATCTGGAGGTAGGCCCCGACCATCCCGTAGTAGGTCCAGTAGCCGTTCGCGTAGGTGGGGTTGAGGCCGCTCGCAGTGAACGTCACCGTCAGCTCGCCGCCCGCGAGGCAGGTGCACGCGGGGGGAGCCATCTTCCCGGTGCAGTCGATGTCGCCGCCGACGAGGACGCACCGGCCGCCCTCGGTGCTCGTGATCGCGGTGATCGTCAGGTTCTGCGGCGGCACCCAGTGGAACGCATTGATATAGCCGATCCCGCTCGTGTTCTGCACGTCGAGCTGGTACGTCCCCGGGGCGAGCCAGCGCACGATCGCGACCGCGTCGCCGGAGCCGCGCCCGATCGCGTTCGGGTTGACCGGCTCGGCGGCTGCGGCCGCGCGGACCCCGCCGCCGAGCGCTCCGCCGCCGAGCGTGAGCGCCGCCACGAGGAGCGCGCTCGTGCGCCGGAGGGGAGGGGGGCACCGTGGCCGCACTGCCGCAGCGCAGTATACGAGGGCATCGAGGCGAGGCACAAGCGGCGCGTGGAGCGCGAATTCCTCGCTGCTAGCGTGCGCGGGCAGTGAGTCGGACCGTGTCGAGAAGACCGGCCCGCGGGCCGCGCGGGTTGCTCGCCGCCTGTCTGCTCGCCGCGCTCCTCGTCGTGATCCCGGTCCTCGTGACGATCGTGCAGGCGATCCAGGGCGGTGTCGGCGCGCTGCGCACCGCGCTCGGCGCGAGCTCGACGGCGACGCTCGTGCTGCACTCGCTCGAGGTGGCCGCGGCGGCCACGCCGGTCTGCGCCGTGATCGGCGTCGGCGCCGCCTGGTTCGTCGAGCGGACGCGGCTGCCGGGTCGCCGGCTGTGGGCGGTCCTCCTCGTCGCGCCGCTGACGATCCCGCCGTTTGTGACGAGCTACGCCTGGGCCGGTCTCGGCAGCTCGTTCCAGGGGTTCGTCGGCGCCGCCGGGATCATCGGGTTCACCTACTACCCGATCGTCTTCCTGCTCGTCGCAGTGGCGCTGCGCGGGCTCGACCCCGCGCTCGAGGAGACCGGGCGCTCGCTCGGGCTCGGCCCGGCGCGGACGTTCTTCCGGGTCGTGCTGCCGCAGCTCAAGCCGGCGGTGCTCGGCGGGATCCTCCTCGTCGTGCTCGACGCGCTGATCGAGTTCGACGCCTTCGTCGGGCTCAAGTTCCACACCTTCTCGCTCGACGTCTACGCCCAGTACCAGCTCGGGTTCAGCGCGTCGGGCGCGGCCGCGCTCTCGTTCGCCTCGATCGCGCTCTGCCTCGTCTTGCTCTTCGGCGAGGCGTCTCTGCGCGGCCATGCGAACTACACGCGCGTGAGCCACGGCGCCCGCCGCCCCGCCGTCCGCTACGCGCTCGGACGGGCGACGTCGCCCGTGCTCGCCGCTTTCGCCGCCGTCGTCGCGATCAGCGTCGGCATTCCCGTCGGGATGCTCGTGCGCTGGCTCTCGGCCTCGAGCGAGGCCGGGCTCGCGAGCGCGGGGGGAAACCTCCGCTACCTCTGGCCGGCGACGCTCACCTCCCTCGAGGTCGGCGTCGCCGCGTCGCTCGTCGCGCTCGTCCTCGCCGCGCCGGTCGCGATCGCCGCCGTCCGCCACCGCGGCCTGCTCGTGACCGTGCTCGAGCGCGCCACCTACCTGTCGTTCGCGCTCCCCGACCTCGTCGCCGCGATCGCCCTCGCCTACGCGGCGAGCCACTGGGCGCGCTTCCTGTACGGGAGCTTCGCGCTGCTCGTGTTCGCCGAGGCGGTCCTGTTCGTCCCGTTCGCGGTCGTGGCCTTGCGGGCGACCTTCGGCCAGCTCGAGCGGTCGCTCGAGGACGCGGCGCGCTCGCTCGGCGCCGGCGCGCTCGCGAGCTTCGGGCGGGTGACCCTGCCGCTGGCGCGGCCCGGCCTCGTCGCCGCGCTCGTGCTCGTCTTCGCGTTCACGCTCGGCGACCTCTCGACCGCGCAAGTCCTGCTCCCCGTCGACCTCTACACCCTCGGGACGGAGTTCAACGCGAACAGCTCGACGGTGGCGTTCGCGGCGGCGTCCCCGTTCGCGGCGGTGCTGATCGCGCTCGCGCTCGGCGGGGCCTACCTGCTGACGAGCCGGTTCGGCCGGGTGCGCACGCTCGCGGCCTGAGGATGGCCGAGCTCCGCTGCGAAGGCCTCGCGAAGTCGTACGGCGAGCGGGTCGTGCTCGCCGGCGTCGACCTCGTCGTGCCGCAGGGGACGCTGACCGCGATCCTCGGCGCCTCCGGCAGCGGCAAGACGACCCTGCTCCGGCTCTTGGTCGGCTTCGTCGCCGCCGACGCGGGGACGATCGCGGTCGGGGGGCGGCTCGTCGCCGAGGCCGGCCGCGTGCACGTGCCGCCGGACAAGCGCGCGATCGGCTACGTCGCGCAGGAGGGCGCGCTCTTCCCGCACCTGACCGTGGCGGAGAACGTCGGCTTCGGGCTGCCCCGGGCGGAGCGCCGACGCGGACGACGGGTCGCGGAGGCGCTCGAGCTCGTTGGGCTCGAGCGGGGCTACGCCGGCCGCGCGCCGCACGAGCTCTCCGGCGGCGAGCAGCGGCGGGTCGCGCTCGCCCGCGCGCTCGTCCCGCGCCCGGCGCTCGTCCTCCTCGACGAGCCGTTCTCCGGCCTCGACGCCGCCCTGCGGGCGGAGACGCGGTCGGCGGTCCTCGCCGCGCTCGCCGCGGCCGGCGCGACCGCGCTGCTCGTCACCCACGACCAGGCCGAGGCGCTCTCGACGGGGGACGAGGTCGGGGTGCTGCGCGACGGCCGGCTCGTGCAGGTCGCCGCCCCCGAGGTGCTGTACCGCGCCCCCGCCGACCTCGGGGTCGCCCGCTTCGTCGGCGAGGCGGTCGTGCTCCCCGGGGAGGGCCGCGGGGGCGAGGCGGTCTGCCGGCTCGGCCGGCTCCCCGTCCGGGGCGAGAGCCGGTCCGGGCCGGTGCAGGTGATGATCCGCCCGGAGCAGATCCGGCTCGTCCCGCCGGCGGCCGGCGGCGTCGCCGCGCGGGTCGTCGGCCGCGCCTTCTACGGGCCGGAGACGGTGCTCCGGCTCGAGCTCGCAGACGGCTCGGGCATCGCCGTGACCGCCCGCGCCTTCGACGACGGCGGCGCGGCCGTCGGCGACGAGGTGCGCCTCGCCGTGGAGGGGCCGGTGGCAGTGTATCCCCCATGAGGAGCGGGCTCCGGCGGGCGGCGACGGCGGGCGTGCTCGCCCTCGCCGGGCTCGGCGCCGCCGGTTGCGGCGGCGGTGGCAGCGGCCGGGCGATCGTCGTCTACAACGGGGAGCACCTCGCGCTGACGCGGGCGTTCGCGTCGGCCTTCGAGCGCGCGACCGGGATCGCGGTACGGCTGCGGACGGACGACGGCGTC
>Ga0070741_10020660_pt1 | contig 10338 bp, 8 predicted proteins | sample Coa_R1_4_FD_66440 | JGI IMG/M metagenome (GOLD analysis project Ga0070741, IMG submission 66440) | Surface soil microbial communities from Centralia Pennsylvania, which are recovering from an underground coalmine fire - Coalmine... | ecosystem: Environmental > Terrestrial > Soil > Unclassified ...
AAAGCGGATCCCGGTTTCCCATCCGCGCACCGACCAAGACGGGAATCATGATTGAGAACATAGTGATCGTCGGCGGCGGCACGGCAGGCTGGATGACCGCCACGTACCTCAAGGCGACCTTCGGCGACCGGCTCGCGGTCACCCTCGTCGAGTCCAAGGCCGTCTCCACCATCGGCGTCGGCGAGGCGACGTTCAGCACGGTGCGGCACTTCTTCCGGCACCTGGGACTGAGCGAGCCGGAGTGGATGCCGGCCTGCCACGCCTCCTACAAGCTGGCCATCCGCTTCGAGGGCTGGCGCGCCCCGGGCCACCACTTCTACCACCCGTTCGAGCGGCCGCGCGTCGTCGAGGGCTTCTCGCTGGCCGACTGGTGGCTTCGGTACGGCCCGTGCGAGCGATACGACCTCGACTGCTCCGTCCTGTCCGGGCTCTGCGACGCCAAGCGCTCGCCCCGGTACCTGGACGGCAAGATGTTCGAATCCGATCTCGAACACGGCGGAAACGGCCAGACGGCGCCCACCGCGGCCGACGGTCAGGAGACACAGTTCCCTTACGCCTACCATTTCGACGCCAGCCTGCTGGCGAATTTCCTGAGCGAATACGGCGTCGCCCGCGGCGTGCGCCACATCCAGGACGACGTGACGGATGTGCGCCTCGACGAGGCCGGCTACATCGCGCACGTGCGCACCGCGCAGCACGGGCCGATCAGCGGCGACCTGTTCGTCGACTGCACCGGATTCCGCGGCCTGCTGCTCAACCAGGCACTCGGCGTGCCGTTCGTGTCGTACCAGGAGTCCCTGCCCAACGACAGCGCGGTGGCGCTACGGGTACCGGTCGACGTCGCGACCCGCGGGATGCGGCCATGCACCACGGCGTCCGCGCAGGAGGCGGGCTGGATCTGGACCATCCCGCTGCTCAACCGGATCGGCACCGGATACGTCTACTCCAGCGCCTACACCACGCCCGAGGCGGCGGAACGCACGCTGCGCGCGTTTGTCGGCCCTGAAGCCGACGGGCTGCCGGCCAACCACATCAAGATGCGGATCGGCCGCAGCGCCGAGAGCTGGGTGAAGAACTGCGTGGCGGTCGGCCTCTCCAGCGGGTTCGTCGAGCCGCTTGAGTCGACCGGGATCTTCTTCATCCAGAACGCCATCGAGCAGCTGGTGCGGCACTTCCCCGGCACCCGGGACGACGAGCAGCTGCGCCAGGCGTACAACCGGCAGACCTCCGGCGTCATGGACGGGGTCAGGGAGTTCCTGTTCCTGCACTACTACGGCGCGGCCCGCGCGGACAACGACTACTGGCGCGACGCCAAGACGCGCGCGATGCCCGACGGGCTGGCCGAACGGCTGGAGGCCTGGCGCACCGGCCTGCCGGACCCGAACTCGGTCTTCCCGCGATTCCACGGCTTCGAGCCGTACTCGTACACGGCCATGATCCTCGGCCTCGGCGGGCTGCCGATCCGGCCGCTGCCGGTCCTCGGCCGGCTGGACCCCACGGCGGCCCGGCGCGAGTTCCAGCGGGTGCGGGCGCAGACCGCCGCCCTGAGCGAGCGACTTCCCGGACAGTACGAGTACCTCGCGGACCAGGCCGCCAGGCGCAACGGGGCCGCCGACGGCCGTCTTGTCCCCACCTCGTGACACGGGAGGTGCTCGCGTGTCCTTCCCCACCGCACTGAGTAGCCCGGCGGCCGCCATTTCCGCCGCGGCCGCGGGCACGGCTCCCGCCGCCGCGCGCACGGTGTCCGCCGACGAGTTCAAGACGCTGATGTCGGGCTTTCCGGCCGGCGTGACCGTGGTCACCGTCGGCGCCGCGGACGGCCTGTTGCACGGGATGACCTGCACCGCGGTGTCCAGCGTGTCAGCCGACCCGCCGACGCTGCTGGTGTGCATCCAACGGTCCAGCCGCACCCTGGCCGCGCTCACCGGGACGCGCAGCTTCGCGCTGAATCTGCTGGACGAGCAGGCCAAGCACGTGGCCGAGCTGTTCGCGTCCCGCCGCCCGGACTGCTTCGAGCAGGTGCCATGGAGCGCGGACCCCGGCAGCGGCGGTCCGCACCTTGACCGCGACGCGCACACGATCGCGGACTGCCGGGTCGCGGGCTCGCTCGAGATCGCCGACCACGTCGTCGTCTTCGGCGAGGTCTACTCGGTGACCGCCGCGGCCTCGCTGCCGCGACGGCCACTGGTCTACGGAATGCACGAGTACTGGTCGCTGGACCGGCCCGGCCGCGCGCGGGTGACCCGCGTCGCCGCTCGCGGCCCCGCGTCTCACACGGATACAGAGAGGCCGAGATGACGCACTACGGAATCTCGCTGCTGCCGGACCTGACGCCGGGGCAGCGCAGCGCCGAGCGCTACTACGCCGACCTGCTGGAAGTGGCAGGCCTGACCGAGGACCTTGGGCTCGAGTACGTCAAGATGACGGAGCACTACCTCAACGCCTACGGCGGCTACTGCCCCGACCCGCTCGCGTTCCTGTCGGCTGTGGCCGCCCGCACCAGCCGGGTGCGGTTGATGACGGGTGGCATCCAGGCCTCCTTCCACCACCCGATCCAGCTGGCCGCCAGGACCGCGCAGCTCGACGCGTTGAGCGGGGGGCGCCTGGACGTCGGCTTCGCGCGCGCCTTCCTCCCCTACGAGTTCGACTCCTTCGGCATCGACATGGACAGCAGCAAGGACCGGTTCCGGGCCACGGTGGAGGCGGTGGTGCGGCTGTGGACCGAGTCCGACGTCGCCGAGGACACCCCGTACTTCCGGTATCAGGGTGCGAACTCCTTCCCGCGCCCGACCCAGCAGCCGCACCCGCCGGTGTGGGCGGCGGCCCTGCTCACCCGCTCCAGCTTCGAGTGGATCGGCGACTCGGGCTTCAACCTGCTGATCGCCTCGGCCCCGAGCCGCGAGCAGGTGGGCCAGGTCAAGGAGATGATCGAGCTCTACCGCGACCGCTTCCGCGCCGCGCCGGGCAACCGCGGCCGCGAACCGCGCGTGGCCATCAGCGTCGCGATGTACCTCGCCGACTCGGATGAAGAGGCCGCGGAGCGCGGCACCGCGGCGCTGCGGCGGCACTGGGACGTGTTCGGCGCGGCGGCGGCCTCCTGGCAGAACCGGACCTCCACCTCGTACCAGGGCTACCGCGAGGCGGTCGTCGACAAGCACCGCTCAGGGCCGAGCGAACAGGCCGGGCTGGCCGTGATCGGATCGCCCCAGAACGCGGCCGAGCAGCTGCGCCAGATCGAGCGGGAGCTGGGCACGGACATCGTGCTGTTCCAAATCGACTGCGGCCAGCAGTCGCTGGAAGAGATGCAGCGCAGCCTGAAGCTGTTCGCCGCCGAGGTGCGGCCGGCGCTCGGCGAGGTCCGATGACTGCGGGATGCGCACCGCTGCGCACGGTTCCGGGGTTGTTCGAGGCGGTCGCCGCGGACAACCCGGACGCGCCCGCGGTGCAGTACAAGGACGTGACGCTCAGCTACGGCGAACTCAACCGGCGGGCCAATCAGCTGGCGCGGCTGCTGGTGCAGCGCGGCGTCGGACCCGACCGCCTGGTGGCGCTGGCCGTACCGCGCTCCGCGGATCTCGTGGTGGCGCTGCTGGCGATACTCAAGGCGGGCGGGGCGTATCTCCCGCTCGATCCGCGCTATCCGGCCGCCCGCAAGGCGTTCATGGTGGCGGACGCCGCGCCGGTCCTGCTGGTGCGGGCCGGCGACGGCGGCGCGTCCCTGCCGGGCGGGCAGCTCGACGAGGTCGACCTGGACACGGCGCAGTACGCCGGGCTGAGCGGGGCGGACCTGGCGCAGTCTGAGCGCCTCGCGCCCCTGACGGACCGACACCTGATGTACGTGATCTACACCTCAGGCTCCACCGGGACGCCGAAGGGCGTGGCGGTCTCCCAGGAGGGCGTGGCCGACCTGGTCGCCACCCAGGCCGACCGCTTCGAGGTGGCGCCCGGCGACCGGGTGCTGCAGTGGGCCTCGATCAGTTTCGACGCGGGATTCTGGGACGTCACCCTCGCGCTGCTGCACGGAGCCGTGCTGGTGATGGCCGACGACGAGGACCTGCTGCCCGGCGACCCGCTGCGCGAGACCCTGGCCAAGTACGAGATCGACCACGCGGTGCTCCCGCCGGCCGCGCTGAGCATCACGGACAGCGAGGGCGTCCTTCTCGGCGGCACCGTCATGTCCACCGGCGACGCCTGCACTCCGGCCCTGCTGCGCAAGTGGGCGCTCGGCCGCCGGATGTTCAACGGCTACGGGCCCACCGAGGTGACCGTCGGCTCGACCATCGCCGGGCCGATCACCGAGGCGGACGGCGTCGACATCGGCCTGCCGTGGACCGGAGCCCGGGTCCTGATCCTCGATCAGGACCTGCGGCCGGTGCCGGACGGCGAGGAGGGCGAGCTGTATCTCGCCGGAAGCGGCCTGGCGCGCGGCTACGTCAACCGGCCGGGACTGACCGCCGCGCGGTTCCTGCCCGACCCCTCGGGGCCGCCCGGCAGCAGGATGTACCGCTCCGGCGACCGCGGCCGGCGCGGGCCGGACGGCAGGCTGCACTTCGCCGGCCGGATCGACGGGCAGGTCAAGCTGCGCGGCTTCCGCGTCGAACTGGGCGAAATAGAGGCCCGCCTGGCCGCTCAGCCCGAAGTGGACCTGGCCGCGGCGATCGTGGAAGGGGAGCTGGCCGACGCGCGGCTGGTCGCGTACGTGACCGCCCAGCCCGGATGCACCCTCGACTGCGGCGAACTGCGGGCGGAACTCGCCGCGACCCTGCCCGAATTCATGGTTCCGGCCCGCATCGAGGTGCTCGACCGCTTCCCCACGCAGCCCAACGGGAAAATCGACCGGGCGGCGCTCGCCCAGGCAGGCGCGTCCACGCGCACGCCGCCGCCGGCCGCCGAAGCCGCGCCTTCCGCGGCCGCGCCCGCGCCGGCAGGCCCCGGCTGCGCCGATCGTCCCGCCACGGTGCTGCGCGACCGGGTCGCCGCGCTGCTCGGGCTGCCGACGGTCGACCTCGACGCGAACTTCTTCGAGATCGGCGGCAACTCCCTGCTCGCGGCGCGGCTGATCAGCTCGGTGCGCGAAGAGCTCGGGGTGCGCCTGCCGATCCGCACCGTCCTGGCGGCGGGCAACCTGCGCGACATCGCCCAAGCCATCCGCGAATAGCCGCGCTGCCGGCTCGGCGCGGCGAGAAAGGTAGTGATTTGCGTGTCTGAGCAGCTGGTCCGCTTCCCGATCCGCAAGGACGCGGCCTGCCCCTTCGACCCGGCGGCCCGCATGCGCGAGCTGGACGGCCTCGTGCGTGTCGAACTGTGGGACGGCAGCACGCCGTGGCTGGTCACCGGCTACGAGCTCGGGCGCCGGCTCCTGGTCGATCCGCGGGTCAGCGCCGACTCGACCATCCCGGGATACCCGCACTTCGACGAGGGCAGCCGGGAGCGGCGCAAGGACGGGCGCTCGTTCGTCGCGATGGACGACCCCGAACACGCCCGGCAGCGCCGGATGGTCTCGCAGCCGTTCGCGATCCGGAACATAGCGGCGCTGCGCGGCGACGTCACCGACATCGTCAACAGCCTGATCGACGATCTGCTGGCCGGGCCCAACCCGGCGGACCTGGTCAGCCGGTTCGCCTTCCCCACCTCGACCCAGGTCATCTGCCGGATGCTCGGCGTCCCCTACGCCGACCACAAGTTCTTCCAGGATCAGACCACGCTGATGCTGCACCGGGACAGCTCCCCGGAAACCGTGGTCGGCGCGCAGGAGGCGCTGCGCGCGTATCTGCGGGAGCTGATCGAGCGGCAGAAGGCCCAGCCCGCCGACGGCCTGATCTCCTCCGTGATCGAGAGTCAGGTGCGCACCGGGGCGCTGACCGAGGAACAGCTCTCGTACATCTCCGTCACGCTTCTGGTGGCCGGGCTGGAGACCACCGGGAACATGATCGCGCTCGGCACCCTCGCCCTGCTGAGGCACCCGGACCAGCTGGCGCGGCTGCGCGACACCGAAGACCAGGAGCTGGTGAACAGCGCCGTCGAGGAGCTGCTGCGCTACCTGAACATCTCGCACTCCGGCCGGCGGCGCGTCGCGCTCGCGGACATCACGGTGGAGGGCACGACGATCCGGGCCGGCGAGGGCATCATCCTGGCGAGCGAGCTGGCCAACCGCGACCCGGACAACTTCCCCGACCCGGACCGGCTGGACATCGGCCGGGACGCCCAGCACCACCTGGCCTTCGGGTACGGCCCGCACCACTGCCTCGGCCGGCCGCTGGCCACGCTGGAGCTGCAGGTCGTGTACGGCACGCTCTATCGCCGCATTCCGACGCTCCGCCTGGCCATTCCCTTCGAGCAAGTGCCGTTCAAGCACGACGGAGTGGCGTACGGCGTGCGCGAGCTGCCCGTCGCCTGGTAGGCGCCCGGCCCAGCACGACCCAGCCCGAGCCGGCCCGGCGGCCGGCGTCAGGACACAGTCACATGTCAGGTTCGTGACGAGGAGCAGAGATGCAGGATTCGAGCCCGCCCCGGGCAGGGGCGGGCGGTGACATCGCCATCGTCGGGGCCGGCCTGGCCGGCCCGGTGGCCGCGATCTACCTCGCGCGGCGCTTCGGCCGGGTCACCGTGCTGGAGCGCCGCCGCGACCCGCGGCGCGATCCCGCGCGGGTCGGCCGCTCGCTCATGGTGATCCTCTCCGACCGCGGCTGGCGCGTGCTGCGCGAACTGGGTCTCGAGCCGCGCGTGCGCCGGATCTGTGTGCCGCTCGCCGGACGCTGCGGGCACCTGCCCTCAGGCGACACGGTGACCACGCCGTACAGCCGGTACAACACCCCGATCTGGGCGGTGGAACGGGAGCGGCTGCACCGGCTGTTGCTTGACGCGGCGCAGGCCGAGCCCGGCGTGCGGTTGCACTTCGAACTTCCGGTACGCCAGGTCGACCTGGACCGGCCGGCTCTGCTGGTGGGCGAGGGCGACTCTGAACGCTGGCTCAGCTACGAACACATGGTCGGCTGCGACGGGGTGCACTCCGTCGTGCGCGCCGCGCTGGTCTCCCGTGGAGCCCGCGCGCACGTCGGCACCTTGGACTTGGCGTACCAGGAGATGGTGCTGAGGCTGCCGAAGTGCGATCGAGGCCTGATGCACTACTGGCCGGCCGGGGACGCGCTGTTCGGGGCCTTCCCGCTGGTCTCCAGCGACCTGTTCGCCGGCTCGGTGTTCTTCCGCAGCCAGGGGCCGGCTCCGTCGTACGCCGCGGCGGTCGGCGGTCGAGCCCTGGCCGAGCAGTTCGCGCGGTGCTTTCCCGGCCTGGCCGAGGATATCCCGGACCTGGCGGCCCAACTGGAGACCAAGCCGATCTGCGCCGTCCGGCTCACGCGTTGCGACCGCTGGGTCCACGGCGGCAGCGCGGCCCTGATCGGCGACGCCTGCCACGCCATGGCTCCGTTCATGGGCCAGGGCATGAACAGCGCGTTCGAGGACGTGCGCACGCTGGTGTCCTGTCTCGATCGAGAACGGGACTGGGCGGCCGCGTTCGCCGAGTACGAGCGGACCCGCCGGGCCGACGGCGACGCGATCGCGGAAATCTCGTACGAGCACTACCGCACCATGTCCCGGCTGCCGGACCCGCGGCAGCAGGCCGAGGAGGCGGTCGTCCAGCGGCTGGTGAACCTCATGCCGGACCGCTTCGTCCCGCTGTACGAACGCTGCGCATTCAGCCAGGAGAGCTTCAGCTCGGCGCTCGCCGAGGATCGCGACCTGCGCGATCTGGCGTCCTGCATCGTCGACCGGCACGGCTTCGCCGCCGCGACCGACCTTCCCGACGGCCGGCTGCGCGAGTGGGCCGCGGTATCGCCCCGCGCCGCAGTGTGACCGCAGCAGTGTGACCGCAGCCGTGACTGCGACGGCCCGCGCGCGGGCGCCGCGAATCCCGAGGAGGATGCAGTGATTCTGGTCGTTTTCCGGTCGCGTTTCTCCGACCAGGTCGACGCGGAGTATGACGCGACCGAGGAGCACCTCGCCAAGCGGGTGCGCGAAATGGCAGGCGACGACCTGGTCCAGCTCAAGAAGTACACGGCCGACGACGGCGAGCGCCTGGCCTTGGTCTGGTGGCGCAACCCGGAGACGCTGGAGAAGTGGCGCAACGACCCGGAGCATCAGGACGCGAAGGAACTCGGCCGGACCAAGTGGTATGAGTTCTTCGAGCTGAGCATCGCCGATGTGGTGCGTACCAGTTCCACCGCGCCAGAGGCCGGTTACCCATCGCCCTGAGCGCCGGCCCGTCGCGGCGGAACAACGCGACGGGCCGACGCCAGCGACACCGCCGCGGCGGTCGCGGCCTCACCCGAGCCCGGCGAGAACCGCGCTCGTGACCTCGCGAGTGCTCAGTGTGCCGCCCAGGTCCGGGGTGACGCGTCCGGCCGCGATCGCCCCGGCCACTGCCGCCTCGGTCGCGTCCGCCGGCGCCGCCAGCCCCAGGCCGCGCAGCAGCAGCGCCGCCGTGAGCAAGCAGGCGAGCGGGTTAGCGACGGCCTTTCCCGCCAGATCCGGCGCCGATCCGTGCACCGGTTCGTAAAGCCCGAAGTTCGTCGCCGGGTTGAGGCTCGCCGAGGGGGCCAGCCCGATGCCGCCCGCGAGCGCGGCGGCCAGATCGCTCAGGATGTCCCCGTACGAATTGCTGGTCACGATGACGTCGAAGGCGCCAGGATCCGTCACCAGGTTCATCGCGGCGGCGTCGACGTAAAGGTGCGTCGACGCGATCTCAGGGTGCTGCTGAGCGCAGGTCCGCTGGCACTGCTGCCAAAGCCGACCCCCGGCGCGTACCGCATTCGCTTTGTCCACGAGGCACACCTCGCGGCGCGCCGTCTGGTAGGCGAAATCCATGATCCGGGAGACCCCGTGCCAGGTGTTGACGTCGGCGTCTATAGCGACCTCCATGCGCGACGAAGCACGCAAGTTGCCGCCCACGCCGCTGTAGAGTCCCTCGGTGTTCTCGCGGACGATCACACAATCGATCGCACGACGCGCGGTGTCCCGAAGCGGGCTTAGCCGATCGTGCCACAGCCTGACCGGCCGATAGTTGGCGTAAAGGTCGAAGTCGCCGCGCAAACGCAGCAGAACACTGCGCACGTAGTCAGTGCCTTCAAGGTCCGGCGCGCCGACAGCCCCCAGCAGCAGCCCATCACTCGCCGCGACTCGCGCCACGTCCGCATCGCTCAACGCGCAGCCTTCGCGGCGGTAACGCGCCGCGTTGACGTGATCGAGAACGTCGAACGACAAGTCGACATCCAGCGCTTCGAGCAACTCAAGCGCGGAATCGATAACCTCCGGGCCGATACCGTCGCCCGGTATGACAGTGATGACGTGCAACGGGCCTCCTTTCGCAGGCAACGACCTTTCGCAGGCAGCGACCTCTCACAGGCGGCGACGCCGCTTGAGGCCAGGCTAGGTGCGCCGCGGTCGGGCCATCGCAGATCTGTCGCCTTTCAGTCCCGTGACGCACATCTGATCGGCAGCGCTCTACGCGTCGCGCAGAGCGCGAGCCGCGCCCAGCCCGAGGAACACGACCAGGTAGAGCGCCAGGTCGAAGCAGGCGAATCCGAACGACGGGATCCGTTGCGCGTGCGGGCCGGTAGGCGGTGCGATGGTGACCAGCGCCGTAGCGGCATCTGCCAGGGTCAGGTGGTCGGGCAGGTAGCTGGCCCCTTCGAAGGCGCGTGCTGCCGGGTAGGTGAGGAAGACGAGTGCGAACATGGCGGCCATGGCGCCGGCGGTGTGGCGGATGAGCGCGCCGAGGCCGAAACCGACCATCGTCACCACGGCCATGTACAGGCCTGCGAAGGTGATCGCGCGCAGCACATGCGGCGCGGTCACGCTCACGTTCAGATGCTGACGGCGCAGGACCAGTTGCCCGAGGAAGAACGCCGCGAACGCGCACAGCTGGGATGCGAGCAGCGCGAGCAGTCCTAGGGTCAGTGCCTTGGCGGTGTACACGACGGCGCGGCGCGGGGTTGCGATCAGTGTGCTGCGGATCATCCCGGTGGCGTATTCGGTGCTGACCGCGAGTACGCCTAGGGCGCCGAGGGCGAGTTCGCCGAGCTGGAAGCCGCTGAGCGGATCGCCGACCGGGTCGAAGTCGGCGCGGTCGGCCGCACTCATCGTGGCCCAGTGGCCGGTGATCGAGAGGACGTCAAGCAGCCCGGTTCCGAGGCCGAGTACGAACGCGGCGATGAGCGCGACATAGGTGGAGCGGGCGGTGCGCAGCTTGATCCACTCGGAGCACAGGACCGCGAGCGGGATGGCGAATCTGGTCATCGACCCGGTCCCCTCGTCTCAGTCCGCATCGCCGCCGCGTCGGCG
>Ga0070741_10020661_pt1 | contig 10337 bp, 12 predicted proteins | sample Coa_R1_4_FD_66440 | JGI IMG/M metagenome (GOLD analysis project Ga0070741, IMG submission 66440) | Surface soil microbial communities from Centralia Pennsylvania, which are recovering from an underground coalmine fire - Coalmine... | ecosystem: Environmental > Terrestrial > Soil > Unclassified ...
GCTAAGCCGGCCCCTTTTCGCCCAGGCTCAGTTCGCGAAGCGGAAATGGAGGACGTCGCCGTCCTTCACTACGTAATCCTTGCCTTCCAATCTGAGCTTGCCGGCGTCGCGCGCACCGGCCTCGCCGGAGAGGGCGACGTAATCGTCATAAGCGATGGTCTCGGCGCGGATGAAGCCCTTCTCGAAATCGGTGTGGATGACGCCCGCGGCCTGCGGGGCGCGGGTGCCTTGGGTTACCGTCCAGGCGCGCGCCTCCTTGGGGCCGGCGGTGAAATAGGTGATGAGGCCAAGGAGCTTGTAGCCTTCCCGGATGAGGCGGTTGAGCCCAGGTTCTTTAAGCCCGAGCTCGGCGAGATAGGTCTTGCGCTCTTCGGGGGGAAGCTCGGCGAGTTCGGCCTCGATCTTGGCCGAGATGACGATGCAGCCGGCGCCTTCGGCCTGGGCGAGAGCCTCGACCCGCGCCGAGTGAAGGTTGCCGGCCGCGGCGGAGGCTTCGTCGACGTTGCACACATAGAGCACGGGTTTCGAGGTGAGGAGACCGAGGCTTTTGAAGGCGGCCTGCTCGTCCTCGCTCACCGCGGCAAGCCGAGCAGGCTTTCCGTCGCGCAACAGGACGAGCGCCCGCTCGAGCAGGGCGAGCGTCTGCTTCGCCTCTTTGTCTTGACCTCTGATCTTCTTCTCGAGGATCGGCACGCGCCGCTCGAGGCTCTCGAGGTCGGCCAGCATCAGCTCGGTCTCGATGGTCTCGGCGTCGGCGATCGGATCGACGCGGCCCTCGACATGCACCACATCGCTGTCCTCGAAGCAGCGCAACACATAGGCGATGGCATCCACCTCACGGATGTGGGCGAGGAACTGGTTGCCGAGCCCTTCGCCCTTGGAAGCCCCGCGCACGAGCCCGGCGATGTCGACAAAGGTGAGGCGGGTCGGCACGATCTGCGCCGACTTGGCGATGGCCGCGAGCGCTTCGAGTCTCGGGTCGGGGACGGGCACGTCGCCGACGTTCGGCTCGATGGTGCAGAACGGGTAGTTGGCGGCTTGCGCCGCCGCGCTCTGCGTCAGCGCGTTGAACAGGGTGGACTTGCCGACATTTGGCAGGCCGACGATCCCGCATTTGAATCCCATGGTCTCAATCCATCATTCCGTGACTAACCTTCGCCCTGCGGGGAGAGGTCGGCGCACATAGTGCGCCGGGTGAGGGGGATTCAAGGGCGACCGAGACCGGTCTCCCCTCACCCCGACCCCCTTCCCCACAGGGGAGAGGGGGAGAGCGACGCCCGTTCCCGACTGTCAAGAGCCGAGCCAGCGGCGGAGCTTGCTCGCGAGCGTCCCCTGCGGCGCCTCGCTCTTAGCCTCGGCTTCGCTCTCTTTAGCGCGCGGCTCGGCTTTCTTACGCGGCTCAGCCTTCTTGCGCGGCGCGGGTTTCTCGGCCTCATCGGGCTCCGATTGCATGGCATGCGCCACACGCGACTGAAACTTGTCGTTGGCCCCTTCGGCGAGATAGGGCGCGTTCTCGGCGATGGCGCCGAGCAGGGGCTCGAGCCATTCATGCTCCGGTTTGGCGAAGTCACGCAGCACGTAGCCGGTCACGAGATCCTTCGATCCGGGATGGCCGATGCCGATGCGCACGCGCACATAGTCGTTGCCGAGATGGGCGGTGAGCGATTTCAGCCCGTTATGCCCGGCGACGCCTCCGCCGGTCTTGACCCTCACTTTGCCGGGCGCGAGATCGAGCTCGTCATGGAACACGACCACGTCGCCGAGATCGAGCTTATAGAAGCGCACCGCCTCGCCGACGGCGCGCCCCGACTCGTTCATGAAGGTCTGCGGCTTGAGCAGGAGAACCTGCTCCTTTCCGAGCCTGCCTTCGGCGACGAGGGCCGAGAAGCGTTTGCGCCAGGCGGGAAAGTCATGCGTGGCGGCGATGGCATCGATCGCCATGAAGCCCACGTTGTGACGGTTGAAGGCGTATTGCCCCCCGGGATTGCCGAGGCCGACGAAGAGCTTCATCGCAAGTTATCCTGAGCCAAGGCACGGGGGCGAAGGCTAGCAACCGCCCGAGCGGGAGAAAAGAAGCTACTTCTTCTTCTCTTCCTTGGGCTTCTCCTTCTCGGCGGCGGCACCCTCGGCGGGGGCAGCGGCAGCGCCCTCGGCGGGAACGGCGGCGGCCTCGGCGGCGGCGGCTCCGGGCACCGGCTCTTCAGCCGACCGGCCGACGATGGTTGCCACGGTGAAGTCGCGCTCGGTGATGGTTGGGCGCACGCCCTCCGGCAGGGCGATGGCCGAGATATGCACCGAGTCGCCGATCTCGAGCCCGGTCAGATCGACGTCGAAATGGTCGGGGATGGCATCGGCCGGGCAGCGCACGGGGATCTCGTGGCGCACGACGTTGAGCACGCCGCCGCGCTTCAGGCCAGGCGAAGCCGCTTCGTTCAGAAAGCGCACCGGCACGTCGACGTTGACGAGGGCATCCTTGCCGACGCGCATGAAATCGACATGGATGGGGAAGTCGCGGATGGGATCGAGCTGCACGCCGCGCGGGATCACGCGCGTCTTTTTGCCCTCGACGTCGAGAGTGAAGATGGTGCTCTGGAAGTGGCCCGTATGGAGCTGTTGGGAGATGGCGCGATAGTCGACGGCGATGTTCTCGGGCTCCTTTTTGTCGCCATAAAGGGTGCCGGGGATGCGGCCCTCGCGGCGCGTGGCTCTCGCCCCGCCTTTGCCGGAGCGCGCACGCCCCCATGCCTTGAGTTCGATCGTTTCAGCCATTTCAGGGCTCCAGAGCTAGAAATAATGAGGGGCCGGAAAACGGCCCCGCACGGGCGGGCAGGCGCCTTAAGGTGCCGCCCGCAGCGAATTCGGACTGGCTTATAGCGCCTAAGCCATAGGCCTGACAATCCGCTAAAGCTAAGCAATCAAGTGCGCCAGGGGTGCTCCGGCAACTCGCTCACGCCGAGCACCTTGACGCCCGCCTCGGCCACTTTGTGGTCGTTCTCCACGGAGCTCCCGGAGACGCCGATGGCGCCGACGAGCACGCCGTCGTCGTCGACAATGGGGAGGCCGCCGGGGAAGGTGATCAGGCCCTCGTTCGAGTGCTCGATGCCGTAGAGCGGCTTGCCGGGCTGGGACAGCTTGCCGAGCTGACCCGTGGCCATGCCGAAGAACACGGCGGTCTTGGCCTTCTTGATGGCGATGTCGATCGAGCCCACCCAGGCGTCGTCCATGCGCAAGAAGGCCTTGAGGTTGGCGCCGGAATCGACCACGGCGATGCACATTTGCGTCTTGAGCTCGACCGCCTTCTTGCGGGCGGCCTCGATCGCCTTCTCGGCATTCTCCAAATTGACGTGCATGGGCTTAACACTCCTCGTTGGTGGGGGATGGGCTAGGCATAGCCCGCAAGGCAGGCGGAAACGTAAACGCCCAAAGATCGCTTTGGTCGCGACACAACGCGACTCTTTCGGCGTAGGATGGCTTCATATGGGAGACCCATGCCGGGGAACCAAGCCCCGAAGGTGTCGCAGGGTCAGACCGTGGAAGGAGGAGCACATGACGCAGAGCGTCTACAAGGTGATCGAGATTATCGGCACGAGCCCGAAATCCTGGGAAGAGGCGGCCAAGAACGCGGTCGAGCTGACCGGGGAGCACTTGCGCGATCTCCGCGTGGCGGAGGTCGTGGCGCAGGATCTCGTCATCACCGACGGCAAGGTCGAGGCCTACCGCGCCAAGCTCAAGGTCTCGTTCAAGTATGAAGGATCGCGCTGAGCGGCATAGAAGCGAGGGCGCCCGCCCGCTTGCGCTCGTCATTGCCGATGACGGGGCTGAAACCACCACCTGCGACACGTAGGGAATGAAGGCAAACCGCATCCATCTCTACGGCCCCCCGGAGGTCATCGTCTTCGAGGATGTCGAGGTGCCCGTCCCGAGATTCGGCGAGGTCCTGGTCAAGGTCGCCGCGTCGGGCGCGGGACTGTGGGACACCTATATCAGGTCCGGAGCGAGCGTCCTGCCGCAGCCGCTTCCGCTCACGCTCGGCGCCGAGATCGCCGGCGTCGTCGAGGCGGTCGGGCCCTCGGTGATCGCCTTCACGCCTGGCCAGGAAGTGTTCGGGGTGACCAATGCCCGCTTCACCGGCGCCAACGCCGAGTACGCCGTGGCGTCAACCGCGATGATCGCGTTGAAACCGCGCGTGCTCACCTATCTTTACGCAGCGTCCATGCCGGTCGTCGCCGTGACCGCTTGGCAGATGCTGTTCGATCACGCGGAGCTCGCTGCCGGCGAAACGGTGCTGGTGCAGGGGGCGGCCGGCAATGTCGGTTCCTATGCCGTGCAATTCGCCCGCCTCGCCGGCGCGCGTGTGATCGCAACCGCCGCGGCTGCTGATATCGACAAGGTGAAGGCGCTCGGCGCCGACAAGGTCATCGACTTCCGCGCCGAGCGCTTCGACGAGACGCTCAAGGGCATCGACGTCGCCATCGATACGGTCGGCGGCGGCGTGCAGCGGCGGTCCTTTGCCGTGCTGAGACCCGGCGGGCGGCTGATCTCGTCGGTGTCGAAGCCGAACGCGCAGGAAGCCGAGAAGCGCTCGGTGCGGGCGGGATTCATGCAGGTCGATGTCGACACGCCGACGCTCGCCAAGATCGCGAGTCTCGTCGATGAGGGCAAACTCAACGTCGAGGTGGGCCCGGTGCTGCCGCTCGAACAGCTCCGTGTGGCGCATGAGATGCTGGAGGGGATCAGGCCGAAACCCCGCGGCAAGATCGTGATCGAGAGCTGAGGAACGGGTCGGCGTCGAGCCTAGTAGAACAGGCTCGAGACCGAGCGTTCCTCGGCGGTGCGCGCGATCGCCTCGCCGAGCAGAGGGGCGATCGGGAGCACGCGGATGTTGTGAGCGTTCTTGACCGCCTCGCTCGGCAGGATCGAGTCGGTGATGACGAGTTCCTTGAGCCGCGACGCCATGATGCGGGCGACCGCGCCACCCGACAGCACGCCGTGGGTGATGTAGGCGCTAACCGAGGTCGCGCCGTGATCGAGCAAGGCCTCGGCCGCATTCACCAGAGTGCCGCCCGAATCGACGATATCGTCGACCATGATGCAGGTGCGCCCCTTCACGTTGCCGATGACGTTCATCACCTCGGAATCGCCGGGACGCTCGCGGCGCTTGTCGACGATGGCGAGCGGAGCGTCGATGCGCTTGGCAAGTCCCCGGGCACGAACCACGCCGCCCACGTCGGGCGACACCACCATCAGGTTGTTGGTGTCGAACACCTGCTTGATATCCTGCACCATGACCGGTGCGGCGAACAGATTGTCGGTCGGGATGTCGAAGAAGCCCTGGATCTGTCCGGCATGGAGGTCGAGGGTGAGCACGCGGTCGGCGCCCGCACGCACGATCATGTTGGCGACGAGCTTGGCCGAGATCGGGGTGCGGGGACCAGGCTTCCGGTCCTGGCGCGCGTAGCCGAAATAGGGAACCACTGCGGTCACCCGCTTCGCCGATGCGCGCTTCAGCGCATCGATGATGATAAGAAGCTCCATCAGGTGATCGTTGGCGGGGAAGGAGGTCGACTGGATGACGAACACGTCCTCGCCGCGGACGTTCTCCTGCACCTCGACGAAGATCTCCATGTCCGCGAAGCGCCGCACGACGCATTTGGCGAGCGGCGTGTTGAGGTAGGTCGCGATGGCCTCGGCGAGGGGCCGATTGCTGTTGCCGGCGACCAGCTTCATTCGATCGCTCCTCGACCCTTCGGCGCCAAGAGCAAGAGCGGACGGTTTCTGCATCACGCCCGGCTTTTAACAAGGGCTTGGGGGCGCTGTAAACTCGCGTGGTGCCGAAAGGCTGTGGATCAGCTCGACCTGGGCAGAAGCTTGATGATGCCGTCGGCGGCGGCGCCCGCCGCGGCGTCGGCGACGGCGCCCCAAGGTCCGTTCAGAGAGCCGCGCGGGATGGTGTTCTGCTGCGAAACGGTGCCGAGCCTCTTGCCGCTCGGGTCGAGCACGAGCCAGTCGATGCGGATGCTCTGCTTGCCGCCGGCCGCGTCCGACAGGACGACGGTGCCCTTAACCATGTAGACGTTTTCGGTCACGCCGTTGGCGAGCTTGATGCCGCCGGCATAGAGGCGCTTCTTGAGCGCGGTGGTGAGCGATCGCTGGCCGTCGCCGGGGGCGCCTGCGACGGGCGCCACGAGCACGCCGTTTGCCTTGGGCAGCGCGGCGGGTGCAGGCGCCGTCGAAGCGGTCGCGGCAGGAGTCCCTTCCGACACGGCGGCGACCGGGGCGGCGCTGCCATGCGGCAAGGATGCCGCCACCTGCGAGGTGGTCTTGCCGGCGATCGAGTTGAGCACAGTGCCGTTCACCGCCTCCCACGGGTCGGCAACGCGGCCAGGGATCAGCTCGTCGCCCGAAACGCGCGACACGCGGCCGCCGGAGGCGTCCGTCACGTCGAAGATGTAGGAGATTTTCGAGCCGCCCTTCTCGGACGAGGCGAGCAGGTAGCCGCGCAACGTGTAATCTCCGCTGCCGCCCGGCACGATGGTGAGGCGGCGGTCCTTGCCGGCATCGACCAAGGCCTGGGTGAATTGGTCGGCGACCGCCTGCGGGGCGCCGACGATGGGCGCAAGGGAGATTTTCGTCGATCTCGAGAACAGGCTGCTTGCGCTCGAGAAGAAGCTGCTCGTGCTCGGGCCGCCGCCGCAGCCGGTCAGGCACACGAGTGCCAGGACGGCAAGGGCGGCTGACACGACGTGTCTTAGATGGCCGCGCAAGTGCGTTGAGTCCGCGCCCAACAAAATTCTCCCTCTGTTGGCCGCACAGCACCGCTCGCGACGGAGCCGTCGTGGCGGGACTCCCAACCCTCTCGTAAACAATAGCTTACCCGCCTCGGCCCGCTCGCGTCCAGGTCTTGAGTGGGCCAGGCCTGGGGCCCTTGCGACCTATAGTGAACGCCAACTCAGGTAAGCAGGATGGCGGAAATTTGACGGCCGTAATCCGTCTCGCCGTGGTGCTGGGACCGGCGGTAGCTGAATAGCCTGGATTCGTCGCAATACGTGCACAGGCCGAGATCGAGAATGGTGCCCACGCCTGCCCGTCTCAGCCGCTCGGCCACGTAGCCCGGCAGGTCGAAATGCGGTTCGCCGGAGCCCTCGTCGAGGGCGAAGAAGGGGGTGCTCTCCGGCTCCTCGGCCACGAATTTATCGCGGTAGTCGGTGCCGACCTCATAGGCCTTCTGCGAGATCGCCGGTCCGATCGCGGCAACCGTTCGCTCGGGCTCGGCGCCGAGCTTCTGCATGGCCTTCATCGTCGCCTCGACGATGCCTGACAGCGCGCCGCGCCAGCCGGCATGAGCCGCACCGATGACGCGCGCCTCGCCGTCGCAAAACAGCACCGGCGCGCAGTCGGCGGTGAGCACGCCGATGGCAAGTCCCGGCGTCGAGGTGACGATGGCGTCGGCCTCCGGAATCTTCCCTGCCGCCCACGGCGCCTTGACGGCCACCGCGGCGGCGCTGTGCTTTTGCGAGACCGTGAGCAAATGGCTCGGTTTGGCGCCCAGGATCTCGGCGACGCGGGCGCGGTTCTCCTGAACACTCGCCGGCTCGTCGCCCGAGCCTGGCCCGCAATTAAGCGAGGCGAAGATCCCGGTCGAAACGCCGCCCTGGCGGGTAAAGAAACCGTGTGAGACCCCGCCGATGGCGGCAAGGGGCGAGGCGCACAGTCTCATCTTGTCGGGCGTAACCATGGGCCGGCGAGAGCGAACGCTCTAAATTTCCCCGAAGGGCGGCGGCGTGGCAAGCCCATCGCTTGCAAGCGCGAGCACTTTGAACAGAACACCCATCCGGCTCGGATCGGCGAGCCGCGCGGCGCCCGAAGAGATCAACTCCCGCTGCTCGGGCCGCGCCGCCGCGATAAGCCGGTCGCGTCGCTCGAGCAGCCCAAGCCGTATCAGGAACTCGCCCTGCGGCATGGGCCCATAGGCCTTGAGCCCAAGCGCTTCCGCCTCTCGCTTCAAGGCGGCAAAATCGACGTGGGCGGTGAGGTCGGTCTCGCCCGGAGCGGCAAGCGGGTCGGCGTAGCGGTGATGGCGCACCGCTTGGAGCGTATCGCCCAGGCCGCTCCGCTCGTGGCCGTAATCGATGAAAAGGGCGGTAAGCGGAGCTTCCTTCGCTCGCGCGGCGAGAGATGCGAGGAGGCGACCCGTCGCGGGACGCCTCTCGATGATGGCGCCCTCGGGCGCTTCGGGGAGGGTGCCGTCATCAACTGCGCTGCCCTCGGTAAAGGCGAGGCGGCCGCCCGCGTTCAAGCCGACGCACCGCTCGCGCCAGACCCCTTTCCGGCGCACGAACTGGCGCACGGGCAGCGCATCGAGAAATTCGTTGGCGATGACGATGAGCGGGAGCCCGCGCGGCACAGCGTCGAGCGTCTCGTGCCAGCGGATCGGCTGGCTGGCGCCCCTTAGCGTTTCCTTTTGCGTCTCGCGGAGCACCTGGCTTCTTTCGATGAGCGCGAGCGAAACGCTGTCAGCGAAGGCTTTCGCGCTCCGCCAGGCACGCATCGCGTCGGCGAGAAGGGTGCCGCGGCCGGGACCGAACTCGGCAACGATGACCGACGTTGGCGCGCCCATTGCCTGCCACACGCAGGCTGCCCAGAGCCCGATCAGCTCCCCGAAAATCTGGCTGATCTCCGGCGCCGTGATGAAATCGCCCGACGCTCCGATCGGCTGGCGCGAGGTGTAGTAGCCCCCGCGCGCGTCGGTGAGGCAGGCGTCCATGTAGTCGGCGACGCTGATTGGTCCCTCGCGGGCGATGCGCTCATGAAGCCGTACCGCAAGGGGCGCGGATGCCGGGCGAGCGAACGCGCTCATCACGAGGCGAGCGCGGGCTTCCGCCTCGCGCGCCAGATGAGCCAGGCGCCGATCAGGACCATGGGGATGGAATAGACGATGCCTGGCGTGAAGATGCCGACATCCATCGGGTGCCCGGCATGCGGCTCGCGCGCGAACTCCTCAACGACGCTGCGGAAGATGCCGTAGAAGATGAGGAACAGGCCGAACACGGTGCCGGGCCGCTCGAGCGCGTGATAGCGGTGGGTGGCGATGCGCAAGATGATCCACAGCACGATGCCCTCGAGAAAAGCCTCGTAGAGCTGGCTCGGGTGGCGCGGCTGGTCGCCGGTCCCCGGGAACACCATGGCCCAAGGCACGTCGGTGACGCGCCCGACCACCTCGGCGTTGATGAAATTGGCGATGCGGCCGAAGAACAGCCCAAACGGGGTGGCGGCGGAGGCCACGTCGCCGAGCGAGAGCGGATTGATGCCCTTCACGCGCGAGAAGACATAGACCGCGAGCACGACGCCGAGCAGCCCGCCATGAAAGGACATGCCGCCGTTCCACACGGCCGGGATCTCCGAGGGGTTGTGCCAGAAGAAGCTCGGCTCGTAGAACAGCACGAAGCCGAGCCTGCCGCCGACGACGATGCCAAGCGTGATCCATAATAGAAAGTCATCGGCCTGGGTGACGGTCATCGGCGACTTGCCGCCCCACAGCGCATCGCGCGAGACGAGGTAGCGCCCGTACAGCCAGCCGCACAGGATGCCGGCCATGTAGGCGAGCCCGTACCAGCGGATCGAGACCGGACCGATCTGGAGCGCGACGGGATCGATCACGGGGTAGGGGATGACGAGGAGGTCCATCGGTCGGGGCCTAAGGCTTGGCGACGGGCGGACCCTTTACCGACCATGCCTCACTGTCAAGGCGCCGAACGCCGCTCCCTTGCGTCTCGAGGCTCGGCATCCCATAGTCGGCGCATGACGCAGACCACTGGGCGGTTCTTCGACGAGCTCGGCAGGCTCATCACCGACGCCGCGGGCGCGGCCGACGGCGTGCGCAAGGAAATCGAGGGCGTGGTCCGCGCCCAGGCCGAGCGCGTATTGCGCGATCTCGACGTGGTGCAGCGCGAGGAGTTCGAGGCGGTCAAGGCCATGGCGCAAAAGGCGCGCGAGGAGAACGAGGCGTTGAAGGCGCGCATCGCCGCGCTCGAAGCCGCGATCGTGAAAGGTCTGGCGAGCGACGGCCATTAGCTGACGGGCAATCTTTGCTTGACTGGTACGTCTGTCGAACGGACTCGAAGCGAGGGCGAATCGAGTCGGTCTACCGCTTGGGCCGGTGCTTTAATCCACAGCTATCTTTAGGTGGTCCACAGCATTCGGCTTGACCCGACTCGGCGCCGGTTGGTGCCGCCGACTCACCCATTATATAACTGATTCACAAAGTGATTCGCGGCATTGTCTGAAGTAGCGCGGAACTCTCTAGAGGCCACAGAGGGAACGCATGGCTACGACCGAGT
>Ga0070741_10020662_pt1 | contig 10337 bp, 11 predicted proteins | sample Coa_R1_4_FD_66440 | JGI IMG/M metagenome (GOLD analysis project Ga0070741, IMG submission 66440) | Surface soil microbial communities from Centralia Pennsylvania, which are recovering from an underground coalmine fire - Coalmine... | ecosystem: Environmental > Terrestrial > Soil > Unclassified ...
TCGCCCTGTACTCGAATTCGGCAGAATGGATCGGCTGCGACTCTAACCGGACCGCAGATGCTTCTGCTATTGAGACTTGTTCCTTAGAGTAAAAAACTCGCCGTTCCGGCCCTGTACCCCCAGTAGCGCGGGGTCACTTCCGTCCCCTTCGGAATCCTACCGACGCTTTGGAGGATGTCGCGTGAGGGATCGGGACGCCCGCCAGAACCTGCAAAATCTGGTTACCTTAACCCGGTTTTCCGTTCCATTGATCCCCAACACCCGAAGAACAGGGCGATTGTTTTGAGATTGAATGGTGCTTATGGTGGCTAAGGCTTTCCGACCGCACCGTTTGGCTTAACGCTGTGTTCGGGGCAACCGAGAGCCTGCATTTGCGTGTAGGAGGCTAGCTAGAGATGGTCCAGTAAGTTATTGATAATAAAAGTAATGCTTGGCCAAATGCGTGAAAAGCTATGTGGTTATGGATGTTTTCGTCTTAGTTTTGCGTCCGACTGGCTGTTGGGGGCGACGACCGTTTACCTTCACCGGCGTTTGCTTTCATGGATAGTTTTTGGTGTTTCTCTGTTTGAGGTAGGTTTATCTGGCGGGTGGTTGCTCTAGGGATGCGAAAAGGTTATATATTAAGGCTAAAAGGATAAGGATCCCCAACTGATTGATTATGAGCAGCTTAGTCCTGCGAACCGCCAGCAAAACCTACCGGCACAGAGGGACTCGCCATCTGTACCTACCGGGACTTGCGGCACCCGCTATTCAAAACTACCGCGTGCGCCTTGTTGGGAGCTCTCGAAAAGCCGCAGCCGCCACTCAAACCTACCGACTTCCTGCTTAGGTGCCAGTTGGACCTACCGGATCGCCTGTGGAAAAACGGACATCCGCCATCCAAACCTACCGCGAACCGCCAGTTGTACCTAGCGCCTTACGCCGCAACCCGCCAGATAAACCTACCTGGGAAAGCTTGTGGGCGCCGTCGCTCTGGCGTTTGTTGGCGGCTTTGACCTCCTTCACAAAGTCAAACGACGGCCAAATGGTGAAGACGACGTCTAGAAGCTTTTTCCGCGGGCCGGTAACGTCATTCCGCTTGAAGTCATGCAAGATGCCCTTTTTCTTCAAGTCCTCGAAGGACTTCGCGACAGCATCGATCGCGGCACGCTCACGAGCGTACTCATTCAGGAGGCAACTGTCGCGCTTGATCGTCGCATAGTGAATGCTGAAGGGCTTGACTAGGTCGGCACCCGTGCATTTGAGAACGACGTATTTGTGCAGCCACCGCGTCAACTTGCTCTCGTGCGACATCAGGAGCGCATAGTTGAACTGCCGGTATGTTACTTTGTCGATACTGTCGGTCACGAATGGGTGGAACTGAACAGCCCACTTGGCGGTGGGATCATCTTTCAGTTTATTGCGTGAGACAGCGACAAGAGCTGGCAGGTATGGTGAAACGGCCAGCAATTCCCCCTTCCCCGTGTTCTCCCGGATTTCAATAACGGATTTGGAAAGGATGTTCAGGGCGAGAACGATCTCCTGATACGACCGGGTATGGCCGTGTTTTTTGAGCTCCTCGCGAAGCTGGTAAATCGTGAATACGACGCCGCTCCGGAAGCTGGGCTTGTCGAAAAATCCGGCGTACTGATCGATCGCGAGCTTCCGGAGAGCCTCTTCAACAAGTTCCTCTGTTGTACTGGGATAATAGTCGCGCTGGCTGTCGTCAAGATCATTCACCCGCGCCGGCGAAATCGTCACGGTGTAGGTACGGTCCCGGTGCTGAAAAACAGTCGTGTGGTTATCCAGAAACTTGCCGTTCTCCCGAGCCTTCGCCTGTGCTTGACGGCTGACAGAATAGCGCGGGACGCTGTCCCAAAGGTCGATGGCATTCGAAAAGCGCTCCCGCTCTTCTTCCGTATTGCACAAGACGTTTTGAAAAAGACTCAGCTGCGTGTTTGCGAATTCGGTAGGTTTAGCTGGCGGGTGGACGTTGGGGGTTTCCTGCGGCGTGAGAGAGGAGAATTTCTGCTCAAGAATGTCCCCTGCCCTGACAAGACCTTTGCCATCATCCCTGCGATTGTTCATCGATCTCCTTGGTGAAGCCGCAAATCTTACCTGGCTGTGCTTTCCTTTTCGAGTTCGCGTCTGAGCGCCTGCAATGCCCTTTCGAGGGTTTCGCCAAGCACCCAGTTGTAGCGGTCGGAGATCTCATAGAATCCGTCGCGGGTGCTCATCGTGACTTTCGTATTCAGCTGAATATTGCGCCCAGTTCGATAGCGCCTTTGTTGGCGTTGTTTTGCTGGCTTGCTTGGCTCCCTACTTTGGAACTTGGCCCCCTCGGCAATTGCGCGTACGGCTTCTGGCGGCGGCTGTTCAGCCTTCGCCGGCTTCTGGGGCGTGAACTGTGACAGGTCGAGATCTTCTTCGAACAATCCTGCTCGCTCAGCCATGGACTGCTACCCCCTTGTCTGCAGGTTGAATCATATGAACGAATTCAGCCGCGTATTCGCGTGCGTTGGCTATGGCGTTTTCGAGCCCCCCAACTTGGCGGGGATCGAGCGTTTCAAGCGATCCGCCGAATGAAAACAGCGCGCGGAAAGCCTCGCGCTCGTGCAGGTGCGTTCGGAACGACGGGATGTTGTTCTTTTGAAACTCATTCTGCACGTGGGACAGCGTCTTCGTACGAATCGCCGAGCTGGTTCGCGTGTAGAGAATTGAGAACGGAATAGTCTTCCGGAAGGCTTTTTCCTGCTGTTTTATGAGCATAACAGCCTTGGCGGCCTGTTTGGCGTCCAACTGCGAGGCCTGGGTGGGAACGATGACCAGGTCCGCCCGGGATATAGCATAGGCCACCATCATTGACGCGGTCCCCTCGAGATCAACGATGACGAAGGGGGCTTTCTCAGCTGCCGCGTCGATCTCGTCGATGATAGTCGATTCGGAAATATCGGCAACCACTGCAAGATTTTCGGGAGTGCCGCGCTTGGCCCATTCGGAGACCGGCTTGTTCGGGTCGGCATCGAGAATTGTGACCTTCCCTCCCCTTCGCGCAAGCTGCGTCGCCAGAACGACGGCGGCGGTCGACTTTCCCGCGCCACCCTTCGGGTTTGCAAAGACAATCGTAGGCATTGGCTGGTTGGAATAATATCACAACTAGATATCCGATAGCGATCGAGATATCTGATCAATATCTACATAACATCAGAGAGCTATCGGATAACTAAGAGTGATCGGATAGCTACTAGATATCTTTGTAAATGTGCTCTCAATGGAGCTCCAAGAAGGCGTGGGGAAAGGCCGTCTCGCGATTCCGCGGGCATCAGACTGCGAATGGAAATACTCGCCTTGTAGATAACATCAGTCAGAAGTCTAAGCGGTCGCCAAAGGTGAAATCCAAATCGGTCCAAATGTCTCATCCTGCTGGACTTCGATCTGTTGATCCCGCGCCATCTCAAGCATTCCAAGGAACAGGCAGGAGCGGCGGGAAGCCGTCGCCTGGCGCTCCATCAAGCCGGTCCCTTCCAACCTGCCGGTTCCAGCTGCAAGCTGGTCGCGGAGGTAATCCATCATCTCCGTGATGGTCGTCTCATCCTGCTCCACGCCGAAGGATTCACGCCAGTGGCGCCGGTTTTCGCGGTGCTGCTCTGCCCAGCAAGCCAGGTCCCGAGCTTGCTGGATGAGATCCCACACGCTGACAAATCCAGGCTCGTCGGATTCCTCCGCGGACGGCTCCGGAGAGCCGTTCGGGGTGGCGCTCCGCGAAAATCGGGTTTCCTCGATGGCTCGCTGGCGGGCCAGCTCGTCGGCGGCCTGCTTCCGGTGGGCGAGAAGCTGCTGAATCAGGTAGTCCCGGATCGGATCTTTCTGCGAATCTGCGGTGACGTCGCGAGGCAAAAGGGACCGCGACTTCCAGTGGATCAGGGTGGCCGCTATGTGCAGCCACTCGACATCGAGATTCAGATTGCGCTCGGCCGCGGAGCCGACGTATTCGAGGAAGCGGGCCACGATCGGAGCCATGGCGATGCATTCTATGGCGACGTTCTGTCGGCGCACTTCGTCGAGCAGGAGGTCAAGCGGTCCCTCAAACTCCGGCAGTTCAACAGGCGAGGGCAGGGAAGACGCGCTAGCGGGCAGCGCCATCGGCAGGCTCCGTGCCGGCGAAAAACTCGTCGCGGTTGACGCCGGCAGCGCCCAAAAACTCGGCGAGCTGCCACATCAGGTCGGCTCCGTCGTCGTAAAGGACCTCGAAACGGCCGGGGCCGCTGGCCACGGCGCGTCGCCAAGTGATCGTTTTCGGCAGGTGCTCAAGGCGCGCCCGTCGGTCCTCAGGCGCTCGCGAGGGGACGCGAAACTGGCGGGCAGCGGCTTCGGCCCGCGCCGCGGTGAGATGCTGAACCACGTCGTGGCGCTGCCGGAGAAACGCCGCGTAGGTGCTGCCCGAGCGTATGGCCTCGAGCTGCGCGAGCAGGGCGGACCGGGGCAGGGAAAGGGCATTGTCCCGTTCCTCGGCGCCAAACTTGTGCAGCAGCCGGATGCTGTCGCGCTCGCTGCAACAGAAGATCGCCTTCATTTCCTTCCGGCCGATCCACTCGAGCCCACTGGACCGCCGGACAACTTCCAGGATGGGGTCGAGGCGTTCGAACCATTCGGGGTGGCGGGCCATAGCGTCGTCGCGGCGTCACGAAGACCGCGCCAATTGCTCGATTCGGCGCGATTTCAGCCTTTAGGCACCAGTCTACACGATATGGCAAAGTTCTGTCACCAGTGAATAGCAACATCTTCAAATGAATCCTCTGATCAGTTTCGATAAGACAATCTATTGAAACCGTCTCCGACGGCTTCTATAATTCTTGGGTAATGGCGGACTTGCTCACCCTCGCGCCCGATCCGCTCGCACCCTACCTGGCGGAGACCGAGAGCTACGCCCGTCGTTCCAAGGCTGCCAATACCCTGAAGGCCTACCGCTCCGACTGGGCCGCCTTCGAAACCTTCTGCCGGGGCAGGGAACTGCCCAGCCTCCCTGCAGCCCCGGCCACTGTTGCCGCCTATGCAGCCGAGGCCGCCCGGACCCTCAAGGCCAATACGATCGAGCGGCGGCTCACGGCGATCTCGCAGGCGCACCAGTTTGCCGGCTGCGCCAATCCAGTCGAAGACAAGCTCGTCCGCACGGTCATGGCGGGGATTCGGCGTGTCAAAGGGACTGCCCAGCAAGGAAAGGAGCCGTTGTCGCCCGACGTCCTCAGACAAATGTTCGCCGGCGCCCGTGATGATCTGCGCACCGCTCGCGACCGCGCGCTGCTCCTGGTCGGTTTTGCCGGCGCACTCCGTCGCAGCGAGCTCGTCGGCCTGCGCTTTGAAAATGTCCGCGTCACCGATGACGGCCTGGTCATCACGATTCCGAAGTCGAAGACCGATCAGGAGGGGGAAGGGCAGACCCTCGGCATCCCCTATGGATCGCATCCGGAAAGCTGCCCGGTCCGCGCGCTCGCGGCCTGGCTCGAGCGCTCGGGCATCACATGCGGATATCTGTTTCCGGGGATCGGCCGCTGGGGCGGGGAAGTGACGGCGAAACCGATCTGCGATCACCAACTCGCCAAAATTATCAAGCGCCTAGCCGGGTGCGCCGGTCTCGATCCAGCCGCCTACTCCGGTCACTCGCTACGTTCTGGCCTGGCCACGTCGGCAGCCGAGGGCGGAGCTTCCGAACGCGCCATCATGGAACAGACCCGTCACCGGTCCCTCAAACAGGTGCGGAAGTATATCCGCCGCGGCAGCCTCTTCCAGGACAATGCCGCCGCCCGGAGCGGTTTGTGACGCCCTCGGGAAATAGCGTGGCCGCGCCGGGGTTGTGGTGAGAGGCTTCAGGCGGCAGCCAGAAAACCTTAGCGGGGTACAGTCAGCAAAAATAAAAGTAGCTTCAGTCTGGCACGGTTAACGCAAACACACACAGATGAACTGGATGTGAATCTAGTCCAGCTGGAGCGTTTGCGCGATCGCCTTTGCCGGCCATCGCAGCTCAACTTCAGTGTCTATTGGCACCCACGAGGGAAGCTGGGTCACGAAACGTTATCGATTTCGTCGTTAGGCCAAGAGCTAGCGCACAATTTATTGTTTCGTGATGACACGATATTCGTGAGCGATTTCGCAGTTGCGCTGGACAAAAAACTGCAGAGGCTAAAACTGGGGACGATGGCGGATCCCGGCACTGCCCATAGCCAAGGCTACGCGCAGTGTGGAGGACCTTGTGCGCTTCCGGACATCCACACCGGATCACAAAAACTGGGTGCACGAGATTGCGGCCGATCTGATAGCGCTGTTGATTTTTGGGGCTGCCTACTTGGCCTGCTTTGAAGACGTGCTGGAGGATGCGGCGCTGAATCCCTATGGAGTTGCCCCAGAGCCATCCGCCGTGCGAATGCACTCGTTGAGGCCGCCCAAATTCTGGGCTGGAAAGGCAGTCGTTTAAAGCAGCGTCTGGCGGGATGGAGGCGCTCGAAATGGCGTGCTACAAAGAATAATCACCCCTGAGAACGATCCTGGTTCATGCCGTGCACGGCATGAGCTTACATGTGGAACGCAAATCGAATTTGGTTGACACTTTTTGTTCTGACGTCGGAGTAGCCTGCGGAAGGGGGATATTGTAATGCAATCGACTCTCCAATCTTTGACGACGACCTTCTCTAAGACGAGCCGCAGCAGTTTCTGTTTGTTCTCGAACGAAATCCGCTTAAGGCTGCTGGAGACGAGTGATGCAAATTCCGCCAAGCTCTTCAGGGTGTCGGACTGTTGCCGTTGTTCGGCGGCCATCTTCGTCAGTAGCTCTTGTTTCCGATTCAGCATCTCGAGTCGAGAGTTTACGAGTTGTCGACGTTTCTGTAATTCCGACAATTCGATTGCACCGTATTGATACGCATCCAGAAGGCGCGAGAGTTCCTTATTCGCCAACTTGATTTGTTCCTTGAGCCGATCATCTTGCTGGCTGGCTTTGTCTTGCTGGAGTGGAGCAGCCTTCCTGACGGTTATTGTGTTCTTGATAAGCGTTCAAGACGAGCGCTGGGTCCTGCAGCCTGGTGCTCACTTCTTCCCACACCAACTCGTCCAGTACAGCGGCACGGATCCGCCGCTGAGAGCACCGCTCCTGCTTGAGAAAGCCGCTGGTCGTGCGCAGGCAACTATAGTAGTGGCTGCAGCGCACCTGCTCATTGTAAGTCTGTTTACTCGTCAGCGCCGAGCAACTGCATCCGCACCGGCCACAACGGACAAGCTTACGCAACAAGTAACCGCCCGCTTGCAGGTTTCGTGGAGAGAATGCCTCGTTCTCGCGGGCTCGGCCCGCCGCGGCATGGAAGGTCGCCAAGTCGATAATCGGCGGTACGGAAATTGGAATCCATTCCTCTTTGGGTCGTAAGGTGCATTTGAAGCGCTGTCGTTTCTTGCCGTAGGCACCTTCAATGGGCACGCAGTGCTTGCGGTTGTAGTAGTAGGTTCCGATGTACGCTTCTTCATGTAGAACCCGATCGACCGCCGACCAACTCCATTGCCCGACGTTTCTCGGCGTCGGGATTCGCTCCAACGTCAGCTGCTTGGCGATCTGACGTACCGTTAAGCTCCCGTTCACATAGCTATCGAAAATCCGTCGCACGATGACGGCTTCGGGTTCTTGTATTTCCGCATGCGCCGCCATACCGTCACGCCGAGGGATTTTCGTATAACCGAAAGGCACATCTGGCGACACGATTTCTCCGGAACGTGCCCGATAAAGCTTGCCCCGCCGGTATCTTTCGGTAATTTTGGCGCGCTCGAACTCGGCCACCGCCCCGGTGATTTGGTGCGTCAACTTGGAAAGCGGATCGTCCGAGGCTCCTCCCTCCAGGAAGATCGTCTTCACACCGAAGCGCTCTAACTCATCCAGTATCAAGGCTTGCAATACAAACTTGCGGGCCAGTCGATCGGTGCAGTACGTTACCAACACCTCAAAACCCCGACGTTCCGCTAGATCTCGCATCCGGTCCAGGGCCGGACGATCCGATCGCGCGCCGCTATAGCCTTCGTCGGTGAATTCTTCGACGATGTCCATCCCGTTTTTGGCGGCGTAGGCCCGCAAGGCCTCCAACTGCGATCCGATGGTGCGCTCCTTTTCTTGTCTTTCGCTGGAAACTCGGGCATAAATGGCTGCTCTCATCTTTCAGTCACCTCCCTGTAAAGAGAAATGAAAATCTCTCATCGCTACCGGTGGACAGTTATCGCCGCCAAGGCACGCCTGAATGGCGCCACTACACCGATTCGCGTCGTGGCCGAATTGTCGATCCTCCTGTATTTCCCTGTCCATAGTGAGGAGGAATTCATAGACCTGATCCAGTCTCTCTTGGTGAAAGTCTCGCTTGCCGAACCAAGCCGGACGAGAACGCTCTGCCGGTAGAGGATGAACGGAAAATCCCTCTGGAAGTCTGGAAACAAGCCCGCCAATCCATACTGCCGAACTCGCTCCGAGGCCCAGGAAGGCGGCTCCCGCTTATCCAGCACCTCGCGGCGCGCATTCTCATACATGACTTGCACAACATCATCGTTTGCGCAGAACTCCTCTGGCCGGCTCTTCCGCTGTCGCGCGCCGTTTTTTTTTCAGCGCACGCATGACCGTAGTCCTATGCATCTCGATACCGTAACGCTGCTGGATCAAAGCGGCCAATTGAGCCGGATCCAGATCGGGATTCTCCTGCTTTTTCTCGAGAGCAAACTCAAGCAGCTCGCCCTTGAGCTTGACTGGACCTTTGCGGCCGCGCTTTCCCGGAAGGAAGGAAGCAAATCCCAGTTGGGCGAAGGCCTGCTGAATCTGATAAAAGCTTTCACGGCTGAAGCCGAACTGCCGGCACGCCTCTGCCACAGGATCACCATCGAGCGAATGAGCGCGCAACATCTCATATTTGACTTGGGCGCGATCGCAGGGATCGAAGAAATCGATCTTGAAGAGGTCGGATCGGACGTGTTCCGGATGAGGGTTTAGCGTGCCGGAATGAATCAAGGCTCTCTTCTTGGCAGGAGTCGCCATGGAAGACCAATAACACACTTGTCGCAGCATGTCAATTAATAACCGCACATGTGCGACATGAGCAACCAAAACCGTCAGGCCGCCATCCGACTTATATCGCATATGGCAAATAGTAGTGAAAAATCAATAACACTCGGGCCAATACCCAGTCGGCTTCATTTATATAGTGCATATATTGCCTGACGTATGTGCATACATATCTTTACACGTCTGCCTTCTTGCTTCGATCCGCCAACCAGCTTTGTTTAGGAGATCTTGCGTACAGAGGATACCTATTAGGGCTTGACGAAAGGCTTACCAAGAAGGCCAAATGCGGGTTTGCGTTCCGCATGTAATGGATCATGCCGGGTTCCGGATCATGCCGAGCAGATTCGGCGACCGACAGTGGGCGGCCATTTCATTATCCTCTCACTCGGCATGATCAGAGCGCGGCCAGGAAGGCGAGGAGCTCATCGTCGGGTCTAAAACGGGCGAGATGGCCTTCAACTGACGCAACCTTGTCGAGCGCCCGTTGTTTGGTGGCGAGATCGGCCTCTATATAGCAGTGTGTCGTTTCGATGCTCTCGTGCCCGAGCCACAAAGCAATGACCGTGATATCAACGCCGGCCTGGAGCAGATGGGTGGCCGTCGCGTGTCGAACCACGTGCGGCGAAATGGCCCTGGTGGCCAAAGTCGGGCAGGCCCGGGACGCTCGCTGGACTGCCTGCCGTAGGATGTACTCGACGCCGTCACGCGCCATCTGATGCCCCCGTGCATTTGGAAATGCTACATTGCCACACGTATTCGCCAACTCCCCAAACCACGTTTCCAACACGCGTGCAGTGTGCGACCATAACGGCACCGTCCGCTCCTTGCGTCTTTTGCCGTGGATTTGCAGATATGTTGTCGCCCCAAACCGCACGTGTTCACGCGTGAGGGTGGTCATCTCTGATACCCTTGCCCCGCTGTTGTACATGGTTAGCAGCAGCGCGTAATCGCGCCGCCCGATCCACCCCGACCTGTCAGGTGCAGCGAGAATTGCGTCAATCTCATCGCGGGTAAGGGATCCGATCAGCTTCTTGTTTTGGCGCTTGACCGGGATCGCCATCACCTGTGTAATTTGGCCAAGCCGTTCAGGATCACGCAAGGCAAGATATCGGAAGAACGTACGGATGGCCGATAGCCGCAGATTGCGCGAACGCACGCTATTTTTCCTGCTCTCCTCGAGATGCTCAAGAAATGCGAGAACACGGCCCACATTTAGATCCGTAATGCGCAGCGTCGCTGGTTCAGTTCCAGTGTGGATACGAAGGAACTCCAGCAGGAGACG
>Ga0070741_10020663_pt1 | contig 10337 bp, 12 predicted proteins | sample Coa_R1_4_FD_66440 | JGI IMG/M metagenome (GOLD analysis project Ga0070741, IMG submission 66440) | Surface soil microbial communities from Centralia Pennsylvania, which are recovering from an underground coalmine fire - Coalmine... | ecosystem: Environmental > Terrestrial > Soil > Unclassified ...
GCCCGAACGGGGCCGGGTCCACTCGACGAGATCGACGGCGAACGTGCCCGTGCCGCGCGGGTCGTCGAGGTAGGCCATCGACCACTCGACCTCCGGGCCGAGCCGCAGCGCCGAGCCGTCGGACGGCCCGGGCGCGTAGCGGCCGCGCACGGCGAACCCGAGCACGTCGACATAGAACTCGAGTGAGCGGTCGAGGTTCGAGCAGTTCACGTTGACGAACGAGAGTTGGTTGCCTTCGCGCTCCGGCGGCGCGGTCACGAACTCGAGGAACGTGCCGTCGGGGTCGGTGCAGACGAAGGCGCGGACGCCCGGCGCGACCCCGACGTCGTGCGGCTCGCCCGTGCAGTCGACGCCGGCGGCGACGAGGCGGCGGTAGAGGCCGTCGAGGTCGTCGCTCGTGAACCCGAGGCGACCGAACCCGAGGTGGTTCGCGCTCGGGTAGGGCGAGCCGGTCGGGCGGGGTACCTGCCACTCGAGCAGGTCGAGCACGACGCCGACGCCGAAGCCGCGCGAATCGTTGAGGATCCACGCGTCCCACTGCGCGGCGTCGAGCCCGAAGGCGGCGCCGTCCTGCGGCGCGTCCGGTTCGGTGTGCGCCCCCTGGGCGAGCCCGACCAGGTCGCGGTAGAAGCCGAGTGACCGCTCGAGGTCCGAGCAGTTCACGTTGACGTGGAAGACGCGTGACACCCCGATCGCCATGGGCCCAGAGGCTAGAGGTCGAGAGTAGTGTCCCGCGTCATGAGCACGAGCGACTCGCGGGACGCCATCTCCAAGCTGATCATCACGTACGCCGAGCGCGTCGATCTCGGCGACTTCGAAGGGGTCGGAGCCCTCTTCGAGCACTCGACCTACCGATCGGTGCTGGGCGACGACATCGTCACCTACAACGGCTCCGGCGACGTCCAGTCGACGATGGAGTCGATGGTGATGCGCTACGACGACGGCACGCCCCGCACGAAGCACGTGACCACGAACCTCATGATCGACGTCGACGAGGGCGCCGGCAGCGCCACCGCGAAGTCGTACTTCAGCGTCCTGCAGCAGGTCGGCGACTCCCCGCTGCAGGTGATCATCGCCGGCCGCTACCACGACCGCTTCGAGCGCGTCGCCGGCGAGTGGCGCTTCGCGGACCGCCTCATCTACTCCGACCTGATCGGCGACCTCAGCCGGCACCTCACGGTCGATCCGTACGCCACGTGAGCCCGGGCAACGTCGCGCTCGTCGACGACGCGGACGGCGTCCGGTTGATCACGTTCAACCGGCCCGACAAGCTCAACGCGTTCGACGGCGAGCTCTACCGCGCCGTCACCGACGCCCTCACCGAGGCCGCGACCGACCCGGAGATCGCCGTCGCCGTCCTCACGGGCGCCGGGCGGGCGTTCTCGGCCGGCCAGGACCTCGGCGAGATGGCCCGGCTGTCGAGCCCCGACGAGCGGGCCGCGTCCGGCGCCGCGCTCACGTCGGAGACGGCGAGCGGCCACGGATTCGTCGGGCTGCTCGCCGCCGTGACCACCTTCCCGAAGCCCCTCGTCGCGGCGGTGAACGGCCTCGGCGTCGGGCTCGGGCTGACGCTCCTGCCGCACTGCGACCTCGTGCTGATCGCGGCGGACGCCCGGCTCCGGGCCCCGTTCGTCAGCCTCGGGGTCGCGCCCGAGGCGGCCGGCAGCTACACGCTCCCGGCGGCGATGGGCTGGCAGGCCGCCGCCTACGCCTTCTTCACCGCCGACTGGATCGACGCGCCGACGGCGGTCGCCACCGGGCTCGCCCTGCGCACGACGCCACCGGGCGAGGTCGTGGCCGAGGCGCTCGAGCTCGCCCGCCGCATCGCCGCCATGCCCCTCGTGTCGCTCGTGGAGACCAAGCAGTTGATGCTGGCCGCGAAGCTCGACCAGGTCAGAGGCGCCCGCGACCGCGAGGACGCCGTGTTCGCCCGCCTCACGGGCGCCGCCGCCAACCGGGACGCGCTCGAGCGGTTCCTCCACGGCGGGGAGCCGGCCCGCGATACCCTGCGCGGCACCAGCTGAGACGAGTGGAGGCCCGGATGGCTTGGAAGGTCGTGGTGGATTTCGACGTGTGCGAGAGCAACGCCGTCTGCATGGGGATCGCCCCCGAGGTCTTCGAGGTCCGCGACGACGACTTCCTCTACATCCTCAACGAGAACCCGCCCGACGAGCTGCGCCCTCGGGTCGAGCAGGCCGTCCGCCAGTGTCCGAAGCAGGCCATCTCGATCGTCGAGGACTAGTCACGGTCGCCCCTGCCGCGGCGGCCGGCGACGCCGCGTGACTCCCGATCCCGGCATCGTCGACGGCCACGGCCCCGACGCCACGCATCCCCCCGGCCCGGCGCTCCGCCGGCTGGTGGACGCGCTCCGGGTCGTCACGGACCAGGTCGTCCGCACCGCGGCGGCGCCCGACGTGCTGACGCGCGCCGCGGAGGCGGTGGAGCAGGCGGCCGCCATCCTCGAGCCGGTCACGCCGGCCTGGCGGCCGGCGGTGCCCGCGTTGCCGTTCGCGGAGCTCGAGCCGCACGAGTACTTCCCGTTCTCGCCGATGATCGGCCTGTTCAACCCGTTGGCGCCGCCGATCCACCTCGAGGTCGACGGCCTCGACGTGCGGGGCGAGGGCACGCTCGGGTCGGCGTACGAGGGGCCGCCGGGCTGCGTGCACGGCGGTGTGATCGCGGCCCTGTTCGACGAGCTGCTCGGGGTGGCGAACATCACCTCGGGCGTCGGCGCGATGACCGGCACGTTGACCGTCAAGTACCGCAGCCCGACACCGCTCAACACGCGGCTCACGTTCGCGGCGCGTACCGACTCGATCGAGGGTCGCAAGGTGTTCACGAGCGGCACCATCCACGCGGGCGAGCGGCTGTGCGCGGAGGCCGAGGGTGTGTTCATCCAGGTGCCGCAGGACCGCTTCGTCCAGCATGCGCTCGAGCACGGCGGCACCGAGGCCGCCGCCGGCGGCGCCGAGGCGGGCGGGGCCGCGCCGTGAGCGGCCGGCGGGTCCAGCTCGCGGGTCCGGTCAACTTCCGCGACCTCGGTGGCTACCCGACGACCGACGGCCGCACGACCCGCTGGGGACGCGTGTTCCGCAGCGATTCGCTCCACCGGCTCGACGAGGCCGACGGACCGGTGCTCGCCGAGCTCGGCATCGTGACCGCCATCGACTTTCGCGCCAACGACGAGCTCGACCGGATCGGGATCGGCCCGCTCGGCGATCTCGACGTCCGCCACGTGCACCTCGCGACGATCGACCGTGCCCTGCACGGCCGCCAGATGCCGGACGTGTCGCAGCTCCGCACCGCGGCCGAGATCTACTTCACGATGCTGGAGACGGGTGCGCCGTCGTACGCCGAGGCGCTGCGTGAGCTCGCCGAACCGGGCGCGATGCCGGCAGTCTTCTTCTGCATGGCGGGCAAGGACCGCACGGGCGTGTTCGCGGCACTGCTGCTCGGCCTGCTCGGCGTGCGCGACGACGACATCGTCGCCGACTACGCGCTCACCGCCGAGGTGATCGAGGAGATCCACGCGCGGCACCGGCGCGAGGTGCCCGGCATCGACGACCAGTGGGCCCGGCTCCCACCCGACATCTCGGGTGCCGTCCCGCGCACGATGGAGGGCCTGCTCGCCGCGGTCCACGACCGCTACGGCACCTGGCGGCAGTACGCGACGACGATCGGCGTCGGCGACGAGACGCTCGACCGCCTGACGGCCGAGCTCCTCGACTGACCGCCCCCCAACCCTCCGGTTTTGTCGACTTTCCTGCGCCGAGCGCAGGTTTCGGAACAGACGCGGAGGAGGCGATGCCGTCGGCGCGTCAGATGGCGCGCTCGCGGCCTTCCCAGTACGGGTCGCGGAGCTTGCGCTTGTAGAGCTTGCCGTTGGGGTCGCGGGGCATCTCGTCGATGAAGTCGATGGCCTTCGGTGTCTTGTACTTGGCGAGCTTGTCGCGTGACCACTCGAGGATCTCGGCCTCGAGCTCGGGGCCGCCCGTCACGCCGTCGATGGGCTCGACGACGGCCCTGACCTCCTCGCCCCAGTCCTCGTGCGGGATCCCGAAGACGGCGACGTCGGCGATCTTCGGATGCGTGATGAGCACGCTCTCGATCTCGGCCGGGTAGATGTTGGCGCCGCCCGAGATGATCATGTCCGCCTTGCGGTCCATGAGGAACAGCCAGCCGTCGTCGTCGAGGTAGCCGATGTCGCCGACGGTGAAGAACTTGCCGTGCCGGCTGCGGTCGGTCTTCTCCTTGTCCTTGAAGTACTCGAACTGGCCCGTCGCCATGTGCATGTAGACGGTGCCGGGCTGGTTGGCGCCGAGCTCGTTGCCGTGCTCGTCGAGGATGACGATCTCGGCGTTGGGCCAGGCGCGCCCGACGGTGCCCGGGTGCTCGAGCCACTCGTCGGCGTAGACGATCGTGCCGCCGCCCTCGGTCGCCGCGTAGTACTCGTCGATGACCGGGCCCCACCACTCGAGCATCCGTCGCTTCACGTCGGGCGGGCACGGCGCGGCTGCGTGCACCATGTGGCGCAGCGACGAGACGTCGTACTTCGCCTTGACGTCGTCGGGGAGCGCGAGGAGTCGCACGAACTGGGTCGGCACCATGTGCGTGTTGGTGACCTTGTACTTGTCGATCAGGTAGAGCATGCGCTCGGGCGTCCACTTGTCCATCAGGACGACGGTGTGCCCGATGTGCATCGCACCGCCCGCGAACACCAGCACGGCCGTGTGGTACAGGGGCGAGCCGCAGATGTGCACGTTGTCGTCGTGCGGCTGCAACCGGAACAGGAGCAGCATGCCGCCGAACGAGACGCCCATGTCCTCGGGCGCGACGCCCGGGAGCGCGCGCCGCACCCCCTTGGGGCGGCCCGTCGTTCCCGACGTGTAGTTCATGACGAGGCCGGTCGTGCGGTCGTCGGGGAGGCTCGTCGGCTGCCCGGCCTTGAGCTCGTCGAACGAGCGGAACCCGGCGATCTCGCCGCCGACGGCGAAGCGGCCCTCGGCGGGGAAGTCGATCTCGTCGGCGGCGGCCTTGGCGTGCTCGGCGAAGCTCGCGTGCGCGACGAACGCCTTGGCCTCGGAGTCGTCGACGATGTAGGCGATCTCGGGCCCGACGAGATGCCAGTTGATCGGCACGAGGTAGAAGCCGGCCTGCTGGACGGCGAGGTACAGCTCGAACACCTCGACCGAGTTGGGCAGCAGCATGGCGACCACGTCGCCCCTCTGGAGCCCCATCGCACGCAGCCCGTGGACCACCTGGTTGCACGCGGCGAGAAGCTCGCCGGCCGACACGAGGCGCTCCTCGGGGTCGACGAGGGCCAGGTGGCCGGGGTCGCGCTGGGCGATCGCGTAGAAGCCGAGCTGGTCGGACATGGTGCTCCCGGGGGTCTCGCAGGATGGGCGAGGCGTGACGATAGAACATGTTCTCGTGACGGTCCCGCCCGGGGTGGAGCGCGCCGGCGACGCCGAGGCGGCGCTCGACGCGGCCGCGGCGGCGTACGGCCGGCCGCTCGGGGTCGACGGTCCCGCCCGCCTGCGCGAGCGCATGCAGCTCCTCGGGATCGCGCCCGCCGGCCCCGTCTCGGCCGGCGGGACATGCCGGCTCCTCCCGGCAGGCGACGGGCGCTTCGTGGCGTGCAACCTGTCGCGGCGCGACGATGTCGAGCTCCTCGCCGCCTGGATGGGCCACGAGTGGGACGGCCCGGTCTGGGACGCCGTCGCCGGCGCGCTCCTCGGGATGGAGGCGGGCGCGGCGGTCGAGCGGGCCCAGCTCCTCGGCATCCCGGCGGCGGTCGCGATCGCGCCCGGCGAGTACGAGGGTGCGCCCGGGGTGACCGTCACCCCCGCGGCTGGTGCGCGCGGGCGCGCACCGCGCCGCTGCGTCGTCGATCTCTCGTCCCTCTGGGCGGGCCCCCTGTGCGCGCGTCTCGCCGGTGACGCGCTCGACCTGCCCGTCTTGAAGGTGGAGAGCGTGCACCGTCCCGACGGCGCGCGCCGCGGCCTGCCCGAGTTCTGGCGCCGACTCAACGCCGGCAAGGAAGACGTCGCGCTCGACTTCCGCGCGCCGGCCGGGCGCCGGCGCCTGCGTGAGCTCCTCGACTCGGCGGCCGTCGTCGTGAGCGCGTCCCGGCCACGGGCGTTCGAGCAGCTGGGAGTCGACCCGGCGCGCGAGGCCGCGGCTGGTGCGATCTGGGTCTCGATCACCGGGTACGGCTTCGAGGGTCGGCTGCGCGAGCGCGTGGCGTTCGGCGACGACGCCGCCGTCGCGGGCGGGGTCGCGGTCGCGGCCGGCGGCCCTCGTCACCCCGTGTTCGTGCTCGACGCCGTCGCCGACCCGCTCAGCGGTCTCGCGGGCGCCCGGGCGGCGGTCGACGCCGTGCGGACGGCCGGGCGCTCGGGCGCGTTCGTCGACGTCTGCATGGCGGGGGTCGTCAACGCCGCGGTGGCCGGCGCCGGCGAAGGAGCGCACTACGCTGCGGGTCCACGGATGCCGGGCGCCCGAGGAGTGACCTGATGGCACGCATCAACGTCCCCGACGGGGACCAACCGGAGCTCTACCGGGTCTGGGCGCTCCGCCCCGCGCTCGGCGACGCCGTCGCAGGCCTATCCGACGCCGTGTACGGGAAGAGCGAGCTGCACCCGCGCGTGCGGGAGGCCGTCCGCATGCGCATCGCGCAGATCAACGACTGCCCCATCTGACTGGGCTGGCGGATTCCGCAGTTGGCGGAACAGGGCGTCACCGAAGACCTGTACGCGCACGTCGCCGAGCACGACCACCCCGAGTACTCGGAGGCCGAGAGGCTGGCGATCGAGTACGCGGAGCGCTTCGCGCTCGACCACCTGAGCCTCGACGACGACTTCTTCGTGCGGCTGCACGAGCACTTCTCCGACGCCGACATCCTCGACCTGAGCATCTGCATCGCCGACTTCCTCGGCTTCGGACGGCTGACGCAGGTCCTCAAGCTCGATCAGGAGTGCTCGCTCGACCCGGCGGCGCTCGGCGGCCAGGGCGGCGGTAGCCGGTAGAAGCGCCCGGGCATCTCCAACCGGCCGCGGTAGATCAGCTGGAAGCTCCGGCGCGCGAAGCGCCAGCTGCCGTCGCCGTCGAGGACGAGCTCGTCGTCGTACGCGCCGATGAGCTCGCCGCCGGTCCGGTCCTCGGTGTGCTGGAGCTCGCGCACGTACCACCGGGCCACGGCGTGGCCGGCGTCGTGCACACGGATGCGCCGGCTCAGCAGCTCCTGGACGCAGAAGTCGTACAGCGCGCGCGTCGTCGCGAACTGCTCGACGATCGCGTCGCGCCCGCGCACCTCTCCGGTGCCGGGGATCACCCAGGTCGCGTCGGCCGCCCAGCAGTTGCCGAACCCGGCGCGATCGGCGCGGGTCACCGCGTCGCAGTACGCCGCGGCGAGATCGTCGATCGCGTCGCGAGTCGCGTGGACGTCCCCGGGCTCCATCGGCGGCTCATGTTAGGTTGCGCGCGTGAGCGCGAGTAGCGGGGCAGCCGTGCCCGGTGAGCTCGATGGCGCGGTGACGGTCGTCACCGCCGCGCAGACCGGGATCGGACGCGGGCTCGCGCTCGCGGTCTCCGGTGCAGGCGCGTGCGTCGCGCTGCTGGGCGATCCCGAGGCGCTCGCGCCCGCGGTCGCCGAGATCGAGGCGCGCGACGGGCGCGCCGTCGCCATCGACGTGTCGTTCGGCACCCGCGACGACGTCCGGCAGGCCTTCGACGAGGCGGCCGACGAGCTCGGCGGCCCGGTCACCGGGGTCGTGCACACGTGGATGCCGCCGGAGGCGTTCGAGCGGGGCCCCCTCGAGCAAGTGGACGACGACCGCTGGAACGCGGTGTGGGAGGGCGCGATGCAAGCGGCGCTCTTCGTGCTCCAGGCCGGGTACGCGCCGATGCGGGCGGCCGGCCACGGCCGGTTCGTGTTCGTGACACCGACGATCGCGCTGTCGGGCGCCGAGCAGCTCGTGCCCTACACGGCGGCGGTCGAGGGCCAGCGGGTGCTCGCGAAGTCGGCCGCCCGCCAGTGGGGGCCCGACGGCATCACGGTCAACTGTGTGGCGCCGGCACCCGAGCTCGTGCCCGTGGGCGTCGACAGCATGGTCGTCTCGCTGGCGCCTCCCGCGCTCGGTCGCGCGGGAGACGCGGAGACCGATCTCGGTGCCGTCGTCGTTTCCCTGCTCGGCGAACGGGGTGCGTTCCTCACGGGGTTGACGCTCTGCGCCGACGGTGGCGTCTGGATGGCACCGTGACCGACGGGCACGGGCGCCCGCTGGCCGGTCGGACGGCCGTCGTCACCGGCGCCGGGCAGGGTGTCGGCCGCGGGATCGCCCTCGCGCTCGCGGCGCGGGGTGCGAACGTCGTGGTCGCGGCACGGCGTGCGGAGACGGGTGAGCCCGTCGCCGAGGAGATCCGGGCCCGGGGCGACGAGGCCGTCTGCATCGTGACCGACGTCACCGAACGCGACGCGGTGGCGGCGTGCGTCGACGCGACCGTCGCGCGCTACGGCGGGCTCGAGATCATGGTGCACAACGCGTACCAGGGCTCGACCCGGCACCGCGTCGAGGAGCTCGACGTCGACCTGTGGCGGACGAACTCGCGCACCGCGGTCTGGGGTTCCTTCTACTGCGCGCAACTCGCGTTTCCGCACCTGCGCGCCGCGGGACGGCGGGGGCGACTCATCCTCCTGACGTCGCCGGCCGGCGTGGAGGGAAGCGTGTTCATCCCCGCCTACGGGGCCGTGAAGGGAGCCCAGCGCGCGATCGCGAAGAGCCTGTCGCGCGAGTGGGGCCCGTTCGGGATCACGGTCAACTGCATCGCGCCCGTCGCCGAGACGCCCGCGCTCGCGGTCGCGTTCGAGTCCAACCCGGTCCTCCGTGAGCGCGTCGAACAGCGGACGTCGCTTCGGCGCATCGGCGACGCCGAGCCCGACATCGGCGGCGTCGCCGCGTTCCTCGCCGGCGACGACGCGGCCTACGTCACCGGCCAGACCGTCGTGTGCGACGGCGGGAGCTTCATGGGGCTCTGAGCCCGCGGGCCCGCTCCGGGCCGCCCGGGCTGACGCACCCGCGTCACATTGCGTGGCAAAAACCCGGGCCGGATCCGGGCACTTGCCACGTACAGTGAGATCGCGGTACAGTGCGTTCGGGCAAAGGGCAGGGAGCAGGGCATGGGCAGCAGGGGCCCGGCGCGTCTCGGACGTCGCCGTCGCATGGGGCTTTGGGCGGTCGGGCGCGAAGCGCGCTCCGGCCCGGCCCGTTCTTCGTCGGTCGGGGGCCGGCGCTGATGGGCGCGCTCCGCCGCCGCGGCAAGGACGAGAGCGACGTGCTCGTCGCCGAACAGGCACGTGCCGCGCCGGCCGGCCTCGGCAACGGCCATCGCAAGGGCTGGACCCGGATCGGCGAGCTGCTGGTCCGCCACGAGTTCGTCACGCCCGACGACCTGCAGCGAGCGTTGCTCGAGCAGGAGAACCAGAACGGCAACGGCAAGCGCCTCGGTGCACTGCTCGTCGAGCACGGCGCGCTCGAGGAGCGCCACCTCACCCTCGCGCTGGCCGACCAGGCGGGGATCGCCCTCGTCGACCTGCGCCGCGAGCGGCCCGACCCGGCCGCGCTGGCTTGCCTTCCGGAAGCGCTGGCGCGTGGCCTGCTGGCCGTCCCGCTGCGGTTCGTCGACGACGGGCTCGAGATCGTCGTCTCCGATCCCGGTCGCGAAGACCTGCCGGCGCAGCTCGAGGAGGCGACGAAGCAGAAGGTACGGCTGCTGCTCGCGCCCCCGTCCGAGGTCCGGCGCACGATCGACCAGTCGTACAAGGCACTCGCCGACGTCGCGCACCACATCAAGGAGTTCGAGCTCACCATCACGCCGCGCATCGAGGCGGTCGACACCGCGCTGCAACAGGCGGTCGACCAGAACGCGCCGGTGGTGCAGATCGTCAACATGATCCTCACACAGGCGCTGCGCGACCGGGCGTCCGACGTGCACATCGAGCCCCAGGGCGACCAGGTGCGGGTCCGCATGCGGGTCGACGGTGCGCTGCACGACATCCTCACGCTCCCGGCCGACATGGGCCCGGCGATCGTGAGCCGCATCAAGGTCATGGGCGGCATGAACATCGTCGAGCGCCGGCGCGCGCAGGACGGCCAGATCGAGATGACGATCGACGGCAGAGCGGTCGACATCCGGGTGTCGACCACGCCCGTCATCTTCGGCGAGAAGACCGTGCTCCGGGTCCTCGACAAGAGCCGCTCGCTCTACAAGCTCGGCTCGCTCGGCATGCCGCCCGAGACGCACGAGGTCTTCTCCGAGCTCGTCCGCACGCCGTTCGG
>Ga0070741_10020664_pt1 | contig 10336 bp, 15 predicted proteins | sample Coa_R1_4_FD_66440 | JGI IMG/M metagenome (GOLD analysis project Ga0070741, IMG submission 66440) | Surface soil microbial communities from Centralia Pennsylvania, which are recovering from an underground coalmine fire - Coalmine... | ecosystem: Environmental > Terrestrial > Soil > Unclassified ...
AATACCGCGGCAAGTAGCGGAGCGTAGCCCGAGCCGCTTCAATCGCTTCCCGAATACCAGCCACCTTATGGGCTTTGAGGTTATCCATGAGCACGACTTGCCCGGGGCGCAAGTGCGGCGCTAACACCTGTTCCACGTACGTGCGGAAGACCGCGCCATCGGTCCCGCCCTCCACGGTCATGGTGGCCACTATCCCCTCCACGCTCAGCGCCCCTAAGCACGTGAGCGTACGGCCGCGATTCCGGGGCTTGGCGGCATACGCCCGCTGCCCACAGGGAGCCCAGGCATAGAGGCGCGTTAGGTCGAGATGACCGCCGGTTTCATCAACGAAGATCAATTGCTCCGCGGTTAGACTCTGGAGCGTCTGCTGGTAGACTACCCGTTCTTCCTGGACCGCCGGCGTCTCTTGCTCAGCGGCGTGAAAAGTCTTTTTTCCCGCGTCAGCCCCAACCGCTCCAACGCCCGACTCATCGTCATCCGACTCACGCGCACGTGCACAGTCTTCGCCAATTGCTCACCCCGCTCCGCCCATGACGCATCCGGCTGCCCGGTATGCAGTCGCGCAATCTCCGCCCCATGCGGCGCCACTTTTCTCGGCTTCCCGCCGCCATGCGGCTGAGGTGCAACGCTCCCGGTCCGCCGATCCCGCTGGAGTAGCTCTTGCACGAAGCTCAGACTCACCCCCAAGAGCCGTGCTAAGGCGCGCTGCGAGCCGCGGCCCGCTTCATAGGCTTGCACTACCTTCTGCCGAACGTCGCTTGAGTACGCGCGCATCACAGGCTTCCTCCCGCTTCCTTTCTAGCCTCAATGTGTGCGCCTCTCAATTGCGACACGCTATAAGTTTTATACGATCTGCTTCATCTTGAGCATGACCCGAATCGCCCTGCCGCCTTCGTCACTGAAAGTGCCACGCAACGCCCCCACAGCATCCTTGCACCAAGCACCTTCGCCAACCACATTTCAGGAGCGAACGTCCCGCATATTTGAGCGGGAACCTGCTCTTCTTATCAAACTGGGGCCGGACCCGCGTTCTGGTCGAGTTGCCACGCGGGCTTACTGCTTGGGCTCGGTCGGGCTGGGCGCTTCGTGCCGCTCGCTTAAAGCTGCGCCGCAGCTCCGACAGAACTTGGCCCTCGGAGAGCTCCCCGCCCCACACCGCGGACAGTGCGCCGCCGCGGCTTTAGCCATGATCTCCTGGACGTTAACCCCGCACGTGCCGCAAAACTTGCTCCCCTCGGGTAAGGCAGCCCCACAGGGGCAGGTGGCGATCGCATTCTCGGCCCCTCCTGCGGGCCAGAGGGTGACCGCATCTAACGCCTCCAGGCGCGTAATCTCCTTCTCAAGATCCATAATAGAGCGGTCCAGCGCCTGGATACGTTGGACGGCCGCTTGTATTCTGTCCGGCTCCACGTGCCCGCGCTGGCACATCTCCTGGTAGGCTTGGGTTCCTAACTGGGCCAGGGCTTCGCGTTTCTCCTTTGCTACTCGCCGAATCTGGCTTCGCAGCCGCGTGGTTTCTACCGCCACGCGGGATTTGGTGGTGACGGTGGTAATGCCCGCAGTCACTTGCTCTTTCAACCGGTCAAAGAAGTCTGCCATGGTCTGTTCTCCATACCCACTCACGGGGTCTATTGAACCCTACACGAGAGTCGGGCTGGGAGAAAGTCAGGGATTACCGGAAAATGCTCGTCCCTCCGAGTCAGAGATACGCGGAAACGGAAAAGTTCTCACAGGTGTATTAGGCCCTCGATGACCCGCGCGAAAACGCCACTAGATTGCGGGTGTTTTTGTAGAATGGAAAATTTATCACTTGCAGCAAACTTTTGTGCTCCGCATCGTGACATACCTCAAACTGGGATACTCTTCTACCGACTCTACTCGCCCACTTCATAGACCAAGATTGCCAATACAAAAAGCTGAAAACCTTCGAGTCTGTAGCATCATTGCATGGAGTTTATCCTGGGGTAGCCCGTTCACGATGGAGCGTTTGCAAAGTGTCCATGCGCCCCCCTTTCTGTGCGTCACGTAGCATGGCCAACGCAATACGGTTGTGAAGGGGTGTGTGAGTGCGGACGCGGTAGATGGGTTTTTGCCTCTTGCGATGGCGGCGGTTCCCGCGTTCCAGGGCGTTGGCGGTCGACGGGAGCAGTTTGTCATCGAGACACGTCAGGGCCTTATCCAAGAGGGAGGAGCACAGCTTGTTGAGAATATTCCCGACGTGCTTGTAGCGGCGCCCTCGCTGGCGTAACCGTGCGAGCTTGGCCAAGGCGGTGTCGGTCCGACAGCGCCGATCGAACAAACGGTAGATTTCTTCCATAATGGCGCGCAGCGTACGCAATTGGGGCAAGCCCCGCGTGAGAGCCAGCCACGTCTGGCGTTGGGCGGGTGTCAAGTCATGCTGCACGAACAGGAAGCGGTGTGCAAAGAGGTCGCCAATTCTCTGTTGGAGGCGCTCCCGGTGGCGGACCGCACGTGTGGCCGCCCGCGTGGCCGGTCGCCCACGTTTGCGCGGGGGCTTACGGGCAACCAGGTCTTTTCGCACCCCTGCCACGGCATGCAAGATCGCTTTGGTCAACTCTTTCAGGATATGGAATTCACAGATTTGGTGAGGCACAGCGCCGAACACCGTCCGTAAGGGCTCAGGATACAGGGGCGAGCCCTCCGCGGTCACGCCCTGTAACCCTACGCCGCGCAGCCGCAACGCCATCTGGAAGCGACGCAAGAACGCCGTGCTGTCCGTGTGCTCCGGCGCGTGCTCCAGCACCTGATACAACAACCGCTTGTAGGTATAGTTGTCCACGATGGATAAGACACAAAACGGCCCATCGTATAACTCATCGATGGCGATGTACCCGGAGAAGTCCGCGAGGCCCCAGTCGAGATAACTCGTCCACCTCTGTCGGGCCGCCTTTTTCCCCCCCCGGCTTCCACCCAGTTCTGGATGGTCGCGGAGGGAACAAACACCCGGTGATCCCGCCACAAATGCCAACTGGCCGCTTGATAGGGCAACCCCTCCTCCACGCCGAGCCGCACGGCCAGCGACACCGGGATCAGGCACATACTGTCCAGGGCCAGGCACGATAACTTCCTCCTCGGCTTCGCTTCTTGGACCTGAACTTTACCGCATTGACTCTCGCGTATCATGCCCGTTTCCCATGCAATGATGCTACAGACTCTAAATTTCTTGGAAAAATGCAAGGTCACTCCTGGTGAAAGCTTTCTCGAAAGCACTTTTCTTATGAAACACCAGACAACTTCGCAAACTCCGGCCGAGGCGTTCTTATATAAAGCCATTCGCACCCAGGGACTGCCAGAGAAAATCACCATCGATAAGAGCGGCGCGAACATGGCAGCCATTATGCGCTATAACAAGAGTCACAAGACGGCTATCACTATCCGCCACTCCAAGTATCTCAATAATCTCGTGGAGCAAGATCATCGCGCGGTGAAACGGCTCCTGCGTCCGATGCTCGGCTTCAAGTCGTTTTGGTCAGCCCGCTGTACGATTGCCGGGATGGAAGTCATGCACGCCATTCGTAAGGGGCAACTAGCAATCACGGAGAATGCGCCCTACACACCGGCGGAATAGTTTTACGCCTTGGCTGCCTAGGTCACATAAAGTGATGATCTCGCTCGCCCTCATCTAAAGTTTGCGACATATATGGACCGCTCCCATTTGCAAGGGGATAAATGAGCACGACAAGCTGTGAGTCAGCTGCGGACATATATTCGGCTTGTCAGGGAAGTCTGTAGACTTCCTAGCCCTGATGGAATCCGCGCGTGCTCGCCTCCACAAAACCCAGACCTCTGCGGGCCGTGTCGCAACACAGGCTCTGAGCACGCCGGTCTGACCTCTGTTGCCATCACTCCAGTTTTACCCTCGCAACTGTCGGCAAGCCTCTCATAATACGTTACCGCAACCGTTCCTCTGTCCGTGTCAATCGACAAGCCGCTCCCTACGCCGCTTTGCGGTACTCCGTATCACTGGTTAACAGCGCCCAGGCAATACGCGCATTCTTGTTGGCGATGGCCACCGCGGCAATATTCTTCCCCCGGCGTTGCTCCAGACTCAGGATCCAGCGACTGCGGGCATCAGTCTTGTGCCGCGCATGATGCACCGTCGCCCGCGCCCCATGAATCAATAAGGTCCGTAGGTAGCGATCGCCCCGTTTGCTAATGCCGAGCAGCCGCTCTTTGCCACCGGTGGAGTGTTGGCGGGGCACTAACCCCAACCAGGCAGCTAAGTGTCGCCCATTGGCAAATTCCTTCGCATTGCCCACTGCTGCCACCACCGCCGTGGCCACTACGGGCCCGATGCCTTCAACCTGTGCGAGCTTCTGGCACGCGACACTCTGGGTAAAGACGCGTTGCACCATGACGTCGGCGCGGGTTACCCGCTCATCTAGCATTCCTAATTCCTCGGCTAACTCTCGGATCACTCCTCGGCTCACCGGGGTCAACTCGTTCTCCCTGTCTTCCACAATCACAGGCAGTTGTTTCCGCAGTCTGGTAATCCCCTGCGCGATGACAATGCCGCGCTCGGCCAGCAGCCCGCGGATCTGGTTGACCAACGCTGTCCGTTCTTTCACGAGCCGACTGCGCAGCCGGTGGATCGCTTGGATGTCTTGACTCTCGACCGTCTTGAGCGGCACGAAGCGCATGTGCGGGCGACTTACCGCTTCACAAATCGCCTCCGCGTCACGACTGTCATTCTTGTTGCCTTTGACATACGGCTTTACAAACTGGGGGCTGATCAGCTTGACCGTGTGCCCCAGCTCTTGAAACTCCCGCGCCCAATACTGCGCACTCCCACACGCCTCCATCCCAATGAGGCAGGGCGGCAGCTGCGCGACCGTCGCCCGTAACTTGGCTCGCGTCACGCGCTTCTGTAGGGTGACTTTCCCGTGCGCGTCGACTCCATGCAATTGAAAGATGCTTTTAGCCAAATCAATCCCCAGTGTTGTAACTTTCATACTGAACCCTCCCTCTCATTCTCTGATGCTGCCATTCTGTCCCATTCTGCAGTCATCTTGTGAGGGGGCGGTCCATTCCATTAAAACCGGAACCTCTCTCGGTCCCCTTCTTCCCTGAAAATTGAGCCTTGCCCTTTCCTTCCTCTTGCGCGATATCATCGGCATACCCCCAAACGTGAGTGCCCTCTTCGTGCTCGTGCGCTCATTCCGTGCCGTGGCGATCGCCACGGTAGGCTCTATTGCCCGGGAAGGGGAGATGCACTCGGCCTGGAGGAGAGAGACTCTACCTGTGGTGCACTCAGCAATCGAGCAGAGACGTTCCTTTCCTCTGCTCACGCCGTCGTTTTGCACCCCCGGGCCGTCACTCTGCCGGATACAGAATGGAACTATTCCTGGCGGGGCAAGCTCCAGCAAGAAGGAGGAGGGACCCTATGATCACCTACCGCGTGTGCTTCACGCACAACCGCCTCTACCGCCCCCAACGAATGCACTGGGAGATGATGCACGATCTCCCGCCTCACGAGCGCCTGCACTTAGAGGCGGCGCCGTGTGATCTGTGTACCGGAGAAGGCCCGGACGTACAGACAGACGACCGCGAACATGTGGCCCCACCGCCTCCCCGGCGGCCATGAACTGCCTGTGCTCCGCACTCCCCAACGATCGTAAACGTTTGACGACTCTGCCCGATCATACGTGCGTGGAGCTTGAGTCGTATCCTTGAGAGGCCCTCGTCTCAAGCTCTCTGGAGTGAGGAGGCAAATGCAAAGCGATGACACAACGAACCTGCGTCGTCTGTCGCAAACCTGTGATGCGCAAACTCTGGCTTCGTTTCTGGATCATCAGGCACAGCCTTGATTTTCACCTGAAGTGCTTCCACACCGTGAGAAGGGACGAAAAAAGAAGACACACGCTCATCGCGGCCCGCTCTCGTTTACGTACCGGTGGGTAGCGCTCTCATGGCGGCCCGGCGTACGGCCGAGGCCCATTAGATGGCCACTCGCCGCGATCTCTTCCAGTCGGTGGCAAAAACGATTCCGGTCTTGGCCCATGAGGGCACGCATGCAACGCGTACGCCACTACGCTATCAGTTTGAGCATAAGCGGTATCCGTATGAGGGTTGCCTTGACGAGAATGCCATCCGCGACCAGGCCGCGATCTGGAGGCAACACACGTCGGCACAGCCACTCTTCGAGACTCTCTTTGAGACCACAGTATTACTGATCAACGTCCTCAGGTACCACACTCTCCAGGCCCTCAGTTTTAGCTTCGAGGCCGGCGGCAAGGATATCAAGGAGAAAGATGCGAATATTCCACTTATGGTTATGCTCTTCCCCCTTCACCACATAGCGGCGGGTTGAGCGGGAATTGCAGACACGCTCAAGGCCGGCTTCCATCGTCTCTATGAAAAAGGCCCACATTGGCGAATCAGCGTTCAGGTGGCTGGGATCAAGCAGGTGAGACTTCCCCATTCGTTCCATATAAATACCCCCCTTTCTATATATCTGTAGCGAAGCCGAGCACGGAAATCGAGGAAAACACCGCGTGCGCACCGCTCATTTTACAGAGGGAATTGGGACCGGTGTTTCTCCGTGCCTCTACCTGCCCTACTTCTGTTCCGGCGTGTCCTACACTTCACAGGATCCCCAGGTGGTAGCTGTTCTGCACGTCTTGTGAGACGCGTACGAGCACAGGAGTATGCGCGGGATTTTTCCCCGCCGGTCGTAAGGTAGATTCTCTGTTAGTGATCTAAGTGTAGGATGTCCTTCTCTCTCCTGGTCACCACCAACCCGGAAAATATCCCTGACGTTCCCCTCCCGACCATAGACCTCAGCGGACTTACGCGGCCTAGTTGGTGTACGCTGTAGCAGCCACACAGGACGGGGGTTAGCCTTCGGCTGGCGGGTTGCAGAATGCGGTGCGAACAGTGAAAGAGACGAAAACCACACCTTCAGTGAGACCCTAGACAAGATAGGAGAAAGGCCCTCTCCTTACGTTCCCATCAAGGCTGCCTTTCGTGCCCGACAGTCTTCCAGGCGAGTTACTCGTTCCGAGAATCTACATCTTTTCCTTCGTGTTTCTGTTTCACGTACACGTGCGTGCCGTCTATACAGCCGCGGAGGTCCGATGCTTTATACGCTTTGTTCATCACGGCTAACTACTCCGGTGTTCCTCCGGACTGTTTCTTCACACGAGGCCGATAGTGTCAAAGTCGGGTAGCTCGCTCGCCTGCCCCCCTTTACCCCAGACCACCAAGACCAGGCTCACTCGCGCCTCATCTCGGCGATCACGGCCCCTCAGACTCCGCGCTAGCGGCTACCAGCGGCTGGCGACTACGCCGCCCCGCCGCTGACGAGCCCGCGGCGCGCTACGCTTCTCGGGCCCTGTGCTCGGGCGCGCGCCACTCGGCGCCGTGCGCCCTCGAGTGATAGGCCAATCTGTCACCTAGGACAGCACTCATGCAGGCCCCTCCTGCCTCAGTGACGATTCGAGTTTCGTCCATCAACTGTATCTTCCCCACCGACCTCATATCCTCAGACCCGAAGCCCCACGCTAAACTGACCTCGGCGACAATCAGCGCCCCACTCAGGACGAGTTTTTTCAGACTGTCCTCCTTTTGGCCTCAGACCGCTCACTACTTTCTACCACCAGAAGTCCATTCGGCTGAGATTTTGGGATTGTACGAAAAGCAATATGCCTTTGTCTCCAGCCAACGGCCCGCTCGCAATAACATGTATCGGCATCAATTGCTCACGGCCCCGCTTAGGGACTTGGGCCGTGGCACATCACAGCTCCGTATATCGGTCCCCGCCATCGCCGTCAGTAGGTCGGTCATCCAGCGCGGATCTCCTCCCCCAGAACGCTCGCGGAGCACGAGGCGCACCCGGTCGGTATAGCCTAAGGCTTTCCGCATCGCCGGGCCATTCTTTCTGGCCTTCGCTGCCATGAAGACGCGGCAGGTGGTGACTAACTCCGTCCCCAACTCCTTGGGGGTCATCAACTTCAGCTCGTCTACCGGATGGGCGGCAAAAAATTCGGCGGAGATCACCAGGGAGAGCGCCAGGCAGAGCATCACCCCCGCCACCGTGAGCCTGAGGGGGCCGTACTGGTCCGCACACGCATCACAATGGCGGCCGGAGGAAGTCGCTTGCCCGTATCGCATACTCCTCTCCCCAGGTTTGGGGTGGTGACTCTTTCTATTGTCTCACACCGAGCGTGGGGGAGGAAAAACGGGGCGGGCTCATTTTTCCGAGTGGATTAGGACCTCTCCCACAGGGCTATCTCCCCTGCTCTTGAGCCCCCAGTAGGCACGCCCGCTGAGGTCTCTGGCGGTGATAGAGAGACTTCAAATTCATTCCAGGAAGAGGCGGTGGTATACAAAGGGGTTATGTTACAAATCAGTAGTTTTCTTGTATGATTGTCTTGCCTGATAACAGGGCGAGGAGGAAGACGGTAGTCTACGTTCCTGTGCAGTGTCCCCACTGTCATAGTACGGAGGTCATCAAGGCAGGTAAGCACGCCACCGGTTCCCAACGCTATCAGTGTCAAAACGAGCAGTGCGTGCGGCGGATCTTTCTCCTGCAGTACCAGGATCGAGGCCGAGTCCCCGAGGTCCGTCGCCAGGTGATCGACATGGCCATCAAAGGGAGTGGCATTCGCGATACTGCTCGCGTGTTGCAGATTAGCCCTACGACCGTAATCGCCATAGTAAAAAAACCACCGTGCTGCAACACGCCAACCCTACGTTGCTGCCTCCTCGTCGGTCACGCGCCGCCCGCGTCCCGGCAGGACGCGCCGCCGAGCTCGATGAAATGTAGAGTTGCGTCGGGGCCAAAGAGAAGGCACGATGGCTGTGGCATGCGCTTGATCATCACACGGGGAGAGTACTGGCGTATGTGGTGGGCACCCGGAAGGATGCAACGTTCCTGAAACTCACGGCTTTGCTCGCCGCCTTTGGGATCACACGGTATTACACGGAGAAGGCAGGGGTCTATCGGCGGTATCTTCCGCCCGAGCAGCACACGGTGGGGAAGCTGACGATGCAAAAGATCGAGCGCAAGCACCTCACGTTGCGGACGCGTCTGAAACGCTTAGTCCGTAAGACGCTAAGTTTTTCCCGCTCGTGTATGATGCATGACCTGCTCATCGGGCTGTATATGAACCAGGTTGAATTCGGCTGTGCGGTCTGACAGAGGGCAACTACCGAATTGGAACGTTACCGAGTGAAGGAGCAACGCCAATGAAAACCGAACGCATCGAACTGAACCCGAACGTCATGATGGGCAAACCAGTTATTCGTGGCACACGCCTGACCGTCGAAATGATCGTCCGCAAGCTGAGTGAAGGTGCAACGGAACGGGATCTCCTGGAAGCCTATCCACGCTTGACCCCAGAGGACATTCGCGCAGCGCTGGGCTATGCCGCCGATGCTCTGGCGCATGAAGAAACGCTCTTCCTGCCTATCGCAGAAACTCCGTCACAGGACTAACCCATGCGTTTCGTCGCCGATGAAGGGTGTGATTTTGCCGTAGTCCGTGCGCTCCGGGCGGCTGGACACGATGTGACGGCTATTCTCGAGATTGCCCCGCGCGCCGAGGATACGGCCATCATCGACCTGGCAGTACGGGAGCACCGGGTGCTCCTGACTGAGGACAAGGACTTTGGCGAACTGGTTTACGCCAACGCCCGAGCGGCAAGCGGAGTGATTTTGATTCGCTTCCCCGGCAATGCCCGTGCGACACTCCCCACTGCGATCACGAGTCTGGTCAACGAAAAAGGTGAGCAGTTGTTCGGCTGCTTCGTCGTCGTACAACCTGGGCGGATTCGCATTGGGCGCAGCCCAAAGATCTGAACTCTGGGAGCCAGTGATGACGTATGATGAAGTCCTTAAGGCGGTGGTCATGTTGTTGCAGCAGGAGGGACGCATCGCCTATCGGGGGATTAAACGGCGCTTCGACATTGACGACGAGTATGTCGAGGACCTCAAAGCGGAATTGATCGACGCCAAACGCGTCGCCGTGGATGAAGACGGAAAGGTGTTGGTGTGGATCAGCAAAGACAGTCTAGAGTCTAGTGTCCAGAGTCCAGAGTCAAAAACCGCCGAGTTTGCGAAGTTGTGTGGTGCTCGGGCACTTTTCGAGCATTGTGTAACACTCTCGATGGCAACAATCGTCAAATGTATTGGAAGAATCGATAGTCACCTGAGGTGAAAGTTGCTGCAAAAGCAAGTTTTTAACGGAACACCAGACACCTTCTCAAACTCCGCCTCTTCGGGCTCCGGGGCCCATTCGAGGATTCGAGCAAGGGACGACGTGGCACGCAGTGAGCCGGGCTGCTCATCGCCCCCTTGCGTATGCGCCCCTTGC
>Ga0070741_10020665_pt1 | contig 10336 bp, 7 predicted proteins | sample Coa_R1_4_FD_66440 | JGI IMG/M metagenome (GOLD analysis project Ga0070741, IMG submission 66440) | Surface soil microbial communities from Centralia Pennsylvania, which are recovering from an underground coalmine fire - Coalmine... | ecosystem: Environmental > Terrestrial > Soil > Unclassified ...
GGCGATCCGGCAAAGGATTACCGCTTCCTCTGGGTCACGAACTTTCCCATGTTCGAGTGGGATGAAGGTGAGAAGCAGTGGATGGCCGCGCACCATCCATTTACGTCTCCGCACGAGCAGGACATGAGCTTGCTCGAGCAGGGAGTCGAGTCGGTGAACGATCCGCAGTCGACCCTCAGTTCGGTGCGGGCGCTGGCCTACGACGTGGTGCTCAATGGCACCGAACTGGGCTCAGGATCGATTCGTATTCACCGCCAGGACATTCAGCGCAAGATCTTTCGTGCCCTGGGCATGACTGATGACGAAGCGAAGTCTCGTTTCGGGTTCTTTCTGGAGGCGCTGGAGTATGGCACCCCTCCCCACGGAGGAATCGCGCTCGGGCTTGACCGGATTGTCATGATTCTGGCGGGCGCAGAGAGCCTTCGCGAGGTGATTCCGTTCCCCAAGACCGCGCGTGCTGTCGACTTAATGTGCGACGCGCCCACGCCGGTTAGCGATCGGCAACTGCGGGAGTTGGGGATCTCATTGAAGAAATGAGGACCGGCCGAGTGCCCGGACCGCATGATAAGAGAGTTACAGATGCTGACAGCTTTGTCGCTGGAAATAGCATCTGAGTCATCGATGAGCGCACCCCACCGGCCGAGTCGGCCTTATTTGACCGCAATGACGATTCTCATAACGCTCGCAACCCTGAGTTGCAGCGGACAGGATTTCGGCTTCTTGCAGCCCAAGCCCGAAGACCTCTGCAAGTGCCTGCCCGTGGAGCCGGACATCGCCGATTATCGGCATGCCGCTAAGCACGTCCCAATCCCAAACCTCACTCCAGAGGAGGTTTCGGTCGCGGTCATTCTCACCTGGCCTCAGGATATTTTTATACCTCCCGATGCGCCGCGAAGTGGCCGCGAACTCAACGTGTTTCACATCGCCCAGGCGTACTTACAGAACGTAAGCGTGAACGCGCTGGACTGTGATGTTTCGATGGAGATCTCGCACACCGCGGACAAGAGTTCGGCGCGCATGATCGTCGAAACCCCCGTTGACAGCGAATACTGCAGCGCCCGGCAAAATCTGCAGGCGCAACTGAAGCAGCACGGATTTAACCTCGACTCGCAACACGGAGGGGAGCTTCCGCAGGCGCTACCCATCGATGTGGTAGGAATGGCCTTCGAAGATTTTGAGCACGATCGTGGCCCGGTAGCGACCTTATGGGAGCTTCATCCGGCGATTGTGACCTTGCAGTGATCGCTTACCCGCTTACCAGCGATCCGCTCACCACGTCCGTGACCGGCGTCCTTTGCCAGCGGTTGGCCTCGTGCTTGCCGCGCAGGCGCAGCTTCAGGTAATTATCCGTCAGGGCTTCGGTAAACTCGCCCCCGCAGTCGCTGCCCACAACATTCAGGGTGATGGCTTCGACGGTCCTGCCCAGGAAGCTTCTCATGAAGGCCAGTTTCTTTTCCGCGCCCACTTCCCGCAAGATCCGGTTTCTTTCGCGCGCCAGGTGTACGGGCACCTGATGCGGTATGTTCGCCGCCGCAGTGCCTGGACGCGGCGAATAGGTGAAGACGTGCAGGTAGGTGAACGGCAGGTCCTCAATCATCTTTCGCGTGGACTCGAACTCCTCTTCGCTCTCCCCGGGGAATCCAACCATCACGTCAGCGCCGATGGCAGCAGTCGGCATCGCGGCCCGGATGGTTTCGATCTTTTCGCGGTAATGGCAGGGGCGATACTTGCGATGCATCCGCCGCAGCACCGAGTCGCTCCCGGACTGCATGGGAACGTGGGCGTGCTTGGCGATGCGTGGGGAGGAAGCAACCAGGGAAATGAGATCGTCGGTCCAATCCATCGGCTCCACCGAGGAAACGCGCAGCTTCTCCAGTTTGGTCTCCGCGAGGATGGCGCGGACTACGGCGACCAGCGACCGGACCGAGCCTGGTTCGCCCGGAAGGTCGAGGGCGGCTGTCCCTCCATGAGCCGTGCCGGCATGAGTTGTTGGGAGATCCTTTCCCCATCTCCCCAGATTGATTCCGCTGATTACGACTTCCTTGTATCCCGCGTTCACCAGGGTATTTATCTCGCGAATGATCCGGCCAGGATCTAGCGAGCGGCTCTGGCCCCGAACGTAAGGAATCACGCAAAACGAGCAGCGGTTATCGCACCCATCCTGGATCTTCAGGTTGGGACGGGTGCGCTCATTGGCAGCATCGAAGACGGGAGCTGCGAGAAGTTCCGTGTGGGCGAAAATATCGGAGACAAAAATTGCGCTCTCAGAATTTCTGTCGCAGATGGTTTTGTGGAAGGGCACGGCTTCAGCCGTGCCGTCCGGCGGCAACAAGGAATGGGGCTTCAGCCCCTCAGGACTTTGGCCTTCATTCATCGTCCCAGCGAGCCGCTCCAGGGAGACGAAATTCAACTGGACTTCCGGGGCGCAGTCTACATGTGGAATCGCGATTTCCGCCACTCGATGCTTATGGGAGTTACCTACCACCAGGTCCACGCCGGGCAATGCTGCGATCTCTTCGGGAGCGCGCTGGGCGTAGCAGCCTGTGACAATAATGCGCGCCTCTGGATTCTGGCGCCGGACGCGGCGGATCGCCGCCCGGGCGTCTTGGTCCGCCCCGCTGGTCACGGTGCAGGTATTGAGGATGACCACCGAAGCCTGCGCAGGGCTGGTGGCGGGGGTGAGTCCGCGCTCTTCAAACTGCCGCTCCAGGGCCGCGCCATCGGCCTGCGTAGCGCGGCAACCGAAGTTTTCGACAAAGAATTGGGGCACACCCTATGGTAACCCACACTACAGCCCACGCTCGTGCCATCGAGGGCTAAGGGACACTCAAGTTACGCGGATGCCGCGGTTCGTCGCGATTGAAAACACTCGCGGCAGAATACGGGACGCCCCTGCGTCGGACGGAAAGGAACGGTCGTCTGCTTCCCGCATCCCGAGCAAGTGGCCTGGGTCTCGACCTTGGTGTAGCGGTAGTTCTGGCCTTGTGCGGGAGCCGCCCCCAGCACAGCTATGCGCTTGTTCTTGCAAGCCTTGCAGCGTTTGGGTTCGTTCTTGAACTGCTTATCGTGAAAGAAAAGCTGTTCCCCGGCAGTGAAAATGAAGTCATTTCCACAGTCAATGCACCTGAGCACCTTGTCCTGAAAATCCATTGAGGATGGCTCCCTTCAGCCCGTTTCCGCGCGCCCACCCGCGGGGAAAGAACTGCGGTGGAACACCGAAAATACAGGTCGTCTTACTCCCCCTCTGCACTGCCCCTGGACTCGGCCCGCCACGCTCCAGAATGGATCGTGGGTAATACTGATCGAAGATGCCGGGAAGAACTCGAAGTATGAAGTCCCTGCTGCAGCTCAAATGTGGCGGGGGCCAGATTGAGCAGAGCCGCCCCGGGAGGGAGCGGCCCTTTGCTGCCGTTAGTCCTGTTCTTTTCGTGTTTTCTTACGCGCACGCTTGCGAGCCAACGCGGCCTTCACGCGCTTCTTCTCGCCGGGCTTCAGGTAAAAGGAGTGGCGCTTGACCTCCTTGATGATGTCTTCCTGCTGCACCTTGCGCTTGAATCGGCGTAGCGCATTCTCGAGGGATTCGCCCTCTTGAAGTCGTACTTCTGCCAAACTTACACACCCCCAAACTCGTCCGGATGGACCGAATAGTTATTACAAGGATTTTATGGCAAGTCAAGGGAAACTGGTGAATTTCTTAACAGAAGAACGTTATTGTCCCATTTTGAGACGCAGTTCGCTGAGCATCGCAGGAAATTGCACCAGAATGCAGCACTTCAAGGCTCTCGCACAGCAACTTCGGATAACTCGGGGCCGAGTTTCAGAAAGAACAGGAAAATGGCGCTAGGCCAGACCTGGATGAAAAGCCGGGCCAGCGAGAAACGTAAGTGCCAGTAAATGTCGTACGGAGTGATGAGATAGATGAAGAAATAGCCTGAGAGAGTAAGCCCGAGCGCCAATGCCGAGGCCTGCAACCGGGGGTTCGCCCGGCTGCGCGTTTTTGCTCCAAAGATGAAATAGAGAAAGACCATCAGCAACGGAATCGGAAGCACAAGCCAATTCCCGAAGCGAAGGAACTCCTTGCCATACCATCGCAGCACGGCCCAGTAACGCATAGGATCCGCCAACTTCTGGAGCATGGTTGGGGCGTCGGAGAACAGATCGCCGGGGGGAGCAATGAAGCGTTTGAAGAACCCGACCATGCAAAGCACTGGAATGAGGGTGAACAGCAGCCATACGCTCGAGAATCGGCCAACCGGGTCGCCATTATTTGAAGATACTGGATGTCGAGTTCTTGCCACCAATCTGCTCACCAGCAATGCGCAGACGAAAAGAATACCTTCGTTCTTGGTCCAAGCACCCAAGCCGGCAGCGAGGCCGGCGAGGGCCATCATGCCTGGACTATCCTGGAGATGCAAAAACACGAGCGTCGCGAGGATAAAGAACGAAAGCGGGACGTCTGCGTACTGCCAGGTTCCGAGTTCGATGAAGAACGGGGATGACAACAGGGCCAGCCCTCCGAGCAGAGCAGAAGTGCGGCCGCTGAGAATGTCCAGGGCGGAGGACAGCAAGCCCGCCGTAATGAAGGTGAAAATCAGACCGATCACCGCCGAAACTGCAGGCGTCTCGTGACCCAGGACTGTCCAGAAGTGCGCCACCGTAGCCGGAAGCAGGAGCGGATAGTCGGGGTGCGACCAAGGAATCAGTGGACTGAACCCATCCTGCCAGTGGACTCCCCCCCGATATAGAAAGCGCGCGTGAAGATTCCAGATGGCAAACGAATCCCAGCCGCTGCCGTAGGGGTGTCCTAGAGCACGAATGATTGCCGAGCAGAGTGCTGCGCCCAGTGCGGCCAGAAACGCCACGGATAACCATCTGGGCGCGGATTCTTGCTGGTGGTGGTTCGAGCCCGTGACGGTGATTGTGCTGCGATTACGAACCAGCAGGTAGGCCCCCAGCAGAATGGCAAAGACCGCAAGGTCAATCCGCCAGAGCCACACAAAGCCCGACACTCGTGCCAGAAAATAGGTGACCGAAAATGCGGCGAGTCCGAATCCGGCAGAAAGACAGGCACGCAGCAGAAGGCTCGAGGCATCCCCAAAGCCGCGCCCGAGCCCTAGAGAAACGACCAGGAGCCCGGTGGCCAGGCAAAGGATTGCCGCTGAGGCGATCGCCATCTAGGGAGCGTCCTCATTCGCCAGCAGCAACACGCCGTCGCCGAAGTCCCTGACCAGTTTGAGATTCTCCGGTAATGCTGCCGCTCGCACATTAGGAAAGTTCCCGATCACGATGGCATGCCGGGCTGAGTGATCGACTACCAGAGGAGCGAGCGCGTACTGAACCAGGTAGTAATGACCGGGCCCGTCTTCAGAGCGGCCAATGTATCCGACCACCCCTCTGCTGGGAAGGGATTCCCGCAACTTTTCGAACCGCTGGCCGGCACGCCGCCGGGTGTCGTCATCATCCTGGTTCACTCCGGGCGTATCGACCAGCAGGCGCGCAGAGGACAACAGGCAGCCCAGGGCAAATATCCACAGTGCAACCTTCCGCGAGATCATTCGGCTCAGATGCGGCATGCCAGCAGTTCAAAACTCCGAACATTATACGGATTGCCTTCAAAGAGTCGGCTCACGTTAGAGCCCGATGCACTCTGGTGCCCGCACCTCATCAAAAGACGAACTTCACCGCAAACTGAATCTGTCTTGGCGCGTAGGCGGCGTTGGGCTTCATGAAATTTCCCGGTAGCGCATAGTATCCAGGGTAGGGAGCGATATTGGCTGTCACCGAGTTCTGCACGAATGTGCTCGCAGACGCGACCATGCCGTTGGAAGTGATGGCCAGGCGCTGGTTATCGCGATTGAACAGATTGAATGACTCGGCAACGAAGTTGAGCTTGTACTGTTCCCGGAAGCGGATGGTACGGGTGAGGCGAACGTCGGTGGTGGCGTAATCGGGCCCGGTAAATGCATTGCGAATGTATCCCGGGAGGCGGTCGTTGAGGCTGTTGCCGTCCTGGTTGGGATCGCCGGCGACGGTCGCATTGTATGGACGCCCGGTTCCGTAGTTCACCACTGCCGAGATCTTCCAGTCGTTGAAGTACCGGCCCAGGCGTTCGTGTCCCCGGTGAAAGAACCTGGGTTCGGCGGAGAAGGCCGCGACCAGGCGATGCCGCTGATCGGTGACGCTGGGGCCCCGTTCGGCGGAGGGATTGTAGGAATTCTGCACGGTGGCAGGCTGGCCCGCGACCAATGCGTCCTGGCCGTCGTCGATCGCCCGGGCATATGTGTAGGCCAGGCGAACGTAGGTTCCCCGCGCGACCCGGCGATTGAGGGAAAGGGTTGCTCCTTGGTAATTACTCGATGCGGCGCTTTGAAAGACGTTGATCGCTCCGAGTTCGGCAATCGGGCGTCCCAGCGGATTGATGCACGGAGGCCAGGGGCAGGTCAGGGAACGCGTGAACTGCCAGGTCGAGAACGAGTCCACCGTGTAATAGCCGTCACTGAAAATGGAGCCGGTGGAGTCGAACAGTGGATAGGTGAGCGCCTTCGGCTGCGGCAGATTTACATCCAGGGCGCGGATCAGGTGCAGGCCACGGACATGGAGCAGGGAAAGGGCTAGGGTGGTCCGCCTCACAACCTCTTTTTCCAGCGTGAGGCTGGATTGCTGCACCCGCGGCGTGACGAAGTTGCTCGCGAACGCCGATACCTCGTGCGTGAGCCCTTGCGTGAACCCGGCGGGAGCGGCGCAGTTTTCAGCATACAGCCCACAACGCACCAGCGGATTCGGATAGGCGGGGAAGACCTGGCGGTCGTAATAGTTGTTGTTGTTCAGGAAAAGGTGCGCGTTGCTGATTCCGTTTTCCGTCTGGATTACGGAATTGTAAATCTGGGGAATGCGTACGAAGAATATGCCGTAGCCGGCGCGCACGACCAGCGGCCGCCGGTTGCCCAGCGAGTACGCGAGCCCCGCGCGTGGGGCGAAGTTATAAGTCTGGAACGGGACCTTGCCCGCGGGGGGAAACAGCGGATTCGACAGCAGGCCTTTCGTCCTGAAGGTTTGCAGGTCCCAGCGGATTCCCAGGTTGAGTGCCAGATGGTCGCCGGCGCGGATCGTGTCCTGGGCGAAGGCGGCGTACTCGTTGGTGTCCGGATGGGACGTGGCGCTGCCGAAATTCTGTAAATAGTAGTGAGGAACCTGGTGGGCATAGGCGCGCAGCGGTGTGAGTTGAAGTCCTGCCTGCTGCGGCTGGAACGTAAACGGGTTGACCTTGATGGGATAGAAAAGGTACTCGCCGCTCTGCTGGCTGGGAAAGAAATCGTAAATCTTGGTCAGCAACACGTCGCCGCCGAACTTCCACGCGTGGCGCGGACCTTCTCCGCTGATCGTATCCGCCAGGTGTACGCGGTACTCGCGGTTTTGGCGCGGCAGAATGTTGGAGCGTCCTATGCCGTTGAGAATCGTCGGTATCTTCACCAGAACGTCGCTGCTGTTGCTGTAGGAGCGCTGCAGGTCGCGCGAGAACTGGGCGCGCAGATGGCTCAGCCAGCGCATGGACAGGCCGCTGGTGAGGGACAGGTTCGCGGTTTCTGTCGAGACCAGTTCCTGGCCATTATTGCTGATGGAGTCGTAAATCACGGGACTGGCAGGATCGAGGAATACATTGTTGGATCCCCAGTAGCGGCTGGTGTTGACGCGCAGTCCAAGTTGATGGCGCGGCGAGAGGTTTATGTCAAGCTTGGCATAAGCCGAATTGCCGATCTGCGCGGAGGCGTATTCTCCCGCCAGGGAACTCAGTTGTGCCGCCGCTCCGAAGACCAGCGCCTGGTCGGTCGGTTCGAAGTCTCCCGGGACGGCCGGAGTGCCGGGCTGCGGAATGACTTGTGAGCTGCCGTCCAGAAATTCGACGACGTTGGGAACACGGAAAATATGCTGGTCAAATCCGGTGAAGAAGAAAATCTTATTGCGCTTGATCGGACCGCCGATGGTGCCTCCAACCTGCTGTTGCCGGTTTCGCGGCTTGAAAGCGAGAAACGGATTCGACGCGCCAAAAGAACTGTCGCGCAAGTAATAAAACACCGTTCCATGGACGTGATTCGATCCCGATTTGGTCACCACATTGACCACCGCCCCGCCGGAACGGCCCTGCTCCGCTCCATAGGCATTGGAGGACACGCGAAATTCCTGCACCACTTCGGTGGAGAAGTTGTAGGGAGTGCGGTAACGGCCGCGCGCCTGGGCGAAGAAGGCATTATTGTAATCACCGCCATCCACCAGGAAGGTGTTCTGAAAACCGCGGATGCCTCCGAAGGAGAGATCGCCATTGGTGGCTGATGTCAGGCTGCGCGGATCTTGGGTCACGCCCGGGGAAAACAGGGCCAGATCGGAGAAGCGGCGGCCGTTCAGGGGAAAGTCATTCACCGCACGCTCGTCGAGTAAGGTGGAAACCGCGCTGGGCTTGGTCTCGACCAGCAACGGGGCAGCGGAGACGGTGAGTGTTTCCTGCGCGCCGGCGACTTTGAGGTGGAATTCGAGTTCTGATGTGCCGCCTACATCCACGTGCAGCGGGGGCGTGACTGCCGGAGACATGCCTCGGGCTTCCACTCGCGCCGAGTAGTCCCCGGGCGGCAGCAGTTCGAGCGCAAAACGTCCTTCCGCGTCGCTGTTGGCGCTGTGTCGTGCGGCCGTGGCGCTGTTTACGATCACGACGGAGGCTTCCGCCACCCGGCCCCCGGCAGGATCAAAGATAGTTCCGCGGATGGCACCCGTCGCAGAATCCTGCCCTCGGAGCGGACCCGGCATCACGATGAACATGAGAAGAATCGGAAGGCGTACCGCGCGTGTCGCAAGCATAGCTTTCCTCCGGAGCACATTCTCTCGGAGGGCGTTTCGACACGCGTTAACCGGACGCGAGGCGAGTGACTCCACGGGCAGTTTGCAGGACCGCCTCCTTGCGGTCCGGCCCAACAAACTGCTCCGTGTAAGCGGAGAAACTCACCGCCTGTATAACACTGGGGGAAGCAGCGGGTCTGTGATCCGCTACAAATTCCTGCGAATTGTTCCCGGAGTGGGAATGACGGAAAAGGCAGCGGCGTGCGTTGGACGAACCCCCTCACGGGCTGCCCTTACGCGGAATCGCGCGCTCGTGTTATGTTCAACTTCTTCCGGAAACAGCATGATTCGAGCGTATAAGGGCATCAGGCCCACCATTCCTTCTACTTGCTTTGTCGACGACTCGGCACAAGTCATCGGCGACGTTGTGCTCGGCGAGAACGCCTCGGTGTGGATGAATGCCGTGCTGCGCGGGGACGTTCACGAGATTCGTATCGGCGCCTGCTCCAACGTACAGGACAACAGCGTGCTGCACGGCATGAAGCAGCAGTGGGGCGTGTACTTGGGAGAGTACGTGACCGTGGGACATTCGGTCACGCTGCATGGCTGCGTGATCGGGGACCGGTGCCTGATCGGCATGGGCTCCATCATTTTGAATGGCGCCCGGATCGGGGCAGGATCGATTATCGCCGCCGGAACTCTAATACCTGAGAAGACGGTGGTGGAACCAGGCTCGTTGTGGATGGGTTCGCCCGGAAAATTCCGCCGCAAGCTGGCCGGGCACGAGGACGAGATGATCATGCGATATGCGCAGAATTATCTCGGGTATAAGAATGACTATTTGAAAGAGCCGGGAGTCAGTTCTCTGTGACCGGATCCTGGGCTCATGACCGGGCCCGGCTGAAAAAGGCAAATATTTGGCTTAAACAGACAAAAATTGGCTATAAAGCCTGAAACCTGGCACCAAGCGGAACCGGGTTTAACAGCCAAGACTGGCGTCATTACCAGAATCTGGGCTCGTATGAAGTTTGGGAAGGGCACGGCTTTAGCCGTGCCGCCCGAGGCACTAACGAGGCCGGGCTTTAGCCTCTGAGGGAACGCGCTTTCGTTCACCTCACTGTGAAATCATTTTTCAAGGTCTGGCAGTAAAACCTGGGAGCGGAATGATCAAGGCAGTTCGAGGAACTCGGGATCTGTTGCCGCCGGAGACGGCGCTCTGGAATTTTGTGGAATCGGCGGTGCGCGACGTGTTCCGCGCCTACACTTTCCAGGAAATTCGCACCCCCGTATTTGAGGCGACCGAATTGTTCGCTCGCGGAGTCGGGGAAGACACCGATATCGTGACCAAGGAAATGTACACCTGGCAGGATCATCCCCGGGCCGCCAGCGAGAAAGGGCAGTCCCTGACATTGCGTCCTGAGAACACGGCGGGAGTCGTGCGCGCCTACATCGAACACAAGCTCTGGGATCGCGGGCTGAACAAGCTCTACTACATCGGGCCGCAATTTCG
>Ga0070741_10020666_pt1 | contig 10336 bp, 7 predicted proteins | sample Coa_R1_4_FD_66440 | JGI IMG/M metagenome (GOLD analysis project Ga0070741, IMG submission 66440) | Surface soil microbial communities from Centralia Pennsylvania, which are recovering from an underground coalmine fire - Coalmine... | ecosystem: Environmental > Terrestrial > Soil > Unclassified ...
GGTCGAAGTGCTCGAGAGCACCGTCCTGTCGAAGTATCTGGGAACGTGGTCGCCCGACTTCTTCGGCGGACCGCGCGTGCAGAAACTCGAGCGCGAGTGGTGTGAGTACTTCGGCGTGGCCCACGCCGTCACCGTCAACTCGGCGACGTCGGGACTGTACGCGGCGGTCGGCGCCACTGGCGCGGGCCCGGGCGACGAGATCATCGTGTCGCCCTATACGATGAGCGCGTCGGCAACGGCCGCGCTCGTCTACGGCGCCATTCCGGTGTTCGCCGACATCGATCCCGACACGTTCTGCATCACGCCGGCGTCGATTCGCGACCGCATCACGCCGTACACGAAGGCGATCATCGCGGTCGACATCTTCGGCCATCCAGCGGACTTCGCCGAGATCATGGCGATCGCACGCGAACATCGTCTGATTGTGATCGAGGATGCGGCGCAGGCGCCCGGCGCACGCGCGAACGGCAAGTTCGCCGGTACGCTCGCCGACATCGGCGTCTTCAGCCTCAACTATCACAAGACGATTCATACCGGCGAAGGCGGCGTGGTCGTCACGGACAACGAGGAGTTCGCCGACAAGGTGCAGTTGATCCGGAATCACGGCGAAGTGGTCGTCAAGGCGAAGGGCAACACGGACATCACGAACCTGATCGGCTTCAACTACCGCATGACCGAAATCGAGGCGGCGATCGGCAGCGAGCAGTTGAAGAAGCTGGACGGCTTGTTGACGCCGCGGATCGAGGCGGCGGACTATCTGACGGAACGTTTACGAGGACTGCCGGGATTGACGCCGCCGCTCGTGCGTCCCGGTGTGCGCCACGCGTATTACGTGTATTCGTTCAAGTACGACTGCACGCAGACGCACGTGCCTCGCGCCAGGTTTGCGGCGGCTTTGAAAGCGGAAGGGCTGCCAATCGGCGAGGGTTACGTCGAGCCGATTTACATGGAGCCGGTCTATCAGCAGCGAATCGCGTTTGGACGCGACGGGTTCCCCTTTACGTATCCGGGTTACCGGGGCGCCGTCAGTTACGACCGCGGTATCTGTCCGGTGACGGAGCGGATGTACGAGCACGAGCTCCTGCTGACCGCCATCTGCCACTCGAATACCTCGCGCGCCGATCTCGACGACTTTGTCGACGCCGTGCGCAAGGTCTACGACAACCTCGCGGAGCTGCGGTGACAGCAGCGTCCATTACGCCCGGCATCCGGTTGTGCCGCCAGTGCGTCAATCCGAGCACGCGCCCGAACATGGTGTTCGACGCGGAGGGCGTCTGTCCCGTGTGCCGATTCGAGGAGGAGAAACGCACCGGCATCATCGACTGGCAGGCGCGCCGCGCCGAGATTGAAACGATCGCGGCGTGGGGACGCGCGAACACGAAAGCCTCGTACGACTGCATCGTGACGGTCAGCGGCGGCAAAGACAGCACGAAGCAGGCGCTCTTCGCGCGCGATGAGCTGAAGATGAACCCGCTGCTGGTGAGCTGCGTGTACCCGCCCGAGCAACTGCACGAACGCGGCGCGCAGAACCTCGCCAATCTGATCTCGCTCGGCTTCGACACGCTCAGCATCGGCCTGGATCCGCAAGTGTGGAAGACGCTGATGCGCCAGGGCTTTTTCAAGTTCGGCAACTGGGCGCGGTCGACGGAGATGGCGCTGTACGCGATCCCGATTCATGCCGCGATCGCGTACAAAATTCCGCTGGTGTTCTACGGCGAGAACCCGGTGCTGACGATTGGCGAACGGCACGGCCGCGTGGACGGCGATGCGTCGCGGCTGAAGCTGGGCAACACCATTCATGGTGGCCCCGAACCGCTGTTCACCGACGGGATCACGCATTTCGATACGCACTTCTACTTCTACCCGCCGGACGAGGACATGGAAGCGGCGCAGCTTCGCATGATCTACCTCGGGTACTACATCCCGGACTGGTCCGGCCATCAGAACGCGGAGTTTGCGATCGCGCATGGATTGCAGATCCGCTCCGAGCCACCGGAGATGACCGGCGATCTGTGGGGATTCTCCGGCGTCGACGAGGACTTCCGTCTCGTCAACCAGATGCTGAAGTACATCAAGTACGGTTTCGGCCACGTCACCGACCAGGTCGTCGAAGCCATCAACGCGGGCATGATGACGCGCGAAGAAGGCCTCGAACTGGTCAAGAAGTACGACGGTAAGTGCGACCGATCGTACGTCGCGCAGTACTGCCGCTATCTCGGCATCCACGAAGCGACGTTCTGGGAGATTGCGGAGTCGTATCGCGGTCGCGACGCGTGGAAGAAGGACGACCGCGGCGGATGGCAGCTGAATCTGGCCGAATCGGCGGACCGCACATGACCGACGCCTCGATCGTCATCGTCGATTACGGCATGGGCAACATCGGATCGGTCGCGCACGCGCTCGATCTGCTTGGCGGCCGCTATGTGGTGTCGAATCAACGCGACGCGCTGCGTCACGCGTCGGGCGTCATTCTGCCGGGCGTCGGCGCGTTCGCCGCCGCGATGACCAATCTTCATGCGCTCGATTTGGTCGAGGAGCTGTCGGAGCAGGTGCTCGGCCGGCGCAAGCCGTTTCTCGGGATCTGTCTCGGGATGCAGCTCGTCGCGACGGATTCGGTGGAAAACGGCTTTTCGAAGGGTCTTGGATGGGTCGACGCGCACGTGCACGCGATGGCGCCGCCGCAGAACCTTCGTGTGCCGCACGTCGGCTGGAACGGCGTCGCACGCAAACCGGACCACCCGTTGTTTGCCCGCATCGAGGACAACGCGCACTTCTACTTCGATCACAGCTTCCATGTCGCCTGCGGTGCAGCAATCACCATTGCATCGTGCGCCTACGGCGACCAGTACGCCGCTGCGCTGCAGCAGGACAACATCCTCGCCGTCCAGTTCCATCCCGAGAAGAGCCAACGCAACGGCCTGAAGCTGCTCCGGAATTTTCTGAACATCGTCGCCGCGTGCTGAAAACGCGTGTCATCGGCGTGCTCGTCGTCCGCGAGCACCTCGTCGTCCAAAGCCTGCAGTTCGCGCGGTATCTCCCGGTCGGCGTCCCGCGGATCGCCGTCGAGTACTTGAACCGCTGGGGGATCGACGAAATTGTGCTCGTGGACATCAGCGCGCGGGGCGAGCGACGTCATCCCGACGTGGACGGGCTCGCCGAGTACTCGCGCTACGCGCAGGTGCCGCTGGCCGTCGGCGGAGGGATCGATGACATTCACGACATCGAACGGATCATTCGGTCCGGCGCCGACAAGGTCGTCCTGAATACGGCGGCGATCGTCCGGCCGGAGTTGATTACCGAAGGCGCGCGCCTGTTCGGCAACCAGTGCATCGTGGTCTCGATCGACGCAAAACGGACCGGAAACGGACGTTACGAAGCGGTCACGCACGGCGGCCGCGTGCCGACGGGCCGCACGCCGGTCGAACTCGCGCAGGACGCCGCACGGCGCGGCGCCGGCGAAATTCTCCTCAATTCCATCGATCGCGACGGCAGCAAGCTCGGATACGACGCGCAACTCATCGAACCGGTTGTCGATGCGGTTCATATTCCGGTGATCGTCTGCGGCGGCGTCGGGCAGGCGCGTCACCTGATCGAGGGGGCGCGCCTTGGCGCATCGGCGGTCGCGGCGGCGAATTTCTTTCACTACACCGAACACAGCGTCGCCGTCGCAAAACACACGCTGCAGGCGGCCGGCATCGATGTGCGGCTCGATACGCTGGTGCGCTACGACGGATTCGGCATCGACGCCAGTGGGCGTGTCGAGAAGGCCGACGACCGCACGCTCGATCGCCTGCGCTTCGAGTACATCCCGGAAGAAGTGATTTGACGTACTGCTCGCGCTGCGTCTACCCGGCGAATCATCCGTTGCATCTGACCTTCGACGCCGACGGCGTCTGCAGCGGGTGTCGCGTGCACGAGGAGAAGGACATCCTCGACTGGCGAGAGCGCGCTGACCGGCTGCGCGCCCTCTTCGACGGCTATCGAGCGCGGACGCGGACGATCCACGACTGCATCATTCCGGTGAGCGGCGCGCGCGACTCGCACTTCATCGTGCACACCGTGAAGCACGTCTTCAAGATGCGGCCGCTCATCGTCACCTACAACAAGCACTACAACACGCGCGCCGGCATCAGGAACCTCGCGTATCTGCGGTCGCTGCTCGGGTGCGACATCATGACGATGACGGTGAGTCCCGAGCGCGTGAAGAGAATCACGCGCGAATCGATTCGCCGGCTCGGCAGCATGTACTGGCACTGCCTCGCGGGGCAGACGGTGTTTCCGGTGCAGATCGCCGTCAAGTTCAAGATCCCGCTGATTGTCTGGGGCGCACACCAGGGGATCGATCAGGTGGGCATGTTCTCGCATCTCGACGAAGTGGAGATGACGCGGAAGTACCGCAAAGAACACGATCTGATGACCGTCGAAGCCGAAGACCTCGTCAACGGTGCCGACGATCTCACGATGGCCGACGTGGAGCAGTTCGTCTACCCGCACGATCGCGAGCTCGAAGCGGTTGGCGTCCGCGGCATCTATTTGAACAACTACGTTCGCTGGGACTCGAAAGCCCAGCACGAGCAGATGATCGCGGCGTACGGATACGAGACGGCGCCGCAGCAGCGCACTTTCGACACCTACAACGACGTCGACTGCTTCCACTATTCCGGGCTGCACGACTACATCAAGTTCCTGAAATGGGGATACGGGAAGGTGAGCGATCACGCCGCGCGCGAGATCCGGCTCAAACGGTTGACGCGCGAGCAGGCGATTGGGCTCGTCCGCCGATACGAACGCGTCATGCCGAACGAGGCGCCGCTGTTCTTCGAGTGGCTCGGCATGAACGCGGCCGAATTCTGGAGTCACATCGATCGCCATCGCGATCCGCGCGCATGGCGGCGCGACGAGCGCGGCGCGTGGCATCTGATCGATTCGGTGACACAGCACGCTGATGATCCCGGCGTCGATCGGGCGCGGCTCGACGCGAGCGGCGACTGCGAATTCGCCGTGACCGGTCCGCGCGATCCGAACGCCGTCGAAGACCGCTACGTGTTGATCGGGCGCGGCTGGGTCGATGCGCCGCAGCAGAGGATGCAGACGACATGACAGACCCGCAGGCAAACCCGCTTCGGCAGTGGCAGGGCAGTTTCGGCGCCTCGTACATCGAGCGCAATCGCGCGACCGCCGACGTGACGGCCGAAGCCACGGCCGTGTTCGGCCGAATTCTCGACGCTGCCGGCGTCCGCCGGCAGATCGGCAGCGTGCTCGAAGTCGGCGCCAACGTCGGCATCAACCTGATTGGCCTTCGCGCCGCGCTTGGCGAGGCGGTGTCGTTGCACGCGCTCGAGCCGAACGCCGCCGCGTGTGCCGCGCTGCGGACCAACGCAGATGTACGACTTGCAGAGGTCATCGAAGCCGACGCTTCGCGGATTCCGGCGGCGGACGGCTCGTTCGACCTGGTGTTCACCAACGGCGTCCTCATTCACATCCCGCCCGACGCATTGCCGCAGGCGATGCGGGAGATCGTCCGAGTCTCCAGGCGCTATGTCCTGTGCTCGGAGTATTTTTCACACGCGCCGGTCGAGATTCCGTACCGCGGCGAGTCGGGCCTTCTCTGGAAACGCGATTTCGGCAAGGCGTACCTCGAGACGTGCCCGAATCTGCGCGTTGTGCAGTACGGGTTCATCTGGCAGACCGAGTTCCCGCATTTCGACAACCTGAATTGGTGGTTGTTCGAAAAGGTGGCGTAGCGAGCGCATGCGGCTGCACGTCAATTTCTCGGTGATGACGCCGCTGTTCGCGCCCATTCTGCTCGAACTGCAGCGGCATCACGGCGTCACGGCGTATTCCGGGTTCGTCTACGGGCGCGACGATCTGAAAGAGGTCGAGAGCTTCGGCGTCGACACGACGCACGTGCGGACCTTTTCCCCGTTCCTCGGGCAATTCGACGTGACGAAGGCGCCCGACCTCGAGTACCTGGCGCGCCTCGAGCGCGATCTCGGCGATCCGAACTTTGCGCTGATCATCGCCGCCGATCGCACCGTGTCGCAGTTCGACTTCGCGCGCGCGCGCCGCATCATGGAAGCCGGCTTCCGCCTGATCGAGCAGTTGTTCGACGAATTCCAACCGGATGCGGTGCTGAGCGACGGCGTCGCCTGCATCATGAGCTATGTGCAGTTCGCGCTCGCGCGGCGACGCGGCATCCCGTTTTACGTGCTCTCCGCATCGCGTATCACGGATCGCTTTTACGTCACCCGCAGCTACCTCGAACGCTACGAACGGGTCGAAGCCTTCTTCGACCGGTACAAGAAACAGGGTCTGCCTCCGGCGGTGCGGGAACGCGCCGAAGCGTACGTGGACCGCTTCCGCCGCGACCGCGTGCAGCCCGAGTACTTCCACAAATGGGCGAAGCCGCCGGCCGTCGACGTGAAATCGCTGCGGATCCTGTGGTCGGTGATGCAGAAATACTATTCGCCGACACGCGATCGCGACAACTACTTGCTCGTGCGGCCGACCAAGGCAATCGCCGGACGTGTGGCGCGGCTGGCGAAGGCGTTTCTGTTCGACCCCCGTCACTTCGAACAGCCGCGCGACGGCGAGAAGTTCATCTTCTTTCCGCTCCACTATCAGCCCGAGTCGAGCACGCTCGTGTGGGCGCCCTTCTATGTCGATCAGATCGCGGCCGTCGAGAACATCGCCAAGGCGCTGCCGGTCGATCACAAGTTGTACGTCAAGGAACACAAAGCGAGTCTCGGACGCCGCCCGCGCGGGTACTACGCGCGGCTTCGCGCCATTCCGAACGTGCGTTTGATCGATCCGTACGTCAACAGCCATACGTTGATTCGAACGTGCTCCGCCGCGTGCGTGTTGACGAGCACCGTCGGTTGGGAAGCGATCCTGTACGAAAAGCCGGTGATCTCGCTCGGCGAGGCGTTCTTCAACGCATTCGATCTCGTCCGTCACGTGCGTGCCGTGGCCGACTTGCCATCGGTGTTCCAGGACGTGGTGACGAACTTCCAACCCGATTACGAGTTGCTGCTCAAGTTCGTCGCCGCCAATCTCGATGGTCTCTACACGGGCGACGCGGATTATCTGCCGGGCGTCTCGGGCCGAGACATCGGCCGCGACCGCATCGAGTGCATCGCAGCGGTGCTTGCCGCCGAACTGGGATTGCCGCAAGGGGCGGCGGCGTAACCAACGATGTGTGGCATTGCCGGCATCGTCGATTTCCGCAGTCCCGTTGACGCGGCCGTTCTCGACACCATGAACCAGCGTCTCGCGCACCGTGGCCCCGACGATGCGGGAACGTGGATTGATGGCGGGCGGCGCGTCGGGCTCGCGACGCGACGACTGGCGATCATCGATCTCAGCGCCGCAGGCCACCAGCCGATGGCGTCGGCGGATGGCGCACAGCACATCACGTTCAACGGCGAGATCTACAACTACCTCGAGCTGCGCACCGAGTTGCAGGCGCGCGGCCACATGTTCCGGACGGGTTCCGATACCGAAGTCATCCTCAACGCGTATCGCGAATGGGGCGTCGACTGCGTCACCCATTTCAACGGCATGTTCGCGTTCGCGATCTGGGACGCGGCGCGCTCGACGTTGTTCGCGGCGCGCGACCGGTTCGGCGAAAAGCCGTTCTACTACCACCACACCCCGGCGTGCTTCGTGTTTGCGTCGGAAGTCACGTCGCTGTTGGCCGACCCGCGCGTACCGCGGCGTCCGAATCCGCGTGCCGTCGCCCGATTCCTGACGCTCGCGCTGGTGGACGGCGAGGAGGCGACGTTCTTCGACGAGATCAGACAACTCCCGCCGGCCCATCGCCTCCAGCTCGACGCCGAGGGGCGTCTGACGATCGCGCGCTACTGGAACCTCGATCTCGATCGCGTTCGCGATCCACGGCCGGCGGCAGCGGATGCGGAAGAATTTCGCGCGCTGTTTCGCGACGCCGTGCGCATCCGCCTCCGCAGCGACGTCCCGGTCGGCTCGAGCCTCAGCGGCGGCATGGACTCGAGCAGCATCGTCTGCACGATCGGTACGTTGCGGTCGGGCGGTGAGCCGCCGCAAAACACGTTCTCGGCGCGATACCAGCATGCGCCGTGCGACGAGGGCGCCTTCATCGATGCCGTCACGGCGCACGCGCGCGTGTCGCCGCACGTCGTCTGGGTCGAAGCCGATCAACTAGTCCACGACATCGAACGATTCGTCGCGCATCAGGAAGAACCGGTCGCCGGCACGAGCCCGTTCGCCCAGTGGAAGGTAATGGAATTGGCGGCGAAGGAAAAAGTGACGGTCCTGCTCGACGGTCAGGGCGCCGACGAAGTGATTGGCGGTTATCCATCTCCGAGTTTCGGGTATCGGTACGCCGAGCTCGCGCGCCACGCCGATTTCTTCCGCCTGGGCGGCGAACTGGCTGCGTTTCGACGTACGCACGGGACGATCGCTCCGGCACTGCGCTATCTCGGCGCCGCGGTGATGTCGCCGTCGACGCGCGCGTCGATCCGCGCCCGCTACTTCGGCTCCGACGCGTTGATGCCGGATGCCTGGCACTACCTGCGCGCCGACAACGGCAACGGTCATCGTGCGCCCCGGTCGCTGCGCGAGTCGCTGTACGAGCAGGCGACCCTGACGAGCCTGCCGAGCCTGCTGCGGTACGCCGATCGCAACAGCATGGCGTTTTCGCGCGAGTCGCGGCTGCCCTTTCTCGACCATCGTCTGGTGGAGTTCGTGTTCACATTGCCGGCCGACAGGCTCGTGTCGCGCGGACGCACGAAAGTGGTTCTGCGCGACGCCATGACCGGCATCGTGCCTGGCGCCGTCCTGAATCGCACGGACAAAGTCGGCTTCGCGACGCCCGAGCGCGATTGGATGATGGGGCCGCTGAAGCCCTGGCTCCGCAGCGTCCTCGATCGCGCGAAACGTCGCGCGGTCGCGTCGCCAGCCGCGATCGATCGCGAATGGGATCGCGTATGCGCCGGCGTCGGTACGCCGCAGAACCTCTGGCGCATCGCGAACCTGGAGTTGTGGCAGACGCAGTTCATCGACCGTCCGCCCGCATGAACACCGTGGCATCCGCGCGCGTGGCTCCACGTGTCGACGGATTTCTCCGGAATCGATCGTCCCTCGCGATCGCGGCCGTTGTCGTCGTCGTGGCGCTCGCGTACGGCGAGGCGCGGGCGTCGATCGTGTTTCCGGCGATCGCGCTCATGGCGGCGACCGCGTGGCTGCAGGACGATCGTACGAACGTGCTGTTGTATCTCGGCTTGCTCGGCGTGCAGTTCGCGGTACCCGAAGGGACGATGACGCTCCCGTTTCGTGTGGCGCCGTCCGATTTCTTTCTGCTCCCCGTTCTGGCGCATCTCGCCTGGGCGCGAGTGACGGGCGCACGCCGCCTGCCGCGGACATCGATGGCATGGCCGCTGGCGGGTCTCGTCGCGGCATTTGCGATCGGCACCGTCGTCGGCGTGACGACCACGCAGCGGCTGACGGCGTACGTGTGGTTCAGCAAGGACGCCGGAATCCTGTTCCTCATCGCGGGATTCTTTGCGCTGATCCAGACGCTGAACACGCGTGAGGATATGCGTGACGCGCTCACCGCTTTCGTCGTCGGCGCATCGATCGCCAACGTCCTGGCCCTTCTCACCGCAGCGGTGGCTGTGACTGTATGGCCGATCCGCGTCGTTCTCGGCGGTCGGTTATACGGCTGGATGTTCAATCCGAGCAGCTATGCGGCGCTGATCATCACCGTGATGTTCATCGACCTCGGTCGAATTCGGACAGACTCCTCGCCCGGCTCGGAAAGAATCCGGTGGCTCAACTGGGCGTTGCTGGTGGCCGCGGTCGTCTGTTCGCTGTCGCGAAGCGCGTGGGCAGGCACGGCGGCCGGTGCAATCGTATTTCTGCTCGCGTATGTCTCCATCGTGCGACCGATTGCACGGCCTGTCGTCGTGGCCGTGGTTGTCGCGTTTGCGTTGTCAAGCGTGCCGCTTGTCTGGGCGGCGACCGTCCATTGGCGACGCCTGGCGACGACGGTCGCCGATCCCGCGGGTCGTGCCGCCGATTTACGAAACTGGGCCGCTGACAGTTGTGTGGTCGTCGGCTGGGAGGCCGGTATCTGCGACAGATTGTCGGCGGAAGAGGTTGCCGCCGCGCGTGCGCGCCAGCGCGAGGGGCACAGCTTCGGTGTCGGTGTCGATGGAGAGGCCGTCATGGGTGTCCAACGGGATGGTGCGCTGTTGAATAGCCGTGGCCTGGATGATCGCGCGGCCATTGTGGGGATCGCATGGCGTTACTACATGCGATCGGCGATGACGAGACTGCTCGGCATCGGACTTGGAAC
>Ga0070741_10020667_pt1 | contig 10336 bp, 5 predicted proteins | sample Coa_R1_4_FD_66440 | JGI IMG/M metagenome (GOLD analysis project Ga0070741, IMG submission 66440) | Surface soil microbial communities from Centralia Pennsylvania, which are recovering from an underground coalmine fire - Coalmine... | ecosystem: Environmental > Terrestrial > Soil > Unclassified ...
CGTGCTCGTCTTCGGGGCGACCGTCGAGATCCATCTCGGCTACGGCGATCGCTCGCGCCTTCCGACGATCCTGAGCGGCGTCGTTACCGAGATGACGACGACGTTCTCCGAAGGCGGTACGCCCGAGCTGACCGTCTCCGGCTACGATCATCTCTTCCCGATGACGCTCGGGAAGCTCTCGAGGAGCTGGAAGGACGCGACGGACAGCGACGTCGTGACGGAAATCGCTCGTGAGTACAACTTCGACGACACCGCCATCGAAGACACCGACGATACCCACGCGCAGATCGAGCAGAATCAGGAAAGCGACTTCGAGTTCGCGAAGAAGCTCGCGCAACGGAATCACTACGAGATCTACATGCGTCCGGATCGGACGCTGCGCTTCGGACCGCCGGAGGACAAGAAGGACGGAATCCTGACGCTCGGGTGGGGCGAGAGCCTGCTGAGCTTCAAGCCGGAGGCGAATCTGGCGTCGCAGGTCTCCTCGGTCGAAGTCTACGGCTGGGACCCGCAGAAGAAGAAGGCGATCGTCGGGAAGGCGACGGCGGGCCAGGAGTCGGGCCACGATCCGCGCCGGCAGAGCGGCGGTGAGCGGCTTCGCTCGGCCTTCAAGAAGGCGCCCGTGCTGCAGGTGCGCCAGCCCGTCTTCACCGAAGCCGAGGCGAACCGTCGCGCCCGTGCGCTGCTCAACGACCGCGCCAAGCAGTTCGTCACCGGCGAAGCCGAATGCATCGGAGTGCCGGACATCCTGCCGGATACGAACGTCACGCTCGGAAATCTCGGCGCGCCGTTTTCGAAGACGTACTACGTTCAGCAGGCGACGCATAAATTCGATGAGAACGGCTACCGCACGCGATTGAAGGTCAAGGAGACGAGCCTGTGACGCTCGCCGAGATCGCCCCCAGCGAGACGACGCTCGAGTCGGGCGGCCACGCGAAGGGCGTCGCGGTGGCCGTCGTGCGGCAGAACAAGGACGACAGCGGACTCGGACGCGTGAAGGTGAGCTTTCCGTGGCACAGCCGGCCGCAGGATAGCTACTGGGCCCGGGTCGCGATGCCGATGGCCGGCGGCAATCGCGGCACGTACTTCATCCCCGAGGTGAACGACGAGGTGCTGGTCGCATTCGATCGCGGCGACCTGCGCTTTCCCTACGTCCTCGGATCCTTGTGGAACGGCAAGGAGAAGGCGCCGACGTCGAACGACGATGGCAAGAACGACCTCCGGCTGATCCGCACGCGGAAGGGACACAAGCTGACGTTCGACGACGGCTCGAAGGGGCTCGTGCAACTGGAGCTGAACGACGGCAAGAAGCTCGCGATCGACGACGACGGCATCTCGCTCGACGACGGCAAGGGAAACCGGCTGGTGATCAAGAGCAACGGCGGCGAGATCACGGTCGAAGCCGCCACCAAGCTGTCGCTCAAGGCGCCGCAGATCGCGATCGAGGCGACCGGAACGCTCGACGTCAAGTCGAATGCGGCGCTCACGCTGCGCGGCGCGACCGTCGGGATCAACTGAGGACGACATGGGCCAGCCTGCAGCACGCGTCGGGGATCTCACCAGCCACGGGACGCCGCTCGGGCCGTCACCGGGCTGTCCGACCGTGCTGATCGCCGGGCAGCCCGCGTGGCGCGCCGGTGGCGACGTCCACACGTGCCCGCTCGTGAACGGGGTGCAGCCCCACGTCGGCGGCACGATCGCCGTCGGGAGCGCGACGGTCCGGATCGGCGGTCTTCCGGCGGCGCGGCAGGGCGACACGATCGTCGAGCCGGGTGGCGCGAACACGATCGCGCTCGGCGCGCCGACGGTCCTGATCGGCTGAGCAAATGGACGAGCGGAAAGAGTGGCAAGGACGCGGCTGGGCGTATCCCGTCCGGATCGATCCCGTGACCGGCGCCATCGCGTACTCCGAATTCGAGCGCGATATCCGCGAATCGATTCTCATCATCCTCGAGACGGCACCCGGCGAGCGCGTCATGCGTCCCGATTTCGGGTGCGGCATCCACGATCTGGTCTTCGAGGTGGTGGACGTCGCGATGCTCACGCGCGTCGAGGCCGCCGTGCGGAGCGCCCTCGTCCGGTACGAGGCGCGGATCGAGGTGCTGAGCGTCCACGCCGATCCGCTGGACGCGGCGGAGGGCCGGCTGCTCGTCGAGCTCGAGTACCGCGTTCGGCAGACGAACCAGATCGGCAACCTGGTCTATCCCTTCTACTTCCGCGAAGGCGGCGTGGGCCTCGTCGCGGGGAGTCGCGGCTGACGATGGCGGGAACGCCGACCCTCGAGTCGCGGCGTCGCGACGCGCTGTACGCGGAGCTCCTCGCGCGTGCGCGCGCATGGCTCCCGGACTGGCGTCCGCGGACTGCGACGGCGGACTTCGGTGCGGCGCTGCTCCAGGTCGCCGCGCGCCTGGAAGCCGAGGTCACGCAGCGGCTCGCGAAGGTCCCCGACAAGACGTTTCGAGGTTTCCTCGACTGGCTCGGCGTGCGCGGAGACCCCGCCCGGGCAGCGCGCCTGCCGGTGTTCTTCCGGATGACGGCAGGCTCGGATGCGTTGCTTGCCGAAAAGGGGGTTCAGCTGCAGGCGCAGATGCCCCCCTCGGCGGGCGCGGCGCCGGCCCCCGTCGCGCTCGAGACGCAGGACGACGTCCGCATCGTCGCGGCGTCGCTGACCGACCTGATCGGCGCGGATCCGGCGGCCGACGCGTTCTATGTGTCGCAGGCGCAGCCGGTGACGCCGTCGGCGCCTCCGGCCGGGCCACGCGAGTGGACGCTCAAGTCGGCTGCCGACGCCGATGCGGTCCAGATCCAGCTCGAGCCCAGCGCGGGGCTCCAGCCGGACCTCGTCCTCCAGGAGTGGGTGACGAAGCTCGAGTATCGGATCGTCGCGGCGTCGGACGGCATCGTCACGATCGATCCGCCGCTCGGCACCTCCGTGTCGAAGGCCGGGGCATCGAGCGCGTCCGCGGGCGGATTGGCGGCAGCCGCCCGGTTCACCCGCGTCGATGCCTTCGCGCCGTTCGCCGACGAGACGAGAGACGCCCAGCAGCACGCACTCTACATCGGGTCGGACAGCGCGCTCGACATCGCGACTCCGGCGGACATCGAGATCGTCAACGGTGCGTCGATCCCCGCCGACGCCACGTGGTCGTTCTGGGGGAAGCGTACGCCCACGGACCTCGACTGGATCGACCTCCAGCGCGTCCCCACGAGCCAAGCGCTCGTCCTGAAAAAGGACGGTACGGCGATCGAGAAGGTCGCGGTCGACGGCCGCACGATGCGCTGGCTCCGTGCGACGCGAGCCGCGCCCGGATCGCAGCGGCCGTTCGACGTTTCCGGAATCCGTCTGAGAGTCAACTGCACGTCCGGCGGCCCCTGTGACACGAAGAGTCGGAAGCAACCCGGCATCGTCATAGAAGGCATCGCGAACACGACGCCGCTCGTCTTGAACGAGCCGTTCTTTCCGCTCGGACGCGAGCCGCGGCTCTTCGACGCGTTTTACCTCGGCAGCAAGGAGGCGTTCTCGAAGCCGAATGCTCAAGTGTGCGTGAATTTCACCATCGACGACGGATTCAGCGGTGCACTCGCCGCGGTGGCGTTCACCTCCGGGAGCGGCTCGGAGGCGCTGATCGTCGGTGTCGGAAAGGATGCGAAGCTGCATCGGATTCGCTTTGCCGAGAAGGCGACCGACCCGACGACGCCCGACGTCTCGTTTTTGTCCGCGGGCGTGCTCGAAGCGGGCGGCAAGCCGCTCGGACTTTCGAGCGGGCAGCGTCCGGGCGCGATCATGCACGCCGGTCAGGCATGCGTGACCGCGGCAGCAGGCGACTCGGTCTGGCTCTGGCGCCAGCCGTCCGTGGACGGCGACGGGTCGTGGGAGCCGCTCGGCAGGCCGACGGCCGCGGGCCTGGGCGATCCCGTCGACACGCTCATCGTCGAGGACGGCAGGGGCGGGCTGCTCGTCTATGCGGTGTTCGGGTCCGCTCTCTACCGCCGCTCCGTGGACGTCGCTGGCTGGGAGCCCGTCGCCGACGTGCCCGCGAGCGTCGTCCGCATTACGCCCGTCATGGTGTCGACGTCCAAGCTCCGGCCGTTCTCCGACCAGGACGGCATCGCATACGTTCGCAAGGACGGCGCTCTCGTCGTGGGTGACGGCAAAACGTGGGACGTCCTCGAGCAAACGGTCCACGACCACGACCATGGCGAGAAACGCGTCCGCGTGGACCCGACCGTGTATCCGTTCGTCCTGCGTCGGGAAGCGGGGAGAGTCTGTTTGGCCGCCGGAGAGGAGCGCGGCGAGTCCGGGACGCGACCCGTGGCGATCTACCTCGATGGCGCGCACGAAGCGAAGATCGGGGAGGGCGCCGTCATCGGACAGGCGATCGCCGCGATTCCGATGCCCGACGACCGGGTCGCGGCTCTCTTCGTCGCCGACGACGCCGGAACCGGGCGTCCGACGTTGTGGTCGCCGTCGGCGGATACCCGGGAAACGGGGTATGCGCCGGCGGGCGTCGTGCTCGACGGGGCACCGATCGCGATCCCGTTCGCGGACGAAACGGGCTCGTGGGCGATCTTCCCGGGCGCAACCGGCGAGCTCGTCGTCACGCGGGTCGCCCGCCCCCGCGACGCCGGCAACACGCCGGTGCGCCTCGTCGACGTGGCGCTCGTCGACTCGCCCCGCGACTGGGGAGCGGAAGCGAATCTGCTCGTCGATTTCTCACCGACCGCGACCAGCAAGAACGTCGCACGGGTCACGCGTTCGCGCGCTGTTCCAGGCGGGGGGCGCGGCGTCCTCGAGCTCGACGTGGCGCACGATCCCGCGCCGGGCACGATTCCCGTCGCGCTCTTTCGCGCGTTGCATCCCGATGTCCGGCGGGGGACGCGCGTGGACACAAAACGGCTCGAGCTCGCGGTCGGCGACGACGCTGCCACAGCAAACCGATCCGTTTGGGTTCATTGGGGGCGGCAGGATCGTATCGTCACGATCGAAAGCGTCGCGCCCGGAACTGCGACGCGCCCACCCGTCGCCGTGCTTGCTCAGGCGTTGCCCGCTGCCGCCGGGTCCGTCGACTACCAGGTCGTCGAGCCCATCGACGGCGTCGCCCGGGTCCTTCTCCGGCCTGCGATGGTCCTCGATCCGCCACGACGGCGCGCGGCCAGGATGGTCGAGTTCGAGACGCTCCGGCCGAGCCCCCAGAAGCCGCTGCACCTTTTCGACGACCTCGTCGTGCTCTCGGAGCCGTGGGACAGAGCGCCGACGGAAGAGGAGCGCCGGGACGCGAAAGCGTCGGACGCGTCGGCGTTCGACGAGTGGAAGGAGTTCGACCCGCCGCGCCCCCGGAACCCGAAGCTCTCGTGGGAATACTGGGACGGAAACGGCTGGTGGCAGCTGAAGATTCTCCACGACTCGACGGAGAACCTCGTCAAGGGCGGCTTCCTCGAGTTCTACGTGCCGCCGGCGCTTGCCGAAACGGACGTCGTCGGCCGGACGAACCATTGGGTTCGCGCCCGACTCGTCGGCGGCGACTACGGCGAAGCGACGGTCACCATCGAGACGACGCCGCTGAACGACGGAAGCGGCAAGACGCGGCAGACGGTCACCCGCAGCACGGACGACATCCGTGCGCCATACGTCATGAGCGTGGAGATTCGGTATCAAATCTGCTGTCCCGTCATTCCCGACGCGATCGTGACGGTCGACAGCGGGACGATCCGCGATCAAAGCACGATCAACCGGACACAGGACGCGCTGGTCGAATATTTCGTCCCCCTCGCGACCAGCCTGGCGCGGCTCTCGCCGCGTGGACGCGTCGTCGCACCGGACGGCGATCGAGCCAACGCGATTCCGGAGTGCGTCGACTGCGTCACCGGCGACGCGTGGTCGGCATCGGTTGGCGACGACGCGAGCGACCCGAGTGCCGGTGGCGGTCGCGCGATCTACCTCGGCTTCGACGGAGAGCTGTCGGGCGCACCGATAAACGTCTACTTCCTCGTCGACGAGGGCGACCACGACGGCGCGTATCCGCTGCGGGCGGACGTTCTCGGCCGCGACGGCTTCAGGCCGATCGTCGTAGACGATCAGACGCGCGGCCTGAACGAGAGCGGGATGCTGAGCCTCATCATCGCGGAGCCGCCGCTCGAAACGCCCCTGTTCGGACGAAGCCGCGCCTGGATCCGACTCCGACCGAGCGCGAAGTTCCTCGACGCGACCGCGTGGAAGCCCGTCATCCGCGGAGCATTCGTCAACGCGACCTGGGCGGTCGCGGCGGAAACGCAGACGCTCGAGCGCCTCGGCTCCTCCGACGGGTCCCCGAACCAGGTGGTGACCGTCGCGCGCCCGCCGCTGCTCGCGAACAGCCTCGTGTTGGCGGTCCGCGAGCGCCTGGGCGACGACGAGCTCGCGACGCTCGTCGCCGACGATCCGGACAATGTCGTCGACGCCGATCCGCTGCCGGGTCCGTGGATCCTGTGGCGAAGGGTCGACGATCTGGCGGATGCCGGACCGGACGACCGCGTCTACGCCCTCGACGCAACGACGGGGGCGATCACGTTCGGCGACGGCCGGCACGGGCGGATTCCTCCGGTCGGCCGCGACGCGTTTCTCGCCGTCCGGTATCAGACCGGCGGCGGCGCTGCAGCGAACGCGATCGCCGCCTGGAGTGCCCTCAATCTGGTCACGCCGCTCCAGGGCGTCGAGGAGGCGATCGCGCCGGACGGCGCCGCAGGAGGAACGGATGCCCAGGACGTCGCGACGACGATCCGGTTCGCGTCCGCGAATCTCGACCTCCGCGAGCGCGCGGTCTCCCTCCGGGATTTCGAGCTCGTCGCCCTGCAGTTCTCGCGTGACATCGCGCAGGTCCGGGCGACGCGGACGCGTCCTGGCGTGCGGGTCGTGGTCGTCATGCGAGGCCGGAACCCCGTGCCGCCGCAGGCGGTACGGCGGGAGCTTCGTCGCGCGCTGGTCGCGTGCTCCGATCCGGCGTTGTCGGCGGACGGCGCGGTCGTCATCGCCGGGCCGGGTCTCGTCCCCGTCCATCTCCAGCTCCGGCTGTCCATCAGCTCCGTCGAGCGGAGCGGCGCCGTCGCGCAGAGCGTCGGCGATGCGATCCGGAATCTCCTGGACCCCGCCACCGGCGGGCTCGATGGAACCGGCTGGAAGCTCGGTGACGTTCCGTCCGAGGCGGACATCGCCGCGACGCTGGTCGGCATCCGCGACCTCGACGGGGTCGAGGCGATCGCCTTGCAGCGCGTCGGGGAAGACGGGACGCTCGCCGACGTCGGCCACATCCGTGCCGGCGACCTGGTGCAACTCGGCCCCGACGGCATCGGCTTCGACTTCAGCGAACCGGCGATCGAGGCCGCGGGATGAGCGAGCTCTTCCCGACGCTCGACGACGTCACGTTCGCCGATCTGGTCGATCTCGGCCGCTCGATCATTCCGACCGTCGCGCCCGACTGGACGGATCACAATACGCACGATCCCGGGATCATGCTGATCGAGCTGATCGCGTGGATCGCGGACGCCCAGACGTATTCTCTCGCCCGGGTGCGGCGCGACGAGCGGCGCGCGTACGCCCGCTTGCTCGATCTCGTGCCGCGCGGGCCGCGTCCCGCGCGGGGACTCGTCTGGCCCGCGGATCCGGCAGCCGGCGCGCCGCCGCCCTGGCCGGACGGCACCGTGATCAGCATCGACGCGGCCGTCACGCCGGACCGGGCCGATGCGCCACCGTTCTTCCTGACCCGCGCCGTCCGCCTGACCGCCGCGACGTTGACCGCGGTCCGGACGCGGTTCGCCAGCGGGACGACGACCGACTGGACGACTGCGAACCGGAAGGACGGCGCCACGTTCATGCCGTTCGGCGTCGCGCCCGCGCCGGGCGACACGCTCGTCCTGGACTTCGCCGGCGCGATCCCCGCCGACTCGGGTCCGGCGCTCGCGATCGGCGTCGAGGTCGTCCGCGACGACGGTGCGGCGGCGCCGGCCGACGAATCGGATTCCCGATCGCCGGCGCGGCTCCGCGTCGAGATCGAGGACGACGACGGGACGCACCCCGCCGAGCTCCGGGCCGACGAGACCGACGGCCTCCTCCGGAGCGGCGTCCTGCTGCTCGGTCTTCCGCGCGCGACGGTCGGTCGGGCCTTCGCGATAACGATCCGGAGCGTCGCCGGCGACTTCCTGCGCGCACCGCGCCTGCAGCGGATCGCGCCGAACGTGCTCTCGGTGCGTCAGCTCGAGGTGGTGACGGACACGGAATACGCGTTCGGAACCGGCCAGCCCAAGCAGACGTACACGCTCCCGCGGCCAGGCCTCGTCTATCCGGTCGATTCGTCGTTCCAGGTCTCGCTGCTCGAGGGCGCGGCCTGGGTGTCGTGGTCGAAGGTGCCCGACCTCGCCGCGTGCGCGCCGGGCGACCGGCGGTTCACGCTGGACGAAGCGACGGGAGTCCTTCGGTTCGGGAACGGCATCAACGGCGCGATCCCGCCGGCCGGCGCCGCCTTGCAAGTCGCGTATCCGGTCTGCGCCGGGACGCTCGGGAACCTCCCGAAGGACGTCGCGTGGACGGCGCCCGGGATTGCGGGCGCCTTCGGGTCGAACACCGAGCCGACCGCGACCGGCGACGACGGCCGCACGCTCGACGACCTGCGCGCCGCGGCCCGCGACGCCTCGCGAAACGCGCGCCCGTGCGTGACCGCTGGCGATCTCGAGCGCCGTGCGCGCGGGTTCGTGGACCTCGGGGTCACGCGTGCGCTCGAGCTCGTACCGCCCCGGCTGCCGCGGCACGCCGTCCGGGGCACGCGCGTGCTGGTGGCCGTCGGCCGGCACGAGCCGGACATTCCGGAGTCGGCGGCCTGGCGCGAGGAGATCCGTTCCAGGCTCGCTCCGGCCATCCCGCTCGGGCAGCGGGTCTCGGTCATTCCGCCGCGCTGGGTCGACGTTCGCGTCGAGGCGGAGCTCGTGGCGGCGCGCCACGTGGAGCCCGAGGCCGTCCGCACCGCCGCCGTCGGCGAGCTGCGCGATCGCTTCGCCGCGATCCGGGGGTCGGAGCCGGGCTGGCCGTTCGGCCGCGCCGTGGCGCCCATCGCCGTCAAAGGTTGGCTCCGGGGCGTCGACGGCGTCGCGCGGGTCTCCGCCGTCCGGCTGTTCGACGGAGCGCGTGAGAGCGCGGGGAATCCCATCGACCTCGGCGCGACGGGACTCCCGCGGCTGCAGATGTCGCCGGCCGACGTGACCGTCGCGCGGTGGCCGGGGCAGGCGGCATCCTGATGGCGGTACGCCCCGACGCCTATCGCTTCGCGACTCCCGCGCAATGGGCGCGATGCCTCGCGCACGGATTCGATACGAAGGCGGACGGCTCGCTCGTCGCGACGGCGCGGCTCGGCGCGGCGCCCGTCGGGATCTCGGCAGACGGGCCGGTGACGGCCGTCGCGGTCGACGCGGCGCACGTGCCCGTCTGGCGCCGTGTCGTCGGTGGAATCCCGTGCCTGCTGACGCAGAACGCGCTCGGCGAGACGTCGGCGCCGTACGAAGTCGACGACACGCTCGGTGACAGCCCGCGCTGGATCGTCGATCGGCAATGGTTGTGGGGGTTCGATCCCCGGCCGGGGCGCATCGTGCGCTACGATCGCGAGACGTTCGAGGGCGACCTCGCGATCGTCGTCGACGAGCTGTGCGACCCGATCCGGGACGATGCCGTCCGGCATCCGGTGACGGTCGTCGACATCGCGAGCGACGGGCACGAGGGGATCTGGGCGCTCGTGCGCGATGCCGGCGGCGCCGACCGGATGCTCCACGTCGATTGCGACGGGCGACTCCGGAACCGCCTCCGACCGCCGTGCGAGGCGGTGGGCGTGACGCGGCTCGGGAGCGTCGATCGCGGAAGAACGCTCGTCCTGCTGAGCGACGACGGGACGTGGCTCTGGCTCGTCGATTCCGCGACCGGGAAAGCGAGAAGGCAGCTACCCGCGCTCGCGTTCCAGCCGTGCTGGGCGGCGGACATGCTCGCGACGGATGGTCGAAATCGCATCGTTCTCGGCGGCATCGCCGAAGGGCCCGACGGTCGGGCGTGGTCGTTCGTGCTGCTCGACGGCTCGGGAGACATGCTGGAGGACTCCCGGACGCCGTTTACGACGCTCGATCGCGCGAGCGGCGCCGCGTCGCCGGCGCCCACCGACGTCGCCGTGTCCGGAGACGACGTCTGGTTCGCGATGTCCGATGGTCTCCGCCGCCTCGACGCGAGCGCGGCGTCGGGTGCGCGCGATTCGACGAGCGTCTTGCTGACGCCCGCGCTCGTGTCCCCGCCGTCGTCGGCGGGCGAGGGCTGGCTGCGCGCCGAGGTGAC
>Ga0070741_10020668_pt1 | contig 10334 bp, 5 predicted proteins | sample Coa_R1_4_FD_66440 | JGI IMG/M metagenome (GOLD analysis project Ga0070741, IMG submission 66440) | Surface soil microbial communities from Centralia Pennsylvania, which are recovering from an underground coalmine fire - Coalmine... | ecosystem: Environmental > Terrestrial > Soil > Unclassified ...
GTTTCGGCGTTGCGAGATTATCGGGCAGGGCGGCCGGTTTTGCCGATACCGCCGGAGGGGCTGCCGCCGGCGTCGGCGTCTGGGTCGCGGCCGCGATCGGCATCGTCGCGGCCGGTGGCGGCGGGCTGGGCGATGCCGTCGCGGCGGGCGTCGTCGTCGGGCCGGCGGCCTCCGCGACCGCGGGGGCGGACTCCTGGGATTCGGGCGGTGGCGCGAAGCTCATCCGGAACATCACGGGCGGCGCATCGCCGTAGCGAGCCGTCACATTGAGCTGGTGGAGCAGCTCCGACGGCGGATTCGAGAAGAGCGCACCGGCCGCAGCGGCGCCGCTCGGCAAGCTGAGAACGCTCGCATGGCCGCCCCCGGCGACGAGCTGGCGATAGAGCTTCACGATCTCGGCGCCGGGCTCGATTCCGTGTTGCTGCAGCAACCCTTGCACGGCGGACACGTGCTGTTCCGTGAATCGCGCAGGCGTCGCGTTCGTGCGCGCAGCGCAGAACTGATTCCGGCGCTGCAGATAGCCGGCGTCGGCATAGTCGAGCGACAGCTGACTCAGATGCACGGTCTTGACGCCGTCGACGGACTTGAACGATGAAGGAACGAAGTCGCGCAGCTCGCCATCGAGCGTCACCTTGGAAAATCCGGCGGCTTCCAGGCTGAGATCGACATCGAGATTCTTGCCGTCGGGGTCGTAGCGGTATTCGGCGACCGCATCGAGCGTGCCCGGCACGACACCCATCTTGCGGTAGTCGCCCGACTGGAATGCCGGCGTGTCGCAACCCGCCGTTTCGAACGGCACGAGCGTTTGCGGATCGAGCCATTGCGGGTCGAGCCAGCGGAATGCCGGCAATTTGAGCGCCTTCAGCGTTATCCGCAGGTGCGCCGGCGGCGTGTCGTCTTTCAGGAGGGCATGCTTGAGCAGCCAGAAAATTCCAGGCGTTTCGATCAGCGCGCCGTCGGCCGCATAGGACTCGGGCGTCGGGCCTGATTTGACGGTCACCTTGACGCCGCCCAGCGTCACGCTGCCGTCGAGGCCTGTCGCGATGCTGTCATAGTGGATTTGCGCGTACGGCGCGGCGGCTGCGACGAGGCGCTGCGCATCCTGCCCGACCTCGTACCAGGCCAAAAGCTTGAGCGAGCCGGCGACGAGAATCGCCGCCAACGCCAGGTTACGCAGCAGTTTCCACATTTCAGGCAACTCACGCGCTGAGGCCGCAACTTAGCCCGATTGGGTTCGCGGGGCAATGGCTCGAAGGTCAGGGACCGAGCACCGGTGGCGTTGGCGCGACCGCCGGAAGTGGAAAAAGCGACAAATGAGCCCGTTGACGCGGTGCAAGGCGCAGCCGACGCGGCGGCCCACTAGAATGGCGGCGCGGGCACGGGAGGTGGGCATGGTCGCCGGCTGGGTGTTGCTGCTGGTGTCGCTGGCGTACGTCGCGGCCTTGTTCGGCCTCGCGTATTTCGGCGACCGGCGCCCGCTGTATCCGAATCGGGCGTGGCTGCGGCCGCTCGTCTACAGCCTTGCGCTCGCGGTGTACTGCTCGTCGTGGACGTTCTACGGGGCCGTCGGCAGCGCCGCCGGCGCGAGCTTGTCCTATTTGCCGATCTACTTGGGCCCGATCCTGTTCTTCGCGTTCGGCAGCGGCATCCTGCGGCGCCTCACGCTCGTCGCGAAGCAACGCAACATCACCTCGATCGCCGATTTCATCGCCTCGCGGTTCGGCAAGTCGCACCGGCTGGCGGCGCTCGTCACCGTGATCGCAGTGACCGCCGCGATCCCGTACCTCGCGCTGCAGTTCAAGGCCGTGGCCATGAGCATCGACACGCTGAGCGGCCACTCGAGCGGCCATACCCCGCTTTGGCATGACAGCGCGTTCTACATATCGCTGCTGCTCGCCACGTTCGCGATCCTGTTCGGCACGCGACAGATCGACGCCACCGAGCACCATCACGGCATGATGCTCGCGATCGCGACCGAATCGGTCGTGAAGCTCCTCGCCTTCATCGTCGTCGGCGTCTACGCGCTGCACCTTGGCGGCATCGGGGCCGCGTTGGCACCGGTGCGGCACGATCTCCTCGTGCAGGGCTTGCCGCCCGGCTTCCTGACCCAGGTGCTGCTCGCTTACGTAGCCATGTTCTGCCTGCCGCGGCAGTTCCAGGTGGGCGTCGTCGAATGCGAGAACCCTTCCGACGTACGCTATGCGCGACGCTTGTTCCCGTTCTATTTGATTCTCATCAGCGTACTCGTGCTGCCGATCGTAGCAGCGAGCTCCGTACATGCCGGAGACAACGGCATCCTGCCCGACGCCTACGTGCTTTGGCTGCCGCTGAGCGGCGACCACGCCCTGCTCGCCACGTTCGCGTACATCGGTGGGTTCTCTGCGGCGACCGGCATGGTCATCGTCGAGTGCGTGGCGCTGTCGACGATGATCAGCAACGATCTCGTCATGCCTGCGCTGCTGCGCGTGCGAGCGCTCAAGCTCGATCGCCGCACCGATCTGTCCTCGCTCGTGCTCAAGGTGCGGCGCGTCGCGATCGTGGTGCTGGCGGTGATGGCCTATGGCTACTATCGCGCGATCACGCGTAACGCCAATCTCGCCTCGATCGGTCTGCTGGCGTTCGTCGCGCTCGCGCAATTCGCACCGGCCATCGTGAGCGCGCTCTACTGGCGCGCCGCGAGCCGCATCGGCGTGAGCGCCGGGCTCGTTGCGGGTTTCGCGATCTGGACCTACACGCTGTTGCTGCCGAGCCTCGCCGAGGCCGGCTGGCTGCCGCTCGATTGGGTGAGCGCGGGTGCTTTCGGCATCGGCTGGCTGCAGCCGCGCGCGCTGTTCCAACTGCATGGCTGGGACCCGATCACGCACGGCACGTTCTGGTCGCTGCTCGCCAACGTCGGCTGTCTCGTGTTCCTCTCGCTGCGGTTCCGGCCGAGCGTCGAGGAACGCCTGCGCGCCGCAGGTTTCCTCGATCCCTACGCCGAGCGCGCCGCCGGCGCCGGCGATTGGCGCGGGCGCATCCCGGTCGCCGACGTGCGGGCGCTGGTCGGACGCATCGTCGGCGAACGCAACGCGACGCGCGCGTTCGAGGAGTATCTCGAGAATTCGCCGATGCCGGCCGCAAACGCGATCGCCGATCGCGCGCTGCTGCAGTTCGCCGAACGCCTGCTGGCGGGAGCCATCGGCGCCGCGTCGGCCCGGCGCATGCTGACGAGCGCGCTGAGCGGCACGGGTCTCGATCTCTCGGAAGCGGCGCTGCTGCTCGACGAAACCTCGCAGGCGCTGCGCTTCAGCCGCGAGCTCATCGCGGTGACGTTCGACAACATGAGCCAGGGCATAAGCGTCGTCGACGCGGACTTGCGCATCGTCGCCTGGAACCGACGTTATCTCGACCTTTTCGCGTACCCGGAAGGCTTCATCTACGTCGGACGGCCCGTCGTCGACCTCCTGAGATACAACGCGCAGCGGGGCTTGCTCGGCGCGGGCGATATCGAGGCCATGGTCGAACGGCGCCTGGCCTATCTGCGCAGCGGCACGCAGCACGTGTACGTGCGCGAACGGCCCGACGGCCGTGTCATCGAGATGCACGGCGAAACGCTGCCGGGCGGCGGCTACCTGACGACGTTCAACGACATCACCGACCACAAGCGCGCCGAACAAGCCTTGCGCGAGGCGAACGAAACGCTCGAACAGCGCGTCGCACTGCGCACACACGAGCTGCGCGCGGCGCTCGCGGCCCAAGAGCAAGCCAAACGCCAGGCCGAGGCGGCGAACGCGAGCAAGACGCGCTTTCTCGCGGCAGCCTCCCACGACTTGTTGCAGCCGCTCAACGCCGCACGCTTGTTCACTTCGGCCCTGCGCCACCAGCCGCAGCTCGATCGCGAATCGGCGCAGCTCGCCGAACGCATCGACACCGCGTTCAAATCCGCCGAGGAGCTGCTCGACACCCTGCTCGAAGCCTCGCGCTTGGACTCGGGCCGGCAGCGGCCCGAAGTCGCGACGGTCGCCCTGAGCGAAGTGTTCGAGCCGATGCGGCTGCAGTTCTCGGTGCTCGCCCATGCGCGCGGGCTCGACCTGCGCGTCCTGTCCACGCGCTTGGCCGTGCGCAGCGATCCGCAGCTCCTGCGGCGCATCGTGCAGAATTTCCTCTCGAACGCGCTGCGCTACACGCGCAACGGCCGCATCGTGCTCGGCGCCCGGCGGCGTGGCGATGCCGTCGCGATCGAGGTCTGGGACACGGGGCCGGGCATCGCACCGCAGCATCTCAAGGCGATCTTCGACGAGTTCCAGCGACTCGATCATCCCTCGCCATGGGGCGAAAAAGGCCTGGGCCTCGGCCTGGCGATTTGCGAGCGTATCGCACGCATGCTCGGTCATCGGCTCAGCGTGCGCTCGCGGCCCGGGCGCGGCAGCGTGTTCTCCATCGAAGTGCCGCGCGCTGCGGCGGCCGTCGCTCCGGCGCCCGTGCGTACGCGCAGCGCGGCGCCCGGCATCGTGGACGGCCTGCACGCCCTGTGCCTCGACAACGACAGCGCGATCCTCGACGGCATGGCCGCCTTGCTCGCACGCTGGCAGGTGAGCTGCGACATTTGCAGCAATGTGGAAGAAGCGAAGAACGCCATCGCGCGGCGCCGCCCGGACCTCGTGCTCGCCGACTATCATCTCGACGATCCGATCGACGGCCTCGGCGCGCTCGACGTGCTCTGTGCGGCCGCGCCGCCGATTCCCGGTGCGCTGATCACGGCCGATGCGAATCCCGATCTCAAATCGCACGCGCGCGAGCGCGGTTACGCGCTACTGCGCAAGCCCGTGAAGCCGGCGGCACTGCGTGCGTTGATCGCCCAGCTTGGGCGCGCCGGTGCGAGTGTCGCGCAGCCGGCAGCGTGAGCGCGCGCGATACTCCGCTCGCGCACAAGCTTTAGACATTGCAGGCAGCAGACTAACCGTTCGGTGCATCCTCGGCGGCGGGATCGAGCGCGAGCTGGCGGGCGATCAGCGCGACTTGCGTGCGGTTGCTCACGTGCAGCTTGCGCATGATCGCCGTCATATGGGCCTTGATCGTCGCCTCGGAGACGTTGAGCTCGTAGGCGATCTGCTTGTTGAGCAGACCCTCGGCGATCATGCCGAGCACGCGGAACTGCTGGGGCGTGAGCTCGGCGATGCGCGCGGCGGCGGACGCTTCGCCGGAATCGAGCGTGCCGGCGGTACCGGCGAGATGCGGCGGCAGCCACACGTCGCCGTCGAGCACGCGGCGCACCGCGGTGACGATCGTATCGACCGACGCCGATTTCGGAATGTACCCCGAAGCGCCGTGACCGATCGCGCGGCGGATCACGCGCGCGTCTTCCTGCGCCGAGACCATCACGACCGGCAGTCCGGGCTGCTGGCCGCGCACGTGAGCGAGCGCGGAAAAGCCGTTCGCGCCCGGCATGTGCAGATCGAGCAGCAGCAGCTCGGCGTCGGGATGCGCTTCGATGAGCGCCTGCAGCGCGCCCACGCTGTCGGCATCGAAGAGCTGCGCCTCGGGCACGGCTTGCGTCACCGCGCGTTTCAAGGCGTCGCGGAACAGCGGGTGGTCGTCGGCGATCAGGATTTCGCGCATCGCGTGCCAGTCATCGCACCAGCCGCTCGTTCACCAGGTTCTGCACGACCGACGGGTCCGCCAGCGTCGAGATGTCGCCGAGCTGGTCGGGCTGGTTCTCGGCGATCTTGCGCAGGATGCGGCGCATGATCTTGCCCGAGCGCGTCTTCGGCAGGCCGGGCGCCCATTGCAGGTGGTCGGGCGTGGCGATCGGGCCGATCTCCTTGCGCACCCAGCCGATGAGCTCCTTGCGCAGCGCGTCGTCGCCGCTCACGCCGACCTTGAGCGTGACGTAAGCGTAGATGCCTTGACCCTTGATGTCGTGCGGACAACCGACCACGGCCGCCTCGGCGACCTTCGGATGCGCGACGAGCGCGCTCTCGACTTCGGCCGTGCCGAGGCGGTGACCGGAAACGTTGATGACGTCGTCGACGCGGCCCGTGATCCAGTAATAGCCGTCCGCGTCGCGTCGCGCGCCGTCGCCCGTGAAATACGTGCCCGGATAGGTCTTGAAGTACGTGTCGATGAAACGTTGATGATCGCCGTACACCGTGCGCATCTGTCCAGGCCAGGAATCGAGCAGCACGAGGTTGCCTTCGCAGGCGCCTTCGAGCGGTTTGCCGTTGGCGTCGACGATCGCCGGCTGCACGCCGAAGAAGGGTTTGGTGGCGGAGCCCGGCTTCTGGTCGATGGCGCCGGGCAGCGGCGTGATCAGGATGCCGCCCGTCTCGGTCTGCCACCAGGTGTCGACGACGGGGCAGCGGCCGTCGCCGACCACGCGCCAGTACCACTCCCAGGCCTCGGGGTTGATCGGCTCGCCGACCGAGCCCAACAGCCGCAACGTGGACCTTTTCCACTTTTTCACGGGCGCTTCTCCCTCGCGCATGAGCGCGCGGATCGCCGTCGGCGCGGTGTAGAACAGCGTCACCTTGTGCTTGTCGACGACCTGCCAGAAGCGGCCGGAATCCGGATAGTTCGGCACGCCCTCGAACATCAGCGACGTCGCGCCGTTGGCGAGCGGCCCGTAGACGATGTAGCTGTGGCCGGTCACCCAGCCGACGTCGGCGGTGCACCAGTAGACGTCGTCCTCGCGCAGATCGAACACGCATTCGTGTGTGTAGCTCGTGAACACGCCGTAGCCGCCCGTGGTGTGCAGCACGCCTTTCGGCTTGCCCGTCGAACCCGTGGTATAGAGGATGAACAGCGGATCCTCGGCATCCATCGCTTCGGGCGGGCACGTGTCGGCCTGGCCGTCGATGAGCGCGTCCCAGGAGCGATCGCGCGGCGCCTGCATCGGCACCGGCGCGCCGGTGCGCCGCACCACGAGCACGGTTTCGACGCTCGTCGTGCCGGGTTTCCTCAGCGCTTCGTCGACGTTCACCTTGAGCGGTATTTTCTTGCCGCCGCGTACGCCTTCGTCCGCGGTGATGACGAGTTTGGACGCGCAATCGGCGATGCGTCCGGCCAGCGAATCGGGCGAGAAGCCGCCGAACACGACGGAATGGATCGCGCCGATGCGTGCGCAGGCGAGCATCGCCACCGCGGCCTCGGGGATCATCGGCAGGTAGATCGTGATGCGGTCGCCCTTCTTCACGCCGAGGCTTTTGAGCAAATTTGCACATTTACACACGGCGGCGTGCAGCTCGCGATAGCTGATCGCGCGTGATTCGTTCGGATCGTCGCCTTCCCAGAGGATCGCCGTCTTGTCGGCGCGCAGCGCCAGATGGCGGTCGAGGCAGTTCGCGGACAGGTTGAGCTTGCCGTCGTAGTACCACCGGATGTGCAGGTTCTTGGCGTCGTAAGAGACATCCTTGATCTTCGTGTAAGGCACGATCCAATCGAGGCGCTTGCCGACGCGGGCCCAGAAGGTTTCCGCGTCGCGCACGGATTCGGCGTAGAGCTTCGCGTAATCGTCGGCGCGGATGCGGCTCTTGGCGCCGAATTCGCCGGGTACGGGGTGCAGTTGGGTCATGCCGGAATCCTCCTTGTCGATGGGCGCCCGACGCCTGCGGTCACAGTAGCCGGCGCGAGCCCGCGACCAATACGACTTTCGTCTATTTCGCGCAAGAGTTTCGACCAAAGGCGTATGGCCGGCGCCGGCATGCACGGGCACGCTGTCCGCGGGGTTCGTGCGTGCGGCGTGTCGCGCGTGCGCGGGGCGCGACGCGTGCCGGCTTCGGACGCGTGCGATCAACTTTGAATGGAGGAGGAATCATGGCGACTACCATGGCGGCAGGCGAAGGCACACTGGGCCGAAGTCACGTACGCGTCATCACGGCCTCGAGCGTCGGCACGATGTTCGAGTGGTACGACTTCTACCTGTACGGCTCGCTGGCGGCGATCATCGCCAAGCAATTCTTCTCGGCGCTGAATCCGACCAGCGCCTACATCGTGGCCTTGCTCGCCTTCGCCGCCGGATTCTTCGTGCGGCCGTTCGGCGCCCTCCTGTTCGGCCGCCTCGGCGATCTCATCGGCCGCAAATACACGTTCTTGATCACGATCGTGATCATGGGCTCCTCGACGTTCCTGGTCGGCCTCATCCCGAGCTATGCGACGATCGGCGCGGCGGCGCCGATCATCCTGATCGCGCTGCGCCTGCTGCAGGGCCTTGCGCTCGGCGGCGAGTACGGCGGTGCAGCGACCTACGTGGCCGAGCACGCGCCGCACGGAAAGCGCGGCTTCTACACGAGCTTCATCCAGATCACCGCGACGTTCGGCCTCTTCCTGTCGCTCGTCGTGATCCTGCTCTGCCGCACGGCGACGGGCGCCGATTTCGAGACCTGGGGCTGGCGCATCCCGTTCTGGCTGTCGTTCTTCCTGCTGCTGATTTCGGTCTACATCCGCTTGCAACTGCAGGAATCGCCGTTGTTCCAGCAGATGAAAGCCGAGGGGCGCGGGTCGACGGCCCCGCTGCAGGAATCGTTCATGCGCTGGGACAATCTCAAGATCGTGCTGCTCGCGCTGTTCGGCGCGACGGCGGGAGAGGCCGTGGTGTGGTACGGCGGCCAGTTTTATGCGCTGTTCTTCCTCGGCCAGACGCTCAAGATCGATGCCGTCACGGCGAACCTGCTGATCGCCGGCGCGCTCCTGATCGCGACGCCGTTCTTCGTGATCTTCGGTGCGCTTTCCGATCGCATCGGCCGCAAGCCGATCGTGATCGGCGGCTGCATACTCGCTGCGCTCACGTATTTCCCGATCTTCCAGGGCCTCACGCACTTCGGCAACCCGGCGATCGAAACCGCGAGCACGACGAGTCCCGTCGTCGTCGTCGCCGATCCCGCGACGTGCAGCTTCCAGTTCGATCCGGTCGGCAAGAAGGTGTTCAAGGATTCTTGCGACATCGCCAAGAGCGCGCTGGCAAAGGCCGGCATCCCGTACTCGAACCAGGAGGCGCCGGCCGGCACGGTGGCTTCGGTCAAGGTCGGTGGCACGACGGTATCCTCGTTCGAGGGCGCCGCCCTCGACCCCGCGGCGTTCAAGGCCCAGGCCGATGCGTTCGGCAAGCAGCTCGCCGATACGCTCAAGGCGGCAGGCTATCCCGCCAAGGCCGACCCCGCGCAGGTGAACTGGCCGATGCTGCTCGTGCTGCTGACGATCCTCGTGATCTACGTGACGATGGTCTACGGCCCGATCGCCGCGTGGCTCGTCGAACTCTTCCCGACGCGCATCCGCTACAGCTCGCTGAGCTTGCCGTACCACATCGGCAACGGGTGGTTCGGCGGCTTCCTGCCGACCGTTTCGTTCGCGCTCGTGGCGCTAAAAGGCGACATCTACTACGGGCTCTGGTACACGATCGTGGTCGCCACGCTTACGGCGATCATCGGCACGCTTTTCCTGCGCGAGACCAAGGACGTCGACATCGCCTCCTAGCGCGCACTTTTGTCGGGGTTGACGAGGCCGGATCCGCGAGTATCCGGCCTTTTTTTTCGACGGCCCAAGTGGCCGGGCGTGTTCCGATCCGCTATGCGCCCGGAGCGCGCGGCGGATTCGCACTGGATTTGCGAATGCTCGCCTGCAAGGTGCCGATGTCCTTGTCGGAGAGCAGCATCGAGTCGGGCCGCGCGGTCGAGGCGATGCGCGCCGAGGCGAAACCGATGATCGCGCCGAACAAGCCGCCGAAGCCTGCGAGCAGGCCGAGCGTGAGCAGCGCTGAAGAGCGCGTGCTGAACACGATGGCGAAACCGAACACGGAGACTAAGAGGAGGACCCAGCGCATAGCCGTCATTCCCGAAAATACGAGCGTGAGCGCATGCTGCCACAGCGCGCGCGCACTGGCGAGCGTAGGCGGCCGAAACGGTAGTATCGGCGCGACCGTCGGCCGCGGGTGAGCCTTTGGCACATAGGGCCGCGTGAGCCCGGCGCTATGCTGACGGTCCGACCCGCTCGCTCCGGTACGACCCCATGTCCACGCGATTCGCCGCTCTCGTTTTCAGCCTTCTCGCCAGCGCCTTCGTGCCGGCCTACGCTGCCGATGACGCGCCTGCCAAGCCTGCCGCGAAGGAAGGCGCCGAGGCCGCCAAGCCCGCCGACGATCTCAAGCTCCCGCCGTTCCCGGCCGACAAGACGGTCCATCAGACGACCACGGTCGACGGCAAGACGCTCAACTACGACGCGACCGTCGGTTCGCTGCCCGTCCTCGACGAAAAGGGCAAGACGATCGCCGACGTCATGTTCATCGCCTACACCGTGCCGGGCGCGAATCGCGCCGTCACGTTCGCGCTGAACGGCGGGCCCGGCGCGGCGTCCGTGTATCTCAA
>Ga0070741_10020669_pt1 | contig 10333 bp, 10 predicted proteins | sample Coa_R1_4_FD_66440 | JGI IMG/M metagenome (GOLD analysis project Ga0070741, IMG submission 66440) | Surface soil microbial communities from Centralia Pennsylvania, which are recovering from an underground coalmine fire - Coalmine... | ecosystem: Environmental > Terrestrial > Soil > Unclassified ...
CTCTGGGAGAACGAACGCCGAGTGAGTTCGCCTGCCAAATCGCTTGCAAGGGCGATTTGCCAGGCTCAAAACCGTCGGAAACTAACTCTGGGAGTGTTACAGAATAAGGGGACCGATCAGTGGAATCACCACCAACGTGACTACCATGACGCCAGCCAGGGTCAGGGCTAGCACACGGCGGCGACCATTCACGGTCAGAACCATCCACGCGAATGCTGAAAACAAAACGGCGTATAGCAAATAGTGCATTTCATTGCCTCCTGACTCCAACCGAACTCGACTAACTCTCTGTCGCGCTCTGATCATCCCTTCAGGCCCATCACGCTTGTGCCTCGGCTGCCTGTCTTTCTTTCCGCTCGCTGGCTGTTGCCGCCACTGCTCCCGACAATTCTTCCGGCAGTGGAGTTACGTCCGCGAGTCCTTGCGGAAACCGCTGGGCGATATCCTGATAGCATTCGAGCAACGGACGGCTGACAAATTTGTTTAGAAACCAGGCGCGGTATTTCCTTTCGCGCGGAAACGTAGTACAGATCCAATAAGAGAGCGGCGTTGGCACGATGCGTATGGTCTGCGTCGTCTCCGCTTTCTCCCCGAGGACCAGCAACACGTCAGCACTTCGGCCTTTTCGGGGTGCGCCAAACTCCTTGACTTGGCCCACTGCCACTGGATTCAGGGAGAGGTGGTTCACGAGCGCGCTGACGTCGCCCGGCTGCTGACCGATGATCTTCGTACTTGCATTCTTGAGGATGCCTGGTCCGTGCGGGCGGGGCTGGGACTCGGTCCCAACAAAATCTTCTACAGTCTGACTGATACCCCAGACGCTCGAGTTCCGCTTGCGGGCCGTCCGGAAGAGTTGTACTACTTCAGGCGCCAATGCTGGGGAATCCAACAAAAACCAGCACTCATCCAGCACGGTGATGCTCGGTCGCCCCATCTTGCCAGTGGCTCGCGAGGCCATCGCGGCCGCGACGAGCATGCTCATTGCTGTTTCAAGCCTCGGATCGGAGCCGAGACCTTCGACGTTGAAGAACAGCCAGTCGCTATCCAGTTGCATCGTGGTGGGTCTGTCGAAGAGGTTCGCGTAGATGCCACTCTCTCCCGTCCACGAGCGCAACTTGATCGCGGCAAGACGCGCTTCGTCCATCGTGCGCTGCATCTTCTCGGCGTCCCGCCAGTTCGCGAGTTCCTCGCGCAAGTCGTTGAAGGTTGGTATTGGGTTTGAGTAACGGATTGCACAACGCCTGTAAACCCGCGGAATGGCATCAGTTAGGACGTTGTCAAGGAGCGCCGTGTCGGCCCCTGGGCTCTCGCCGATCATGTGCCGTGTAAGGTTTTTTAGAAAGGCGGTCTTTTCGTTGCTTGGTGCGGTTTCTCCTGCCGGCAGGTCCCATGGATTCAGCGTCTCCCTGCCATCGAGGTCCACGTTGATGACACGCCCGCCCATGAGTTCGACCAGCGGTTCGTACGAATCACCCCTCTCCAGGATGGAAATCAGGGGCTTGGCGCGGGCCATCATCAGCAGAAAACCCTGCGTCATAAAGGTCTTCCCGCCGCCGCTCTTGGCCATAATGAGCTGATTGGCGTCACCCAGGGCTGGATCAAAGGGCGAGAACGGGATGAGCTGCCGATAAGGGGTCTCGAACAGCATCAAGGGAGAATTCGGGGTGCCGCTCCATGGCATTTCGACTGGCAGGAGATCTGCCGCGTGGAGAGTAAGCACGTCCAGTTCGCGCTTGTTGGCTTCCGCCTGACCCGGCAAACCTGAGAACAAGAACCGCTTTTGAGCAAGTGTCTCCGCGATGCCGCGCGCGCCGTTCATCCGCGTGATGGCGTGCAAAACCCTTTGCCGGCGGTCGGCCAGCATGCGTTCCGCTTGTTCGGCTTCCATCCGGTTGCGCGCCGGACGCGAGGTCCGGACGGCGATGGTCAGGCTCATCTCGCAGGACTTCAGCGAGCTCGAAATCAGGTCTTGCAGAACCTTGACCAGCTGATGTTCTGCAACCTGCGCATCGACATTCAACCGGAAGCCGCCATGCATATCTTTCTGCGCCGCGGTCATTTTCCGCAGCCGGCTCTTGTATTGCTTGACCGACTTGGTTTGGTCCGGAAGGACAATCTCAGCGTTGATCACGATGGGAAAGTCCGTGACCACCAGTTGGCGCAAAACTCCGGGAAAGGTCGCGTCGGGCAGATCTTTCAGGCTCACGAAGGAATACAACAGGCCCCCGATCTTTATGTACTCGTCGAGTTCGTCCTCGATGTTGACGTTCGCGATCTGACTGCGTGCGCTCTCGTAGAAGATCGACGCTTCCGGGCGCCGGTAGGGAACAACATCGTTTCCACGAGGATGAAGGGCTCTCTTGATTTCGAGAAAGAGATCGTCGCCGGACATCCGCGTGAGCTTCATGCCGGTCGATTGCAGGGTCGCCTCCACGCCCGCCATCAAGCTGCGAAACTCCGCCACGAGATCTTCGTGCTCGCGGCGGCTGCGTTCGATGCATTTCGTTTGCGACATGCTGAGACTGCCGCCGCGCATCTTCTTCTTCCACTCAAGATCCGGGGATTGATGATGGACTCTCGGGTCCCAAATGAAGTACATGTGGAGGAAATGCCGGAGGTAGAAGCCGTCGGCATCCTTTTTCAGCCAGGCGTCCGACTGTTCCCGGTCCAGAGCCTGCAACACCGGGCTGGGATTCCGCTGCTCCCGGTGGTAGCGCCCTATCAGGTCCCCTGTCCCTTCCGCGATTTCAAATCGAGCCTGCAACCGCATGGAGCGTTCCGGGAGAGACCGAACCAAGGCTTCGAGCGACAGCTTCGTGCGGTTCCGTTCCTCGTCGCTCGCGTAGTAGGAGTTAATCCCGCTGACGTTGTAGCCGGCCACGAAGGAGCCATTCACCTGGATGAGCAGGTCATCGACGATGTCCCGCACCTTCAACTGCTCGCACAATGGCGGTTGCGCCAGGCTTCTGTCGTGCTGTTGAACCGTCAGCGGCATCTTTGTTTTCCTCAGTCTCCCACGTACTCCCGCGTCAGTTCACGGTCCCGCTCAAGCGCCGAATAGACATGCGGCTTGGTGTGAAACATCACCCAATCCAAGAGGTAGCCGCGCTGCTTGCCGTACTTGAACAGCATCAGCGCCGGGACACTCAGGATGGGAACGATGTACTGCAGCACCATGTTCATGGGCAGGCCAAACATCTCCCGATTCAGAAATCTCCCAACGATGTTCATCACCACGGCTACGGCCAGGATGGCGAACAAGTCTTCTGCTTCGAGACCTGCAAACGTTACCCGCGTGCGGAGGTTGCGGTACACCGGCGTTACTTCGAGAGCCATCGATTCTTCTCCTTTAGGTCACCCCGGCAGTGCCGTGTGTCACGAAGAATTCGGCCAAGCGGAGCAACCCCGACACCATCAGGCATAGGCCGGCCGCGAGGAAATGACGCATCCAGCTACTTGTGGGGTGGATGTACGAGAACATGCCGATTCGCAATGCCCCGATTGCGACCTGGGCCGCCGCGTACACGGGCAGGATCACGTTGCCGACCCAGTTGATCATGGTCACCAGGGCCATCCAGTAGACGTCCGGGTTATTCCACGCCGCCTGGGATGCGAACTTTTCGAGAGCGCGTGTGAGACCCGAGACCATCAAACACGCCAAGGCTCCATACATGCTGTGGGAGAATTCCTGTCCCTTTGAAAACTCGAGGATCGCCATGATGATGAACACAGCCGCAATCGTCGGCATGATGACGTTTCCGACCCAGTTCGCGAGATGCAAGATCCCGTTGTCGAACGACATTTGAGAGAAGTTCATCTTCTTTTCCTACGACACCATCGCCACGACCAGCTTCCAGATTCCCGAAACACACAGCAAGGCCAGCGCGACCGCAACCAAACGCATGAACGGTTTGCGCGTCGCAAAGTTCAAGATCGCACCCACCAGAGCCAGGACGGCTGCGATCGGCATGATCGTTCCAGCCAAGTGATTCCATAGGCTATCCAGTACGTCCGCTGTCGCGAACTTATTCTGGGTGTTGTAGCTCTGGATCAGGTTGAAACTTGTCTGCGTTCCCAGCAAGAACATCGCAGCAATAATCGACGGCAGCGGGTGTTCACCCGACGCGGTGTCAAGAATCGCGCGCAGCACGAAGAATGCCGCGAGCGTTGGCACGATCCGCCCTACGACGAAGTTGGCGACAAACGACGCCACGTCCGACTGAATGCTGGCTAGCCATGGCGTGCTAATTCCGCCGCCTGGCAGGGGCATATTGATTCCGAACGAAGAAAACCAGGTGAGCAGCGGCTGCAACGTGAGAAACACCACCGCCCAGAACATCCACTTCGTGAATCCGCCACCGATGGCGAATACCGTCCCTCCCTCGCGTCGCAGGGTCACCCCGGCCAGCACCAGTGAAACTAGGGCCGCGGACGGCGCTAACAAGAGCAAGAGCGAGATGACGTCGTTCAGTAGTTGCGGTGTCGGCATATGCTTACGCCTTGAGCGTGCGATTTCGGTTGAATTTTGCAGGCAGCCGTCGCCCGCTTGATCCGGTCTGGCGGGCTGCCTGCGCATCAAACTTGCGGGTTGGTTGTGCTTGGTTATGTCACTCCACCTGTTCCATTCGTGATCCAGAACTCGATGAGGCGCGTGACACCGGAGATTGCCAGCAGAGCTGCGGCCGCGAATAGCCAGCGACCGAAGCCACGTCCGGTCAGCCAGGAAACCACGGCGCCTAAGACCGCGCCACCGGCTCCGACTGGAGCGATTACGTTACCCACCCAATTGATGAAGTTCAGGAACGCACCTTCTGGTTGCGCGCCCGTTTGCCCTTGAACTGCCACGTTTGAGGCCGGAGCAGAACCCAGGTTCTGCGCCCACATAAACTGTCCAATTGTGATGAGCGCAAGAGCGAGCAACGCAACGTGCGTCCTTCCCCTCGCATTGGCTTGGAGTTTCATCGACTATGCCCTCCTTTCTGCTCGCCGTTCCTGACCGCTGGAAAACCGATTTGAGGAACGATCGATGCGCGGGAAAGTAGAGCCAAAAGAAAGTTCTGTCAAACGACTGCCAACAAATCCTCGGGAGACACACGAATTCAGGAAAAGAAGAGTGGAATGAAGAAGCTGTGATCAAAGGAGCGCGGGCTCAACAGACAAGGGATGCTTCGGTGTAGATTACGTTCCGAAAACTGGAATCTGCTCGGCAGGTGATGAAGCGATCAACTCGCTCTTGCGCGAGTTGATCTGGTGTATCTGGGTTTGCTCCGGGGGCGAGTAGTAGTAGCGGCAGGGATCTCCGTTTGTCTTGACTTCGAGAAACAAATCCAGACCAACGAGATTACCCATGAGGCGCTTACAAACAGGAGGATGGCCGTTAGAATCCGATCACCACTTTCACCAGCGGCGACCCAGACTGCCTTCAGGGTGATTATTCGCCACACTACCAGCGTCAACAACGTCGAGATGGTAGTCTTGCCGAGTTTTCCGAGTGGCGAGGACCCGGCCGACAATTGTCGATTGGGAGTTTCGAAATCACTGTGATTTGAGATGTAGGCTACAAAATCTCGCAGGCGTCCTTGCACGAACCGAAACAACCCTCTAATCACGGAGACACAAACCCTGAACCACAGGCCGAGGATTCTGCCGACGATCCCAGCGCCTATGCAGTCCCACTTCAACCAGTCTAGCCAATCCAACCAGGGCCGCATAAACGTAGCCATCCCTATAATGGCCTACTTTAGCCCATTTTCGTGCCGGATGCCAGATCCGCTCAGCTACTGATCAGGTAAAACGAGTGGGGAGGGTCAGTGGATCGTCACTTCGTCTGGTTCGACTTGAATCGTCAGCAAGGAGACCCCCTGTTGGCGCAGGGCTTCCCGCTTTTGTGCCATGAAACTTTCGTCGTAGGACGTCTCCAGAGTCGCTCGCAAGCCTTTCAAACACCCCTCCAACTTCGAAATCTCATGGTCGAAGTCCGCCAGGAGGTAGCATCCGCGCTTCCCGGCAACGAAGCAGTTCCCATCATCATCCAGGTTCAGATAACTGCGACTGATTCCGTGCTTGTAGAGATTGATACCATTCACGCGGCCCATAAACATGAACCCCACGCACCGCGCAGCGCCCAGCCTATTCTCCAAGGGTTTCCAATTGGGTTCCATAGCTGTTCGCCCGCTCATTGCTGCGCCGTTGCCTGCTGCGAACTCGTCTGCAAGTACATCTGGTTTAACTCATTCTTGAGCTGCATCAGTTCTCGTAGTTCTTCTAGGCTCGGGACCTTACCCCCGGCAAGGCCTACGTTGTTGGCCTCAGCCGGGCGCACTCCTGCCTTTCCAGCTTGTTGATCTGAACTCCCTTTTTCCACCACGATATAAAAGCGAGTGTTGCCCGGCACGGTGACCACAATACTTTGGTTCGCTGCCAGCGTGTTTATCTGATCTTGCCCAGCCATGCCTATGTTGTCCGCCAGGCGCTCCCGCAGCAACGAATTCTCTGAAATCGGGCCATTGAATCCGGTTGTCCCTTGCCCCCCGACCATGTATGCGGCCACGGTCCCGATGCCGGTCACCGAGCGAACCAGGAAATTCTTCCCTCTGTTTCTTCCAGAAACGTCGCCCTTCAGCGGCCCGAACTTGAGATCCATGGCGGTAGCATCGATCTTCTCCACCATCCCATCGGGCGTTTCGACTCGATCAAACTGGAAACCTACAATTCCAGACGGGGTGACGTGGGAGAGTTTGCCAAACACCCGTGCACCCGCTGGCAACACGATCTCACCATTGTGCTCATAGTTGTACTCGACCACGGCTATCACGGGTGCGGGTACTGCCGAGCTAACCGGGGCTTCGAGACGCGCCACCAGTCTCGTGCCGGCTGGAAGGAGCTCTGCCAGCGTATTGACTTCACTGCGGGGACCTTGAAGGGCAGGCGTTGCGCTTTGCGCAGCGCGCACAAACACAATCGAAGGCTTCTTCAGGTCCGAATCTGGCTCGGTGGAGTGCGGTGCAAGTGGATTGGGGATCGCGGATGCCTGTGTAACTTCGGGGTCGGAGAAGTCCACGTTCTTAAGCGCATATTCTCCGGAACCTCTTGCCTTGCCCGGTGAGGGCTTTTCCAGCGAAGCGCCGTTTCCACTTGGCAATCTTCGTGTTCCGTTATAACGAGGCGAGGTTCCACCCACGTCCTCCGCCGTGACTTGTGATCCGGAGCCGACATCCCCCCGATTCACGTCTGCACTGAGCAGGGGTGTCACTGTCTTCGCAGGGTCACTCTGCTCCTGACCCGGAGCGACCTTGCGTCCGAGGCTAGGACCGCCCCGCGCGGTCTCACCCGGCAATGGGCCGCGATTCTTGGGGCTCGAGAACACGCCAAAAAAAAGCAGGAGCAAGGCAACACTTGCTCCCACAAGCACGAACAGCGACTTGCTCTTGTCGCGGCCAAGCTCACGGCGGCTGGCGACGGGGGATTGGCTCCGCCGAGCGCTGTCCAGGAGAGCACGAACCTTCTGCAACGGATTAGGTGTTACGGGTTCTTGGTGGTCTGGTTCCGCAGGCGATGCTTGCCCTTGGTCCCCGCTGGCGGCGATGGGCTCTTGGATCTGTCTAGTTTGCGGTTCTTGGCGTTCCATGGTCTCCCTCCTGCCGAAGTGAACTGACTCCAAAGCCGATTGGGGCAAGGGCCGGGCGATCGACTGCACCAGACTCGGCCATCTGCAGGAACAACGTCTCGTTTGACTGTTTGTATGGCGGACGTTCGAACACCACTACTCCGTCCACCCGCTCTCCGGTTCCCACACGGCGGCGGCTCAGCCGGAAGTCGGCAACAGCTAACTGCTCTGCTGTGGACCAGCGATCATGGTTAACAATCTTTCCCGTCTTGTTTTTGCCGCCTAACTGAACCTGTGGCGGCATGAGTAATATCGCGTGCTTGCTCGTGTTTACGACTGAGAACAGCACAATCACCTCCTGGCCGCCGTCGATCACTTCGCTAATGCCTGCCCGTAGACGATCCCCTTTGACGTTCTCTCCTTCCATTCGTTCCCCATACAGAACAGGGAGAGGGGCCTCTTGCTGGCGCCGTAGCAGACCATCCAGCGATTTCGGCGAAGATTGGCTCGTTACCGGTTCTGACAGTGAGTTCGGTGCATTCGAGGTGCTCATCGCGAACGCAGTTGGCGTCAATGAGGGCTGTCCGTCTGCACCGTTCCCCGGTGCGCCACTCGCTATAGGCTGCGCTTTCACGAGCGGAGCGGTCTGCCCAACCAATGGGAACGGAACGACGTCTCGCTCAACCAGAAAACTGCCGGCTGCCTTGTATTGCACAAGGAAATCCACCTTGGCGGGAACAGTCCCAATCCCCCGGCTAACAAGAAGCAAACTGAACTGTCGTCCGTGTACACCTGAGATAAGCAGGTTGGTTTCGGCGCTTCGTTCGGTGAGAGCTTTCACTAGCACCAGTTCGGGTTCGCGCTCTGAATGCTCGACCTGAAACCGCGCAGGATCACCGACAGCAACCGCATTTACCGCCTCCGGCAGCCGGATCGCTGTCACAAAATGCGCCGCTATTTCTACGACAGTGACCTTCCCGTCCGCCGTGGCCCTTGTGCGCACCTGCGGATTCACGTTTGTCATCTGCGCGTTGGACACTACCGTCACCGACAACAACCAGCAAAACACCAATGCCGCTCTAGGGATGTTCATTTTCCACCTCTTGCGCACTTCGCTCCACCAACTCGAACTTTGCCTTCCGTTTTCGCCGGGCCCGGTACCTCTTCGCCACGCGGTTCACATATCCCTGCACATCGGCGGAAGAATATTCCAGCCTTCTCAGAAGGATTGGATTTTCGCCGACGTAGTAGGCGGCTGTAACCAGTCTGAGATCCCCCTGGAACTCACGGTTCAGCCAAGCCAGGTAAGCCACGCCGCCACGGATGTTTTCGTCCAGCCGAAAACGATTTCGAACGCCAAAACGCACGGCGGTCTGTGGCATAAGCTGCATCAGGCCCACGGCGCCCTTCTTGGAGACCGCATACGGATTCCAGCCCGACTCTTCGTCGATAATTGCACCCACGAGATCCACGGGAACTCGATATACCTTTGCGTAATAGTCGGCCCAGCGTGTAGAAAGGCTGCGCACGTTGCTCGTCCCAGTCGCCGTCTGTGCGGTTGCCGCCTGCAACAAGGCCAGGAGAAGGCAACTCAGTCCCGCGCGTCTCAAGCCACAGCCTCCGCAGCTGGAACCTCCACTCTGCCGGGCCCTACTTTGACTGGCCCGACCCGTGGCGTTAGCTTATCTCGATATCGCTTCGAGTCCGCGACAAGTCCCTCAAAGCCAGAACGCAACAGCAACCGTTTGCGATCCGCCTCCGTCTTGGCCAACAGCGGCAGCAGCAAGTCCCGCTGTTCGTGGGAGATTTCTTCCGTGCCCAGGATTTCGAGAGCTCGCGCCAAGTCCAACATTTCCGCGATCGACGGAGGCTTTTCCATGTTCCAGCCGCGCAGCGCATGTGCCAACCCGGCGAGTTGCCCCCGCAGCCGCGGACTGTCGCTTCCACTGCGGACACTCAGGATCTCGGTTTCCCGCTCGACCGTGGGGTATTCGAAGCGCAGGTAGAAACATCGTCGTCGCAGCGGATCGCCAAGCCGCCGTTCTTCGTTAGAACTAAGCACGACGAACGGTACCGTGGTTGCAGCGATCGTCCCGAGTTTCGGGATTGTGACCTGCCAGGCACTGAGGATTTCGAGCAGCAATGCCTCAAACTCCTGGTCCACTTTGTCGAGTTCATCGATGAGAAGCACGCAAGGGCGATCTTGGTACCGCAGGGCACGAAGCAGCGGCCCCTCGGCAAAGAAATCGAGCGTATGCAATCGCCGGCGGACTTCGCCCCAGTCTTTTTCAAGATGTTCACCCTGCGTCTCAAGGAACAGCTTCTGCAGCGCCTCGTCGAATTTTCCAATGGCCTTGTCCTCCGTGATTCCGACATAGCACTGAAGCCGCTCGACACCTACATTCGCAGCGACCGCCACAGCATACGCAAGCTCGGTCTTGCCGCATCCGGGTGGTCCCTCAATCAGGAGTGGCTTCTGCATACGGGTGGCGAGATACACCACCGAAAGCGTTACAGGGTCGATGATGTATCGTGCGGCCCGTAGCTTTTCCGACAGCTCCGCGGCGGATGAGAACACGATGGCCTGTCCTTCGGCTGTGAAGAGTACACCTGAAGCATTCCGACTACTTTCATCGAGGTGGCGCCGGATGCAGATCGCGGCGTACCGCCGCGGTTATCCGCACCGGAAAATCATCAAACAACACCGGAATAACGCGTGACCAGTCT
>Ga0070741_10020670_pt1 | contig 10333 bp, 14 predicted proteins | sample Coa_R1_4_FD_66440 | JGI IMG/M metagenome (GOLD analysis project Ga0070741, IMG submission 66440) | Surface soil microbial communities from Centralia Pennsylvania, which are recovering from an underground coalmine fire - Coalmine... | ecosystem: Environmental > Terrestrial > Soil > Unclassified ...
GCCGACAGGTGCAGCGCCGACGCCCAGCCCAAGAAGCCGTCACCACCAAGCACGAGAACTCGCAACGCATCCTCCGAGACGAGAGTGGGGCGCGGCCGAGTTTCGCCGAAGTCCGCGCCCAGATGCGACATGGTGCCTACGGTGGGCGGGGTGGGGTGGGACCTCGACGAGTTCGCGCGCTCGTTGACGGGGGTGTCGGCAGCGACGGTGGCCGCCTACCGGCGGGACCTCGACGGGTTCACGGAGTGGGCGGGCCGGGCGGGCCTCGGCGCACCGCGGGAGGTCACCCGCCTCCACCTGCGCCGCTACCTCGCCCACCTGGCGACGCGCCAGTACGCCAAGCGCTCGATCAGCCGCCGGGCGAGCGCGCTGCGCCGGTACTTCCGGTGGTGCCGGCGGACGGGGCGCTGCCCCGCCGACCCTGCAGAGCGGCTGAGTGCGCCGGCGGGCGAGGCCCGCCTCCCTCGCGTCCTCACGGCCGAGGACGCCCGGCAGCTGCTCGACGACCCGCCGGCGCGCGTCAAGGGCGACACGGCCGACGTCCGCGCCCGCGACGACGCCGTCCTCGAGCTGCTCTACGGCAGCGGGCTGCGGGTGTCGGAGCTCACCGGGCTCGACCTCGGGGACGTGGACGTCGGGCGCCGGACCGTCACGGTCTGGGGCAAGGGCTCCAAGCAGCGCCAGGTGCCCGTCAGCCCACCCGCGGCCGCGGCGGTCCAACGGTGGGTCGAGGTGGGCCGCCCGGCCCTGGCCGGGCCGGACACGCCCCCCGCGGCCCTGTTCCTCAACCGGCGGGGGCGGCGGTTGACGCCCCGGGACGCCCGGCGGATCGTCGAGCACCGGGCGCGCCAGCCGCTGCACCCCCACGCCCTGCGCCACAGCTTCGCCACTCATCTTTTGGACAGCGGCGCCGATTTGAGGGTCGTCCAGGAGCTTCTCGGCCACGCCAGTCTGCAGACGACCCAGGTCTACACTCACGTGTCCAAGGAGCGGCTGCTCCTGGTACACGAGCGCACTCACCCGCGGGCGTAAGGACGACCGGCTCCATGGACAGCGACGACGCCGCCGCTATTAGCGGGCTGTGGGCCGAGTACAAGGCCACCGGTGCCCGCGACGCTCGCGACCGGCTCATCGTCCACTACTCGCCGCTCGTCAAGTACGTCGCCGGCAGGGTCTCGGTCGGGCTCCCGCAGAACATCGAGCAGGCCGACCTCGTCAGCTACGGCATCTTCGGGCTGATCGACGCCATCGAGAAGTTCGACCCGGCCCGGAAGATCAAGTTCGAGACCTACGCCATCGCCCGGATCAAAGGGGCGATCATCGACGAGCTGCGCTCGATCGACTGGGTGCCCCGTTCGGTGCGGGCCAAGGCGCGCTCGGTGGAGCGGGCCTACGCCAAGCTGGAGAACCAGTTGCTGCGCACGCCGAGCGACGAGGAGGTGGCCTTCGAGCTCGGCATCTCGCCGGGCGAGCTCCAGGCGATCTTCCGCCAGATCTCCTTCGTCGGCGTCGTGGCCCTCGACGAGATGCTGTCGTCGGGGAGCGGTGAGCGGGGCGAGTCGACGACCCTCGGCGACACGATCCCCGACAAGGGGGAGGGGCCGGTCGCCCAGTTCGAGGGCGAGGAGCAAAAGCAGCTGCTCGCCTCCGCGATCAACCGGCTCGGCGAGCGGGAGAAGATGGTCCTCGTCCTCTACTACTACGAGGGCTTCACCCTGGCGCAGATCGGCGACGTGCTCGGGGTGACCGAGAGCCGGGTGTGCCAGATCCACACCAAGGCCGTGCTGCAGCTGCGCTCCCGGATGGCCGAGCCCGAGCGCGAACCGGCCTGACGCCGCACGCATCGCCGCGCACGCTCCCGCGTGGACGACGAGCGCTGCCGGGGCGCTACGCGACACTGGTCACGTGGGCTTCAACCCCTTCCGCCCGCAGCGCCGCCAACGCGCCGACTACGTCATCGTCGCCGCCGCCGCGCTCGTGATCCTCGCCCTCGTGCTGTGGGCGTCGCTGTGAGGGCGGACGAGGTCGAGGTCCGGTTCGTGCACCCGTACCAGGCCCTCAAGCCGTACCGGTGCCCGGCGTGCGGCCATGCCATCGCACCGGGGACCGGGCACTACGTCGTCGTGCCCCACGAGGCCCCCGACCTCCGGCGCCACTGGCACCGCCCGTGCTGGGAACGCCGCGACCGCCACGTACGCTGACCCGGATGCCCGGCCCCGACGTCCCCCAGGTCAGCGCCGACGAGGGCGCCGAGCTCGTCCAGGGCGGCGCGTTCCTCCTCGACGTCCGCGAACCCAACGAGTGGCTCGCCGGCCACGCCGCGGCGGCGGCACATATCCCCCTCGGCGAGCTGGTCGCCCGTACGGCCGAGGTCCCGGGCGACGCACCGGTCGTCGTGATCTGCCGCAGCGGCGCCCGCTCCAACCGGGCTGCCGCCTACCTGCGCGGCCAGGGGCTCGACGCCGTCAACCTGGCCGGCGGGATGCAGTCGTGGGCGGCGTCGGGGCTCGACGTCATCACCGACGAGGGCGACCCGGGCTCAGTCATCTGACGCGCGCTCGGGCGCGCCCCGGTCAGGTTCCCCCGCCGTTCAGAACGCGCCTTCGAGCACTTCCACCCGCCCGGCTGAGACCGCGGCGACGTCGAAGCGCACGGCGCGGCCGCGGCGGGGCCCGGCCTCGGCCATCCAGCGGGCGGCCAGGCGGCGGATGCGGGCCTGCTTGGCGGGGGTCACGGCCTCGGCGGGCGTGCCGAAGCGGTCGGTCGTGCGGGCCTTGACCTCCGAGAACACGACCAGCGGCCCGCGGGCGACGACCAGGTCGAGCTCGCCCTCCGCGCAGCGCCAGTTGCGGGCGAGGACGTCGTAGCCCTTGCCCAGGTACCACTCGGCGGCCAGCGCCTCCCCGGAGCGGCCGAGCCGGTGGCCGGCGGCGGTCACAGCTCCTTGGCGGGTAGCTCCTCGACGTTGACGTCCTTGAACGTCACCACGCGCACCGACGAGACGAACCGGGCGGGCCGGTACATGTCCCAGACCCACGCGTCGCCGAGGGTGATCTCGAAGTACGTCCGGCCACCCTCGTTGCGCGGCTCCATGCGCACCTCGTTGGCGAGATAGAAACGGCGCTCCGTCTCGACCACGTACCGGAACATGGGCAGGACGTCGCGGTACTCCTGGTAGAGCTGGAGCTCGATCTCCGTCTCGTACCGCTCGATGTCCTCGGCGCTCACAGGCCCGGCCCTCCGGAGGTGATCACCCTCCCCACAATACGGGGCGGCACCGACAGCAACGCACGTAAACGCCGACGGCGCCGTGGTGCGGCGCCGGCCGCCCGGGTCGGCTGAGCCCGGTCGGGGACGGGGCTCAGGCTCCGTCGCTGCGGTGGTGGTGCGGTCGGGGCTCGACGCGTCAGCCGGCGGCTCAGATCGGCGGCGGGCTGGGGCTGAACACCACCGTGAACCCCGACGTGGTGACGCGGTAGCGGGTGCCGTTGGTGGCGGCCAGGCTCATGACCGCAAGGCGGATCGGGCTGGGCGGAACGATCGGGCTTGGCGGGACCACGATCGTGGCCGTGTCGATGTGCAGCGTGCCGACCCCCGTCACCTGGACGGAGGTGCGGCTCACACCCGGGAGGGCGGGCAGCACGAACGGTGCACCGAGCACGCGGCACGGGTCGACCGGGGTGCACGGGTCGACCGGAGCCAGCGTGGCGGCGACCACCCCCGCCGGTGACAGCGTCACCGTCACGTTGCCCCACGACACCGGGACGGTGACCCCGGCGACGGTGAAGGCGGCCGAGGCGTAGGCGCCCCACCCGTCGGCGGCGTCCTCGGCGTGCACGTACACGGTGTGCGTGGACCCAGGGGGCAGCGCAGGCAGCGTGCCCGACAGGCCGAACCCCGTCGTCACCAGGCCGGACGGGACCGAAACGGCCATCGCCGTGCCGGTCCCATCGGCGCCGATGGTGTCAACGAAGAACTCGGCGCCGGTGACGGGGTTGTCGGCGTTGGCGCCCGTGGCGATGGCCGTCACCGACGGCCCGTTGACCGCAACGCCGCTCGTGACTGGGGGCGTCGCCGCGCCCGCCACCGTGGGGGCCATCGCCCACCCCACCGTTGCGCACACCATGGCCGCCGCCAGCCCGCTCGCCCACCGCCTGACGCCCATCCCCGCCTCCTTCGCCGACAGGGCCCCTGCCCGCCGTCGCACCACCGGGTGTGGTGACGCGCACTGTACGCGACGCCCCCTTCGGCGAGCTAGGGGATGTATGACGCGAACGGTGACAACGTGCGTCGTTCGGTCCGTCCGGGCCCTCCACGATGGGCGATGGCCGGGACCATCGCATCCGCCGGCAGTCGGTGGCCGCCTTGGGGTTGGGGTCGCGGGCGCAGAAGGCGCCAAGGATGCCGAGGAAGTCGGCGACCTGGGGCTACCGGGCGGCGGACTTGCTCGGCAGGGCCGAGCGCTTTTCCTTGATCTTGGCCGCCCTGCCCGACCGCTGGCGCAGGTAGTACAGCTTCGCCCGGCGCACGTCGCCGCGGGTGATGACCTCGATCTTGCTCACGATCGGCGAATGGACCGGGAAGGTCCGCTCCACGCCGACGCCGAAGCTGACCTTGCGCACGGTGAACGTCTCGCGCACGCCGGACCCCTGGCGGCGGATCACCGCGCCCTGGAAGATCTGGATCCGCTCCTTGCCCGCCTCCACCACGCGGACGTGCACCTTCAGCGTGTCGCCCGGACCGAAGTCGGGGATGTCGTCGCGGAGGTGGGGGCGGTCGACGAGATCGGTGGGGTTCATGGGGGCTCCTGCTCCATGCGGCGAACCGGGAGAGTCTAGGGCAGGAAGCCGAACTCCCGCAGCAGCGCCCGCTCGTCGTCGGACAGCCCGCCCCGCCGCTCGACGAGGTCGGGCCGCGCCTGCGCCGTGCGCGCCAGGGCGGCGGCGCGCCGCCAGCGGGCGACCTGCCCGTGGTCCCCCGAGCGCAGGACCTCTGGCACCTCCCACCCCCGATAGGCAGCGGGGCGCGTGTAGTGCGGGTACTCCAGCAGCCCGTGCTCGAAGGACTCGTCCTCGGGCGATGCCTCGTTCCCGAGCACGCCGGGCACCAGGCGGGCCACGGCTTCGATGACCGCCAACGCCGCCAGCTCGCCGCCGGTGAGGACGAAGTCGCCCAGGGACAGCTCGCCGTCGCACAGATGGTCGGCGATGCGCTGGTCCACGCCCTCGTAGCGCCCGCACAGCAGCGAGAACGCCCCGGTGCCGAGCAGCTCGCGGGCGACGTCCTGGTCGAAGCGGCGCCCGCCCGGCCCGAGCAGGAACAACGGCCGCGGCGGCGCCACCGCCTCGACCGCGGCGAACACCGGCCCGGGGGCCATGACCATGCCGCCGCCGCCGCCGAAGGGCGAGTCGTCGACCGAGCGGTGGGCGTCCTGGGCGGCCGACCGCAGGTCGTGGACCCTGAGGTCGACGAGCCCGCTCTGCCTCGCCTTGCCGATCAGCGAGGCCGACAGCCAGCCCTCGACCAGCGCCGGGAAGATCGTGAAGGTGTCGACGCGCAGCGCCGCGGCCACGCCGGCGTCACTCCTCGAACAGGCCGGCCGGCGCGTCGACGCGCACGACACCGCCGCCGTGGGCGGTCACGAACCGGACAGGGACCAGCTCGCCGGTGTCGAGCTCCAATAGGTCGCTTGCCGGGTTGGCCACCACGCTCACGACCGCCCCCCGCCGCCGCCCGGCAGCGTCCACGACGTCGGACCCGATCAGCTCGTGGACCCACAGGGCGTCGGGGTCGTCGAGCGGCTCGGCGAGGAGGGCTGCGCCCCGCAGGGCCTCGGCCTCGTCGCGGCTGTGCACGCCCGCGAACTGCACGATCCAGCGGCCGTGGTGGGGCGTCGAGCGCTCGACGGTGAGCGGGCCTGACGGGGCCGAGAGCACCGACCCGGCGGCGACCCGCTCGACGCGGTCGGTGACCAGCTCGACGACGACTTCGCCCCGCGTCCCATGGGGCTTGGTGACGCGGCCGACCTCGAGCAGCCCGGCCACGCCGCGCTAGTCGACGATGTCGACGCTGACCCCGACGCCCTCCCGGGCACCGGCGGCCCGCACGAGGGTCCGGATGGACTGGGCGACCCGGCCCCGCTTGCCGATCACCTTGCCCATGTCGTCGGGCGCCACATGGAGGCGCAGGGTCACCCCGCCCGGGCCGTCCTCGACCTCGACGCGCACGGCGCTCGGGTCGTCGACGATCTGGCCGGCGAGGTACTCAAGGACCCCGATGGCCAGGGCGCCGCGGCGCTTCGGGGTGGCTTCCGGTTGGCTCACTTGCCGCCGCTCGCGCGGGCCTGGAACTCCTCCCACGCCCCCGAGATCTGCAACAGCTTCTGCACGGTCTCGGTGGGCTGGGCCCCCTCGGCCAGCCAGCGGACGGCCTTGGCGTTGTCGATCTCGACGATCGACGGGTTGAGCCGCGGCTGGTAGGTGCCCACGATCTCGATGAAGCGCCCGTCGCGAGGCGAGCGGCTGTCGGCGGCGACAATGCGGTAGGTCGGTTGCTTCTTCTTGCCCATCCGCATCAGGCGGAGCTTCACAGCCACGGCGTCGTTCCTTACTCGTTGGTCCACTTGGCCAGGGACGTCGGTGCCGCGAGGGGGCGCGCCGACTCCGGGGCGACCCGAGATCCTACCTGGCCCGGCCCTTCTTCCGCTTGGCCTTGGCCCTGGCCTTGTTGAGCCGGGGCCCGATGCCGGCGGCGCGGAACATCTTCTGGGCCTCCTGGAACTGCTTCACCAGCTGGTTGACGGCCGTCGTGGTCGTGCCCGCGCCCTTGGCGATGCGCAGGCGCCGGGACCCGTTGATGATCGTCGGGTCGTCCCGCTCGGCGGGGGTCATGGAGTGGATGATCCCCTCCACCCGGGCCAGCTCGCGGTCGTCGATCTCGATGTTCTTCAGCTCCTTGGGCAGCCCGGGCATCATCTTCATGAGCCCCGTCAGCGGCCCCATCTTCTTGACCTGCTGCATCTGCTCGAGGAAGTCCTCGAGGGTGAAGCGCCCTGCCTGGAGCCGCTCGGCGGCCCGGGCCGCCACATCGGCGTCGAACTCGTGCTCCGCCTTCTCGATCAGGGTGAGCACGTCGCCCATGCCGAGGATGCGCGACGCCATGCGGTCGGGGTGGAACAGCTCGAAGTCGGCGAGCTTCTCCCCGGTGGAGGCGAACACGATCGGCCGCCCCACCACCTCCTTCACCGACAGGGCAGCGCCGCCGCGTGCGTCACCGTCGAGCTTGGTGAGGATGACGCCGTCGAGCTCGAGCCGGTGATGGAACGCCTCGGCCGTGGTCACCGCGTCCTGGCCGATCATGGCGTCGATGACCAGGAAGGTGTACCGGGGCGCCGTCGCCTGCGAGATGCGCTGCACCTCGTCCATGAGCTCGTCGTCGATGGTGAGGCGACCGGCGGTGTCGATGATGACGACGTCGCGGCCGACGCGCGCGGCCTCCGCGACGCCCGCCGTGGCGACGGCGACCGGGTCGGTCGGCTGGCTGAACACGGCCACGCCGGCCTGCTGGCCGAGGATGCGCAGCTGCTCCACGGCAGCGGGGCGCTGGAGGTCGGCGCCGACGAGCAGCGGTGCCCGGCTCTGCTGCTTGAACCACCGCGCCAACTTGGCGGCGGCCGTGGTCTTGCCCGAACCCTGCAGCCCGGCGAGCAACACGACCGTCGGCGGCCTGGGCGCGTAGGTGATGCGCAGCGTCTCGCCGCCGAGCGTCTGTACCAGTTCCTGGTTGACGATCTTGATGACCTGCTGCGCGGGGGTGAGGCTCTTCGACAGGTCCGCGCCCACACAGGCCTCGCGGATGCGGTTGACCAACGAGCGGACGACGAGCAGGTTGACGTCGGCTTCGAGCAACGCCACGCGGATCTCGCGCAGGACCTCGTCGACGTCCTGGTCGCTCAGGCGGCCCTTGCCGCGCAGGCGCGTGAAGATGGCATCGAAGCGGTCCGACAGTGATTCGAACATGAGCCGGCCCAGGCTACCGGTGCGCAGGCGCGATCAGGGCAGCGATGCGCTCGGGCAGGTCGTCGCCGAGCGGCGCCCCGGTCACCGTCAGGCGGTGCCACAGCAATGCCGGGCCGAGGTCGCCGAGCAGCTCGAGGTCAGCGCCCGGAGGCAGTTCGCCCCGGTCGACGGCCCGCGCCAGCACGTCGCGTACCTCCGCACGCCGCTGCTCCACGAACGCGGCCCGGAACGATTCCGCGAGCGCAGGGTGGCGCGCCGTCTCGGCATTGACGGCGCGCAGGATGGCGCCGTGGCGGCGCAGTTTGGCCACCACCCGGGTGCAGTAGGCGACCACGTCGCTGCGCAACGAGCCGGTGTCTGGCGTGGCCCGGTCCTCCTCGCAGCGGTGCAGGACCGCGGCGATCACGAGCTGTTCCTTGGTCGGCCAACGGCGGTAGAGCGACGCCTTGCCCACCCCGGCGCGAGCAGCGACGCCCTCCATCGTCACGCCGCCGTAGCCCTCGTCGACGAGCAGTTCGAGGACGGCCGATTCGATCGCGGCGTCGACGGCTTCGCTGCGCGGCCGCCCCAACCGGCACTTCGGCGGGTCGGCGACGTCAGTCATCGAAGGCAGGGGCGAGCGACGGCGCCAAGTCACGGACCTCGGCGGCGACGGGCTCCGCGCCGGCCTCGCGTGCCGGCAGCCAACGGATGACGCCGACGCCTGCGCAGAAGATGATCGCGGCACCGATGAACGCGGCGGCGTGGAACCCGTTGACGAAGCTGTGCTTGGCCACCGAGATCAGCGCGCTGCGGTACGGCGCGGCGGCAGGCAGCTGCGCCGCGCTCAACGCGTCAGTGATGCCCATGCGGGCCTGGGCCATGACCGACGCGGGGAGGTGGGCGAGCGACGGCGCGCTCGTGAGGCCGGACGTGAACCGCGACGCGAGCACCGAACCGAACACGGCGACGCCGACGGCGCCTCCGGTCTGGCGCGTGGTGTCGTTCATGGCGGAGCCCACACCCGCCTTTTCGCGCGGCACCGACCCCATGATCGAGTCCGTCGCCGGCGCGAGGACGTTGCCCATACCGAGACCGATCATCATGGTGAGGGCGATGACCAGCCAGAAGGGCGAGTCGACGCCATAGAGGCTGTAGCCGAGGATGCCGAGCGTCACGAAGATGAGGCCGGTCGCGACCACCTTCTTGTTGCCGAACTGCTGGACGCGCTTGCTCGACATGGGTGCGACGATCATCACGACGATCGCCTGCGGGATCAGCAGCGCGCCGGCTTCGAGCGGTGTGTAGCCCAGCACGGCCTGCAGGTACTGCGTCATGATGAACAGCGAGCCAAGCATCGCCATGAAGGTCAGGGTGACGGCAAGGCTGGCGGCGGTGAACCGCGGGTTCTTGAAGAACCGCATCTCGAGCATCGGCGTCGCCGTGTGCAGCTCCCAGCCGACGAACGCGGCGACGATGACGGCCCCGCCGACGAACGACGCGACGATCGATGTCGACGACCATCCGTGCACGGGCGCCTCGATGATCGCGTAGAGCAGCGCGGCGAGACCGGCAATGGACAGGAGCGCGCCCACGGGATCGAGCCTTGGCGCTGACGGGTCACGCGAGTCGGGGATCAGGAACCAACCGGCGACGAGGCCGACGATCACGATGGGCACGTTCACGAAGAACACCGACCCCCAGTAGAAGTGGGTCAGCAGGAACCCGCCCGCGACGGGACCGAGGCCGGCGCCCAGCGCCGAGATCCCCGCCCAGATCCCGATCGCCTTGCCCCGTTCGACCGGGTCGGTGAAGACGTTGGTGATGATGGACAACGTCGCCGGCATGATGAACGCGCCGCCGATCCCCATGAACGCGCGCGTCCCGATGAGCACGCTGGCGGAGCCGGACAGGGCTGAGGCGAGCGAGCCGATGCCGAAGATGGCCAAGCCGAGGGTGAGGGCCTTGTAGCGGCCGAAGCGGTCACCGAGTGAGCCGGCGGTGAGCAGGAGGCCGGCGAACACGAGCACGTACACGTCCACGATCCACTGCAGGGAGCTGGTGGACGCGTGGAGGTCCTGCGACAGCCGCGGGATGGCGACGTTGAGGATCGTGTTGTCCAGGATGATCACGAGCAGGCTGACGCACAGCACGATCAGGGTCAGCCAGCGGCGCTGGTGCATCACCTCGGGGTCTTTCACACTGCGCCGCAACGCGGTCCTCCTCGACATCGGCTCCGAAGAGGGATAACCGGAACGGCCGCGTTCCGTATTCCCTGCCCGGGGCCGGCCGGGTCAGGCGGCGCGCAGGGCCGGGGGTCAGGGAGCGATGCGGCC
>Ga0070741_10020671_pt1 | contig 10333 bp, 7 predicted proteins | sample Coa_R1_4_FD_66440 | JGI IMG/M metagenome (GOLD analysis project Ga0070741, IMG submission 66440) | Surface soil microbial communities from Centralia Pennsylvania, which are recovering from an underground coalmine fire - Coalmine... | ecosystem: Environmental > Terrestrial > Soil > Unclassified ...
AGCGACTTATTCGACTGGCCTGACATTTCATTTCGGAACGTCGTCGAGCACGAGCGTTGTCGGCAGGACGATGGCGTCATCACGCACCACGCCACTGAACGTCACCAGTGTAGGAAGATCGTCGTCTTCCTCCTCGTCCGTATCTCCATGTGCGTCGTAGAGACGACAACGAGCCATGCCGCCCGATTCAACCTTGGCGCTGCAGATCAAGTGTGGATACCGTTCGAAAGTGACCGTGGCTCCGGTTACACGCTCGATCGTGCTGGCCGCCACGGTCACTGCGACATCGTGTTTGTCCCTGTTCATGGAAGCTTGATCGCGCGCGTCGGACATCGATACGGTCAGCCAACGTCGCAGCGCAAGGTCATGCCGCAACGACAGAGCCCTGTTCGCGGCGCGCTCCCGCAGCATCGCCAGCTCTGCGAGTGCTTGTGCCTGTGTTCCAAACACCGCTGAACGACCCGACAAGGGAGCACCTCGTCTTAACACGTGTATGCCGAGCCGTTGCTGCATCGGCAATCGCCGAGCATAGGCGAACAGGTGCTCGAGTCCTGAAACCTGAACGAACCGCATGTCCTCGGAGCTGTTGTCGTCATCCGGTTCGTACCAGTAGATGTTCAATACGGGATCGCGATCGTCCACGGCAGGAACGATGAGCGCCAGAAGCGTGCGCTGTCCATTCTCGCTCTCGTGCGTCAAACCAACGATCTGCGTTGTCCCGACCGTGACGTTGAACATTCTTACGGCAGGCGCACCTCGTGTGAAGAGCGCAGAGCGTTCATCGGATTCTTCGGACCGGGGATGAACGAGTGCCACCTGAGATTCGGTGGCGGTCGCTTGATCCTGGGTTGCACCGGGATTTAGCACAACGATCGTCGACACGGACGCTTGCTTCGCTGCAGTCAACTCGGCGCGGCCCGGCTCATTCTGCGAGAACAATATCGGATGTGCGTCGTCCCGCGCACATACAACGGCGCCGAAAGGCTTGCCCTTCTGCGCCAAGGTTGATGCAGCCAAATCACAATTCGAAGAAACGGACGATCGTTCTGGAAACGATTGGCAGCCAACAAGAGTGGCCAACACAACAGTTGAAACGAGCGCGCCGAGGAAGCTTTGGATCCATTTCGAGGCGTCAGCGCTTGTCTTACGCGCCTCGCCATAGCACAGAGTGGGTTGCATCGCAAAAAGGTACAGAAGAGTGGCGCGTCAATCGGCACGTCTGGCCCGGATCACCGCGAGTGACCTTGGTTTGAACAGACGATTCGTGTTCATCGTTCAGTAACGAGCCACACCCACCGAGTGCAGGTGTGGCTCTCGATCGACGAACTGTCGGAACTACTTGATCAAGCGAACGGTCGTGCTGGCCACGAATTGATCTTGTGTGCCCCCGTTCGTAAATGTTCCGGTAATCGTCACCATGGTGGGATCACCGTCGGGCAACGTGGCGAAATCCGCACGCCGGAACATCGCAACCAGGGCGGACCCGTCGATAGCCGGTGTCACACTGACTGGCGTCGCGCCGAGTGCGCGCACATCAGAGATCGACAACTGGCGCACGTCAGAACCAGGGGGCACCCTGAGGACGGCCATGATCAGTCCATCGCTCGCTCGCGTGTCGACGACCGGGGGCACGATGGCGACATCGAGCGCCGCGAAGTTGTTGACCCTCGCCGTAGCTTCGCTCGGAAGATCGTACGAATTCGCGTGGAGCGCCCCGGCGAACGAAGCGGTCACACGGTCGTTCCTGCCGAGCACCGGGACCCGCGAGGTGCATTCGGCAATCCCGTCGGCGCCAGTTTTAGCGCTGCAGACATTGCCAACGCCGTCCACCGAGAAAGTCACCTGTTGGTTCGCTACCGGTCCCCAGCCGTTGAAAACCTTGGCCACAAGCTGACTGTTCGAAGGACTACCAGGCATGAAATGCGTCTTGGTCGCCCTCCATGTCGGAATGATCGCAGTCGCGTCGACATTGGTGGCGAATGCTGTCGAGCACTCCCGCCATACTGCAAGACCGCGCAGCAACTTGTCGCTGCCTACAACGAACTGACTGGGTTTCGACAGCCCTTGAGCGAGGACATTGTCGAGCTGGCCCTCGAAGAACGGGTGCGGGTGCATGCCACCCTCGGCGCCCATGGTCTTCGCGAAAGCGTAGATCCTTTCGACCGAATTCAGGTATTGCCGCGACGTGGCGATGTCACCAGGGATGTTGGATCCGCCGATGACCAGCAGATTCACGGCACGACCATTGTCGCGCACGGGAACGATGGCAGCGGTGGTTCCAGGCGTATGCCCTGGCGTCGGCAACAATGTGAGCGTTCTGCCACCGATCGTGATGGGTTGCGGATTCAGATTGGTGGAATCGATCAGGATCGGGTTGTAGCTCTTGCCATTCGGCGCGCCGAGGGTGGCGTCACCGGAGCCCAAGTAGATTCGTGGGTTGGACAACGCGCGCAGGAATTGCGCGCCTCCGTCGTGATCGAAGTGACCGTGCGTCAGGTATATCCCGTCCAGCGGAAAGCTGGGGCTCAGGCCCAGCGACTGCAGGGCCGGCAGCGTGTACTGCTGCGCTTCCTGCGAGCTGTTGACGGTATCGATCATTCCGAAGCTGGATGATCCTTTCAGGAAGTACTGGCCGACATACTTGCTTCCAATAAACCACACGTCATCGGTGATTTGCGTCAGCGGAAGCCGGATGTTGACCCATGACCGCACTTCGTTGACGAAGCTCGGATTGTCCGTGTACGAACAAAAGTAATACCGGTAATGACCCATCAGATCCGGATCGCCCAGCGCATTGCGCGTTGCGGCGTCCAGGTGAGTCTGGGTCTCAGAGGTGAATTGCGCGGATGCGCTGCCAATGCCCGCAAGCATGGCTGTTAGCGCAACGCCGAGTTGGATCAGCTTCTTCGTGGAACGGGCCATGCACTCTCTCCTGGTGGGGTGTGGGACAACAACCATTTCTCGCTTGCAATCCGTGGTTCGACTGTCACTCGATATCGCGCCGGCGCTACCGTTAGCGCGAGCAATGCGAGGTCGAAAGCAAACATTTGCGGTTTGCGCAATCTGCAGCTTGGCTGTTGTACTTGAGGGCAGCTCTGCGCTATACGGACGGTATGTTCGTACCGACATGAAAGTCGCACAAGCGATTTATTTGATACGTGGCATATTCCTTTTCTGACTTGATGGACCGTCTGCTAGGATCGAAAAATGACGATACAAATAGACCTGCGCGACCTGCGCTATTTCGAAACAATCGCGGAGCTCGAACACGTTGGCCGTGCCGCTGAGCGTCTGCATCTCACCCAGCCGGCGCTCACGCGCTGTGTGCGACGCTTGGAGGAGGCATTCGGCACCCCCTTATTCGACCGCGTCGGACGGGGCATCCGTCTCACTGCCGCGGGCGAGAAGCTGCTCGCGCGTGCGCGCCGCCTGCACATCGCCGCAGATGAGACGGCTCGCGAAATGCTCGACTTCGCGCGAGGCGAATCCGGGCAGGTGCAGCTCGGCATCGTTCCGACAGCCGCTCAATACGTTCTGCCGCCCGTATGCAAGGCATTGCTACGGGATACTCCAAACGTGTCGCTCAAGATCACGATCGGCCAGAACGACGTCCTGACGCCATTGATCAAGTCGGGCGATCTCGACGTCATGATCAGCTTCGGCAGCACAGCGGACGAGGAGCTCGAGGCCCACCCCATCTTCGAGGATGTGATGGTCGTGGCAGCGGCCAGGTCACACCCGATCCTGCGCGGCCAATCGCGACTGCGCATGAGTGACCTGCTCCAGCATCGCTGGGTCTTGCCCCCGCGGTCGGTGGAAAGCCGGCAGTGGCTCGACAGTGCATTTGACGCTCATGGCCTTGGCCGACCGGTGGTTCAGATCGAAACGAACCTCGTGCTCCTGATGCCGCCTCTCATCGCACAGACGGGGTTGCTTACTTTCATGTCGAGGCGTCACCTCGCGGTTTCGGGCGTGGCTGCAACCCTGCGCGAAGTCGAGGTGAAGGCGACCACGCTGCGGAGGCGACTGAGCGTGCTACATCGAAGGGATGCCTATCTCTCACCCGCTGCCCAACGGGTGGTTACGCTGATGCGCAAGAAAGCGCGCGCGCTGATGTCACCGTCCTGACGAGCTTGCTCGGAGCGCAAGCATAATTCTCAAGCATTGATTGCGGAAAATATGTAAATGGACTGCATCAGTCCTCCGGGCGAAACTCGCATCTTGCGTACATCGGCGAAGCGCAATCCGCGCGTCAGAAGCCGCACTGAGGGAGGAGCGTAGTGAACGTCACGCGTCTGCTGCTGGCGCTCGTTGCCGCCATCGTCGTAATTCCGACGGCAACTGCCCAGGATTATCCCGCCAAGGCCATCCGCCTCGTGGTGCCGTTCCCGCCGGGCGGAGGTACCGACATCTTCTCGCGTGAGATCGCGCACAAGCTGAGCGACACCCTCAAGTGGGTGGTGGTCGTCGACAACAAGCCAGGTGCAGGCGGCAACATCGGCATGGATGCCGTCGCCAAGGCGCCCGCCGATGGCTACACGATCGGCATGGGCCAGACCAGCAATCTCGCGATCAACCCGACGCTCTATGCAAAGCTTCCGTACGATCCGCTGAAAGATCTCGCGCCGATCGCGCTGGTCGCCGACGCGCCTCTGGTGCTGGTGGTGCCTGCAAACTCTCCGTTCAGGAGCGTCGCCGATCTGGTGGCCGCCGCGAAGAAAAAGCCCGGCGAAGTCACGTTCGGGTCCCCCGGCAACGGCACGGTTGCGCATCTTACGGGCGAGCTGTTCCAGACGGCAGCCGGCATCAAGCTTTCGCATATCCCGTACAAGGGTTCGGCCCAGGCGATCACCGACCTCATGGGGGGTCAGGTGCAGTCGTACATGTCGTCGATTCCGACCGCGCTTTCGCACATCAAGGGCGGCAAGCTGCGTGCCCTGGCCGTCACGTCCACCAAGCGCGTTCCAACCCTGCCCGACGTGCCGACGATCGCCGAAGCGGGCTACAAGGGATTCGATGCCACCACCTGGTTCGGCATCGTTGCGCCGGCAGGCACGGCCCCGGCCATCATCAACAAGCTCAATGCCGAAGTGAACCGCGTGCTCAAGGCGCCGGATCTTCGCGACAAGTTCGCGGCCGAAGGCGGCGGTGCGCTCGGCAGCTCGCCGCAAGAATTCGCCGCAATGCTCAAGAGCGACTACGCGAAATGGGGCAAGGTGGTCAAGGACGCCAACATCAAGCTCGATTGAAGCCGCTCTCTGCAGCACGTCGAACAAGATAATCGTCACCCATACGAGTCCAACGGAACAGAGCAATTGAACATAGCCAAGCGCAAGATCGTCGTTCGTTTCAACCAGTGGTACGACCCTGCCATGGCAGCGCGCTTCGAGCGCGAGCCGGACATCGAGCTGCGCACGGTTGACCGCGACGGCGACGCCGAGCTCGTCTGGCCGCATCTCGCGCAGGCGCATGCGTTCCAGGTGTCGTCGGCGAAAGACGAACTGCCGCGACACTGGTTTGTGACCGAGGCCATGCTGGAGCGCTGTCCCAACCTCCTTTGCGTGTCGTCGAACGGGGCGGGCTACGACACCATTGATGTCGCGGCGTGCACGCGAGCCGGCGTGCTGGTCGTCAACCAGGCAGGAGGAAATGCCCAATCGGTGGCCGAGCATGCAATCGGCTTGATGATCGATGTGTCGCGGCGCATCTCCGAGAACGATCGCCTGCTGCGGAGCCAGCGCGGGTACACGCGCGAGGAGATCATGGGTAACGAGATGAGTGGCAAGGTGCTGGGCATCGTCGGCATCGGCCATATCGGGACGCGCGTCGCGAAGTTGGCGCGTGCATTCGACATGCAGGTGCTGGCGGTCGATCCGTACCTCACCGAGGAGGAGATCACCCGCCGCGGCGCTACCCCGGCGTCATTCGAGGACGTGCTCGCGCAATCGGATTTCGTCTCGCTGCATTGCCCGCGTGATCGGGATACGGTCAAGATGATGAATCAGGCGGCGTTCGCCCGCATGAAGAACGGCGCGATCTTCATCACCACCGCTCGCGGGGGAATCCACGATGAATCGGCGTTGCTGGAGGCGCTTAGGTCGGGCCATCTGTATGGCGCCGGCCTCGACGTATGGGAGAAGGAGCCGCCGCCGCTGGATCATCCGCTCCTGCAGCTACGAAATGTCGTGGCGACGTATCACACCGCCGGTGTTACACACCAGGCGCGGCGCAACATGGCGACTTATGCTGCCGAGCAGATCGTCGGAATTCTCAAGGGTGGGCATCCGCCGCGGCTCATCAATCCCGATGTGTGGCCCGTCTATGCCAGACGTTTCGAGGCAATTATCGGGACGCGTGCGCAGCCGGAAGTCGTAGACGCGGATTGACGCGAGGTACGCGGCAGCACGAGAAACCCGCCCGCGGCAACGGCGCAAAAGCTGGGCAAATCTCTGCCCATGGCAAAAAAGAGTAGGACCAATTGGCCTAACCCTTTGAATACGCGGCGCGCGCAGGATGTTAGTTCGATATTGGCGCGCTGACAAATTCCCGCAGCCGCCGCCGTGGACTCGCAATAGCCGACGAGTTTTACACGCCAACAGCCGGAAGACATCAAAGGCGAAGCTTAGTGCAAACGACAGCTTACGCTAGCTTGCTGGGCGTCTTCCAGCAATCGCCTGACTCAAGATGCGGCACTGATCGCACAACACTCCAGCACATCGGGCTCAGCTAAACTGGCGCCGACTACTACACGAGCGGCAGGTGCTTCGGCATCAAACGAGCCGCGAAGGAGGATGCGCCATGGAGCTCCGGCATTTGCGCTACTTCATTGCCGCGGCTGAGGAGGAACATTTCGGTCGCGCGTCGGATCGGCTATTCGTTACCAGGCCGGCCGTGTCCCAGCTCATTGCCGACCTGGAGGATGAGCTCGGGACACCGCTCTTTGAACGGCTTGCGCATCGCGTCAAATTGACCGCTGCAGGGCGTGCACTCCTGCCACGGCTTCAGACGGTCATGAAAGACCTCGACTCGGCTCTGATTATGGCCAAGCGCGTCGGTCAGGGAAAGACGGGATCGCTCAGCATCGGGTACGGCGGTTTGACGCTGATGCACTCGCTGTTTCGCGCGGCGGTCAAGCAATTCCACGAGACGTATCCCGATGTGACACTCGCGCTTTTCGAGATGTCGACCAACGAGCAACCCCGAGCATTGTCGGAGGGGCGCATCCACGCAGGTTTCATGCATTTTGGTCCGGGGCGGGAGCTGGTACGCAAGCGCGGCGGAGATGGCGAAGAAGCACAGGACCAGGCGGTGTTCGACTGGATCCGCATCCAGAACGGTGGGTTGGGTGTCGCAGTGCCCAAGGATCATCCGCTCGCGCGACGCAAATCCGCGACCATCGCGGATCTCGCGCAAGAGCAATTCGTGGTGGTAACGAGGTCGACGAGCAGCCCGGGCTATGGCCCGCTCTACGAGCTCTGCAAAAAGGCGGGCTTCGAGCCGAATATCGTGCAGGAAGTCGGCACGGTCACCTCACAGCTCAATCTCATTTCGGTGGCGATGGGCATCGGTCTGATCCCGACGGGAAAGCACTTCACGTATCCGCCCAGCCTCTCGGTGGTACCCCTGGAGGACGTGAATTATCCGACCACGTTCATCTTCGGCTGGAACAAGGGTCAGAAAGACCCAGCCGTCGATCGCATGATCGAAATCGTCAAAGCACTGTCGGAATGACCCTTTTCGCTCCTACCACGCTGCCTCGAGAATCTGCAGCAGCGTGCCGACGTCGGAAATGGGTCGCGCGTTGCGGCTGATGAACCAGTCGGTGATCGCTGCATCGGCGATCCCGGCGAGTTGGTCCTGAGCCAGGCCGATGTCCCGCAATCGCCGTGGCGCCGCGACGGTTCCAAGGAACGCTTCGACGGTTGCGCTCGCATCAGGCATCGATTGCGACGACGCGGGACGACCGCCAAGCGCGTCGACGATGGTCAATCCGCGCTGGAGCGTGACAGGCGCGTTGTAGCGCATCGTGTGCGGCAAAACGATGGCGTTGACGATCCCGTTCGCGACATGGCTGCGGTGGCCGATGGCATGCGCGAGCACCGAGGCAAGCCCCGTGCCGCCCTGCTCCGTGCCGCGGCCGCAGAGCATCGCGGCGACCACCAGCCGTTCGCGCGCGTCTTCATCGCCGTTGGCAGACGACACCAGGTTCGCCTTGATGAGCCGCAGCGCATGCATCAGCAACGCCTCTGAAAACGGGTCGCATTTCGGCGATTCCAGCGCCTCGACCGCATTGGCGAACGCATTGAGGGTGGCGCTCTGCACCAGCTCATCGGGTGCCGTCGCGACGAATGCCGGATGCACGAAGATTGCCTTCGCGCGCGTTTTGGGATCGAACAGCGCGAGACGCTGCCCATGCTCATCGTGAACAGCCGTACCGGCTTTCACGAACGCCGTGCTGGGTGTGGTGGGAACGACAAACTGCGCCAGCTTGGGCGCGTTGAGCCGCGGGCTGTCGAACTTGCCATCGGGAAGCCGGTGCGTGCACAACTGCGCGATGGGTTTTTTTTCGGCAAGAACGATGGCAGCCGCGCGCGCGGTCACCGCGGCCGATCCGCCGCCCACAGCGATGATCGCGTCCGCTTTTGCTTCCTCCAGAAAGCGCGCCGTCTCTTCGACGCCCGAAACAGGGCTATGCTCGCGCGCGCTGGCGCTGACGCCGACGATCAGTGCACCCAGCGATGCTTCGAGCAAGCCCAACACATCGCTGCGGCTGATCGTGCGACCGCAAACGACCACCGCACGCTGGCATTGGTTGCGCTCGAGCTCCCGCTTGAGCGACGCAAGGCTGTCGCCGCCATGGAAGACGCGCAACTCCGGGGCGACGTGCTGATACGCGAGCATCGCGCGTCACGCCGTGAACGTGACGGTGCGCAGCTCGCTCATTTCGTGCACGGCGTAGCGCGGCCCCTCCCGCCCGAAGCCGGAATCCTTCGAACCGCCATAGGGCATCAGATCCACCCGCGAGCTCGATGTCTCGTTGATGTGCACGCCGCCCACATGTAAGCGTCGCAGGGCCTTGAACGCGGCATCGATGCGATTGGTGAACACACCCGTCGCGAGGCCGTAAGGCGTGGAGTTGACTCGCTCGATCGCCTCCTCGAGTGAATCGAACGGCACCAGTGACATCACCGGACCGAACACCTCATTGCAGCTCACGTCGCACGCGTCGGGCACGTCGGCGAGAAGCGTTGGAGGAATCACGGCGCCTTTACGCGGGCCGCCTGCAAGCCGCCGCGCACCGCGACCGACCGCCTGCTCGATCCAGCTCTCGATGCGCTTGGCGGCATCGACATTGATGACCGGTCCGACTTGAGTTTTCGGATCGTGTGGATCGCCGTATACGAGCTGCGCCACGAGCTCGGTCAGTCGCAACTCGACCTCCTTGATTCGACTCCGCTCGACCAGCAGGATCTGGATCGAGGTGCATACCTGCCCGGCCTTGCGGTACGCAGCGCCGACGACCTTGGGCAAAGCCACGTCGAGATTGGCATCCGCGCAAAGTACCGTGAACGCAATGCTCCCGAGCTCCATCTGCGTGCGCCGCAACCCGGCGCGCTGCTGAATGTCGCGACCGACCTCGGTGCTGCCGGTGAAGGCGAAAAACCGGATGGCCTGCTCCTCGATCAGCCAGCGTGCAACTTGCGCACCACCATGCAACACGGAGATGAGGCCGCTCGGCAGTCCTGCTTCGAGCAGCACCTCGGCGATCATGTTTGCCGTCAATGGGGTGCTGCTCGATGGCTTGACGACCACCGCATTGCCCGCGGCAATCGCCGGCGCCACCTTGTGCGCGACCGTGTTCACTGGAGCGTTGAAGGGCGTGATCGCGCACACCACCCCAAGCGGGACGGGAATGGTGAATCCGATGCGGCCCACCTGCTGCGGCGCGCCTTCGAGCGGAATCATCTCACCCGTCAAGCGCCGGGCTTCTTCCGCCGACAGCCGGAACGTCTGGATGCAGCGACGCAATTCGCCTTGCGCATCACTCAACGTGAAGCCCGCTTCGGTGCGAATGACCTCGATGAAGCGTTCGCCTTGGCGTTCGATGAGATTGGCCGCACGATCCAGGATCGCACCGCGGTCATACGCCGTGAGCGTCGATTCGACATAGGCTTTCTGTGCAGCAGCAACGGCGGTGCGCACCTGGTCCTGCGAAGGCAGGTGTAAGCGGGCGCAGGGGACCAGATGGAACTTGTCCAGCACGTCCGTCTGCTCGACGCCGTTTTGCCACTCGCCGCCAATCAGCAATCGTGTTTCGGCGATCTTGCTCGCA
>Ga0070741_10020672_pt1 | contig 10332 bp, 8 predicted proteins | sample Coa_R1_4_FD_66440 | JGI IMG/M metagenome (GOLD analysis project Ga0070741, IMG submission 66440) | Surface soil microbial communities from Centralia Pennsylvania, which are recovering from an underground coalmine fire - Coalmine... | ecosystem: Environmental > Terrestrial > Soil > Unclassified ...
GGCGCCGACGTGCAAGGCGTGGTCGACGAGCTGATCGAACGCACCGAGATGGAGCTGGACTACCGGCTGGAGGCGGAAAACCAGCGGGCGTTCGCCAAGGCTTACGAAGGTGACCCGCAGTTCGTCGTCCCGCACATCGTCGCCAGCGCGCCGAAAGTATTGATCGCCGAATGGATCGACGGCATCCCGATGTCGCAGATCATTCGCGACGGCACCGGCGAACAGCGCGACAGGATGGGCACGCTGCTCGCCGAGCTGACCTATAGCGCGCCGCAGCGCCTCGAGATGATGCACGGCGACGCGCATCCCGGGAATTTCATGCTGATGGACGACGGCAAGATGGGCGTCATCGATTTCGGCGCAGTCGCGCCCCTTCCCGGCGGGCTGCCCGTCGAGCTGGGCCACATGCTGCGCTACGCCCTCGACAAGGACTACGACAACCTCGTCACGACGATGGAGACGATCGGCTTCATCCAGCCCGGCGAGAAAGTGTCCGTGCGCGAAATCGACGACATGCTAAGGCAATACGTCGAACCTGTGCAGAGCGAAACATTCCACTTCACCCGCAAGTGGCTGCAAAAGATGACGGCCATTCAGATGGACAGGTCGGTGGCCCAGATCAAGACGGCCCGGCAACTCGACGTGCCCCCGAAGCTGGCGATACCGATGCGGGTGATCGCGTCGAACGTCGCGATCTCATGTCAGCTCGACGCGACCGTGCCGATCAAAGCGATTGCGCTGAAATATATTCCGGGCTTCACCGAAGGCGTTACCGCGGCCGCAGACTGACCGCCAGCCGTCGATTGCGCGAGCACTATGCGGCAGCCACATTCTTGCGCGGACGGCCCCGGGGCCGCTTGCGTGCGACAACCACACCGCGTTCGAAGATCTGACCACCCCAAACACCCCACGGCTCTTCACGTTCCAGGGCCGCGTCGAGGCACTGACGCCGAATCGGGCAGTCGGCGCACAACTGCTTGGCGCGCTCCAGCTGCGCCGGGTCCTCGGCGAACCACAGATCGGGGTCACCGACATGACACGGCAGCTCGGGGAGCGTCCTCTCCTGGGTTCTTTCCCCGCATGTCGAGAGCGACATGTCCGATTCACCTGCTTCCTGGTCGAAATCCGGCGGTTGTCTTCTGGCGGATCGGTGACCAGGTGCCTGGGTCCAAAACAAAAGGCCACGGATCCTTGGTGACTGCGGTCCGTGGCCTTGGTGTGAGGGATTGTCTAGGTGGTGTCCCTGTCCACGAACGCGGCAGTCGCGGTGCGGCGCTTGCGCGCGGCCGCCGGCGCAATCGCGTGCGCCGACGCGGCGTGCGTGGGCCACGGTGCGATCTGGAGAGCCCGAGCCCCGCTGGCAGTGCGCATGCTTACCGCGAACGCGTTCAACGTCTTCATCGTCGGAGCCCTCCTCTCGTCACCTCGTGCGGACACAAAACATGGGCTCACTGGCCCACGTAGAGGTTAAAGGTATCAGTCAGCCTCGACAACCCATTTTTGACCTGCGGTTTTCGTTCTGGCATCTATATTGAGACAGCGTTCAATTCTGTTCGAGCCTGGTCGATTTGATCGTATGCATAGGACGAGTCGGGGACCGACGCTCCAAGCGCTCCATCTCAAACTAAAGAACGCTCGGACCTTGTCCCGATTCCTGAGCCTGCGTGCTGCCTCCGATCGTGATGGGAGACGGTACGTCTCATGCTCCTGCGGCGGCAGCAGCAAGTGTGTGACTGGTGGCTGTGGTCGCGTCAGGGAACCAGACCGAGCTCGCGGTAAATGCTGGGCGCACCACCGGTGTTTGGGAGTAGATCGGCAGATCCGTGAGTGGCCAGTCGTGGGGCAGCCCGGTGCCGACGACCATCGAGATTGGCGCTAGTCAATCCACTGCAAAAGCGAGGTTTGAAGAATGAACCCTCCGCCGTGAATGGCGACCACGGCCTTACCGGTCGGATTTAGCGGCTGCAACTCCCAGACTTTCCAGACGTTCCCGGCGATATTTCGTCCTGCGTCTGTTGTGCGGTCAGCCCCAACGTCAAGAAGAACGGCGGGTCTTCGCTGGCCAGCAAGGTGCCGGCGCGGACCAGAGCGAGCACACCGGGGTCGGCCGAGCGCTCCGTTAGAACGTCCTCCCCAGATTTGGGCGGCAAAAGGTGTCCCTCTCGGGGTGGTTGGTCGCTCATACCTGGTGAACGCAGCTCACCCGGGCTGCGACCACTGAAGGAGGACATTTCATGAGCATCGACAATTCGACCGCCATCGTCGCCCGTTCCGCAGGGGTGCGCAGGCTTGCGCGTGCCGCATTGCTCGCCGGGATGATCGCGCTCGGCGCAAACACGCTCGGACACTCCGGCATCGCGAGTGCCGAATGGGACATCGAAGCCTACGACAACTGCATGGCCCAGCCTCACATCGAGGATCCCCACCATCCGTATCACGCAGTTTGCTGCGTAAGCAGTGGTGGAATAGTGGACGGGGAGGGCCGTTGTAGGGCGCCTGTCGACCTAACCGCGCCGAGCACACCACTGGGCCCGAAATTGAATCTGGGGCAGCCGAGCTGGCAAACGGGGCCGCCGACAAACACACTGGGTGCCCCGGTGAGCTGACAGATCCATCTCAACGCCAGCGCGCGCGGTGTACCTGGAACATCGGCGGGTCGCACACACGCACGCCCGCGCAACGAAGGTTACGTTGCGCGGGCGCGGACCAGGGCGAGCACGTCGGGGCCGTACTGTTCGAGTTTGCGCGCGCCGATGCCCGGGATCGCGACGAGCGCGTCGTCATCGCCGGGGAGCTGTTCGGCGATCGCGATCAGCGTGTTGTCGGTGAACACGACGAACGCGGGCACTTCCATTGCCTTGGCCGTGCGCAGCCGCCACTCCTTGAGCTGGGTGAGCAGTTCTTCGTCGATGTCGGCCGGGCAGTTCTCGCAGCGGCGCAGCATGATCGCCGTCGGCCCAACCAGGGCAGCGTTGCAGATCCGGCACCGCGGCGCCGGGCCGCGTGCGCGTCGCGGCTTGGCCGGTGCGGCGCCAGCGGGCGATTGCGGCGCGATGCCGGTCAAGAACCGCGACGGCCGCCGCGTCTGCCGACCGCCCGCGCTGCGCGACAGCGCCCAGCTGAGCGCCAAATGCACACGCGCCCTTGTGATTCCGACATACAGCAGCCGCCGTTCTTCTTCGACGGCCTCGCTGTCGGGGCCGTGGGCCAGCGCGTGAGAAATCGGCAGTGTGCCGTCGGCCAAGCCGACGAGGAACACCGCGTCCCATTCCAGTCCCTTCGCGGCGTGCAGCGACGCCAGCGTGACGCCCTGCACCACCGGCGGGTGGCGGGAATCGGCGCGCAACCGTAGCTCGGCCAGCAGGCCGGGCAGGTCGAGCGACGGCCGGCGTGCGATCTCGTCGTCGACAAGGTCGGCCAGCGCACGTAGTGCCTCCCAGCGTTCGCGCGCCCGCACACCTGCCGGGGACGTGTCCGTCAGTCCAAGTGGCTCAAGCAGCTTGCGCACATACGCCGGCACGTCGTCGGTCGTATCCCCGCGCTCGGCGGCGCGGTGCAAAGCCAGCAGCGCCTGCCGGATCTCCTGGCGATTGAAGAACTCTTCGCCGCCGCGCACCTGGAACGGAATGCCGGCCTCGGCAAGCGCCTCCTCGTAGACCTCGGATTGAGCGTTGATGCGGTACAGCACAGCGATTTCCGCGGCGGGAGTGCCGGAGGCGATCAGCGACGCGATTTTCGACGCGGCCGCCGCTGCCTCGGTGACTTCGTCGGCGTGCTCGTCGAAGGTCGGTGTGGGACCCGGGTCACGCTGGCCGACGAGATGCAACTTGCTGCTTGCGACGCGGCCGCGCGCGGCGACGATCACCCGGTTCGCCAGCGACACCACCTGGGGCGTGGACCGGTAGTCGCGCTCGAGGCGAACCACGGTCGCGTCGGCGAATCGGCGGGAGAACTCCAGCAAGAACTGCGGGGTGGCGCCGGTGAAGGAGTAGATGGTCTGGTTGGCGTCGCCGACGACGGTGAGGTCGTCACGGTCGCCGAGCCAGGCCGTCAGCACCCGCTGCTGCAGCGGCGTGACGTCCTGGTACTCGTCGACGACGAAACATCGGTAGCGGTCACGGAATTCCTGGGCGACGGCGGCGTCGTTCTCGATCGCGGCGGCGGTGTGCAGCAGCAGGTCGTCGAAGTCGAGCAGGGTCACGTCGTCGCGGCGGGCTTTCAGCTTCTCATAGGCCGCGTAGACGTCTGCCACCTTCGCGGCGTCCAGCGGTATGTCCCTGGTGGCCTTGGCGACCGCGTCGGCGTAGCCCTCGGGCGTGATCAGCGACGCTTTGGCCCACTCGATTTCGCCGGCCAGGTCGCGGACATCCTCGGTCGACACCTGCAGACGCAACCGCGATGCCGCCTGCGCGACGACGGCGAACTTCGTGTCGAGCAGTTCCCACCGGGTGTCGCCGACGACACGCGGCCAGAAGTAGCGCAACTGGCGGCGAGCGGCGGCGTGAAAGGTGACCGCCTGCACAGAACTCGTGCCGACGCCGTTGTCGAGGCTGCGCAGCCGATTGCGCATCTCCCCCGCCGCGCGCTGGGTGAACGTCACAGCCAACACCTGGCCGGGTGCGACGTGACCGGCCGCGACCAGCTGGGCGATGCGGCACGTGATCGTGCGGGTCTTGCCCGTGCCCGCGCCCGCGAGCACGCAGAGCGGACCGCGCGGCGCCAGCACGGCCTCGCGCTGCTCGTCGTCGAGGTCCTCGAGGAACGCGGTCGCGAGCATGACGCCCATCATGGCAGCAGGTTCCGACAAAGCCGTGCGGACGCGCGCTGGTTAGATCGGGGCATGAGCGCTCCTCGACTGACCATGTACACCACCAGCTGGTGCGGCTACTGCGTGCGGCTCAAGACGATGCTCAAGGCAGACGGCATTGCCTACGACGAGGTGAACATCGAACAGGATCCGGCCGCCGCGCAATTCGTCAGCTCCGTGAATGGAGGGAACCGGACCGTGCCGACGCTCAAGTTCTCCGACGGGTCGACGATGACAAATCCGAGCGCGGTGCAGGTGAGGCAGAAGCTGGCCGAGCTGGCCACGAATTAGCTTGCGTGCGCCCAGGATTCGATGATCTCGCGGGCAATCGAAATCGACCCCGGCAACAACAGCTTCGACTGCGACGCGCTGCTCCAGTCCCCTTGACTGAGTGCCTCGCGGATCTCGTCGCGCGTGAACCAGGCGGCTTCGGCGATTTCGCCGTCGTTGAACGAGAACGGTTCGTCCGGATCGGCGATTGCGTGGAATCCAACCATCAGCGAGCGCGGAAACGGCCACGGTTGGCTGCCGAGATAGCGGACGTCCCGCACATGAAGCCCGATCTCCTCGGCGATTTCGCGCGCCACACAGGACTCAAACGATTCGCCGGCCTCGACGAAACCTGCCAAAAGCGAGAAAAACCGTGGCGGCCACACGGTTTGGCGCGCAAGCACCGCGCGGTCCGCTCCGTCGTGGACCAGGCAGATCACCGCCGGGTCGATGCGCGGAAACTCCTCGTGGCCCGTCACCGGATCGACACGTGACCAGCCCGCCTTGATCGGTTTGGTCGGCGACCCGTCGACCGGGCTGAACCGCGCGGCGTCATGCCAGTTCAAGAGTGCAGTGGCGGTCGCGACGAGCTGCGCGCTGACGTCGTCGAACACCTGCCCGCCCCGGCGCAGGTCGAGAACCTCGACCTCAGCACCGTCTTTTGGCGCGGGCAGCGGCCCGCGGATGCCCCAGACGTGGCGGCCGTCGGGCAGCCGGCCGAGGAAGACCGCGCCCGCGGGCGGCTCGTCGCCGAGATCGCGTGCATCGCCGAGCACCGCCCGGCCACCGGAGATCAGCACTTGATTGCGCGAATCCACATGCAGCACAGCAGCATTCGGCCAACCGGCAAGCGCCGCGTCGATGTCGGTGCGGAGTTCGTCGGCCCGGTCCGCGCCGACCCGCGACAGTAGCGGAACGCTGCGCAGCTCGAACACCTATCGCTCCACGCTGCGCACGTACAGCAGCCGGTCACCGGGTTCGAGCGCGTCGACCTCGGGGGCATCCACACGAACCAGATCGCCGTCACGCACCACGCCCAGCACGATGTCCGAGAGATGCCGCGGTGAGCCGCCCACCTCCTTGCGTTCCACCTCACGTTCGGCGATGGCGAACCCGGCTTCGGGCGTGAGAAGGTCCTCCATCATCTCGACGACGGTCGGCGACGACGTCGCGATGCCGAGCAGCCGGCCCGCCGTCTCCGAGGAGACGACGACGGAGTTGGCGCCGGATTGCCTTAGCAGATGGCGGTTTTCGGCCTCGCGCACCGCGGCGACGATCTTGGCCTTGGGGGTGAGCTCGCGGGCCGTCAGCGTCACGAGAACTGCCGTGTCGTCGCGGTTGGTGGCGACGACGATCGCGGCAGCGTGCTGCGCTCCGGCCAGTCGAAGCACGTCGGATTTCGACGCGTTTCCGTGCACGGTGACGAACCCGTTGGCGGCGGCCTGGTCGAGCGCGGTCTGGTCGGTGTCGACGACGACGATCTCGGCGGCCGGCACTCCGTCGCCAACCATCGCGTCGACGGCGGTCCTGCCCTTCGTGCCGTAGCCGATCACGATGGTGTGATTGCGCACTCTTCTCCTCCATCGCTGGATCTTGAGGGCCTGACGCGACTGCGTGGTGAGCGTCTCGACGGTGGTGCCGATCAGCACGATCAGAAACGCCACCCGCAGTGGAGTGACGATCAAGACGTTCACCAGCCTCGCCGACGAGGTGACGGGCGTGATATCGCCGTATCCCGTCGTCGACAGCGACACCGTTGCGTAGTAGAAGCAGTCCAAAAACGACAGCGGGTTTCTCTGCCCGAGGTCCTGGTATCCGTTGCGGTCCAGGTAGACGATCAGCACCGCCGCGAACAGCGCAAGGATCGCGTAGACGACGCGACGGAAAATCCGTTGGCCCGGGCTGACGAACTTCTCGGGGATGCGCAGCACGTCCACCAACGCGGCGTCGGGCCGAGAGGTGAGCGTGTCCTCGAAGCCTCCAAACTTACCGTCGGGCACGCTGACCCATCATCACGTTGTCCCCGTTCGGGCCGGTCCGCACAGGCACAATGCTCTCATGACACTCACCAACGGCAGCGCTCCTGGTCGGACAGCGGCCGTGCGACTGGCGGCGTTGCTGTTCGGCGCCGGCACCATGCATTTCGTCGTGCCGAAGCAATTCGACGTGATCGTGCCGGCCGAGCTGCCCGGCAGCGCACGGTTTTACACGTACGCGTCGGGGGTCGCCGAGCTCAGCGTGGGCGCATCGCTACTGGTTCCCCGCACGCGCAGGCTGGGCGGGCTGGCGGCAGCCGCGCTGTTCATATCGGTGTTTCCGGCCAACGTGAACATGGTGAGGTTGTGGTGGGACAAGCCGTGGCCGATGCGGTTGGCGGCGATCGCGCGGCTCCCATTGCAGATTCCGATGGTCGTTCAGGCGGTCAAGGTCTGGCGTTCGCCCGCGTGAGTTAGCAGCGCGGCCAACTCGTCGGCGCCGGGCAGCGCGTCAGGGCTGACGGTCTCGCCCGTGCGCACGTAGTGGAATGCGGCTCGAACGTGGCTTTCACCGCAGCCGGATAGGGCCGCCCACGCCAGCCGATACACCGCGAGCTGCACGGCGGCATGTCGAAGCTGTTCGGGGGTGGACGGCGGGTCGCCGGTCTTCCAGTCGACGACCGTCGCGCCGCCGTCAGGGTCGGCGAACACCGCGTCGATGCGGCCACGAACGACGGTGTCGCCGAACGTCATCTCGAACGGCACCTCGACGTCGACGGGCGTGCGCGCAGCCCATTCCGATGCGCTGAACGCAGAGCGCAACGTGTCGAGTTCGGCGGCGTCGATGACGCTGGCGTCGACCGCGCCGGGCAGGTCGTCAAGGTCGAACAGCCGCTCGCCGCCATAGAATCGCTGCACCCAGTCATGAAATGCCGTACCTAGCAACGCATTAGGGTCAGGCCGCACTGGGAGGCGGCGGTAGAGCTTCCGCATGGCGGCGTTCGGGTCGCGCCCGACCTCGACAAGAGTGCTCACCGAAATCTCCGGCGGCAGCACAGCGTCGGGCGGGGACTGGGGCTGTGCGCGCTCAGCGAGCAGCGCGTCGACGTCTGCTGCCCAGCCTTCAGGGTCGTCGCATTCTTCGGCTGGGGCGGCGGCGGCCGCACGCACCAATGCGGCGCCACGCTCGACGTCTGCGCGGCGCGAGCCCAGCGGATCGGCGGGCCACACAGCTTCGACGACGTCGTCGCGCAACGGGTTTCGGTCGCCGTCCGCCCGGGCGGGGTCCCAGCGCTCGACGATTCCGCACGGCGCGCCCTGCGCAGCCGAGTCGTCGATGATCTCCTTCAGTTCGGTGAGGAACTCCGATGGTCCGCTGGGCTTGACCGAGGTGGGGCCCCAGTGGTGTCCCGACAACAGGAGCGTGTCCTCGGCGCGGGTGATGGCCACGTACAGCAGCCTGCGCTCTTCGTCGACGCGGCGCTGTTCGAGTTGGCGTCGATGCCGGTTTATGGTGTCCGACAACTGCTTTCGGTTAGTCACCGCAGAGGTGTCGAGGACGGGCACGCCATGGATGCCGTCGGTCGTGCGGTCGCCGCGCAGCAGCGGCGGCAGGTCCGCCGCGTCGGTGAGCCAGGTGCGCGTCGACGCGGTGGAGGGAAAGATGCGCGTCGACAGGTGCGGAACCGCGACGATCTGCCATTCGAGTCCCTTCGCCGCGTGCACCGTCATCACCTGCACGCGATCGCGCGACACCGAGACGTCGGCCGGGGCCAGTCCGTTTTCAACATCCGCCGCGGCGTCGAGGTATGCCAGGAATCCGCCGACCGACGCAGCGGGGCGTTCCGCATAGGCGACGACCACGTCGGCGAACGCATCGAGATGCTCGGTGCCCGACCAGCCCTCGGAGATCGCGCGTGCGGCCCGGCTTTCGACGTCGATGCCCAGCATGCGGCGCACTTCGGCGACGAGGTCGGGCAGAGGAGTGGTGATCCGGGCGCGCAGCGTGGCCAGTTCCCGGCCGAGCGCGGCGATGCGCCGGTAGCCCTCGGCCGAATATCCCTGGGCCGCACCGGGATCGCAAATCGCGTCGGCGAGGCACGCGCTGTCGGAATCGGGAGACGCCTGCGCAACGATCTGCTCCAGGGATTGCTGGTGTCGGCTGGTGCCGTCGAGTTCGGTTGCGCGACGCCATAATGCCGCGATGTCACGGCCGCCGAGTCGCCACCGGGGTCCGGTGAGCACGCGCATCGCCGCGGAGCCGGCGAGTGGGTCTGCGACGAGGCGCAGCATCGCGACCACGTCGGCCACTTCGGCGACATGCAGCAACCCGGCCAACCCGACAACCTCCACCGGCACGCCCCGCTCGGCGAGTGCTTCGGCCATCGGGGCAGCATCAGAGTTGCGTCGCACCAGCACCGCAGCAGTCGGCGGAGGCCCCCCGGCGTTCCTCGACGTGAAGTACCGCTCGGCGAGATGCTCTGCTACCCAATCTCTTTCGGACCGTACATCGTCGAGAAGTGCGCAATGAACAGTGCCTGCCGGCGCGTCGGGCCGTGCCCGTAGTGTGCGCACCGCCACCGAGCGGCGACGTGCCTCGGCCGACACCGCGTTGGCCAGATAGAGCGTGTTGGGTGGGTTACGCCAGCTGGTTCGCAGCTCGAGGGTGGGTGCCGGCGAACCGTCGCCGCGCGGAAAGTCGGTGGCGAACCGGGGCAGATTCGTCGCCGACGCCCCGCGCCAGCCGTAGATGGACTGGATCGGATCGCCCACCGCAGTCAGCGCGAGCTCGTCGTCGACACCGCCACCGAACAGCGCCGACAACGCGATGCGCTGCGCGTGGCCGGTGTCCTGATATTCGTCGAGCAACACCACGCGAAAGCGTCGCCGCAGCTGCTCGCCGACCTCAGGATGTCCGACCGCCAAACGCGCTGCCGCCGACATCTGCTGCCCGAAGTCCATCACCTTCTCGGCGCGCATCCGGGCATGCAGCGCATCGACGAGCGGCACCAGCTGGGTGCGTTCGTGTTGTACCGCAAGCATGCGCAGCAACCACTGACTAGGGCCACCGTCGCGCTGGTAGGGGCCGGCGGGCAGCGTGTGCACGAGGCGCTCGAGTCCGACATGGGTGTCGCGCAGCTCGGTGGTGTCGACGAGGTGCTCGGCGAGCGCCGATGACAACCGGAGCACCATCGACGTCACTGCTGCCGGGGTTTTGTCGGTGTCGAGGTCACCGGGAAAGTCGCACACGACCCGAAACGCCAACTGCCACAACTCGGT
>Ga0070741_10020673_pt1 | contig 10332 bp, 7 predicted proteins | sample Coa_R1_4_FD_66440 | JGI IMG/M metagenome (GOLD analysis project Ga0070741, IMG submission 66440) | Surface soil microbial communities from Centralia Pennsylvania, which are recovering from an underground coalmine fire - Coalmine... | ecosystem: Environmental > Terrestrial > Soil > Unclassified ...
GCGCCGCGGCCCGCACCGCCACGCTGCCGCGTGCTGCGGCCGCGGTGTCAGACCTCTGCCGAAGCCTCCGCGAAAGCCGCCCAGAGCCGCGCGTACGCCCCCTGCGCCGCCAGTAGCGCGTCGTGCGTCCCGTCCTCGACGACGCGGCCGCCCTCCAGCACCAGGATCCGGTCCGCGCGGGCCGCGGTGGTCAGCCGGTGCGCGACGACGAGCGTGGTGCGGGCGCGGGCCACCTCGTCCATGGCCCGGATGACCGCGGCCTCGGTGGCCAGGTCGAGCGCCGCGGTCGCCTCGTCGAGCAGCAGGATGTCCGGATCGACCAGGTAGGCGCGCGCCAGCGCGAGCAGTTGCCGCTGCCCGGCGGACAGGTTGCGGCCGCGCTCGCCCACCTGGTGCAGGTATCCGTCGGACAGGCGCGCGACCACGTCGTGCGCGCCGACCGCCCGGGCCGCGGCTTCGACCTCTGCGTCAGTGGCCTCGGGACGGCCGTAGGCGATGGCGTCGCGGACCGTGCCAGGGAACAGATACGCCTCCTGCGGGACCACGCCGAGCCGCGCGCGATAGCCGGCCAGGTCGTACTCGCGCAGGTCCACGCCGTCCACGCGCACCGAGCCCGCGGTCGGGTCGTAGTACCGCGCGACCAGCTTGACGAGCGTGGACTTTCCCGCGCCGGTCTCGCCGACCAGCGCCACGGTCGTGCCGGGCTCGATGGCCACGCCGATGCCGCGCAGCGCTTCGGGAGCGTCCGGGGAGTAGGAGAAGTGCAGGTCGCGGAACTCGATCCGACCGGTCAATCCGCCGGCCGGGACCGCGAGCGGCCGGTCGGCCTCGGGCGTCGCGGTCGGCGTGCGCATCAGACCTCGGATACGGCGCAGGCCGACATTCGCCTGCTGATAGCCGTCGAAGACCTGGGATAGCTGCTGGATCGGCGAGAAGATCATGTCCACGTACAGCAGGTACGCGATCAGCGCGCCGGCGGTCAGCGTGTGCTGCCCGATCCGGTGCGCGCCGTAGACCAGCGCGAGGGCGCCGGCGAGGTCGGCGAGGAACTGGACGAACGGGAAGTAGGTCGCGATGTACTTCTGCGCGCGGGTGCGGGTGACCCGGTAGGCGTCGGCCTTTCCGGCGAACCGGTCGCGGTTGACGCCCTCGCGCCGGAACGCCTGGGTGACCCGCATTCCGGCCACGTTCTCCTGCAGGTCCGCGTTGACCGCGCTGATCCGCTCGCGCGCCTCGGTGTAGGCGCGGGAGGACTTCTTGCGGAAGATCAGCGTCGCGACGACCAGGATCGGCAGCACGGCGTAGACCACCAGCGCCATCCGCCAGTCCAGCACCAGCAGCGCGGCGGCGATGCCGAAGAAGGTGAGCACCGAGACCACCGCGGCTGACACGCCGTTCTGCAGGAACGAGGCGAGCGCGTCGATGTCGGTGGTCATCCTGGTCATGATCCGGCCGCCCATCTCCTTCTCGTAGTAGTCCAGGCCGAGGCGCTGGAGGTGCGAGAAGGACTTGACGCGCAGCAGGTAGAGCAGGCGCTCGCCGGTCCGCCCGGTGACCATGGTCTGGATCGACTCGACGACCCAGTCGCCGACCACCAGCAGCAGGCCGAAGATCGACATGGTCACGATGACGTGGTAGGCCGCGCCCAGGATGCCCTGGTCCACGGCGGTGCGAATCAGAGCCGGAATGAGGAGCGAGGCGAGCGCGTCGGCGGCTTCGAGCAGCAGACCGAGGGCGAGCAGCCAGACGAACGGCCGCAGCAGCCTGCGCAGCGAGAACTCCGGCTCCTCGGCGTGCACGAGGGCTGAGTCGAGGTTGGGCTTGTCGGTCGCGGGCGGCAGCGCGGCGACCTTCGCCAGCAGGTCGGGTGTGGCGGGCAACCCGCCCATCATCCGGCCTGGACCGCCGCCTGCGCCGCCCTCGGCCCGTCGCTTGTAGTACGCGGCGAACGGGTTGGTGCCGTCGACCTTCGAGCGGTCCCAGAGCTCCGGCGTGACGCCGTCGACCAGGACGCCGTTCGCCTTCACGCCGTTGACGGGGAGCTTTTCGGTGGCGCCGTTCACGGCTGCGGCGTCGAGGACGGCTTCGGCCTCCGCGAGCACACCGCGTTCCAGTTCCGCCTCGGCCATCACCGCGCTCAGTTCGCCCGCGTCCACGCCCTCGGCATCATCGCCGGGTCCCGACAGCAGCAGCCGGTAGAGCGGACAGCGCTGTTCGAGTTCGGCCGACGTGCCGACATCGACCAGACGTCCTTCGTCGAGCACTGCGATCCGGTTCGCGAGTTGCAGGGTGGAGCGGCGGTGCGCGATCAGGACGGTCGTGCGCCCGGCCATCACCCGGCGCAGCGTCGCGTGGATCTCTGCTTCCGTGGCCGCGTCGATCGCCGAGGTCGCGTCGTCGAGCAGCAGGATGCGCGGGTCGGTCAGCAGGGCGCGGGCGAGGGCGACGCGCTGGCGCTGGCCACCGGAGAGGGTCAGGCCCTGCTCGCCGACCACGGTGTCATAGCCCTGCGGAAGATCCTCGATGAACCGGTCGGCCTCAGCCGCGCGGGCGGCGGCGCGGATCTGCTCCTCGGTCGCGTCCGGCCGCCCGTAGGCGATGTTGGCGCGCACGGTGTCGGAGAACAGGAACGCGTCCTCCATCACCAGGCCGATCGAGGCGCGCACCGAGTCCGTGGTCACCTCGCGCACGTCGTGCCCGCCGATGCGCACCGCGCCGGACTGCGGGTCGTAGAAGCGCGGCAGCAGCATGGCGACCGTCGACTTGCCGGACCCGGCGGTGCCGACCAGCGCCAGCGTCTCGCCGGGCTGCACCTCCAACGTCAGACCTTTGAGAACCGGACGGGAGGGCAGGTAGCCGAAGGTCACGTTCTCGAACCTGACGCTCGCGGCGCCCTCCGGCAGCGGCGGCGCGTCCGGCAGATCGGTGATCTGCGGCTTGGAATCGATGACCTCGAAGACGCGCACCGCGCTGGCCCGCACCTGCTGGCCGAAGGTCAGCAGCGTGGCCAGGGCGCGCACCGGCCCGCCGAACTGGGCCAGGTAGGCGGAGAAGGCGAGGAAGGTGCCGAGGGTGATGTGCCCGCGCAGCGCCAGCCAGCCGCCGAAGGCCAGCACCCCGAGCTGTCCGAGGGTGGGGATCGCGCTGAGGGTCGGGTTGTACTTCGCGGTCAGCCGGATCGAGCGCAGCCGGGCGGCGAATACCGACTCGGCGGCGCCCTCAAGCTTATGAACCTCTTGCCGCTCCTGCCCGAAGCCCTTCACCACGCGCACGCCGGTGACCGCGGACTCGACCACGCCGGCCAGCATCCCGGCCTTCTGCTGCGCGTCCCAGGTGGCCGGGAACAGCCGCTTGCGGGCCAGCGTGGTGACCAGGGCGAGGCCGGGGCCGACGGCGAGCCCGATCAGCGTGAGCATCGGGGAGAGCACCAGCATGGCGACCAGCGAGCTGATGAAGGTGAGCATCGTGCCGGCCAGCATCGGGGACATCCCGAGCAGCTGGGCGACGATGTTGATGTCGGAGGAGGAGCGCGAGACGATCTGCCCGGTCTCCAGGTTGTCCTGGCCCTGCCCGTCGAGCTGGGTGAGCGCGTCGAACACGTCGGTGCGCAGGTCGTTTTGCACCTCGATGCCGACGCGGCCGCCGACGTAACGCCGGGTGCGCGAGACGACCAGGTTCAATACAGCGACCACGAGCAGCGTGATCGCCCAGGGCAGCAACGGCTGCGAGTGCCTGATGATCACGTCGTCGATGACAGCGCGCTGAATCAGCGGCACGGCCAGGTTGATGCCGGTGAGCGCTAACGATGCGGTAACGGCGACGATGACGAGCTTCTTGTACTTCCAGGTGTAGCCGAGCAGCCGGCGCAGCCAGCCGTCTCCGCTGACACTGGCACTGGCGTTACCGGCGCTGGCGTCACCGGCGTTACCGGTGCCGGCGCTGCTGTTCGTCCCCGTGGCCCCGTCCTGCTTTGCGCCGCTTGACCGCCATGCTGAAATCCTCGGCACCTGACCCCCTCGTCTTGGCTCCGAGCATTATATATGAGAAAGACTCACTAATCTCAGACGAGCCTGCGGGCGGTAGCCCAGCGGGACAGTTCGTGGCGGTTGGAGAGCTGGAGTTTGCGCAGCACGGATGACACGTGGCTCTCCACGGTCTTCACCGAGATGACCAGCTCACGGGCGATTTCCTTGTACGCGTAGCCGCGAGCGATAAGACGCAGCACCTCGCGCTCACGCGCCGTCAGCCGGTCCAGTTCCTCGTCCACAGGCGCAGCCGAGCCCGAGAACGCATCCAGCACGAAGCCCGCCAAGCGCGGCGAGAAGACGGCGTCACCGTCGGCGACCCGGCGTACCGCATCGACGAGTTCGGTACCGGTGATGGACTTGGTGACGTAGCCGCGCGCCCCCGCCCGAATGACTCCGATCACGTCCTCGGCGGCGTCCGAGACGGAAAGCGCCAAGAACCGCACCTCGGGCGCGCGCGCCAGGCATTGTTTGAGGACTTCGATTCCGCCGCCACCGGGCAGGTGCACGTCGAGCAGCACGACCTGTGGCCGCGTCGCCAGGATGACCGCAACGGCGCGCGGTGCGTCGTCCGCCTCGCCGACGACTTCCACCGCAGCGGCGGCTACCTCGTCGAGCTCCGCGCGCACGCCGGTGCGGAACATGCGGTGATCATCGACGAGCACCAGCCGGATCGGCGCGGCCGCCGTGGTCTCCGCCTCGCTGGTGACCGTCGTTTCGCCGGTGGCCATCGCTTCGCCTGCACCGACTTCGGCCTCTGCGCCCGACACTTTCTCACGCCCCTGATCAGTCACGACGCCACTCTATGCGTACCTCGGTGCCCTCGCCGGGCGCGGTGCGAATGCTTGCCTCTCCCCCGAATCGGCGCATTCTTCCGACGATCGACTCGCGGATGCCCATTCGGTCGGTGGCGACGGTGTCCAGCTCGAATCCCGGTCCGCGGTCGCGCACGAAGACCTCGGCGCCGCGGGTGCGGTTGCCGTCGGCCTCCAGCTCCGCGTAGACCGAAATCGGGGCGCCCTTCGCGTACTTCGCCGCGTTGACGGCGGCCTCTCGAGTGGCCGCGACACAGGCGCCCAAGTGCTCGTCGAGTGGCGCGTCGCCGACCGTGACCACCTCGATCTGCACGCCGTGCCGGTCCTCGACCTCCGCGACCGCGGCCTTGATCGCCTGCACGAAGGTCTCCGGCGGCACGTCCCCGCCCGAGCGCGGCCGCGGACCGCCCTCGTAGAGCCACGAGCGCAAGTCGCGCTCCTGCGCCCGCGCCAGCCGCGCGACCTCCGCCGGGTCGGCGCTGCTGCGCTGAATGAGCGTCAGCGTGTGCAGGACGGAATCGTGCATCAGCGCCGCCACCTCGGCCCGCTCCTGGGAGCGGATGCGCTCGGACCGCTCGGCGGACAGGTCGCGCAAGACCCGCAGCAGGAACGGCGTCGCGATCAGCAGCACTCCGGCGACCAGCGCGCCCGCGGCGAGCAGGACCCGGCCGGCCTTGTTCCAGGGCACCCCGCCGGAGACCAGGACCGCGATGCCGCCGAGCACCACCGCCGAGCCGAGCAGCCCGCGCAGCAGTGAGGAGGGGTTGAACCGGTGCGGCCGCAGCCAGCGCGCGCGCTGGGCGTCGTCGGCCTGCCGCCACAGCACCCCGAGCCCGACCACCACGGCGGCGACCGGCAGGACGACGTTCCACTTGCCCGAGTTGTTCGTGCCGCCGAGCCCGATCACCAGCACCGCCTCGGCGGCGATCGCGATCGCCACGGCCGCACGCGCGCCCGGGCGCGGAGCCGAGCGGTCGACCTGGGGCACCTTGCCGAGCGGCACGAACAGCCAGAAGGCCGCGTACGTGACGACGCCCGCGCCGCCGACGAACACGAGCAGCACGAAGGCGAGCCGCAGCAGCCAGACGTCGACGCCGAGATGCAGCGAGAGCCCGCGCGCGACACCACCGACCAGCCGCCGTTCCGAGGATCGGTAGAGGCGGCGGGTGCCTTCGGGCAGCGGCGGCGTCATCACAGCGGCATCACGACAGCCATGCTCACACGGCGCGCGGCGATTGTGCATCGGGGATGACCCGGAGCCGGACTCGGGGATGAACTTCCGGGTTGGATCCTGGGAGCGCCCGATGGCAGCAGCCGCCCGGCGCGGCAGTCTTGGGGACATGAGCGATGCGGAAGCGGGTGGGGCCGGAATGAGCGGTGCTGAGTCGAGTGGCGCGCAGTCGAGTCGTGCTGAGCCGAGTGGTGCCGAGCCGAGTGGCGTCGGCGCGGGGGGCGGCGCTGGAGCGGGGAACTCGGGCGCTGGGAACCCTGGCGCGGGAAGCCCAGGAGCGGGGAGCACTGCGGGGAGCGGTGCCGCCTGGGGCTGGGGTCCGGGCGCGGCGGCCGGGGGCGCTCGGGGAGGCGCGTCCTCGGCCGGATGGGGAGCGTACAACGCGGGAGGTGCGCAGCCGGGACCGGAGCAGGGGCCGGGCTCGGCGCGGCCGATGCTGCGCCGCGATCGGCGCTCCAGGATGATCGCCGGGGTCTGCGGGGGCCTCGGCCGGCACCTGGACGTCGATCCGGTGGTGTTCCGCATCCTGTTCGTGGTGCTCACCTTCTTCGGCGGCTTCGGGCTGCTGGCTTACGCGGCCGCGTGGCTGTTCGTGCCCGCGGACGGGGAGCGTGAGTCGGAGGCGCACCGGCTGCTGACCGGGCGCAGCACGCTGGGCGCGGTGGCGGTCGCGGTGCTCGTGGTCCTCGGCTTCATGGTCGCGCTCACCACACTCGCCACCGGCTTCCACCACGCGGTCCCGCTGTTGGTGCTGGCGGCCGCGATCATCCTGGTGCTGATCTGGCGCGGCGACGCGCGCCGCAACGGTCCGCCCGGAACCGCGCAGTACGCCGGTCCGGACGCGGGAGCAGGCGCGGGAGAGCGGCCGCAACCGTGGTGGCAGCGACCGGTACCGACGTATCCGGCTCCCGGACCCGGCGCGAGTGCGCCGAGTGCCGCGGGTGCGATGGGTGACGAAGGCGCCCCGGTCGACGCCCCGCCCGAGGGGTCCGCCGCGGAAGAGGCGGCGTACGGCTCCGCGCTCGGCTGGCAGTACCGCGGCTACGTCCCCGGTGCCGAGGCCGGGGGATCGGCCGGCGTCACGGGCGAGTCCCCCGACGCCGACGAGCCGAGGCAGCGACGACTCAGTGGCCTGACGCTCTCCGCCGCGCTCCTGATCCTCGGCGTGATCGGGGTACTGGCACAGACCGGCGTGTTCCACATCGGCGGCACGTCGGGGCTGGCGCTGGCGGTCATGGCGGTCGGCGCGGGAATGGTGGTGGGCGGCCTGTTCGGGCGTGCCAGAGCGCTGATTCCGCTGGGTCTGGTGCTGTCGGTGCCGTTGATCGTGGCCAACGCGATCGGCGTCCCGCTGCGCGGCGAAACCGGCGACACGACGTGGGCCCCGGCGTCCGCAGCGGTGATCCGCTCGCCCTACAACCTGGCCGCGGGCAAGGGCCAGCTCGACCTGTCGAACGTCGACCCGCAAGGCGGCACCGTGCACGTCACCGCCTACGTCGGCGCGGGCCAGATCCTCGTCACCGTGCCCGACGACGTCGCGCTCCAGATCAACGCGCACGTGGGCGTGGGCCACATGCAGTTCCCGGACGGCTCGCAGCACTCCGGCCTCGACCTGACCAACGGCTTCCAGGCCGCGTCGATCGGCGGCTCACACGGAACCATCGTGCTCGACCTCAAGGCGGGCGCCGGAGACCTGGAGGTGGACCGTGCCAACTGAACCGCTCGAACCGACCGAGCAGCCTGGCGAAGAGACGTTCGCAGAACCGCCCTTCGCGCCCCTACCCGAATACCCGACTCTCCAGGAAGCGACGACGGTGGCAGCGACAGCAGCGACAGACCCCGAGCGCCCGAACGAGCGCGGCACCCGCGCGGGACGAGGAATTTCGATGCGCGACTCGGCCGACCCGGTGTCCATCCTCGCCGGACTCGTGTTCTTCATGGTCGGCGGGGCGTACCTGCTCGCGTCGGGCGGGCACCTCGACGTCAACGCGGGCTGGACGCTCTCGTTCCTGCTGCTCGGTCTAGGCCTGTCCGGCGTCGTCGGCAGCTTCCTTCGTGTCCGCCGCAACAGCCGCGCCCGAGCCGGCTCCCGCCGCCACGACGACTGGTGAAGCAGGCCGACTCACGGAATGCTGGCGTCATGCGGAAACTGATCTACGGCATGAATGTGACCCTGGACGGCTACGTCGCCGCACCTGGCGATGACATCGGCTGGGGCGGACCGCCGAGCGAGCAGCTTTTCGAGTGGTGGCTCGAGCAGGAGCTTGCCAGCGAGCTCTCGCTCTACGGGCGCAGGCTGTGGCAGACGATGAGCGCCTACTGGCCGACCGGCGACCAGCAGCCCGGCGCCACCCCGGCGCAGATCGAATTCGCACGGAACTGGCGGGACACACCCAAGGTGGTGTTCTCCTCGACGATCGACAAGGTCGACTGGAACGCCCGCCTCTTCACCGGCGACGCGGTCGCCGAGATCGCCCGGCTCAAGGCCGAGGACGGCGGCCCCATGAAGATCGGTGGCGCAACGCTCGCCGCCGCTGCCATGCGTGCCGGCCTGATCGACGAGTACGCGCTCGCCACCGTGCCGGTCCTGGTGGGCGGCGGCACGCCGATGTTCACCGCGCTGGACAGCTGGGTCAACCTGGACCTGGTTGAGACGCGGACGTTCCCCGGCGGCGTCGTGCTGACCAGATACGAGACAAGGCGCTAAACGGGACCCCCAAACACCAAGCACCCACATCCTCGGCGGAGGGCGGGTAGCCGTAGGCGTTATGGCCAGCCGCAGGCGTCACCAGGCGCCGGCGGATCAGACCTCGTCGGCGAGGATGTCGAGCGGATAGTCGCTCGTCTCCAGGCCCGCGGCCGTCACGACGCGTACCGTCCACGGGCCCGGTTCGGCCTCGTACGGGATCGGGACCGTCACGGACGTGTCCGTCGGATTGATGAAGGCGCCGTCCTGGTCCGGGACGAGCGGGACGTGGATGTGGATCGGGCCGAGCTTGACCACGATGCGGGCCAGCTGGTCGGGGGCCGACGCCGCGGCGGGGACGAAGCCGAGGCCGCGGATCTCGATCTCGTCGCCCTGGCGGATGGGGCCGTCCGGCTCGCCGGGAGTACGAACCCTGACGACGGAGACCAGGACCGGCTTGCGCACCTCGGTCAGCTTGACCGCCAGGTAGAGCACGGCGGCACCGAGCGCTATCGCGGTGACCGCGGTGGGCAGCTGCGGGAGCTGATACGGGTTCTCGGCCAGCCCGATCACCAGGAACAGCACGCCGACGAGGTTCACCGGGAGCCACACCGCGGCGGCCAGCGAGCCGAGGCCGGTCTCCTCGACCAGCAGGTCGCGCAGCTGCGAGCGCTGGCCCGGCAGGTACGGCGCGGCCCTGCGGCGCATCCGGGCGGCCATGACCGCGCTGCTGATCACCGCCACCACGACCGGTGTCGCGAGCAGCGCCAGGTACTCCCAGCGCAGGTGCGAGATGGACGCGGTGACCTGCGCCCGTTCGGCCGGGTCGCCCGCCGCGATGTCCTCGACCCCGAAGTACACGAAGGCGGTCGCCAGGCTCGCCGCCCACAGCACCCCGAGGGTGCGCGGCAGCGAGAGCCTTCCGTCGACCCCGATCAGGAAGCACAGCACCCCGCCAATGTCGCTGTGCACCAGGCTGAACAGCGTGAACAGCGCGGCGAGGGCGAGGAAGGCGACCGGGGCCGCGGTGCGCGGCATCGTCCAGCCGTCCGAGAGCGGCAGCGTGGCCAGGTCGACCACCAGCACCGCGACCAGCAGCCACCACGCGCCGCGCATCGCCTGCCGGCCGACCAGCGCCAGCCAGGCCGCGTTCTCCCGCCGCGACGCCGCGGCCAGCCGGCCGGCCCGCCGGGTCAGCTCGTCGGAGATCCACTGCCGCGCGCCGGACTCCGAGTGCGACAGCGCGGCCGGCACACCTTCGCCGCGGGCGAACTCCTTGCACCGGTCGACGAACTGGGTGAGTTCGAGGTCGTAATCGCGCCGGACCTCGCCGTGGAGCTGCGGCCCATGCGACTGCGGTCCGTGGGCCACGCCCGCCCCTCCCTGTGTCACGAATCGGCAGCAGGCTCGGAGCGTACACCGGTGAGGCCACGCGCCGGGCGGGGACGGTGCGGCGGATGGGAATCCGTTACGGGATATCGATAAACCGGGACCGGAAGGTTCGCGGAAGCCCCGGGCTCACTCCCACTCGATGGTGCCCGGGGGCTTGGACGTGACGTCGAGCACGACCCGGTT
>Ga0070741_10020674_pt1 | contig 10332 bp, 7 predicted proteins | sample Coa_R1_4_FD_66440 | JGI IMG/M metagenome (GOLD analysis project Ga0070741, IMG submission 66440) | Surface soil microbial communities from Centralia Pennsylvania, which are recovering from an underground coalmine fire - Coalmine... | ecosystem: Environmental > Terrestrial > Soil > Unclassified ...
GGTCTGCATTTCAAACGGCGGCGGGGACGGCTCCGCCTTTGCCTGTGGACAGCCGCTTCAAACATATCTCGCTATATCTCACTGAGCGCCTGCCCACAGGCAAACCCCCGCCGCCTGAGTGCGCCGTAGTCGATTAAAAAAGATCAAGAAAAGAATCAGAGAACATTGCAAAGCGGCATTGAGATATTACGTTCAAACAGTGCCTAATCAGAGTAAGCAGCTCGGTTTGGTGTTTCGCACGCGAGGTGGAAAACGGCGAGGCGCGGGGCGCAAACGACAGAGTGTGCGGCCGCGGGTTTCGCACAAGACGCGGCCAGTGCTCAAACGGCGGTTTCCAGTGCACGTGACTGTAAGGATGCGTGAAGACGTTTGTGGACTGAGGAGTAAGAGTTGCTTTAGTGCACTGAAGACTGCGTTCAGTGCGGCCAATGCACGCGTTGGGTTTCGCGTAATGCATTTCTCAGTGCAGGGCAATCACGTTCATTTTCTCGTCGAGGCGGAGGGGACGACCGAGCTTTCGCGCGGTATGCAGGGATTGAACGTGCGAATGGCGAAGGCGCTCAATCGACTGATGCAAAGACGCGGGAAGGTGTTCGCCGATCGCTATCACGCAGTGGTTCTAAAGACGCCGACGCAGACCAGGCGGGCGCTGCACTATGTGGTTCACAATCGACAACATCATGCGCCGGGGCGGTATGCGGCGGAATGGCGGGATCCGTTTGCGTCGGCGGAGGGGCCGCTCGTGGCGCCGCGCACCTGGCTGCTCGCGTCGCTCGGGTGGCGAATGGTGACTTAGAAGAGGTAGTGCGCGCCGAGGCCGAAGAAGATGGCGTCGCGGAAACCGATCTCGAATTGGGCGGCGAATTTCTTGGGGAGCTTGACGCGCAGGCCGACGAGGATGTTGACCACGCCCATCGCCGGGGGTTTGTCTTTGGAGACGTGGCGGTGGGGATTGTCGGCGGAGTCGGTCGACGGGCCCTCGGTCGATTTCAGCTTTGGCTCTAACGCGGCGCCGGTGACCGGCGGATTGAAGGGATTGCACGCCGAGACGTTGTTGACGTTCGAGATGCTGCACGCGCTCGAGCCGTTGGTGGTCAAGACGTCGCCGGTCACGCCGCCGACGCCGAGCCCGCCGCCGTAGCGCAACTCGAGCCATTTGTTGATCGACCAGTGGCCGATCAGTGAAACGTCGACGGAGATGAAGTACACGCCGCGGAATTGCAGGAAGTGCGTGTCGGCGTCGGCCATGTGGTCGTTGGCCAGCCAGTTGCCGTCGTGAACGTCGATCGAGCTGATGTCGAGCGATGTGACCACGTCGAACTTCGGGCGGCGGTAGATGAACTCGAAACCGAGCGACCAGCTCTCCATCGACGTGGCCGCTTGCAGGTACGGCATCAGCATCGCGTTGGTGACGAAGATGCCGCGGATGCGCGCGCCGAGCTGGTACGGCGTGCGCGGCAGATCGGCGCTCGGCGGCGGCGCGGGCGGCACCGGCTCCATCGCGGCGGGCGGCACCGGCGATGACGCGGGCGGCGCGGCGGCGGGCGGCGGCGCGGACGCGCGCGCGGCGGCGTGCTCGGCGGCCAGCGCCTTCTCCACGTCGGCGATCCGCTGCTCGACGGCGGGACGGTTCTCCGCGTCGGGCACCTCGGCGAGGTACTGCTTGTAATAGCCGAGCGCCTTTTCGTTCTGGTGCGCAAGGCGGCACGCCTGCGCGAGGTTGTAGAGCCACGACGGCTCGGCCTTGAGCTTGTACGCCGCCTCGAACTCGTCGGCGGCCTCGGCGTACTCTTGCGCTTTGTAGTGCGCGATGCCGGCGTCGTAGTGGCGCTGCGCCTCTTTCTTCGACGGCGCCTTGCCCTGCGCCACCCCCGCGATCAGGACCACCCCGACGATGAGGACCAACCGTTGGGAGAGCATCGGCGCGCATCATAGATCAAACCGTCCAGCGTCGCGTGTTAATGTGCGCGCGCGTTCAGGCGGCGCGCGGGGCTATGCGCCGGTCAGCTCGAGCAGCAGCCAGGCGAGGTCGCGGCGATCGTCCGATTCGCCGCGATCGGCCGGCGACCACGTGCGCTCGGCGTCGATCTCGACGGTGATCGTATCGCCGCGCGCCGCCTCGTGCGCGAGCGCGCGCCGAAATTCGCCGGGCGCGAGCTCGAGCTCGTGGCGCGCGCCGTTCACGCGCACGGTGAGCCGCTGCGACTCGACCTGCGCCGGCACCGCGCCGCGCAGCTCCAGCCGCGCGAGCGGCGCGGTCGCCGTCATCGTCAACCGCAGCGACGAGCCGACCCAGCGATCGGCCGAGAAGCCGGTCGGCGCGCCGAGCTGCTCGAGCGCGCCCGCGAGCGGCGGCCGCAGCGCCAGTGAACGCGCCAGCGCCAGCGCCTGGTGCAGGCGCTGCTCGCGATCGTAGAGCGCGCGCAAGAGCTCGTCCTGGAGCTCGAACGCGCTGGTGAGCGCCGCCGCCTCGTCGGCCGAGAGCGCGCGGCCCGCCGGACGCGCCAGCTCGTGCGCCAGCTCCGCCAGCGCCGCGGCGAGCTGTTGATCGCGCCCGATGAGCCGCTCGAGGTGCAGCGCGCGCCGGCTGAGCAGCCGCTCCACTTCGCTCGCGTCCGCCGCCGTCGGGCGCCCGCCGGCGTGGATGCGCGCGGGCCACGGCCGCTCGACGTAGATCGTCGAGTGCTCCGGCCGCGCGCGCTCGGCCGAGCGGCGGCGATAGAAGTACGCCGCGAACGAGCGCCGCGCCAGCGACGGCTGATCGGGCGGCGGCGTGATGGCGCGGAAGCCGTGCCACGACCGCTCGCTGGTGGCGAACACCACGCAGCGGTTGAACGTCGGCACGATGCTGCGCACCTGGTCCTCGGCCGCGCGCCACGGATCGCGGTGCAGCTCGAGGCAGCCGCCCCACGGCTCCTCCCAGCGGCGGTTGAGATAGACGAGCAGGTTGAGGCAGCGCTCCCAGCCTTCGGTCGGGTGGTAGTTGAAGTCGACGTGCGGATCGAGATCCTGGCGCGCGCGGTTCTCGTGCGTGCCGCCGCCGATGTACGCCGGATCGTAGAGGAGGTCGGGGATGCCGGTGACCTCGCCGAGCAGCGCGAGGAAGCGCGGATCGCGCAAGAGCTCGTCGAGCGCGACGAACGCCGGCCCGAGCGCGCGCACGTTCTCCTGCACCGACTTGCCGCCCGGCTCGCCGCGCTCGTCGAGCGCGCAGCCCTGCTCGAACGGCGGGAACTCGTCGAGCAGGCGCGCGCAGAACCGCGCGTCGAAGAAGTCGTCGATCACGAGATGGGGAAACGGCTCGGCGCGCGCGAACTCGCGCGCCAGCTCGGCGCGCCGCGCGATCACTGCGTCGCCGAGCGGCGGTAGCACGAAGCCGAGCGTGCCAGAGCGCGATCGATCGGGCAAGCGGGCTACTGGGCGCCGAGCACGCGCCGCGCGTCGGGCGAGACGTAGGCGCAGGCTTCGTCGAGCTTGCGGGCGCGCGCGTCGGCGAGCGAGACCGCGTTCGGTTTGAAGCGCCAGCCGTTCACCGAGCCGCGCGCGGGATCGAACACCGCCACGTGCGTCGGCAACTCGGACCACAGCGCGCCGAGGATGTCGAGGTTCCAGCGGCCGTCGGAGATCTCGTCGAGCGCGAGCACGTAGCGGCACGCGTCCGGATGCGCGCGGCGCACGCCGCGAAAGTAGCCGTACCACGACTGGCCCTCGCGGCCGTACCACGCCTCGCGCGGGTGCGTGCCGATCCACGACGGCAGCGTGGCGTAGCCGGCGAGGCGGCGATGATCCCAGCGCGCGGCCAGCGCCGTCTGCGCGATCGTCATCGCCGCGAGCGCGCCGATCACCGCCAGGCGCACGCCGCGCCGCCGCGCGCGTTCGCCGAGCTCGCCCCACGCCGCCGCCGCCAGCAGCGCGCACACCGGCGGCACGAAGTCGTAGCGGATGAAGTAGCGATACTCGACGTCGCGGTACAGCGGCGTCACCGCGCAGAACAGCACCAGCGTCGCGGCCAGCACGTGCAGCGTCCAGCGGCGCAAGCGCCAGGCCCACAGCGTCGCAGCGGCGAGCACGCCGACGAGCAGCAGCCACACCGCCACAGCGAGCGCGGCCGGCTGCTTCGGCCACGGCGGCGGATCGTACGCGGTGTGCGTGATGAAGTAGCCGGCGCTCACGCCGAGCGCGCGCAGCTGCCCGGCGACGTCGAGCGGGCTGCGCACGCCGAAGTTTCCCGCCGGCCGCGAGAACATCGTCACGATCAGCGCGCCGAGCTTGAGCTGCGACGTGGCGGCGATGACCGCGCACCAGACGAGCAGCGTGGCGACGAACGCGGCGAACAGCGCGCCGGTGGTGCGCGCCCGCTCGGCGAGCTTGCGCGCGCGCGGCCCGGCGATCGCCGCGCAGTAGAACGCCGGCGCGAGATAGAGGATCGCCTGCCACGACATCAGGCACGCGAAGGCGGCCCACACGCCGGCCCACGCGCTCTCGCGCACGCCGAAGCGATCGGCCCGGAGCGCGCACAGCCACAGCACGCCCGCCGACGGCGCGAGGAAGAGGATGTTGTCCTCGAGCGTCAGCAGCAAAAACAGATTCACCCACGCGGTCATCCACGCGACGGTGACGAACGCCGCGACCACGCGATCGCGCGCCAGCCGCGACGCCGCGCTCGCGATCACCGCGGCGTTGATGGCGAACGCGATCGCGTCGGCGAGACGAAACCCGTCGGCGAGCGTGCCGCCGAACGGCCGCAGCACGTACCAGCCGAGCAGGTACACGTGGCGCACGGCGAAGTGCGCGTTCCAAACCGGGCTCGACCACGGCTTCGCCTGCGTCGCCAGGTCGACCATGAAGCTGCCGTTGTCCCAGTTCACCACCGCCAGCACGCGCGGTCCGGTGGCCAGCCACGCGACGGCGAAACCGGCGAGCGCGAACGCGAGCACGAACACGCGCTCGCTCCGCCACGTCGCTGCGCCGCCGCCGGGATTCATGCGGCGCCTACGCTACCTCGCGTCGCGCCGGACGGCAAAGCGTTCGTGTTATAGGAGAGCCGATGACGAGCGCACGCGCCCGCCGCCTGGAGATCGCGCTGGTCGTGGCGCTGTTCGCCGGCGGGCTCGCGCTGCGCGTGGCGCTCGCCGATCGCAACTACGTGTTCGCCGGCAGCGACAGCTACGGCTACTTGAAGCTCGCCGACGAGTGGCGCACGCACGGGCGGTACGCGCTCGGCCCCGAGCCCGAGCCGCTCTACTACGCGCGGCCGCCGCTCTACGCCGCGTTCGTCGCGCTCGTCAAAGGCGGCGCGCGCGCGGAGATGTCGGGCGGCGACGGCTGGGGGCGCATCGTGCGCGGCCAGCTGATCCTGGATTTGCTGACGACGGGATTGCTGGTGTGGCTGATGGCGCGCCGGCTCGCGGGGCGCGCGGCGGGATTGATCGCGCTCGGCTTCGCGATGGCGTGGCCGTTCACGCTGATCACGATCGGCGCGGCGCTCACCGAGTGCGTGGCGATGGCGCTGGCGACGTGCAGCGTGGCGCCGCTGATCTGGATCAGCGCGCACGACTGCCCCGACGCGCGCGCCACGCCGCTGCGCAGGCGGCTCGCGTTCGCGGTCGCGGGCGCCGCGGTCGGGCTCTCGGTGCTGGTGCGCCCCGACGGGATCCTGCTCGCGTGCGCGTTCGTGCCGGCGGTGCTGCTTACGCACACGTGGCGCGAGCGCGCGATCGTGTCGTCGCTCGCGCTCGCCGGTTTCCTGATCGCGTTCGCGCCCTGGCCGGCGCGCAACCTGGCGCGCTTCGGCCGCGCGTATTCGTTCGGCACGCGCGTCGATCGCAAGCAGCATCCCGTCGAGCACTGGGAGGGCGGCCAGCACTTCATCGCCGCGTACGGGCGCGACTGGCAGACGTACAACTGGTTCTCCGGCTGCGCGTACGAGCCGACGTGCGCGCTCGATCTCGCGCGCTTCGAGCAGGGCGGCGCGGTCGACGGGCCGGAGGATCGCGCGAAGCTGATCGCGGTGCTCGCCGAGCGGCAGCGCAGCGGCATGACCGAGTCGGTGTCGCGCGGCTTCGACGAATTGGCGAGCGGCTGGCGGCGGCGTCACCCGCTGCGCGCGTTCGTCTGGCTGCCGCTGCGCCGCGCGGTGGCGATGTGGGCCGACGACTTCGACGAGATCTTCCAGAAGCCGCCGTTCCCGCGGTTGTACGCGCGCACGCGCGGCGCGCTGCCGGTGCTGTCGATCGCGTTCTTCGTCGCGCTGTGCGGCTGCTCGATCCTGCTCTGGCGCGAACGCAAAGCCGCGGCGGCGATTCTGCTGGCGGCGATCTTCGGCCGCACGGCGGTGCTGGCCTATACCTTCTATACCGTGCCGCGCTACACGCGCGAGGTGGCGCCGCTCGCGTTCGTGGTGATCGCCGCCGGCGCGACGCTGGCGATCCGCCGCGTCAGGGCGCGCTAGCTCGCGCGCGGCTGCTTGGCGGCGGTCCACGCCACCAGCCGCTCGGGCGCCCACGCGTTGGCGATTCGCTCGGGCTCGAGCCACGCGCGCTCGGCGTTGAGCGCGGCGTAGCGCACGCGCTCCAGCTCGCCCGCGTGGTGCGCGTCGCTGGTGAGCACGAACGTCACGTCGCGCGCGCGCGCCCGCCGCAGCGCCTCGACCGAGAGATCGAGCCGCGGCAATCCGCCGTTGATCTCGAGCGCGGTGCCGGTCGCCTCGGCGGCGGCGAGGATCTCGTCGAGGTCGAGCTCGATCGGCGGGCGCGCGCCGATCATGCGCGCCGAGAGATGGCCGATCATGCGCACCGTCGGATCCTGCATCGCCGCCACCACGCGCCGCGTCTGCGCCGCGCGATCGAGCTGAAAGTGATCGTGCACCGACGCCAGGCACCAATCGAACGCGCGGCGAAACTCGAGGTCGTAGTCGAGCTCGCCGTTCGGGCCGATGTTCAGCTCGACGCCGTGGAGCAGCGTGAGCGCGTCGCCGAGCTGCGTCCGGAGCGCGCGGATCTGCGCGCGCTGCGCGAGCAGCGGCGTGCGCGCCACGCCCGAGAGCGTGCCCTCCGCGTGATCGGTGATCACCAGGACGCGGTAGCCGCGCTGGATGGCCGCGGTCACCACCTCCTCCAGCGTCGAGCGGCCGTCGCCCGAGAGCGACGTGTGCACGTGAAAGTCGCCGATGACGCCGCCGATCGGCCGCGGCAGCGCGCCGCGCTCGGCCGCCTCCAGCTCGCCCGCGTCCTCGCGCAGGACCGGCGCGATCCACGGCAGCCCGAGCGCGCGGTAGATGTCCTCCTCGGTCTCGCTGGCGATCACCTTGCCGCCGTCGAGCTCCGAGAGCGCGTACTCGTTGAGCGTCCACTTTCGCGCGAGCGCGCGCTGCCGCAGCTTGATGTTGTGCCCCTTCGAGCCGGTGAAGTAGAGCTGCGCGGCGCCGAGCTGCTTCGGCGCCACCACGCGCAGATCGATCTGCGTCCCGCGGCGCGTGACCACGCTGGTCTTGGCGTCGCCGCCGGCGAGCACGCGATCGACCAGGCTCATGGCGAGGAGCGCGCGGCTCACCGGCGCCGCGTCGTCGGCGGCGACCACGATGTCGACGTCGCCGATGGTCTCGCAGAACCGGCGCAGCGATCCGCAGTACGACGCGTGCACCACGCCCGGCACCTCGCGCAGCCGCGCCACGATCCGCTCGGCGAGCGGCAGCGCCACCGAGATCGGCGTGCGCGCGATCGCGCCCTCCTCGTCGAGCCGCGCGAGCGCGTGCGCCAGCTTCTCCTCCGACCTGGCGCCGAATCCCTTGAGCGCGCGCACGCGGTGCTCGGCCAGCGCCTTGCGCAGATCGTCGACGCTCTCGACGCCGAGCTCGCCGCGCAGCCGCCCCACCGCCTTCGGGCCGAGCCCCTGAATGCGCAAGAGCGCCACCACGCCCGCCGGGTGCTTGCGCCGCAGCTCCTCCAGCCTCTCGACGCGCCCGCCGTCGAGCAGCTCGCGGATCTTCGCCGCCGTGCTCTTGCCGACGCCGTCGATCTTTTGCAGCTCCGCGGCCGTGAGCCGCCCGAGGTCGGTCGCCTGCGCCTCGATCGCGTGCGCCGCGCTCTCGTACGCGCGCACGCGGAACGACTGCGGGTCCTGCTCGTCGAGCATGGTCAGCTCGGCCAGCTCGCGCAGCATGTCGAGCACGTCCTGCTTGGTATCGGCCATCGCGGTGTACATTATCTCTCGTGGCCAAGAAAGAACCACCCGAGGTGCTCGTCCTCGACGGGCGCGAGGTGCAGGTCTCGAATCCGAGCAAGCTCTATTTCGCGGCCGACACGAAGCTGACGAAGCTCGAGCTCGTGCGCTACTACCTCTCGGTCGCCGAGGGCGCGCTCGGCGGCATCCGCGATCGCCCGATCGTGCTCAAGCGATTCGTCGACGGCGCGGCCGGCGAGGCCTTCTACCAGAAGCGCGCGCCCGAGAAGCGCCCCGCGTGGCTGCGCACGGTGACGCTGTCGTTTCCGTCGGGGCGCACCGCGGAAGAAGTGGTGGTCGACGACGCCGCCGGCCTGGCGTGGATCGTCAACCTCGGCTGCATCGAGCTGCACCCGCACCCGGTGCGCGCGGGCGATCTCGATCATCCCGACGAGCTGCGCGTCGATCTCGATCCCGGGCCGGGCGTGGCGTGGGACGACGTGCGTCGCGTGGCGCTGGAGGTGAAGGCGCTGCTCGACGAGCTGGGGCTGGTGGGCTGGCCGAAGACGTCGGGCTCGCGCGGCATGCACGTCAACGTGCGCATTCATCCGCGCTGGACGTTCAGCGAGGTGCGGCGCGCGGCGCTGGCGCTCTCGCGCGAGATCGAGCGGCGCGCGCCGGCGATCGCGACCTCGAAGTGGTGGAAGGAGGAGCGCCGCGGCGTGTTCCTCGACTACAACCAGAACGCCAAGGATCGCACCACGTGCTCGGCGTACTCGGTGCGCCCGCTCGCCGACGCGCGCGTGTCGACGCCGCTCACGTGGGACGAGGTGCCGGCGTGCGAGCCGGCCGACTTCACCGTGCTGACCGTGCCGCGGCGTTTTGCCGCAAGCGGCGATCCGCACGCGGCGATGAACGGCGCGCCCGGCTCGCTCGACGGGCTGCTCGAGCTGGCGGCGCGCGACGAGGCGAACGGGATCGCGGACGCGCCGTGGCCGCCGCACTTTCGCAAGATGGAGGGCGAGGCGCCGCGCGTGGCGCCGTCGCGCAAGAAGTCGGCGGCGAAGAAGCCGCGCGAGAAGATGCCGCTCCTCACCATCGCCAACTCGCCGAAGCGCGACGAGGCGCTGGCCGGCCTCGAGCGCTGGAAGGCGCGCCACCCCGACGCCGCGAAGCTGCTCGCCGTCGACGACGTGCTGGTCGACTCGATGCGCGGCCGCTCGTCGACGTGGACGCGCATCCGCGTGAACCTGCGCCACGTACCGCCCGCCGAGCGGCCGCCGCAGGAGACGCCGGATCCCGACGACGATCCGACGCGCGCCTGGCGCCAGGCCTGGCGCGCGTCGCGCGAGACGGACGAGCCGCGCGAAGAGTAGCTCAGCGCCCGGTGGCGAAGATGGACTGCAGCTCGTGCGGCGCCACCACCTCGAGCTGCGCGTACGTGCAATCGCGCGGCGGCTTGTCGGTGCGCCAGCGGCGAAACTGCGCGGTGTGACGGAAGCGCGAGCCATGCATGTGATCGTACGCGACCGCGACCACCAGCTCGGGACGCAGCGGCACCCACGACAGATCCTTGTCCGCGCTCCAGCGGCTCTTCATGCCGGGCACGCGCTGATCGTGCTGGCTCCACTCCTTCCACGGGTGATCGTCGAGCGCGCGCTCGCGATACGGCGCCAGCGTCTCCACCAATTCGCGCCGCACGCCGTCGGTGAAGCTGGCCGCCACGCCGACGTGGTGCAGCGCGCCCGCGTCGTCGTACAGCCCGAGCAGCAGCGAGCCGACCTTGGTGCCTTCGCCGCGCTTGTGCCAGCGAAAGCCGCCGACCACGCAGTCGCAGTCGCGCTCGTGCTTGACCTTGAGCATGACGCGCTTGTTCGGCTCGTAGGCGCCGGCGAGCGGCTTCGCCATCACACCGTCGAGCCCCGCGCCCTCGAAGCGGTGGAACCAATCGTCGGCGGTCGCGCGATCGGTGGTGGCGGGCGTGAGGTGCAGCGGCGGCTCGGCGCGCGCGAGCAGCGACTCGACGATCGCGCGCCGCTCGGCGAACGGCGTCTCGCGCAGATCGCGATCGTCCACGCACAGCGCGTCCCAGAAGACGATCGACGCCGGCGTCTCGGCGGCCAGCAGCTTCACGCGCGACGCCGCCGGATGCAGCCGCAGCTGCAGCGCCTC
>Ga0070741_10020676_pt1 | contig 10331 bp, 5 predicted proteins | sample Coa_R1_4_FD_66440 | JGI IMG/M metagenome (GOLD analysis project Ga0070741, IMG submission 66440) | Surface soil microbial communities from Centralia Pennsylvania, which are recovering from an underground coalmine fire - Coalmine... | ecosystem: Environmental > Terrestrial > Soil > Unclassified ...
AGCCCCGCTCCGCACTTACACCATCACGTTTCCTGCCAAATATCGCAAAGGAGAAAACACGCTGGACGATCCGGCCGTTCCCGCGCGGCTGGCGCGAAAGCTGGGATGCGAGAACCGGCAGATCGTGGTCGAACCGGATGTCGCCGGCCTCCTGCCAAAGCTTTGCTGGCACATGGATGAACCCACCGCGGACCCGGCGATTGTCACCGCTTATCTGGTCTGCCGCGAAGCAGCGCGCGATGTAACCGTGCTGCTTTCCGGGGTCGGCGGAGATGAGCTGTTTGCGGGATACCGGAAGTATGCGGCGCACTATTGGGCTGAGCTGTATGCGCGCGCTCCGAAAGCGCTCCGGAGCATTTGCGAGCGCGTGGTGGCGCGGATGCCCAACTATCGCGGAACCAGTTTCAAAGGGCACATGCGGCTGGCCAAGAAGATGTTGCGCACCGCCGCCCTGCCGGCTCGGGAGCGTTTCATCGGCAATTGCACCTATCTCGATGGAGCCGAGAGGTCGGCCCTCTATGCCCGTGAACTGCGCGACCAGATTGGCGGCGCGCGTGCGGATGCAGCTCACCAGAAGGCGTTTGCGGCCGGCGAACACGCGGATTTCCTGAACCAGATGCTCTATCTGGACGCCAAGATCTTCATGACCACCCTGAACCTCGCCTACAACGACAAGATGAGCATGGCCTGCTCGGTCGAAGTCCGGGTGCCATTTCTTAATCGCGAGCTGGCCGAGTACGTGGCCTGGAATGTTCCTCCGCGTTTGAAGCTGAAAGGATTTTTTTCGCCCACCACGAAGCACATCTTCCGCAAAGCCATGCGTGGAGTCCTGCCCGACGAGGTCCTGCGCCAACCCAAAGCGGGTTTTGCGGCGCCTACGGATTACTGGCTGGCCAATGATCTGCGCGAAATGACCGACGATCTGCTGTCCGATTCGCGTATCCGCCGCCGTGGGCTGTTCCGGCCGGAGGGGATAAGAAAGCTGCTGCGGGAGCATCGCAGTGGCCGCCGCGACTGCTCCATGCAGATCTGGCAGTTCCTAACTCTGGAGTTGTGGATGCAAAACTTCCTCGACGGGTCCGGCAGGAGCGCGCTCGAGACCGCGCAGGCGGCCATAGCATGAAGCAAGTCCTGCAAAACGCGCGCACCGGAAAAATCGAAGTCGCGGACGTTCCCGCCCCACACCTGCTTCCCGGGTGCGTGCTGGTCAAGATCGCTGCTTCACTGGTCTCGGCCGGGACAGAGCGCGCTGCGACCGAGTTTGCCTCAAAGAGCCTGCTGCAGAAGGCCTGGTCGCGCCCGGATCTGCTCCGGGAGGTGATGAACAAAGTCCGCCGCGACGGACTCCTTCCGGCAGCCTCTGCAGTGCGCAACCGGCTGGACCAGCCACTCTCGCTGGGCTACAGCAGCGCCGGAACGGTGGTCGAGGTGGGTGAGGGCATCTCGGACCTGCGGCCCGGTGACCGCGTGGCCTGCGCCGGAGCTAACTTCGCGGTGCATGCGGAGTTCGCCTGTGTTCCCCGCATGCTGGTCGCCAGAATTCCCTCCTCCGATGTGAGCTTTGAGAGCGCGGCGTTCACCACACTGGGCGCTGTGGCGATTCACGGCGTGCGCACGGCCGAAGCAAAGCTCGGCGACGTGGTCGCTGTAATCGGGCTCGGCCTGCTTGGTCAGCTCACGGTCCAGATATTGCGCGCCGCCGGTTGTCATGTCCTTGGAATGGATCCGCTTGCGTGGCGAGCGGAGCTGGCAGCCAAGCTGGGAGCGCTGGCGGTCAGTTCCTCAGAACTTGAATTCCGCGACCTTTGCCTGCAGCATTCCACCGGAAACGGCGTGGATTCAGTTTTGATCACCGCGGAAACTCCGGGCAGCGGCCCCGTCAATCTGGCCTCGGAGGTCGCGCGCGACCGCGCCATTGTGGCCGCCGTCGGCACCGTTGGCATGGAACTGCAACGGAAGCTCTATTACGAGAAGGAACTCGATTTCCGGATTTCCCGCTCCTATGGTCCCGGCCGCTACGATGCCGCCTTCGAGCAGAAGGCACGCGACTATCCCATCGGTTATGTGCGCTGGACCGAAACCCGCAACATGGAGGCGTTTCTCCGGTTGCTCGCCGGCGGCAGGCTCGATCTGGGCCCGCTGATCACGCATTCGTTTGCCGTTGAAGACGCACTTTCGGCTTACGATCTGATCACCGGGAAGACTGCGCAGCCGTATCTCGGGGTTCTGATTCAGTATTCCCGGGAATCCAACCAGGGGGCGCCGCATTTCAGGCGGCTGGAGCTGATTTCACCGTCGTTGCGGTCCCCCGGCAGGACGGTCAGGATCGGGGTGCTGGGCGCGGGAAACTTTGCCCAAGGCGTTCTGCTTCCGGCTATGCGGCGTTCGGCGGAAACGGAGTTCGCGGGACTTTGCACCTCCAACGGCGCCCGGTCTCGTGCAGCGGCGGCGCGATTCGGTTTTGCTTTCTGCACTACCGACGAGACCGAAATTTATTCTGATCCCACAATCAACGCGATCGCGATCGTGACCCGCCATCACCTGCACGCGGAACAGGTCGTCCGCGCTCTGGAGCATGGTAAGCACGTATTCTGCGAGAAGCCACTGTGTCTGAATGAGACCGAGTTGCAGCAGATTCAGCGTGCATACGCGCGCCGTGGGGACCTCAAACTGATGGTCGGCTTCAATCGCCGCTTCGCGCCCATGGCACGGAAGCTGTCGGCCTTCCTGGCGGAAGCCAACGGCCCGCTCACGGTGCACTATCGCATCAACTCCGGCCCGCTCCCCAGGGACAACTGGATCCTTGATCCCGAGCAGGGTGGCGGCCGCATCCTGGGCGAAGTCTGCCATTTCGTGGATTTCCTTTCGTTTCTGTGCGGCGCTCCGCCGATCTCTGTTCACGCGCGCAGTGTTCCCGGAGTGCATGAGCGCGACGTCGTCGCCACGCTCGAATTCGCAGATGGTTCGTTGGGGACGATTTCATACTTGTGCAGCGGGGACCGCGTATTTTCCAAGGAGCGTGTGGAGGTCTTCGGCGGAGGGCGGGTGGCGGCGCTCGAAGACTTCCGCAGGCTGGAGCTGGTGTGTCATGGGAGGAAACAGACGTTCCGCTCCTGGCTGCGGCAGGAAAAAGGACACGCTGCCGAGTGGCAGGCGTTTGCGGATTCCGTCCGGTCCGGCAGCCCATCTCCGATTGCGTTTGGAGAAATCGCGGCCACCACGCTCGCGACCATCCGCATTGCCGAATCGCTTCGGTCCGGCAGCGAGTCACCCGTGAATTGCCGGATGCAGGAGTTGACTGCGCCGCTCGTCTCATGACCGGAAATTGTCATCGCCGATGAACTTGAAAAGGAATTTCTCATGTTGATTTTGGGCCTCAACATGTTTCACGCCGATGCTTCGGCGGCCATTGTGCAGGACGGCAAGGTGCTGTTCGCCATTGCGGAGGAGCGGCTGAACCGGGTGAAACACTACGCCGGCTTCCCAACCCTGGCGATCCAGGCTTGCCTGAATGCCGCGGGCGCGAAGATCAGCGACATTGATCATGTCGCCGTCGGCCAGGACAGCGACGCAAACCTGGCAGAGAAAGTCCGGTACGCGATCGCCAATCCGGCCAGACTGCTGAACTTCATCCGCCTTCGCCGCCGCAAACAGGAGATGCGGGAGGTGCGCGAACTGATCGCCCGGCATCTGGAATGCGATCCGCAGAGCATGCGCTTCCAGGAGCATCATCTGGAGCACCACATCGCGCACATCGCCAGCGCTTATTACTGTTCGCCGTGGGAGCGCGCTGCCGGTTTCAGCTATGACGGTTCCGGAGACTTTGTTTCCACCATGATGGCCCGCTGCCAAGGGAACTCGATCCAGGTCCTCGACCGGATCTTCCTTCCGCATTCACTCGGCAGCTTCTACACAATGATTTGCGAATTCATCGGCTACAGAAAATACGGCGATGAAGGCAAGGTGATGGGCCTGGCCCCCTATGGCAAAGACACCTACTGCGAACAGATTCGCGAGCTGCTGATGACCAGCGACTCCGGGTTCGAGCTGGACCTGGAGTTCTTCAGGCCGCTCGGGAGCAACGAGGGCATGCAGATCAAACCAGACGGCACGGTGGAGCTGGCTCGGCACTTCTCCAGCCGGATGGTAGAGTTATTCGGGCCTCCGCGGGAACCAGATGCGGAGATCACGCAGCGCGACATGGACCTGGCCTATGCCATGCAGCACTGCTTCGAAGAAGTTCTTTTCCACCTGCTCAACGAACTGCACAAGCAGGTCCCGCTGGAGAACCTGGCCATGGCGGGCGGATGCGCCCTGAACAGCGTGGCCAACGGCAAACTGTTCGCGCGCACCCCGTTCCGGCACACCTGGATCCAGCCCGCAGCAGGAGACGAAGGCCTTGCCATCGGCGCGGCCCTGCACACTTACCATTCGGTACTCCAGCGCCCGCGTGAGTTCGTGATGCGCAACTCCTACCTTGGACCGGAATTCTCCGAGGAGCAGATCGAGGGCTCTTTGCGGAGCGCGGGCCTGAAGTACACGAGATTGGACCGCGGGGCGCTGCTCGAAACCATTGCGACGCGAATTGCCGAGGGCGACGTGGTCGGATGGTTCCAGGGCCGCATGGAGTGGGGGCCACGCGCTCTGGGTAATCGGTCCATTCTGGCCCATCCGGGGCTTCCCAACATGAAAGATGTTCTCAACGCCCGCATCAAGCGGCGCGAATGGTTCCGGCCCTTTGCGCCTTCCATCCTCGAAGACAAGCAGGCCGAGTATTTCGAGCACGACCATCCTTCGCCCTTCATGTTGCACGTCTACAAAATTAAGCCGCAGAAACGTGGGCAGCTCTGCGCCGTGAACCACGTAGACAATACCGGCAGGCTGCAGAGCGTCAAGCGTGATGAGAATCCGTTGTATTACGATCTGATTCGCGCCTTCGAACGCAAGACCGGCACTCCGGTCGTGCTCAACACCAGCTTCAACGAGAACGAGCCCATCGTCTGCGCGCCAGAAGAGGCCATCAACTGTTTCAAGCGGACCCGAATGGACACTCTCGCCGTCGGACCGTTCGTGGCCCTGAAAGCCGAGAACTGAAGATGGCAACACAGCCGGCAATCGCGGCAAATCGCATTCTGAACCTGGAATACGTGGCCTCGTTTCCTGGAGTGCGAGCGCTGGCCTGGGACGGCGATCAGCTCTACGCCTCGCGAGGTTACACCCTGCTCAGAGGGCACGCCGGCAAGGAGCCCATTCAGTGGTGTGTGGTCGCAGGCTTCCGTCCGTCCTGGTGGAGACGGCTGACCTCCTGCAATGGCCTCACCTTCCGCCTGATGCGTGACGGTTTTCACGCGCTGGCGGTGCATCCCCGCGGAAACCTGATCGCGGCTGTTCCGGGCGCGATTGTGACTCTGGGTGCGGGTGAGAAAGAGTTCCGGGTCACGCGCCGGATTCTCCGCGGCACGCGTCCCCTGCATATCGTTACGACTCCCGGTGGCGGCGCCTTTTGGGGTGAGTACTTCGACAATCCGGAGCGCGCCGAGGTGCACATCTATGCGTCCACAGACGGCGGGCGGACGTGGGATGCAGCGCACACCTTCCCGAGGGGCGCGATTCGGCACGTCCACAACATCCTTTACGACGGCTGGGAAGATTGTCTGTGGATTTTGACGGGAGATTATGGGCGTGAATGCCGGATCATTCGCGCGTCGCTGAATCTCCGGACCCAGGACGAAGTGCTTTCCAATACTCAACAGGCGAGGGCGGTCGGGGCGCTGGTCACCAAGGAAGGCCTTTTCTTCGCGTCGGACACTCCGCTTGAGCAAAACTACATCTATCACCTGGATCGCCGCGGGCAGCTGCGCCGGCTCGCTCCCATCCCAAGCTCCTCCATCTATGCCTGCCGGAACCGGGGCGGAATGTTCTTCTCGACCATGGTCGAGCCCAGCGTAGTCAACCGCAGCGCCAGGGTCCGGCTCTATGGAAGTGCCGATGGTTGCGTATGGGATTCGCTGGCGGAATGGCGCAAGGACGGCTGGCCGATGGCCCTCTTCCAGTACGGAAATGCATTCCTTCCCGATGGCGAGAACCGCACCAACCTGCTGGCGGTGAGTACGATCGCCGTCGCCAACGCTGACCTGCAAACGTCCATCTGGCGAACCGAGGATTGAAACCCGGCCTCATCCGCGGAGGAGACATCGCGGAGCCACGTCTCTCCCGCCTCAGATCAGCGACTTAAACGGCAGGGATTGATTCACGGCGAAGAGGGCCAGCTCCAGGCGGGTGGAGACCCCAAGCTTGTCAAAGATATTGCTGAGGTGGTGTTTGACCGTGTCCTCGCTGATTTTGAAGTGCTCGGCGATCTCCTTGTTGGCATAACCCGCGACCACGGCAGAAACGATCTGCAGCTCGCGAGGAGTGAGGCCGTACCCCCTTTGCCGCGTCACTGCAGTCGAAGCCTGCATCAGGCCGCGGAGATAACTGACAAGATCGGAGACGCTCTCCCTGCCAACCCAATATTCGCCGCCCATCACCGCGCGAATGCTCTTCAGCAGAATCTGGGTGGCCGAGTCTTTCAGCACCACGCCGCGCGCGCCCAACTGCAGCGCTTCCACGATTTGCGCCTTCTCCGCCGCCGCGGTCAACAGAATGACCCGTACCGGAAGAGAGCTGGTACTCATCTCGCGCAGAGCTTCCAGCCCCGGACCGCGCGGCATTGCCAGATCGAGAAGAAGTATGTCCGGCTGGAACCGGCGCGCCAGAGCGACCGCCTCCACCCCATCGCAAGCTTCCCCGACGATCTGGAAGTCGGGTTCGGACTCGAGCAGTCGCCTGAGGCCATCCCGGAAAATCGGATGGTCATCGGCGATCAGAATGCGGACTGACTGGGGTCTGCGCTTCTCCATCGGGGGTGTGCAGTCTTCTACTGTAGCACCGGGGCTTCAATCCGTAGCTGCCGCTTGCTCGACCGGGAGCGGCGAAACCCACACCTCGATGCGGGCGCCGTGCCCCGGTCGCGATTCCACGGTGAGCTTTCCCTGGATCAGCTTCACCCGCTCGCGAATAATTGCGGGCAGGTAGCCCACGGCGTCCAGTTCGGATTGTGAAACCCGTCCGTTAAAGGGAAAGCCGGCTCCGTTGTCCTCGACGATGAGCTCCCACCATCCGCCGGAGGCAAGCAGTTGCACCAGCACGCGGTTCGCGCCGCTGTGTTTGCGAACGTTTACCAGCGCCTCCTGAGTGATTCGCGCCAGTTCACGGCAAATGGGGGCGGGAAGCGTGAACTCCTCGTCGTCCATAAGAAAGTCGGCGGCAATTCCGGTCTCCCGCTGGAATCTCTGCACGGTGTCGCGCAGGAAGCCCGGGAGCTTGCGGGCATCCATGTCCGACGATTTCATCTGGTACATCAGCTCGCGCAGCTTCATCACTTCTTCGCGAAGCAGGTGCTGAATGCGGACCAGCTCCATCGCGACCGGCTCGGCGACGGGATGGCTGCGGCGCAGCACATCCACCTGCATCTCCACCCCGATCAGCGACTGCACGGCGCCGTCGTGGAGTTCCCGCACCAGGCGGGCCCGCTCGAGCGCTCCTGCGCGGCGGCGAAGACGGCGCAGCAGATAAAGGTTGTAGATGGCGGGACCAATCTGCCGCACCAGGTTGTGCAGAAAGCTCAGGTCCTCCTCGGCGCCGGAAATAATCATCGGATCCAGTAAGAAAAGCCGCCCCGAGAGTTCGGGTCCATAGGTGTAGCTGACAGCCATCAGCCGCTTGAAAGGATGCGCCTCTGCAAACCGCCGGAGAAAACCCACCTCGCCTGCTTTGACCAGCATCTCAGACGCGTTGAGGGCCACAATATCGAAGGCTTTCGCTCCATCTTCTTCGCGGCAACTCGCGTAGCAGCTGGAGAAAGCAGTTTCCTGCAGGTAGACGTTGAACCCGCCCTGGCCGGAGTCGGTCCACTTCAACTCGGCAACGCCCTGCCAGCTCTCCAGAACACCTACCCACACCTTCTGGCTCCCACTCTCGCGGGAAGCCACCAGCGCCCGCGACGCGCCGTAAAGCTTCAGGAGCTCGCCTAATATCTGCGACAAAGTGCCCGCCAGTCCCTCATCGAGGCGCACCATGCCCAGCAGCTTCGCTGCCTGGTCCTTCTCCGCGCGCAAATTCTTCTGCTGCTCGGCGAGATATCCCAGGAGGAGTCCCATGACGACCAGGTAGATGGAACGCATGAAGAGCCGCTGCGGCTCGAAAGGGGCAGCATCGGCATGCAGCAGAGCAAGATCAACGCGAGCCAGGAGTTGATTTAACGACTCTATCCACCCCGAGTGGAATGCGAAACTCTCAAACCACAGCAGGGAGACCGAGGCCGCCGAGGTCATGACCGTTTCCCAAACACCCCAGCGATAGGCCGCCGCCGCGATCACGAAGAGAAAGAACAGGAAGAAAGGATTGTTCTGTCCGGTGGTGAACAGTGAAATCACGCCCGGCCAGATGACGTCCGCGCCGTGCACCAGCACCCGAAAGGGCAGGGTAGTGCGCTGGCGCGAACGCAGCAGAAACATGATCCCGAGCCCATGGATCACGTAAAAGTCGAGCAGAGCGTATCCCCATATGGACCGGATCTCTCCGGGATCCATCCAGGCCGCCAGCAGCGCCGAACCAGCCAGAAGCACGCGCGCGGTGGCCAACCAGTTCTCGGTACGGCGCGCCTCCTCGGGACTGAAGGGGACCCGGCTCCTCCACAAGGAGCGGGGACGCAGCCGGGGAAATGGAATTCGCGACAGAGTGCGCACAGCCGTTTCTTGAACTGAGATAGTATGGCGATGCCAACCTAAGTGCAAGCGTGAGCGGGCCACTGCCCCTCACGCCGCCAGCCGGGCGCGTCCCCAGTCGAGGGACCACCAACGGAACGTAAGGGTTACAAAGGTAACGCTTCGCCTCCACTTACTGCGTCTAGAATAGACAGCCACGGCTCATGTCCGATCGAATCAAAGTCTGGGTAGCAGTATTGGTGTGTCTGGTCCTGGTTCAGGCCGCTGTGTCGCTATTCCTGCCGGGGCGAAGCTTCGCCCTGACCGCCTGCTCCGACATTGTTCAGTGCCTGACCCTGCTGGCGGCATCGCTGTCGTGCGTTCCCAACCTGATGAGGACCCGCGGCCGCTCTCGTCTCTTCTGGGCGCTCATGGGACTGGGCTTTGCTTCATGGCTCACCTATCAGGTTCTATGGAGCTACATCGAGGTCGTGCAAAGGCAGGAGGTCCCGGACCTCTTCACCGGCGACGTGGTCCTTTTTCTGCACATTGTGCCCATGATGGCCGCCCTGGCCCTGCAGCCCAGCATCAAACAGGAAAATCGCGATCTGCGCCTGAGTTCTCTCGACTTCGCTCTGTTGCTGCTTTGGTGGGTCTATCTCTATTTCTATAGCGTGAGCGTGTGGCTGTACGTGTACCCCGATCTGCCCGCATACAACCGCAACCTGAACCAGGCATACCTGGTTGAGAAGCTGGCTTTTCTCGCAGGAATCACGCTTCCGTGGAGCCGGAGCCGCGGTCAATGGAAAGTCATATGGGCACACTGGTTTGGGGCCAGCGTTCTCTACTCTTCGAGTTCCTACGTGGCCAACTGGGCGTTGGCCCGTCATATTTACTACTCGGGCAGCCTTTATGACCTGCCGCTCATAGCTTCGACAGCATGGATGTCGGTACCCGGCCTGCTGGCCCTGAAGCTCCCCTCGGAAGAGGCTGTCGAAACCCAGGCCCAACCCCGGGGAGTATGGACGGCCCGACTGGGAATGCTTGCCGTGTTCTCGCTTCCCATTTTCGCGTCCATTGCTTATTTCCAGGCGTCGCTTCCGCCTGAGGTCAGCAGCTATCGCCTGGTGCTGACTCTGGCGGCCATGGTGCTGATGGGCGGGCTGGTCTTTCTGAAGCAGCACCTGCTGGACGTGGAACTGATCGGGCTGCTGCGCTCCTCTCAGAAGTCATTTCAGGATTTACAGCGGCTGCAGGCGCAACTGGTGCAATCGGAAAAGCTGGCGTCGCTGGGACAGCTGGTCGGGGGCGCGGCCCACGAGCTCAACAATCCTTTGACGGCGATGCTGGGCTACTCCGAGCTGCTGGCCATAACCCAGCTCACCACCGAGCAGCGCGCGCTGTCGGAAAAAATCGCGCACCAGGCAAAACGCATTCGCGCGCTTATCACCAGCCTGCTCAGCTTCGCCAAGCAAACCCCCTCGGAAAAGACCGCGCTCGACATTAACATCATCCTGAAGACCGCCCTGAAGCTTTGCCAGCCGCAATTACTGGCCGCCGGGGCGCAGTACTCGACGGCGCTGG
>Ga0070741_10020677_pt1 | contig 10330 bp, 7 predicted proteins | sample Coa_R1_4_FD_66440 | JGI IMG/M metagenome (GOLD analysis project Ga0070741, IMG submission 66440) | Surface soil microbial communities from Centralia Pennsylvania, which are recovering from an underground coalmine fire - Coalmine... | ecosystem: Environmental > Terrestrial > Soil > Unclassified ...
TGAACCTGTGTCTCCGGTCCCGAACTTAGTACAAAAAAGAAAAGCCGGAGGCGGAAGGCCCCCGGCATTAACCACTATGCCCTTTACTTCACCACAAACACGGGCGAATCGTTGATCGGAATGCTTCCATTCACCACCGCGTGAAAAGCTCCATCCGTTGTCTCATACTCGATCGCAGTCGTCGAGTACGTCGTGCTGCCGTTCGTGATCCAGATGATCGGATGTGCAGTCGCATCTTGCAGCGTGCAGGTGTACATGTATCCGTTATTTACCTGCGACCAGGTCTTGACACATCCCGTCGGAGTGCGCCCTTTGAACCATGCAGACACAACTTTGTACACGGTGGCTCCGCTCGTGCCGATCAGGCCGCCGACCGTGGATGTATTCCACGAATACCAGTAGTGCCGCTGCGATCCGCTGTTCAACTCGAGTGTCAGATAACGAGCGACAAAGTCATTCTTCTGCTGCTGCGTGAAACTGCTCCACTCTTTATCCGATCCTTCCACTCCCCACAAAGGAATATTCTGCATTCCGACGGCGGCCTGGAAGCTCTCGACCTGTGCAATCTCACTCACGACCTTCTCCGCCGGCCCACCCCACGTGTAATCATGCATGCCGAAGACGTCGAAGGCGACATTGCCTTGGGCCGCCGCCAGGAAATTTTGCACGAACACCTGCTGGTTCGGCCACGGCGATACACTCGGCGTGATGATGATTGCATTCGGATTCATTGAGCGAATAATGGCCGCTGCATCCGCCACCATCGTCGCCAACTGCGCTGGAGTTCCATCCCAGTACGGCAAGTTGTATGGTTCGTTCCACATCTCAAACGCAGCAATCTTGTTGCCGGTGTGTTGCATGAGCGCCGTAACGAAACCCTTGAAATAATTGTCGCCTGTGTCCACATCGCTCGGCGGCGCGCAATCGCCCTGGTGATATCCATCTAAGCAATTGGGATCATTCGGATTCGAACTCGCCCACCCAGGAACCTTGCCGAAGGTGTAAAGCACATCCACCCCCAGCGTGTTCGCTTCATTCAGCATCGTGTCGAGATTCGACCAGTTGTAGACACCCTGCCCACCCATATTCAGATCGATCCACGAGGTCGACGAGTCCCATAACCGCAAATGGCAAATGCCTTTTCCTGTCAGCGTATTAAACTGGCTCGGCGCATAGCGCATTTGCATTCCCATGGGACAGCTCGTCTGCGCGATCGCTGTCAGCGAAAAAGCCATCGCAGCCACCATCACCATCCCGGACAACCTTGCAACTTTACGCATTACTGTCACTCCTGTCGGGCGATCCTTTTGATGTTTCTCTTCGAATTCGGACTGGGCCCCGTTCGCGCTATCGAACGCTTTCGTTCTACTCCCAGGTTCAGACTGAGTTCTCACGCAAAAAGGGAACACTTACGGAACCAAGGATTCGGAATTTAAACTTTGTAGGAGGGAATTGACCCACAGCTGCCCATCCAGCATGGCAACGAGTGAATACGAAGTCAAGGAAATTTCCTGCAAAAATATATGCAGGATTCTGCAACCGGGTCGGTCGCAAAATCCTGCACACTCAATACGACTTGTTCACGCTTCGACTATTGCAAGATGAATATCGGCGAATCGTTCAGCGGTATCAAACCTCCGATCACCTGATGAATCACTCCATCGGTTGTTTGATACTGGCTCGCCTTGGTTGCATAATTCGCGGTTCCTTGCGTCATCCAGATGATGGGATGGTCAATTCCATTCGAGTCCTGCTCCGTGCACATGTAACCATATCCCTTCTGAATGCAACCGGTGTGCTTCATCCCCGTAAACCATGCACCGATTGTCTTGTATACCGTGGCTGCCGGAGTGTTCATCAACTGGCCCACCGTCGACACATTCCACGAATACCAGTAGTGCCGCTGCGATCCATGGTTCAACTCCAAAGTGTAGTAGCGCGCAACGAAATCGTTCTTCTGCTGTTGCGTGAAATTCGCCCACTCTTTGTCTGACCCTTCAGCGCTCCAGAGCGGCAGGCTCTGCAATCCCATCGCAGCCTGGAAACTCTCTACGGTCTGGACCTCGCCGACCAATTTCTCCGGCGGGCCGCCCCAGGTGTAATCATGCATCGCAAATATGTCGAATGACACATTGCCCTGGCAAGCGGCCAAAAAACTACCCAGAAAAACCTGCTGGTTCTTCCATGGCGACATGCTTGGCGTCAGAATCACCGCATTAGGATTCATCGAGCGAATGATCTGTGCCGCATCCGCTACCATGATCTCCAATTCCTGCGGTGTGCCATCCCAGTACGGCAGGTTATACGGCTCATTCCACATTTCGAAATACGTGATCTGTGTTCCAGTGTGCTGCATCAACGCCGTGACGTACTCTTTGAAATAATTGTCGCCGCTGTTCACATCGCTCGGCGGCGCGCAGTCACCCGCGTGATATCCATCCTTGCAATTCGGATCAGTCGGATTCGAACTCGCCCATCCGGGCACCTTACCGAATGTAAACAACACGTCGACTCCCAGCGTGTTTGCCTCGCTCAGCATGGTGTCCAGATTCTTCCAGTTGTATACGCCGCGGCTTGTCTCTGAATCGATCCAATTCGCCTGGTCGTCCCAGATTCGCAGATGGCAAACTCCCGCTCCGTTCAGCGTGTAGAAAATGGTCGGGGCGAAATGTGTCTCCATGCCCATGGGGCAGTCCTGCAGCTGTTGTGCAGAAGCAGATGGAACCAACACAGCCAGCAAGATGCCAAACATCATCAATGTCGCGGTCTTTTGCATCAGACCTCACCTCCGCAGTGGGTAACTTTCAAAATTTGAGTTCCGGGGTACGAGGGGGATCGCCTTTAGGACCGAACCAGGGGAAAAAACGGGGGGATTTTTTCCGGACTGATCTGCATCATGACAAGGGGAACGTACCAAGTCAAGAGACAAAAAATGTCACGAGGAACCATGCAAAATCCTGCACACCCCCCAGCTCCGCGGTGCAAACTGTAGATCCAAATGTTATGAAGAGAGAGGTGGGTAAACCGCGAAGGACTGCAAACTTGGTGAGCGCGGCAGGACTCGAACCTGCGACCCATGCCTTAAAAGGGCATTGCTCTACCAACTGAGCTACGCGCCCACAATCTCTAAATGTAACACAACGTTCGCGTAGCTCTCCCTCTCACACTTCCAGTTCCACGCCCGAGATCTTTCCGCACTCCGATAAAAATTTCTCTTGCAGGCTGGAGTCGCGCGTAGCCGCCTTCGGCGTTCTTTGCCGCATGTGATAAAAATATTCGCCCGTCACCTGCGCTGCCCGATCTTCGCTCACGGCCAACCACGCCTGCGTACGGTGTCCCTGGTCCAGATCATCCGACGCATTCGGCCCACCCATTTTCGTCGCCACCCATCCCGGCTCTACCGCATTCGACAGCACATCCGGCCACCGCCGCGCGACCGCAAATGCCAGCAGTACATCGTGCAGCTTCGTATCGGAATAAGCTTGCTGCCCCTGCCAGGCTCGGTCGTTCCACAGCAGGTCTCGCAAACTCGGATCGCCCTGCTGGTGCAGTCCGGAACTCAAATAAACTAGTCGCTTGGGTCGCTTGATGAGCGCCGTCAGGACGTACGGCGCAATTGTATTTACCGCGAAAACCCGAGGCAATCCATCCTCAGTATCACCGCGTTCCGGCTCGCGATATCCCGCTCCCGCGTTATGAATCACGGCATCGAAATCCCCTAGCCGATTGACTTGCTCCGCCACGTTCCGCGTCTGCTTAATACTGGAAAGATCACCGACCACTACATCCTCTGCCTGCGCCACGGCCTTCTTCGCGTCTTTCGCGCGCGACTCGTTCCGAGCGTGAAGCACCACGCTGTGTCCCTGCTCGATCAACAACTCCGCTGCCATCTTTCCCAAACCATCCGACGATCCGGTAATGAACACCCGTGCCATGAAAGTCCCCCCTTGCTCCTGATCTGGATGCCTTCACCCCGACCAGAGATTCATTGCAACAGATGCCTGCATGCTGGTGAAACTTGGCAGTATGAGACAAATGCGAAATGATCATGAAAAAAAGAAAGGCCGCCCTGGCAGGCGGCCTTCATAACACCCCAAGCATTTAATTCGCGTTGATCACCCCGAAAAAGCCGTCCGTATCATTCGGCCCCGCGGTGAAGAACAATTGGTTTGTCTTTCCATTCAGCGCACCACCTCCGCCAAACTCGATACCCCACAACCCGGGAATCACGATCGCTTTCCCGGCCGAGTTCTTGATTGTTCCCACGAACTTGCCGGTCTTCGGGTCGAAAGCATTGACCGTCCCGGCCGGCAGGTTGTTCGATACCAGCAACATTCCACTTAGCGTTCCGAAATTGCTCGGAGCCATCGCAATGCCCCACGCCTGGTTCAGAGGTGCGCCATGGGCCAATCGCTTCACCAGCGTGCCGCTCTCGCTGAAGATATCGATCAAGCCGTTCGATCCTCCGTTTTGAGATGCGAACGTTACATACACCTGCCCGCCAATGTCCTGAATTCCGAACGGCGCATACCCCGCCGGAACGATCGGATCCGTAAACGAATTCACCAGATTGAAGTTGCCATCGTATACATCCACTTTGTTATTGGCGGCGTCTGCAGCAAACAGGAAGTTCCCCGACGTGTGGCTTGTGATCGCTAGCCCTGTGTAGGAAGCGCCCGCCTGCTTCGCACCGATGAGCGCCGTACTCGGCTCAAATGATGACCATCCGCTGATTGTTCCGTCCAGTGTTGCGAATAGGAAGACCGACGTCCACGTGTCGATCTTGAATTCGGTCGACGCGTTGTAAACGATTCCCGTCGGCATGCCGGCACCGTTCCCCGAAGCCGGGGGGACGATTACCTTCAGGCTCTGAATGTTTCCGCTGCCATCATAAAGCGTCGACCATCCCGACGCTTCATCGTTTACCCAGAAAGCTCCGGCTGGCGCATATGCCAGGCCCCAGGCATTTTTCAGCAACGGGTCGGTATGTGGCGCCTTCCCCGATAGATCCGATACCAGCGGCGAAACTGAGTACGATTGAGCTGCGGCTACACCGCACAAGGTCAGCGCCAGCGTGCACCAAGCGGCAAGGGTGAGAATACTGCGAGTAGAACTCTGCATAGACACTTCTCCTTCTTGTGACGAATGATTTTCCTGGGTCGGAACAGGCACTGCTTGCAACGGAACGCGCGCGCGAAGCCGGTGCAGAACTGCACTCGTTTTCAACTCTCGCATCCTAGGTCGGCGTCACGTCCTGATTGTCAAAGCGGTGTCATCAATTTGCATTATTCTGTCGTCCCGCATTGACTCGCTCTCGGCGAACGAATTCAAAATGGTGCGTGGTAGGCATGAAAGGCCCCTGCATTCAATTTCGAAACCTCGTCGCCGCCTTGCAACTTTCGGCGGTCACCACGCATCTTGCCTTAATAGGGTTCCCGCGTAAGTCACTCAAGGCTGCATCTTTGTAAGCCGTGGGGAAAGCTTTTCCCGGCAGAAACTCCAGTTTGAGGGATGTATGTCCGGAGCGGTACGTACAGGTTTCTCGACGATTCTCAATCCCCTTCCGCGAAAGTACGTCTGTCGACGCTATGCAGTAGCCGCACTGGCCGGAATTCTTGCCATTCTCCTGCGCTGGCTATTCGATCCACTGCTCGGGCATGTTGCGTTTTACGTCACCATCTACATTGCCGTTGTTTACTGCGCAATCGTCTGCGGTTACGCCCCTGCTATCTTGACCTCCATCACTGGATTTGTCGGAATCTTCTACTGGTTCGTTGATCCTCGCCATTCGCTTTACCCATTTCGCCTTTCCGAAATTCATGGCGTGATTGGTTTCTTTCTCGTCAGCGGCGTACTCATCGCTTTGGGGGACGCGAATCGAAAAAAACATTTGCAATTGAACGAGAACGTAAACACCCTGACTCGCGAAATCGAGGAGAGACACCGGGCGCAGCGTGAGTTGCGCGCTGCCCATGACGAACTCGAAATACGGGTGCAGGAACGAACTCAGGAACTTCTTGAGACCCTGCGCCGTCTTGAAACTGAAGTTAAAGTTCGTGAGCACGCGGAGGGGGAACTCCGCCAATTATCTGTTCGTCTCATGTCTCTTCAGGATGAAGAGCGCCGCCACATTGCTCGGGAGTTACACGACACTGCCGGACAAACGTTGGCGGCAATCAAGATGTCCATCGCTCTGATTCGACAGTTTGAGTCTTCCTCTCCGGGACTTCAGGTCTACATCGACGATCTAAACGCGCTCGCCGACGCGGCCCTGCAGGAAGTTCGCACCACTTCTTACCTGCTCCACCCTCCCTTGCTTGATGAAGCCGGCATCGCTTCGGCAACCCGCTGGTTCGCGGAGGGCTTTGCCCGCCGCAGTGGGATACAAATACACTGCGACATCCCCGAGGATTTGCAGCGCCCGCCTCGCGATTGCGAACTTGTTCTTTTCCGCGTTCTGCAGGAAAGTCTCACCAATGTGCACCGCCATTCCGGTGCGTCTTCCGCCTCGGTTCGCCTCCTTCGCGACGATCATTTGCTTCAACTCGAAATCACTGACAACGGGAAAGGCATCGCCGCCGAAAATCTTCGGCGTTTTCAGACTTCTACCAGCAATACAGGCGTCGGCATCGCTGGTATGCGTGAACGTGTGCGCCAACTCGGCGGACACCTAGAACTCCGCTCCGCCGGAAAAGGCACCATGGTGCACGTAGCCCTCCCGGCATCGAACTCAACGCAAGCGGGCCAGTCAAAATCAGTCGGCATAGCCTGAACATTCCACCTCGGCCGACAACCAAGAACTCTTAAACCAGTGGCTACCATAGCTTTCACTGCCACAACCAACCGCCGGTCTATGCAATGAATCGAATCTCAAATCCAATCCGAGGTGCAATGCATGAAAGCTCCCTTCCTGATCGGCCGCCTGATTTTTGGTGGATTCTTTCTTTACAACGGCATCAATCATGTCCGCAATCGCGAGCAAATGGGTCCCTACGCGGAATCCAAGGGTGTTCCCAATGGCGCACTCAGCGTCGCGCTTAGTGGGATACCACTCATCATCGGCGGCGCAAGCCTCCTGCTCGGTGTGAAACCGAAGCTGGGCGCGGCCGCCATTCTCGGATTCCTCGCCGGTGTTTCCCCCGTCATGCACGATTTCTGGCGGAAACAAGATCCCGCCGAGCGTCAGACTGAAATGATCAACTTCATGAAGAATGCTGCTCTCGCCGGCGGAGCCTTGGCCCTGATGGGCGTCGAAGAGCCGTGGGAAGCGAGCGTCCCCGCCGGACAGCACACCATGGGCAAGAAACTGCGCAAAGCCTATCGCGAGCTCGCAGCCTAAAATGCCTGGGTATTGGGCCGTCCTGCCACGGCCCAGTGCCTCCCCCAATCGAGACTGACATAGAGTTTGAGTCAGTCGTTCAAAGTTCCCAGGTAAAGCCGTAGGAACTTTACTCTCCCCCCGTTTTTCTCTCCCTTGACACTCTGAGTCCGCCCCTGCAACACTTCCTTCCGCGCATTTTGCGTCAGCGAAGTCGCTTGCTTGGGGCGGCTTTCACCCACTTTTCCGAGGAGGCTCTCCCATGTTTTCCATCGATCATCGCCGGCTTCGCATTCTCAGATTCCTCACATTCTTTCTCCTAACCTGCTGCTCCGCCGCCTTCGCATCGGGACCTTATGTCATCGGCTCATCCAACACAGTCACCGCCGATCCGACTGTTCCTCGACCTTCCACCACGCCCTGCGTCGTGCAGTTGCTTAGCGATGCCGAGTTCGACAACTTCAATCCTGTTTCCTTTCCCTACACGCCGCCCGCGGATTGTCCGGGGCCCTGGGCAAAAGTCGTATTCACCGCCGATATCAATGTCACCGCCGGGGTCCAATACGACCGCACCGCTAACTTCTGGCTGGGTCCCACCAACATTTATTTCGGGACGACCGCCGAGCCCGGCTCAACCCTTGCTCCGTCCTGGCACGTCGAAAGCGATCTCACCGATTATTCGCCCATCTTCATGACCGCCCAGCAGGGCACCGCCGACATCGGCAACCTCGTCAACAGCACCTACACCGGCATCATCTATGCTTCATCCACGCTGGAGTTCTATCCCGTCCCGCAAGGCCAGACCGCGCCCGTCACCGCCAATCAGGTCTATGCCCTTTCTGCGGGATCCACCGGCGGCACGGTCTCGCTCGGCTCCACCACTGACACGCTCTCGGGAACTTTCTCGCTTCCCACCAATATTCAGAACGCCTATCTCGACGTTTACTCTCAGAGTCAGAATCAGGACGAATTCTGGTACACCTGCGTTCCCAATGATGTGTCCAGCGAACTCTTCAGCTGCGGCAACACAGCGTTCCGCGAGACGGAAATCTCGATCGATGGAACTCCCGCCGGCGTCGCTCCCGTCTTCCCCTGGATTTTCACCGGAGGCATCGATCCTTACCTATGGTTCCCGCTCCCCGGCGTCCAGACTCTCAACTTCAAGCCTTACCGCGTCGATCTCACACCCTTCGCCGCTCAACTCAGCGACGGCCAGCAACACACCATCTCGCTGAGCGTCTTCAATGCGGATAACTATTTCTCGGCCACCGCTTCCCTGCTTCTCTATCTCGACTCCGGCTCGACGATGGTCACCGGAGCGCTTACGCAGAACACGCTTTCCGCCGCTCCCAACCCGGTCGTCACGGAGAACGTGAATGTCGGAGCCAAAACCACCGGAACCGTGAAGGTCGCGTCCAATCGCCAGTTCACCCAGAGCGGATACGTGAACACTTCGCACGGGAAAGTAACGACGACAATCTCACAAAGCATCAACTTCGTCAGCTTCCAGCAATTCAATATCAGCGGCTCGATCTTCGCTCAGAACATCAACCAGCTGAATACGGTCGGCTCCACAACGAGTGTCGCGACGGCCGGCCAGCCCTCGGTCACGACGACTCATCGCTTCGAGTTCCCACTGAACATGAGCATCGTGCAGGCCGTGCAATCAAACGGCGATCTGAACCAGACCACCCAATCATCCCAAACCTACAACGCTCAAACTACAACCATGCAGAGCGGCGCTGTGACCTGGTTCGACCTTCTCACCAACCAGGTTTCGAGTCACGATACGCTGATGCTCGATCCCAACTACAACCTGCTCGGTAACATGAACCAGGCGTCCGAGCAGACCTACTACGATCAGAACTCGCAAGGGATGAACTACCTTTGTATCCTCACCGCAAGCAAGAACGCCCTGGCTTCGTTCAGCCCAACTTGCTCGCAGTAAAAAGCGAGATGAGAAAGACGATCGGTGACTCGCAAGAGTCACCGATCTCACTTTTGCAATGATTTCTTGGAAGACCTGCCAATTTGAAAGAGGCTTTCGCCCCGGCGTTCGGCGGCGGCCAAACGCGGTCACGCTGAGCAAGGATTGGACTTCGCGCAACCTGCGATGGGCAGCAGCTGTGGAAGGATCCTCACACCCTTCACCGTCCGCTGACGCGTCAAATAATTTCCATCGAGATTGTTCAGCCGACCCGTTCAGATCCCTTGAACCTTACCCAAAAAAGCTTGGGCCGCCCTCAGGCGGCCCCGTTCGTTGTTACTGAAAGCTGATAGCTGAAGACTGATAGCTTAGTCTCCCGCTACCGGCTCGGCAATCTCCGGCTTCGAAGCTTGCTCCCCATTGCCGTTTCCGTTCGGCTTCGCCAGCGCGCCCAGTGGAATGAATCCATCCTGCGACTGCACCGGCTTCTCTTTCAGAACGACTTCGCGGTACAGCGACGCCATGCGCGCGTTGTACGCTTCATCGTTCTTCTGAGGACCGCGAGCCGCGGTCTCGGCAGCCTTCGCATCACGAGCGCGCTTCTTTTCCTCACGCGCCGTCTTCGCGATGCCCAGCTTGTCGAGATCCGTCTGTAGTTCGTTCGTAACTATCTCTTCGCGTAGTCGCAGATAGTCGACGTGCTCTTCTTCCATCTTGACTTTCTTGCCGCCCGCGAAAATCTCGTGCCGTCCATGCTCTTCGTACCACTTGGTGAGCGTAGCGGTCATATGCATCTTCTCGATGATGTTCCGCCATCCCACGCCAGTGTTGTAAGCGCAGAACGAAATCTCGCCTTCCTGCGTCGCGTACGGAATGATGCACTGCTCCGTCCGGCGGAAGTCGTAGTTGAACAGATCCTGGAACCACATTCCCGCGATGAACAAAAAATTCCAGCGGTCCGACGTGCGCCGCTTCATCACATCATCAATCGTGCGGTCCGGACCAACCTTGCCATAGTTCTTCCCCGTAATGTGATAGTTCTTGTCGAATTTCTTCAACAGATCCATCAATTTGAAGTGCGTCGG
>Ga0070741_10020678_pt1 | contig 10329 bp, 6 predicted proteins | sample Coa_R1_4_FD_66440 | JGI IMG/M metagenome (GOLD analysis project Ga0070741, IMG submission 66440) | Surface soil microbial communities from Centralia Pennsylvania, which are recovering from an underground coalmine fire - Coalmine... | ecosystem: Environmental > Terrestrial > Soil > Unclassified ...
GTTGGTTGAGTGTCTCGGCCAGCAAATCCTCGATCAGGCGCTGACTCATGGCGACACCCGCGTCCTTCGGCTCGGCCGGCTGCGGCCACAAGAGATACGCGCCGGGCAGCACCGTCCCGCTGAAGACGTCGATCGTCCAGGCGTTGCTGACCGGGACGGTTGGCACATCGCGTGGCCGAGGATGATCCGGGTTCGCAATCGTCCCGAAGCGGGATGTGATCTGGCGCTCCATCGTGACCGGATCGAAATCGCCGACGAGCACCACCGTCATAAGATCCGGCCGATACCAGTCCTTGTAAAATCGCCGAATGGGTCCTGGTCGCGCGGTCTGAATCAAGCCCGTATCGCCGATCGGCTTTCGATCGATGTAATGTCCATCGTGGAAGAAAACCGTATCGTCATGGGCCTGCTCGATCTGGCTCGCCGTATCGAGCAAGCGCATGCGCCACTCGCCCATGATGACGCCGCGTTCCGCCGCCACCGCCGCCGAATCGATCGTGATGCCGCCGCCGGCCCAGTCCTGCAGGACATCGAGCCCTCGATTGAGACTCGTCCCATCGTCCGTCGGCAGCGTGAGCATATAGACGGTCTCGTCCTGCGTCGTATACGCATTGAGATCGGCGCCGAACTGCATGCCGCTCATCTCGACGAAGTCGAGTAGCGAGTGCCCCGGGAATCGTGTAGTTCCGTTGAACGCCATGTGCTCGAGAAAATGTGCGAACCCCCGCTGATCCGGATCTTCCAGCACACTGCCCGCGTTCACGACCAGCCGCAGCTCCGCCCGATGAGCCGGCATGGGGTTGGCCCGCAGGTAATAATGCAAGCCGTTCGGGAGCGTCCCGATGATCAGCGCCGGATCGTGAGCCGGCGCGGGATCCAGCGCCGTGGCGAGGATCGCTGCCAACGCAAGGGGAGTCACGAGCTTTATCATGTGCCCGCGCGGTGCACGAGAATGTCGATGAGGTCCGCCAGACGCGTGATGTCGAACTCACCGGTCGTGAGAATCGTGCCGTCCGTGTCGATCAGCGCGATCGTCGGCTGGCGGAAATTGCGTCCGAACACATAGTGCTCGTAGTTGGCCCACGGCTTCTCGATGATCCGACCGTCCGGAGCCGGGAGCCGCCAGGTGCTCGTCACGCTCACGCCAACCGCCTCACCAGGCACGGTGTGCGGCGCCATGAACTCGCGGATCTTCGCCGCTTCTTCGGCTGGGGCCGGTGGCGTGGCGTACATGAAATAGCCATGGGTCGGCGTCACCACCGTGACATCCAACTGCGGAAATTGGATCGCGAGACGCCTAGCCCGGGCGAGGAGGTTGAGGCACAGCCAGTCTTGGACCACGTCGGCGTCCGACGTGGCGACGCCGTTGCACTTGGTTGGATCCTGAAACACGATCAGGGATACGCGGCCGGGCGTGGGACGCGCGACGGCGCCTGACTGCGGCGGGAACCAGTAGTCGGCCGACAGCGGCGCGGCATGATGGCCTGGCGGATAGTCGCTCACATCTTGTGTCTGCGTCGCGTGTCGCCAGTCCTCGCGCACGAGCGCGATGAACGCCGCCGAACTCCGGCGCAGGCTGTCGAGATATGGCGTCCACCCGCGCACGGCGCGCACGGCTTGCAGGAGAACGGCATCGCCGCCGAGTGCTTCGCCGTCCGACACCCCGGTCCCCCGGAAGTCGATCTTACCGATGTCCCGAAACGCGTCCGACTGGCGTTGCGCCGGCGTGAGCGAGTCGCCCAGACTCAGCATCCAGCGACCGACGCGTTGCATACGTACCGTGTCGGCGTGCCACTCGGACTCCTTGAACAACCAGAAATACGTAGTGAGTCGGTGGAACACGTCATCGCCTTTCGCGCGGCGCAGCAAGATGGCCTCGGCGCTATCCAGGCGAGAGGGCCTCGCGGTCACGTACAATCGGATGATCGAATCCGTCACCTGCGTCCGTTCGTGGACATGGTCCGCCGGCACCTCGGCGAGCCGTCGCCCCATCACGACCGACGCATCGTGGTCGCGGTTCGCAATCAGATAGAGCACAGTCAGCGGAACCCAGTCCTTGAGATCCGTCCGCGGCTCCGTGAACCGCGCCATGCACCGGGCCACATCCTGCGCCTCGGCCGGCGCGACCGATTCGAGTTCCAGCCAAGGGGGTACCGGTAGCGTGTCATCCCACGTCGTCATCTGCCGATGGCGGTGGATATGCACATAGTCACGACCAGACAATGCCAAACAGTCATCCGCCGTCGTGTACTTCGCGAGATCCACCGTGGTGTCGGGCCACTCGAACCGGACCTGCGCCCGGACGACCACCGGCGCGAACGCCATCGCCAGCAGCAGCACTGTGCATCGCATATCAGATCGCATCGATCGTCGAGGTGAAGCTGAAATCGCGGGCCTTGATCGCCGGGACGATGGCGGGTGTCAGCGGAGCCCCGTCCTCATAGGGATTCTTGACGGGACGGAACACGGGCACCGGCTCGCCCAGCGCATCGATGTTGTTGAGCGCAAAGAGCGGCGACTCCGTAAACCGGAGATTCTTGACGGCCTTCGAGATCTTGCCGTGCTCGATCAGCCACAGCCCATCACGCGTCAGGCCCGTCATGAGCAAGCTGGGATGGTCGACCTCCTGGACCGTGCTGAGTCGCGTGACGAGCAACCCGCGCTCCGTCGACTGCACCATCGACTCGATCGACGTCTGACCGCCGCTCATGCGATATCCCGCCAGCGAGCGCACGCCGCCGTTGGTATTGAGTTTCTTGAGCGCGTAGTCGCGATCGTAATACAGGTTCGTCAGCACGCCATGATCGATCCACGTCACGGGCGTGTCCCACGGCCCGGGCACGATGCCCAGCGCCGGGTCAGCCGGATCATGGCTGACGGTGATGCGTTCATCCACGACTTTGCGGCCGAGTTTCGAGCGACCCAGGCCGAGCGCGTCGTCTATGGCCAGAAACCATGGGTCCTGGGGTGCCTCGGCGAGTTCGCGAACGAACGACTTGGTCGCCAGCTCCCAGAGGTCGGCCACGGCCTGCGGCTCGAGGATTACCGTGTATCGTCCCGGCTCTAGTGCGACCGGGTGCTGCGACGCCACGCACTTGTCGATCGCGCGGGTCGCCAACGCCATCGGATCGAGGCGGCTCCAGTCATCGCTGGAGAGGCCGGCCCAGCCGGATCCGGTGCCTTCCGGGTCGCGCACCGTCAAGGATCCCTGTGCCTGCGTCCAGGCGATGTACGGAACGTCCCATGGCGCCGGCTCGCCTCCTCCCCGGAGTGAATTCGTCTGCATCATCGATCCCGCGCGCATCTCGATGTACCCAGCCGATAGCAACCCTTTGGCCTTGGCTGGTGCCACCAACTGGCGCACGAGCGCGCCGAGCGTGTCGACCGTCGTTGTGTTGGTGACATCACTCCAGATCGCCGTCGTTGGGCGTTGGAACGGCGGCATCGGTGGACGATCGCTCGCTGGGAGCGGGTGACGCGTGAAGCCGTTGATCTCGCAATTACGTTCCGCCGCGCGCACCGCGGCCTCCAGCGAGGCATCGTCGATCTGGTTCGTCGACACCCACCCGAACCCCAGATCTCTGGTGCGATAGATCATGATCCGCAGGTCGCGACGATCGCTCGCCAGGCTGACGTGATTGCGGGCCCAGCGCAGCTCGCCATTCCACCAACTGTGGATCTGCACCCAGCTCTCGCCGCCGCCACGAGCGAACGCGAAGACCCGAGCGGCGATCGACTCGCACGCTTCCCGCGATAGGTTGTGGTCCGACACGGCGCTGCTCATGCTTTCCTCAACGCATCCACCAACGTGACGCCTTTGATCACCGCCGGCGGCGCGGCGATGCTGTGGATTCCCAACTGGGCAGGCTCGCCCTTGCCACTCGCCAGCCCGAAGCGCCGGACATGAGGCTCAGACCCCACGTGCGCGAGCGCCTTCCAGAGATCAGTCGCTCGAAACAGGAATGCCGCGCCAGGGTGCCATGCCACGCGCTTGCCATTCTTGACGCTGAAGACCATACCGGTGCCCATGCCGGTCGTCGCCTGAAAGTCGACGTCGAGCTTGGCGCGCTTGATGGTGATACCGTCGCTGAGTTGACCCACCATGCCGCTGTAGTCGCCACCGTCACGGGGAGCCAGGAGAAGATTGGGCTCCCGCTGGAGCGGCGCTTCGATCGCCGTGGGCGCGTAAGCGCAACCATGCGAGCGCGCATTGAGCCATCCTGCCGTCTCCCGCAGCGTCTGGAAGTCCGACAGTACACCATCCTTGACTAACGTCATCGCATCGGGTTCCACACCCTCGTCGTCCCACTTGACGGTCGACGCGCCACCTGGGTCCGACCGGTTGCCGGTCACGGTGAGGAGCGACGCGCCAACCTGGTAGTGGCCCAGCATGCCTCGTGGGTCGCTGAGGGAACTGGTGCCGCCGGCGTTCGCCTCGAAGCCCAGCGCTCGATCGAGCTCGGTGGCGCGGCCGATAGTTTGATCCAGAAGATGCGTCATGGTCATGGCATCGAACGCCGTATCGTAGCGGCCGACATTGACCGGCTTGATGGGCAGGCTGTAGTCCTCCTTCGTCTCCTCGAACTGCCGGCGGACTTCGTCGCGCAGCGATGCGTCACGCACGCGCGGCAAGTGATCCGCCGTGTAGAGCTCGAAGCCCAGACCCGCCGACGACAAGCAGTCGAGCACGAACTCCGGCGCCTGACCATTCGGCAAGCGCTTGAGACCGCACACGAGGTTCCCCGTGGTCAAATACTGTCGCTGCGTGCAATAGCTGCCGAGCGTCGATGCGAAGACTTTATCTTGCGCGCGGGCTTCCAGATTGTTCGCGGGTACTTCCAGGTTGAGCACCCGCCCGATCCAGAGCTGCAGACTCGCGAGGTGGTCCTGGATCTCGTACGGCGAGATCATGAACGGATCCTCGGCGACCGGCATGGTCCAGTGTCCTCGGACCGCGGTCGCGGGGGCCAGTGGCATGTCGCGCGGGTCACCGGTCGCGTTCACCTTGGCCTGATGCGCCGCCTCGCGTCCAAGGCGCGCCATCTCGTCAGGCGTCCACACCGGACTGCTCGCGAATCCCCAGTACCCATCGACCCACACGCGAACGCCGACGCCCATGGCCTCCCCGTCGTCGACGCGGTCGATCAGGAACCGGCGGAGCCGGGTGACGCTGAGCCGCACGTCGGCGTACACCGCGCCCGCCGCACGCGCCGCATCGAGGGCGCGCGCGGTCAGATCTTCGAGGCGCGGATCCTGGATCGATGCGATCGGCTCCGGTCGGGCGCCGAACTGGGCCCTGAGCCGGCTTGGCAGGATGGCGAGCGCCGTCGCGGCGGCCGATCCCGACCGCAGGAATGTGCGTCGATTCACACTCATGTCACTTGACCAGAGAATCGGTCACGATGATCTCGCCCGTCGTGCCGAATTTGCTGTGAAACTTGTACGTGCCACGGACCGGAAATGACCGGGCGCGGTAGAGGGAGTTCGACGTCAGGGTGTCGCTGTGATCCTGCGTGAAGGCCGCGATGTTCCCGGACGCGCAATCCGATGGCGTCAGCGACTGAACGACGCAGAACCACGCCGCGGAATCGACCTGCGCCGGATTATCGAACGTGACATCTGTCGGCGGAGCGGACGTATTGAAGAAGATCACCGTTCCACCGGCCCCAGCGCGAACTGATTGGGAACGAACGCGCCGACGGTGTGCCCGTTGGCGTCGGTCTGTGGTGAGATCTGTATCTGTTGAAGGACCGCGTTGCCGACGGTGAACGGCAGGGTGTCGCTCTTGGTCACGCCGTACGACGTCGTCGTCGCGATGATTTTGCAGTGGGCCGGCCGGTGACCGAACATGAACCCCGACGTGCGGTCGATCGTGGCGACCGTGGAATCCGACGTCTCGAAGTCCACGGCGAGACCCGGGATCGAGTCGCCAGACGCATCCAACGCGCGCGCGGTCACCGTGTAGGCCCGATCGAGCGAGGTCTTGGCGCTGTCCGGTGGAATCGGGTGAATCGAGAAGGTCGTGAGCTTCGGCGCCGATGCCGTGTCGGTGATATTCAACAACACCGTATCCGAGTGACTGTCGTCGCCAACGGTCAACGTCGCGACAATGCCGATCTGCTGGCCCGTGCCCACGGCCTGCACGAAACCGGTCGAGTCCACGCGGACGTGTTCCAAGTCCAGCGAGGTGAACGTGGCCGTGGGGAGATTCTTGATTGGGGTCGCGTGAATCGTGAGCGGCGTCGCGATCAAGCGGATCGTGTCGTACGGCGCGACCATCGACAGGGTGACCGCGCGATGATTCAGGCGGAGCGACCAATAGAGCGTGGTCGCGTTCGACGGAATCGGTGTCGCGGTCGGATCGGAGACACAGCTGCCGAGCGCGATGACCATGAGCGGCAGGCGGAGCATCCATCGGCGATGCATTGAGCTCAAGCCCCTCGACTGAGACAGCCGTGAAAGTTCGGGTTCGAAATCCGCTCCGTGCCGGGAATGGGCGCCGTCACCGTCGGACTGTACGTGTTGTAGGCTCCCGGGTACGGGCCGGTGGGATACACGTCGGTGACGGCACGGCCGTACTGGCGGACGAGGCGCCGCAGATCGCCTTGACGGTGACCCGTCAGGAACAGCCAGAATCCCCGTTCGCTGAACAGCAAGTCGATCCGGGCGGCCTTCGTCCCGGGATCGGTGAGAGGCGACAGACCCGCGCTGGCGCGGAGCGCGTTGAGCGTCGTGAGCCAGCTCGCCGACCCGGATTGGATCTGGTTTTCGGCCTGAATGAGCCTGGCTTCGACGCCGCTCGCGAGCACCACCGGTCCAGCGCCGGACGGGTCATACATGGTCGGCCGGTAATCGTCCAATCCGTGGTTCGAGGCATAGATCACGCCCGGCGTCCGCGGGTCGCCGCTCGACAGAAACGCCAGGCCATTGATGCCCTCCCGGTCGACCATCGTGAGCGACCGCCCGCCGCGAGCACTCGACGGTACGAAGTCGGCGCTCGCGAAGTTCTGATCGATGAAACCGTTCGTCGGATCGGCAATGACATCGCCCGCGTACTGCATGGCGTACTGAAAGCCGTCCGGTACGGCGGTCACCGTCGCGGCGGCGTCCGCATACTGTCCGAGCGCGAGGAGCGCGCGGCCTTTGCCCACCCGCGCCAGGTTCAGGATGTCGGCGCTGTCAGTCGCGAGCGCCAGCGCCGAATCGAACGACGCGAGCGCCGCCTCATAGACCTGCGCGGTCGTCGAGCTCGGCGCCAACGTATAGTCACCACCATAGGTGATCGTGCTCAGGGGCACGCCAGAGCAATAGAAGTCAGCCAGCATGAGCTGCGTATAGCCTTCGAACGCGAACAGCTGGCCAAAGAGCGCGTGTGGCGTGGCCGGGGCCCAGGCGTGCAAGGCGCCGCGGGCTTCCCGTTGCTGATTGCGCGCGCGTTGGAGCAACGAGTAGGTGAGGACGACGTCACCGTTCGTCGTATTGTCGACGTTCCCCGACCCGGAGTATTCCGTCAGGAACCGACTGTCGAGCAGGAGCTCCGGCGTCACGAGGCCGGCCAGGCCGATATCGGCGCTCCGCAACTCGTCGGTGAAAAGGCCGGTCATGGGGACGAACGATGTCCCATCGCCGGCGAACGTCGAGCCGAACTGCGCGACGGCGCCCCAGTAGTCCGCCTGTGCGCCGGCCGGGTTGTGCAGATTGTTCGGATCGGCCACGTTCGGCGGAAGTGGCGCGTCCGTCGGCTTGCAGGCGGCGAGGACGCTCACGATGCCGATCACCGCCACCGTCTTGGTCACTGTGCCTGAGATCAGCATGGGCGGCTCCTCAGTACGTGAGGCTGACTTCGAAGCGGTACATGCGCGGGAGCGGCAGCACGCCGTTGTCGGACAGCCCTTCGCCGGTCGCGAAGGCGTTCACGTTCGGGTCCTTCCCTCGATAGTTGGTCCAGAGTCCGAGATTGGTCGCCTGTCCACGCAGCGTGACCGCTTTCGCCCGGAACAGGGTCGCTGCGATGCGCCGGGGAATGCTGTACGAGATACTGGCCGACTGGAATCGGAGGGCGTTGATGACCTGCATGGCGCCGTAGTTCGTGACGCCGGTCACCGCCATCTTCGCCTGATCCTCGAGCGGCGCCGACGGATCCATCAGGCCTCGCGCGAAGATCGGGGTCGACACGGAGCCCAGGGTACCTGAGTAGAGCAGGTTCTCCTGTGCCGTGCCGGCGTCATAGTTGAAGTTCAGGCTGACGGTCACGCTGCGATTGAAGAGCGTGAAGTTGCTCTGGAAGTTGGCGAGGACCGATGGCGCGTTCGGCCCCATGTAGACCAGCGTATCGCCGAGCAGCACTTCGTTGCTCGTGATGATCCCGTCGTGATTCGCGTCGCTGTAGCCGAGGATCGGGTACGCCCAGCGGCCGTTGAGAGGGTAGCCGGCGATCACGCGCGTGTCGGCCGTGCCGAACGGCAAGACGCCGGGGCCCAGCTTGAGCACGAGGTTGTGGTCGACGGAGACGCCGCCACTCAGTTGCCATCCGAAGTAGCGCGTATCAAGGGCGAGGAGTGAGGCGTTGACGGAGAAGCCGGTGTTGCGAACGGTACCGATGTTCTCGTTCTCCGTCTGACCGGTGCCATAGAGCGACGGCGGGAGCGGCACGCTCATGATCGCGTCGTAGCGCATCTTGCGATACGCCGTGACGTTGAGCGCGATGAGGTTGTTGAAGAACTGAGCATCAAAGCCGCCCTCGATCTCGTCGGAGCGCTCCGGTCGCAGTTGCGTGTTTCCGAGTTGATTGAGGATGGTCGCGCTTTCGGCGTTGCCGCCGAGCGTCGGATTCAACGCCTCGTACAACCGCAGCTTCATCTGAGGCGACGGCCAGACGCCGGCCCGACCCCAGGCGAATCGCAGGCGCAGATCGTCGAATACGCGCTTGAATGGAAACCACCGATTCTGCGCGATGGGAACGGAGAGCCCGATTTTGGGATACAGTGGCGTGCGCGCGTTCTGACCAAACGCCGAGCTGTTGTCGAGGCGGAATCCGGGGCTCAGATCGATGTCACCAAGCCAGAGGTTGGGCGCGACGTACCAGCCAAAGCTCGAGAGACTCTGGCCCGCCTCGGTAGCGGTCGTGATCGATTGGGCGCCGACGATCGATGTAGCGTTGGGCGCCAGCCCGACGACGCCGATAGCCGTCGCGTTGGTGCTCTGCGACACATAGTTGACGCCGACCCCCAGGTCGCCGCGGAATTTCCACCAGAGGTGGGACCTGGCCGTGACGCCGGCCGTGACCGTCTTCTCCGTTGTCGCCCCATGCGCTGTGTTCGCCGCACCGACGTTGTTCGGAAACGGCAGCATGTTGGCCGGCTCCAGCGCATCGTCCTGGGAGGTCAGGTCGTTGATGCCTCCCGTGAGCGTCCCCTGCAGCCATGACGTCGGGTGCCAGACGGCGGTCAGGCTGTTGAGATAGGAGGTCTGATCGGAGGTGATGCGCTGATAGAAGTCCGGCGCGAGCGTCGGCACGACGCCCCACGTGCCGACGCCGCCCTGATAATACGTATGCGTCGTCCGGTCGACGTACGTCGTCATGATGGTGCCGAGCTGGCTCGCCAGATCGGATCGTTGCTGCTGCCGATGCTGAATCGCCGATGTGTACGAGAGGTCGAGGGTCGTGCCGATGTACGCCGCCAAGGATCCACGCGCCGCCCAGTCCGTGAAGTGATCGGGATGGCGCATCCACTGTGGTGGTGACTGGCCGTCGTGCAGGCGCTCGAAATTCCCGACTTCGACTTGCGGGAGCCCGATGTTGCCAGACTGTCCGTCGGAGCTGCCGGTAAACGAATAGGTCAGGAACGAGCCGTTCTTGTCCGGCGTGGAGCCGCCACTCACGCTCAGCGACGCGCCATTGGTCAGGCCTGGGCGAATGACCGAGTAGGTCGGATCGTTCAGAATCTGGAACTTGACGAGACTGTCTGCGTGACACGAGATGTCTCCGAGCACGCAAAGACCGACGCCACCCGAGTAGTTGTGCCCAAATCGGAAATATCCCGTCGGGAACGTGCCCGGCGATTTCGCGGTGCCCGTGTACGCGCTGACATCCCAGCGTGCCGGTCCCGGTCGGCCTTTCTTGGTGGTGATGACGATGACGCCGTTGGCGGCATCCGGGCCGTACATCGTCGACGCCGACGGGCCGGAGAGGACTTCCAACGTCTCGATCGAGTGTGGATCGATCTGATCGAGCGGCGAGGGTGCAGCGAACTGGAGGCCGAAATTGCTAGCCGCCAGACCCGTCGCGAGGTTGCCGCTCAGCGAGTCGGATTGGGCGGCATACACGCG
>Ga0070741_10020679_pt1 | contig 10329 bp, 9 predicted proteins | sample Coa_R1_4_FD_66440 | JGI IMG/M metagenome (GOLD analysis project Ga0070741, IMG submission 66440) | Surface soil microbial communities from Centralia Pennsylvania, which are recovering from an underground coalmine fire - Coalmine... | ecosystem: Environmental > Terrestrial > Soil > Unclassified ...
TGGTGCTGGTGCTGGTGCTGGTGCTGGTGCTGGTGCTGAAGGCGGAGGCTCGCGGTCGCGGCGCGGGCCGGGTCAGTCGAGGGCGACGAGGACGGACTTGGTCTGGAGGTACTCGTCCAGTCCCTCGGGACCGCCTTCGCGACCGTAGCCGGACTGGTGGACGCCACCGAACGGCATCGCGGCGTCGAGCAGCGCCCAGCCGTTGACCCACACGATGCCGGCCCTGAGTTGCTCGGCGACGCGGTGCGCGCGGGCGATGTTCGTGGTCTGCAAGCCGGCTGCGAGGCCGTACGCGGTGCCGTTGGCCAGCCGCACCGCCTCTTCCTCCGTGTCAAAGGGCTGTACGGTGAGCACCGGGCCGAAGATCTCCTCCTGGACGAAGGGCGAGTCCTGGTCCACGTCGGCGAGGATCGTCGGGGCGGTCCAGTAGCCCGCGGACAGGTCCGGGGCGAGCTGGGGGAGGTCCGCGGCGATGGGCTTGGCGCTGGTTTGGTCCACCCGGTCAAGGAAATCGCGGACCTTGGCCAGGTGGCGCGGACCGGTCATCGGGCCGATCACGGTGCCCTCGTCGAACGGGTCGCCGAGCGGGACGTGGCCGATCGCACCGGAGAGCGCGGCGAGTACGTCGTCGTATACGGGGCGCTGGACGAGAAGACGAGTGCCGGCCATGCAGAACTGGCCGGTGTTGAAGACGAATCCGGCGATCGCGGTGCCGATCGCCTTCTCGATGTCGGCGTCCGCGAAGACTATGTTCGCGCTCTTACCACCGAGCTCTACCGTCACGTGCTTGAGGGTTTGCGCTGCTCCTGCGGCGATGGAGCGGCCGATCGCGGTGGAGCCGGTGAACGCGACTTTGTCGATGCGGGGGTCGCGGACCAGGGTCTCGCCCACGGCGCCGTCGCCAGGGAGCACATTGAACACTCCATCGGGGACGCCGGCCTCTTGCAAGACCTCTGCGATGCGCAGCGCGGTCAGCGGCGTTTCCTCCGCGGGCTTGTGGATGACGGTGTTGCCGGCCGCGAGCGCCGGGGCGATCTTGATGGAGGAGAGGATCAGCGGGAAGTTGAACGGGGTGATCGCCGCGACCACGCCGAGCGGCTCCCGGCGCGTGTAGGCGAAGGCCGGGGCGCCGGTACGCCGCGTCGCGCCCTCGATTCCCGCTGCGAGCGCGCCGTAGTACTCGATCTGGTCGATGGTCGTGGCCACGTCGACCACGCGGCTGAACGTGATCGGCTTGCCGGTGTTCAGGGATTCGAGCCGGGCGAACTCCTCGGCCCGCCCGCGCAGGATCTCGGCCGCGCGTAGCAGGATCCTGCCACGCTCGCGCGGAGCCATCGCGCGCCACGGCCCCTCATCGAAGGCGCGGCGCGCGGCGGCGATCGCGTCGTCCGTTTCCTTCGGCCCGGCCTGGGCCACGGCGGTGATCACCGTGCCGGTCGAGGGGTCGAGGATGTCCCGGCGGGCGGCGGATTCGGTCCACGTGCCGTCGATGAACAAGTCGCCGGAGGGTGGGGTTATCTCGGTTCTGATGGCGGACATGGAGCGTTTCCTATCGCTGCGATGGTGAGAGAAGTCAGGCGTAGTGGCGGTAGACCGCTTGGGCGACGCAGGCGGGCTTTGCCGCGCCCTCGATCTCGACCGTGAAGGTGAGCTGCATCTGCACGCCGTTTCCGGCGACCGGTTCGACCGAGTCCACGGTGCCGAGCAGCCGGATCTTCGCGCCGACCCGCACCGGGCTGGGGAAGCGCACCCGCTCGAGTCCGTAGTTCAGGCTCATCGAGACGCCGGAGATCTCGAGCAGCTGGTTGAACAGCGGGATGATCAGCGAGAGGGTCAGGTAGCCGTGCGCGATGGTGCCGCCGAACGGGCCGGTCGCGGCGCGCTCGGGATCGACGTGTATCCACTGGTGATCGTCGGTGGCGTCGGCGAAGGTGTCCACCCGGTCCTGGGTGATCTCAAGCCAGTCGGTGTGGCCGAGGTCCGTGCCGGCCAGGGCGCGAAGCTCGTCGAGTCCAGTGGCGGTGCGGGGCATGCTGGGGCCTTTCTGAGTCGGGCTGGGTCGCGGGCCTGCGGTAGTCAGGCGCCGTGCAGTTCGCGGAGCTTGGCCTTGAGGACCTTGCCGGCGCCGGTGCGCGGCAGCGCGTCGATGAAGATCACTGATTTGGGGATCTTGTACTTGGCCAGTCGGCCGACGAGGTGGTCCAGCAGCTCCTTGGCCGTCGCATCGTCCTCGGGTACGCCCTCGCGCAGCACGACGATCGCGCGGCCGACCTCGCCCCAGCGCTCGTCGGGAACGCCGATGACCGCGCACTCGGCGACCGCGTCGTGGCTGTAGAAGACCTCTTCCACCTCGGCCGGGTACACGTTCTCGCCGCCCGAGATGATCATGTCCTTGACGCGGTCGACCACTTTGACGTAGCCGTCACTGTCCACGGTGGCCACGTCTCCGGTGCGCAGCCAGCCGTCGTGCAAAGCCTGCGCCGTAGCCTCGGGCGCGCCCCAGTAGCCGCGCATCACGTTCGGGCCCTGGACTTCGATCTCGCCGCGTTCGCCCGGCTCGGCAAGGTCGCCAGTCAGGGTATTGACGCGGACGTCGGTGAAGAAGTGCGGCACTCCCGCGGTGCCCGCCTTGGAAAGGGCGTGGTCGCGGTCGAGCAGTAGCACGCCCGGCGACGCTTCGGTGGCGCCATAGCCCTGGATGAAAGACAGGCCGCGTTCAAGGTAGGTGCGGATGAGGGGTTCGGGGACGGGGGCGCCGCCGCAGAGAAGGCTTCGGACGCTCGAAAGATCCGCGGTCGCGAACTTGGGGTCGGCTGCGACGGTCTGGTACATCGCGGGGACGCCGAACATGACGGTGACCCCGTGTCGCTCGACGAGCTGCAGCGTGCGGGCTGGGTCGAACGCTGCCTCAAGGATCACCGTGCCGCCTTTGAGTAGCGTCGGCAGGCAGGTCATGTTGAGCGCCGCGGTGTGGAACAGCGGGGCGGTCACCAGCGTGACCTCGTCGTGCGCGAGGTCCGTATCTACCAGGACATTGATACTGTTCCAGATGATGTTGCCGTGGGTGAGCTGCGCACCCTTAGCCCGGCCGGTGGTGCCCGAGGTGTACATGATCAGGCAGGTGTCGTCGAGCGAAATCGGCTCGTCGATCGGCTCGGGGATGGGGCCGCTGCTGACGATCTGCTCGTAGGCGTCGCCGATCGGGATGGTCAGCCGGAGGGTAGGGACCTGTCCCGGTGCGACGAGGGTGCACGTGGCGCTGTGAATCAGCACACTGGCGCCGCTGTCGGACACGCAGTGATCGAGTTCGCGCTGACTGAGCCGGGTGTTGAGCGGCACGAACACGGCGCCGAGTTGGCCGGCCGCGAACAGCGTTTCCAGGAAGGCCGGGTGGTTCGGCGCGATGAACGCGACCCGGTCGCCGCGGCGGATCCCGAGCGTGCGCAGGTGATGCGCGAGGCGGGTGGCCCGCTCGTGCAGCTGCGCGTAGGTGTATCGGGTCTCCTCGTGGACGACGGCGACCGCGCTGGGCGTCTTGCGCGCTCGCCGCGCCGTCCAGGAGCCGAGTCCTTGGTTCCGCATGGTGATGGGCTCCTTCGCTCATCCGCGCGGGCAACAGGGGAAACGATCAGGGTTTTGCGAGGCCGAGCAGGCGCGCGGCGTTCTGCTTTAGGATCAGTGGCCTTACTTCGTCCTTGATCGGCAGCTTGGCGAAGTCGGCCAGCCAGCGATCCGGGCTGAGCACCGGGTAGTCGGTGCCGAACAGCACCTTCTCCTTCAGCAGCGTATTGGCGTACTGCACCAGCTGCGGCGGGAAGTACTTCGGCGACCAGCCGGACAGGTCGATGTACACCTGCGGCTTGTGTGTGGCCACCGCCAGCGCCTCGTCCTGCCAGGGGAAGGACGGGTGCGCCAGGATGATCGGCAGGTCCGGGAAGTCGGCGGCGACGTCGTCCACGAACATCGGGTTCGAATACTTCAGCCGGATCCCGCCGCCGCCCGGCGCCCCGGCGCCGATCCCGGTCTGTCCGGTGTGGAAGACCGCGATCGCCCCGGCCGCCTCGATCGCCTCGTAGAGCACGTACGCGCTGCGGTCGTTCGGATAGAAGGCCTGGATGTTCGGGTGGAACTTGAAGCCGCGCACGCCGTGCTCGTCGACCAGCCGGTGCACTTGCCGGGCCCCGGCGCGTCCCTTCGCCGGATCGATGGAGGCGAACGGGATCAGCACGTCCGGATGCCGCCGCGCCGCCTCGGCGATCTCCTCGTTGGGCACGGCCGGCGTGCCGGTCGCCGCCTCGGCGTCCACGGTGAACACCACCGCGGCCATCCGCCGCTCCCGGTAGTGCGCCGCGATCTCGTCGAGCGTGGGCTTGCGGTGTTCGGCGTCGACTTTGAAGTAAGAGCTCGAAGCTTCCTCGAGTTCGCGGGAGAGCGAGCCGGCGCCGGAGGAGGAGACCTCGGCGTGGGTGTGCACGTCGATGGCGACCAGGTCGTCGAGATTCAGCATCCTGATGACGTCCTTTCCGTGCTTGTCGGCGCGTTCACAGCTGCGGGGCCGGGATGCCGTAGGTCTGCTGGGCGCGGCCCACCGAGACCGGCCAGGCGCCGGCGATGGCCTCGGCGCTCCAGCCGCCGTCCGCGTAGGCGACGCTCACCTCCTGCGGGTGCGACCACAGGGCCAGCTTGTCCCCGCCGATCCCGATGCACTGCCCGGTCACCCCGGCGGACGCGTCCGAGGCGAGGTAGACCACGAGCCCTGCGACGTCCTCGGCGGTTCCGAAGCCCTCGCCCTTACGCAGCGAGTCCGGCAGCGGCCTGCCCTCGTTCTCAAGCGCCTCGATATGCGGCGCGAAGACCGGGATCGTGCGGGTCATCGCGGTCGCCGCGACCGGGATCACCGCGTTGACGGTGATCTGCGCCTTGGCCAGCTCCATCGCCCAAGTGCGGGCCATCGCCGCGATCCCGGCCTTGGCCGCGGAGTAGTTGGTCTGGCCGAAGTTGCCGCGCTGCCCCGCCGGGGAACCGGCGACGATCACGCGCCCGCCCTCGCCCTGCTCGCGCATCCGGTTCACCGCCGCGCGCACACAGGTGAAGGTACCGCGCAGGTGCACGTCGATGACGGTGTCGAAGTCGTCATCAGACATCTTCCACAGCACGCGGTCGCGCAGCACCCCGGCGTTGGTCACCATCACGTCCAGCTGGCCGAAGGACTCGACCGCGGCCGCGACCAGCGCCTCGGCCGTCTCCGTGGGCCCGACCGCCGCGGCGAGCGCGACCGCGCGGCCTCCGGCGTCGGCGATCTGCTTCGCCGCGGACTCGGCCGCCTCCCGGTCCACGTCGTTGACCACGACCGCCGCGCCGGCCGCGGCCAGCGCCTTCGCGTAGGCCAGGCCGAGGCCGCGCCCGCTTCCGGTCACCACGGCGACCTTCCCGGTCAGGTCCGTGTGCGTCTCCGTGTGCGTCGTCACCCTCGCCGCCTTTCGCTGTCCTTCATCGCTGCCGTTGCTCGAAGCCATGCGCGTGCGCGCCCAGGCCCGCTTTCGAAGTTATGCACTTCTCTTATCGCCGTCAATAGTATGCATAGCTTTTGCTGGCCGGGGTACGTTGTGCTGCGTGGATGCAGATTCCGCGCAGCCGGGCACCGCGCTGCGCCCCCAGTCGCTCATGCTCACCTTCCTGGGCAACTACGTGCTGGGCCGGGACGTGTGCGTGTACTCGGGCAGCGTCATCGACGTGTTCGCCCGCACCGGCGTGGGTGAGCCCGCGACCAGGTCCACCCTCGCCCGTATGGTCAACCGCGGGCTGCTGAGCCGCCAGCGCGAGGGCCGCAAGATGTACTTCGGCCTGACCGCGCGCTCGGCCGCGATCCTGCGCGACGGCGAGGAGCGCATCTGGAAGGCCGGAGCGGTCAACCGGGACTGGGACGGCACCTGGACGCTGCTCGGCTTCTCGCTGCCCGAGTCCTGGCAGCGGCAGCGGCACGACCTGCGCTCGCAGCTGACCTGGGCGGGCTTCGGGCCGCTGTGGGGCGGGGTGTGGATCGCGCCGGGCCGGGCCGAGGTCGCCGGGATCGTGGCCGGGCTCGGCCTCGAGGCGCACGTGAAGGTCTTCCGCTCCACCGCCGAACCCGGCACCGACATCGGCCGGATGATCGAGGAGACTTGGGACCTGCCCGCGCTGGCCGCGCGCTACGCCGACTTCCTGGCCCGCTGGCGCCCGTTCACCGAGGCGAAGCAGCACCCTGAGGTGAGCGATCCGCTCAGCACCAAGCTGCTGCTGTTCACCGAGTGGCTGCAGATCGTGCGCGCCGATCCGCGGCTGCCCGCGCAGCACCTGCCCGCGCAGTGGCCGGCCGCGGCGGCGGAGGACCTCTTCCGCGCCGCGAACGCACTCGTCGACGAGCCGGCCCGGCGGATGGCCGAGGAACTGCTGGACACAGTTCCCGATGTCACAGCGCCCGATGTCACAGCGCCCGATGTCACAGCGCCGGATGTGACTGAGCCAGATACCGCAGTGCCGAATGTTCACAGTTCGTCATAACTCGTCAGGACGCGTTGAGGAAGGCCCGCACCTCGGCGACCAGCTCCTGCGGCCGCTCGAAGACCACCAGATGGCCGCTGTCGATCTCGGTGAAGCGGCTGCCGGCGATCGCCTCGTGCACGAGACGGGCCTGCTCCACCGGCACCACCTGGTCCCGGGTCAGCCCGATCACCAGGGTCTGCGCGGTGATCTTCGGCAGCAGGTCGCGCAGGTCGGCGCGGCCGTCCAGGTCGATGTGGCGGCGCATGCCCTCAGTGATCGGCGGCGCGTTCGCGATCAGCTGCGCCAGGGCCTCCTCGCCGATCGCGCTCAGGAACGGGGCGCTGAAGCAGGTCAGCTGGAGGAACCGGGTGAACAGGTCGTGGTCGGTGCGCTCGAGGCGCCGCCAGACCTCGAAGGAGAGCTGCTGGCGCGCGTCGTGCGGGCCGGGCCAGCCGGCGACGAGGACGAGCCGGCGCACCAGATGCGGGTGCAGGGCGGCGACCGCGGCGGCCACGACGGCGCCGAGCGAGTAGCCGAGCAGGTCGACCGGCTCGCCGCCGCACTGCTGCACGGCCTCTTCGGCGACTGCCGCGATCTGCCCGGCCAGCAGCTCCACCGTCAGCGGGCCCTGCGGCTCGACGGTCAGACCGCTGCCGGCGTAGTCGGGGAGGTAGACGGTGTGGCTCGCGGTGAAGGCGTCGAGGAGGTGTCCGAAGTTGAGCTGCGCGTCGAGGCCGGTACCGGCGACCAGCACCAGTGCGGGGCGCTGGTCGCCGGCGGTCTGCGGCGTGGCGGTGTAGTGCACGGCGGCGCCGTGGGCGGTGACGGTCGGCATGATCAGGCTCCTTAGAAGGTCAGCACGGGCTTGACGGCGGTTCCGGCGACCATGTCGGCGACGGCGGCGTTGATGTCCTCGAACTTGTAGTGCCGCACCAGCCGCTCGACCGGGAGCCGCCCGGCCGTGACCAGGTCGACCAGGGTCGGCAGCAGCGACTCGGTCTCGCTGTCGCCGAGGGTGAGCCCGGTGACGGTGCGCCCGGGAAGCAGGAAGTTGACATCCACGGGGACCTGGGTGCCGAACGCCGGAGCGCCGACCACGACCGCGCAGCCGCGCACCGCCAGCGCGCTGATCGCGTCGCCGAGCACCAGCGCGTTGCCGGTGGTCTCGATGACGCCGTCGGCGCCGTGGCCGCCGGTCAGGTCGGCGAGGGCCGCGGCGAGGCCGGCGCTCCCGGAACCGAGGCCGGAGGTGTCGAGCGTGTCCGTGGCCCCGAGTTGCGCGGCCAACTCCAGCCGATCCGGAACCCGGTCGACGGCGATGATCCGCGTCGCGGGAGTCAACCGCGCGGCCATCACGGCGGACAGGCCGACCGCGCCCGCTCCGGTGACCACGATCGTGGCTCCGGGCCGCGGTCGCAGGACATTGACGACCGCGCCGAATCCGGTCTGCACACCGCAGCCGAGCGGCGCGAGCAGGTCAAGCGGCGCGCCTTCGGGCACGCGCACCAGGCTGCGCTCGTCCACCACGGCGAGGCGGGCGAACGAGGACTGGCCGAAGAAGTGGCTGCCGAGGGCGGCGCCGTCCTTGTGGATTGTCGCCGATCCGTCGGCGCGCGCCCCGCCGAGCAGGTTCAGCGGCAGCCAGGCCAGGCAGTACGCCGGGTGCCCGTCGCGGCAGTTGGCGCAGCGCCCGCACGAGGTGAACGAGAGCAGCACCTGGTCGCCGGGCCGCACGCGGGTGACCGCGGATCCGACCGCCTCGACGATCCCCGCGCCCTCGTGGCCGAGCACGCCCGGCAACGGGAACGGCAGCGCGCCCGCGGCGACGCCCAGGTCGGTGTGGCAGATCCCTGCTGCCGTCACCCGGACGACGACCTCGTCGGGTCTGGGATCGTCGAGTTCGACCTCCGCGAGGGAGAACGGCGCTCCGGCGGTCTCGACGAGGGCGGCGGTGGTGGTTTGCGGCATGGCGGAGAATCCTCCGGGAGGGTGGGGATGTGCAGGGCCGGCAAAGCGGCGGTGCCGGCGAGGTGCGCGGCCGGGCACGTGGCCCGGCCGCGTCCGGTGGTCACTCGACCGGAGTCAGATCCTCGGCGAGGGATTCGGTGCTGATCATCGCCTCGTGGGTGCGTCCGCCGAGGCCGAGCGCGGCCAGCAGCGCCGCGGCCAGCGCGGAGAGGCCGCACACCAGGTAGCCGATGGAGTAGGCGTGGTCGAGGGCGTGGAAGGCGACGTCCTTGAGCGGGTTGAACGGCACGGTCTGACCGTTGGGCAGGGTGACCGCGCCCGGCACCGCGTTGGCGCCGAGCGGCCCGGAGTTCACCGCGCCGATCGCGGCCTCCAGTTGCGGCTTCTGCGCGGCGGGCGCCGAGGCCGCGGAGCCGTTGAAGGCCGTGAGCGCCTTGGACAGCGCGGGGCTGCTGTTGACCTTGTTCGAGATCTCGGCGGCGGCGCGGCTGAGCGCGATCGCGCCGACGACGGCGGGCCCGAGCGTGAAGCCGAAGTCACGCAGCATGCTGGTCGATCCGCTCGCCATACCGGCCAGGTGGTTCGGCACGGTGTTGACCGCGACGGCGGTCACCGAGGACAGCGCGAGCGCGAAGCCGGTGCCGACGAACAGCAGCGGGACGATGACCGGCGCGACGGACAGGTTGCTCGCGGACAGCGAGGTGAGACAGAAGTCGCCGCCGGCGATCAGCGTGAAGCCGATGCCGAGGGTCCAGCGCGGGTTGTAGTGCTCGAGCACCCGCGAGGTCAGCGGCACCATGAGCAGTGCCATGCCGTTGAGCAGCAGGAAGGCGATCGAGGTCTTGAGCGGGGTGAAACCCTGGATCGCGGAGAGCCGGATGCTGGTCGCGTACGCGGTGCCGAGGTAGGCGAACATGCCGATGACCGTCGCGATCGAGGCGATGGCGAAGGCCCGGTTGGCGAACAGGTCGAGGCGCAGCAGCGGTGCGGCGCCGCGCAGTTCGGCCACCACGAACAGCGCCAGGAACACGGCCGCGATGATGAACCCGGCGATGACGCCGCCGTTGCCCCAACCGCTGGTCGGGCCCTGAATCACCGCGTAGAGCAGGGCGAACATGGCCACCGCGATGGTGATTTGGCCGACCCAGTCCAGGGAGCGGCCGGCCGGGGCGGAGGAGTTGCGCGCCCACTTCGCGGAGACCGCCGTGCTGATCGCAGCCAGCACGATGACCGCGACGAAGGCCCAGCGCCAGCTGGCGAACTCGTCGCTGCCGAAGTGGTACCTGGCGAGCCAGCCGCCGAGCACCGGGGAGACGAAGCCGCCGGAGGAGAGGGCCGCGGCCCAGATCGAGATGGCCCGGGAGCGGTCGCGCGCGGTGTGCGTACCGGCGGCCACCATCGCCAGGCTGGTCGGGAAGATCGCCGCGGCGCCGAGCCCGGAGAGGATCTGGCCGATCCACAGGACCAGCACCCTGGTGCCGGTCGAGCTGGCGGCGCCCGGCGTGAGCACGCTGATGAGCTGGCCGACCATCAGCAGCGCGGTGCCCGACACCAGCAGCCGCTTGCGCCCGAACAGGTCGCCGAGCACGCCGAAGGTCAGCTCAAGCAGGGTGACCGGGACCAGGAAGGCGTCCGAGATCCAGGTCAGCTGCGCCGAGCTGGTGCCCAGGTCCTGCTGGAACAGGCCGTTGAGCACGGCCGGGATGGCCAGCGCGACCTGGGCGACGCACACCGCGATCGCGGCGGCGGCCAGGGTGCCGCGGCTGAGGCGGTGCGTTTGATCGGTTGAGCCTGCGGTGTCGAGTCGCACAGGGGTGGACAACGGTGGCCTCCTGCGTC
>Ga0070741_10020680_pt1 | contig 10329 bp, 6 predicted proteins | sample Coa_R1_4_FD_66440 | JGI IMG/M metagenome (GOLD analysis project Ga0070741, IMG submission 66440) | Surface soil microbial communities from Centralia Pennsylvania, which are recovering from an underground coalmine fire - Coalmine... | ecosystem: Environmental > Terrestrial > Soil > Unclassified ...
CCCAACTCCTGATCATAGTTACGCCGAGCGAAGTTGTCCGCTATGCCGACAGTGTGCCCGCAATCGGACAAATGCACCGCAGTAGGCCAGCCGAGGTATCCATCCCCGCCCAAGACCAACACCCGCATAGTGGGAATCCCCTTTACTGCCCTGTTGGGTTGCCTTCAGAGAATGATGTGCCGGCCTACCCACATCGGCAGGGCCTAAACCACGCCACGCTGCGCAGCCGTATGGATATACAGCTGCCGGCGATCTCGCGGGGCGAGTGCGACGTGCCGCGGCTGAGGCAATTCATAACGAACCGGTCGAGAATGATCCGCCAGCTGGCGTTGAGCATTGTAGGTTCGATGAAATTTCCATAGCATGCGGACGAAGTTGGTCTGACCGTGCCGCAGGTGGCGCCCAACGATTCGCGCGGTTTTGGCCAGCGCCGCCACTCCCAGATGCTTGCGGTTGATCACCGCTTGGGTTTTGACCAGCTCACGGTAGAACTCCGCAAGCGGCAGTTTCGTGGGCAGCACCGCGTGCTGGATATCGAAGAGCCGGTAATCCAAGCTGGTGAGCTTGCGCGATTCGGTGTACCAGATCTCAGTTCCCGGGTACGGCGTCATCACCGACAGGTGCACGATCTCGGGAACCTCCAGCGCCCACCGGCGCACCAGGCGGAAACGCTCGGTGTCCCACTGCGGGTCCACGATGAGGTTGATCGCGACCGCCACGCCGAGGCGGCGCGCGACCTCCAGTGCCCGGAAGTTGTCATCGGGGCTGACCCGCTTGCGCAACAGCTCCAGCCCTTCGGCGTCGAGGGCCTCCATGCCCAGGAACATGTACGCCAGGCCGAGGCGGCGCCAGCGCTGGAACACTTCCTGGTTGCGCAGCAGCACATCGGCCCGCGTCTCCAGGTAGTACTGCTTGCGGATGTTGCGGCGCTCCAGTTCGGCAGCGATCGCGTCGCCGTGCTCGGGCCGGATGAACGCGACGTCATCGACGATGAACACGCCGGGTTCCGGCACCCGGGCCAGGTCGTCGGCGGCCGCCTCAGGTGAGGCGCGCCGGTAGCTGCGGCCGTAGAAGGTCCACGCCGAGCAGAACGAGCAGTCCCACGGGCAGCCTCGGGCGAACTCCACCGACGCTGCGGGGTCGAGCACCCCGATGAAGTACTGACGGCGGCGGCGCAGCAGATCCCTGGCTGGTAGCGGTGCGTCGATGCTGGCCAGCATGCCCGGCGCACCGGGTCCGGTGCCGGTCACTGTGACGGCCCCGGGCACCTCGTGCGCCGCGCGATCGGGCAGTGCCGCCAGCAGCAGCGGGGCGGCGACCTCCCCCTCCCCGCGCAGCACCGCGTCGATCGCCCCGCCGGCCTGCGCCAAGACGTGCTGCGCGATGAACGACACCGAATGGCCGCCGACGAACACGTACGGCGCGGGCCGCAACCGCTTCATCCGGTGCGCGAGATCGATCACTTCCGGCACGTTGGCCAGGTAGTTCAGGCTGAAACCGACGGTATCGGGCCGGAACCGGGCTACCTCGCGATCCAGCTCGCCGACGGTGTGGGTCTGCAGATCGATGATGCGGACCTGGTGCCCGGCGTCCCGGACAGCTCCGGCTACCCGCTCCAACCCCAGCGGCTCCAGCCGCAGGAACAGCTCCGAGTACATCAAGGCACTCGGGTGCACCAGCAGAACTCGCATTGCCCTCACCTACGCGCTGAGCAGCCCGCGCCGATCAGCGGGCGTCGCTGCCTGGGCTATCCCGCAGACGTCCAGACCATGCACGCGGAGCAGCTCATTGCGCGCCGCGTGCGGCAGGAACTCGGCTCCGAGGCTGATGGAGCGCAGGGCAACGCACGATCCGCTGGCGCGTACGGCCCGGGAGAAGGCGTCGCCGAAACCGCCGGCACCAGCGTTTTCCTCAAGGGTGAGCACGAGCTGGTAGCCGTGAGCGGCCCGGACCAGCGCCGGGTCCACCGGCAGCAGCCATCCCGGGTCCACCACGGTGACGTCCTGGCCGCGCAGCGCGAGTTCACCGGCGGCGGTCACCGCCGAGCGGGCACAGGCGCCCGCGGCCACGATGAGCACGCCGCCGCAGCCGTTGCGGACCAGCACGTCGGCCGCGCCGATCCGGCCTAGCGCCGGCAGATCGGGGCCCACCGCGCCCTTCGGGAACCGCACCGCGGCCGGGCCCGGATGGGCGATGGCCTCGCGCAGCTGGGCGCGCAGCCGCGCCGCATCACGCGGCGCGGCCACCCGCATCCCCGGCACCACACCAAGCAACGACAGATCCCACATCCCGTTGTGCGATGGCCCGTCGTTGCCGGTAACGCCGGCACGGTCCAGCACGAACGTGACCGGCAGCGCATGCAGCGCCACGTCCATCAGGACCTGGTCGAAGGCCCGGTTGAGGAACGTCGCGTAGACGCACACCACCGGGTGCAGGCCGCCCATGGCCAGTCCCGCAGCGGTGGTGACCGCGTGCTGTTCGGCGATCCCGACGTCGAATACCCGGTCGGGAAACCGGGTGGCGAAGCGGTGCAGGCCGGTGGGGTGCAGCATTGCCGCGGTGAGCGCGACGACGTCGGGGCGCTCGCTGGCGATGGTGACCAGCTCGTCGCCCAGTACCGCGGTCCAGGAGGGAGCGCTTCCCAGGGATGGCTGTGACGATGGTGGGGATACCGAATGCAGGCAGTCCACTTCGTCGGTCTCGGCGGCGGTGCATCCCTTGCCTTTGACGGTGACGCAGTGCACCACGGCTGCCCGTCCGAGCGAGCGGGCCTGGCGCAGCGCGGCCTCCACCGCAGCGATGTCGTGGCCGTCGACCGGGCCGAGGTAGGCCAGCCCGAACAGCTCGAATACCGAACCTGGCGCGGCACCGCAGCGCAACGCGTTCAGATGGCCGGCCAATGAGCCAACCGTGGGGGAATAGGAGCGCCCGTTGTCGTTGAGCACCACGATCAGCGGTCGCTGCGGTGCGTTGCCGATGTTGTTCAGTGCCTCCCAGCACATCCCGCCGGTCAGGGCACCGTCGCCGACCACGGCGACCACCGCGCGCCCTGGTTCGCCCCGCACAGCGAATGCCCTGGTCAGGCCGTCGGCGTAGGACAGCGCCGTCGAGGCATGCGAGTTCTCGACCAGATCGTGGACGCTCTCCGCGCGGCTGGGATAGCCCGACAGGCCCCCGGCGCTGCGCAGCTGGTCGAAGCCGTCACGGCGTCCGGTGAGGAGTTTATGCACGTAGGCCTGGTGGCCGGTGTCCCACACGATCGCGTCCCGCGGGGAGTCGAACACGCGGTGCAGCGCGATGGTCAGCTCCACAACCCCGAGATTGGGCCCGAAGTGCCCCCCGGTGCGCGGCACGGACTCGATCAGCAGCTGCCGGATCTCGCCGGCTAGCGCGTCCAGCGCGGTGGCCGGCAACTCCCGCAGCTGCTCCGGTCCCGTCAACTGCTCTAACACCGCACTCACCCGACCGCAGTCTGGATGCAGAGTGCGGGTTTTTCAGGCTCCAAAACAGCAGTCTGCATCCAGACTGCGGTACGAGACATGTCCTCACCCGCCGGTCGCGGCGCGGAGGGATTCACGCAGGGAGCCCATGGTGGCGACGACCGCGGTGGGTTCGTAGCCGCAGTGCGCCATGCAGTTGGCACACCGGGGATCCCGGCCGCGGCCGAACGCCGACCAGTCGGTGTCTTCCAGCAACTCGGCATAGCTGGCTGCGTAGGAATCATCGAGTAGGTAGCAGGGCCGCTGCCAGCCCAGCAGCGAGTACGACGGGATGCCCCATGCGGTGCAGGCCAGCTCCCGCTTGCCTTCCAGGAAGTCCAGGAAGACCGGGGAGTGGTTGAGCCGCCAGCGCTTGCGCCGCCCCTCGCCGAATGCCTTGGCGAACAGCTCCCGGGTCTGCTGCACGCCCAGCCAGTGATCCTGGTCAGGCGCCTTCTCGTAGGCGTAGGCCGGGGAGATCTGCATGTTGTCCACGCCGAGCTCGTCGTTGAGGTAGTCGAGCACGTCGATGACATCCTGCGGGGTGTCGGTGTTGAAGAACGTGGTGTTGGTCATCACCCGGAACCCGGCGGCCTTTGCTTGCCGGATCGCGTCGACCGCAGCGTCGAAGCCACCGACCTTGCGCACCGAGGCGTCGTGGCGCTCGCGCAACCCGTCGATGTGCACCATCCAGGCGAAGTTCCGGTGCGGGGTGAACTTGTGCAGGTGCTTGGGCAGCAGCAGCGCGTTGGTGCAGAGAAAGACGATTTTCTTGCGGGCCAACAGTTGCCGGGTGATCTCGTCGATCTGCGGATGCATCAGCGGTTCGCCACCGGCGATGGACACCATCGGTGCGCCGCACTCTTCCACGGCAGCGATGGCCTGCTCGACCGGCATCCGCTGCTTGAGCAACGTGGCCGGTTGGGCAATCTTGCCGCAGCCGGCGCATTTGAGGTTGCAGGCAAACAGCGGTTCCAGCTCGACGAGCAGGGCGAACTTGTCCCGGCGCAGAAGCTTCTGCTTGAGCAGGAAAGCGCCCAGCTTCAGGGATTGCCGCAACGGCATGGCCATGTCGTCAGATCACCTCTTTAGGCAGTGCGAAGGTGACGTCCTCGTCGACCAGCTGTGATTCCCTCACGGCGACCGGGCCGAGTCCGCCCAGGCAGTACACGATCTGGTCGACCAGGTGCGGGGGCGCGGAGGCGCCGGCGGTGATACCCACCCGGTGGCGGCCCGTGAGCCAGCACAGATCGATCTCGCTGGCCTCGTCGATGAGGTACGCGGGCACGCCCTCGCGCTGGGCGACTTCGACCAGACGCAACGAGTTGGAGGAGTTGGGTGAGCCGACCACGAGCACCAGGTCGACCTCGCGCGCGATCGCCCGGACCGCGCGCTGGCGGTTGGTGGTCGCGTAGCAGATGTCGTCGGTGCGCGGCGCGCTAAGCCGCGGGAATCGCTCGCGCAGCACGGCGGCGATCTGCTCGGCCTCGTCCACGGCGAGCGTGGTCTGCATGGTGTAAGCCACCCGTGAGGGGTCCTGTGGCTGGACGCTCCGGGCAGTCTCGATGTCGGGTACCACGATCACGTCGTCCGGTGCCTCGCCGCGGCTGCCCTGCACTTCCTCGTGGTTGGGGTGGCCGATCAGGAACACCGTGTTGCCGCGCCGGGCGTAGCGGCGGATCTCGGTGTGCACCTTGGTGACCAGCGGGCAGGTGGCGTCGATGACGGTGGGCGTGCGCAAGGCCGCGTCCCGGCGCACGGTTGGAGCCACGCCGTGTGCCGAGAACACCAGGACGCTGCCTTCCGGCACTTCTCGGACGTCGTCGACGAACACCGCTCCGCGGTCTTGGAGGTCACGGACCACGTGCGCGTTGTGCACGATCTGGTGGCGCACGTAGACCGGGGGGCCGTAGCGGCGCAGCGCGGCCTCCACCGTGTCGATTGCCCGGGCGACGCCAGCGCAGAACGAGCGCGGCGCGGCGAGCAGCACGTCGCGCGGGCCGGTTGCTGCCGCCCACTGCTCCAGCGCCGGTTGGCAGGCCTTCAAGGCACGCAAACCGGTGATGCCACGGCGCAGGGTGCCGGGATGCCATAACGGGTGGTCCGGGGTGTCCACGATCGCGCGCACCACGGCGAACGGTGCGCTCGCGGGGGCGAGCTGAGCGGACTCCATGTCCACCGCCAGCGCGGCGTCATCGGCGGTTTTCCAGGCGATCCCCGGTACCGACCTGACCGGTCCGGTATGCACTCGCAGGCCCAGCCGCCGCAATGCGCCGGCCAGCAACGGAGCTGACGGGACCGCCACGATGCTGCCGGTGCCGCGGACCTCGCTGGCGACCACAACATCGCCTGGACGAATGTGGCTGGCCTGGGCACCGGCCAGGCCGGCGACGAGGACCGCGTCGGCAGGCGTCGCGGCGGCGGTGGCGGTGGCGGTGGCGCGCCGGGGTCCCATGCCGGTGCGCACCACCCGCATGCTCCGGGCAGCTCCGCGCAGCGCGGCGTGCTCGACGCGCAGCGGGGTGAACAGCAGGGTGGAGCTCAATGGGTACCTCCCAGGTACCGGCCCAGGGCGGTGATCGGGAAGACCTGCCGGTAAAGGTGGTAGTTGAGGTAGAAGTCGCCGGGGAACCCGGTGCCGGTGAAGTACGGCTCGTCCCACGACCCGTCATCTCGCACGGTGCGGCACAGCCACTCGACGCCCCGGTCAACCACCTCGGAACGCTCGCCCGCCGCGAGCAACGCGAGCAGCGCCCAGGCAGTCTGTGAAGCGGTCGACTCACCCCGCCCGGACCAGGCCCGGTCGTCGTACGAGCGCAGGTCCTCACCCCACCCGCCGTCGTCGTTCTGGTGCTGCACCAACCACCGCACGGCGCGCCGGATGCACAGCGATTCGGCGGATACTCCCGCGGCGATCAGCGCGGGCACCACGCCGCCGGTGCCGTAGACGTAGTTGGCGCCCCACCGGCCGAACCACGACCCGTCCGGTTCCTGGGCGTCGAGCAGCCACTTCACCCCGCGGCGGCAGGGCAGCCCGTCGGCCAGGCCTTCCGCGGCGAGCGCCTCAACCACATGCGCGGTGACATCTGCCGACGGCGGGTCGATCACCTCGCCGAAATCGCAGAACGGCAGTTTGGTGCACAGCGCGCGGGTGTTGTCGGCGTCGAAGGCGCCCCAGCCACCGTCCTTGGATTGCATGCCCAGCAGCCAGGCCACCCCGCGATCCAGCGCGCTGCGATCGGCCAGCGGCAGCCGCCGCAGCGCCAGGATCACCTCAGCGGTGTCGTCGGTGTCTGGGTAGTTGTCGTTGTGGAACTCGAACGCCCACCCGCCCGGCGCGAGTTGCGGCCGCCGGATGGCCCAGTCACCGCGCACCCGGACTTCTTCGCCGAGCAGCCAGTCGCGGGCCCGGGCGATCGTCGGGTCATCCGCCGGTACCCCCGCATCGAGCAGGGCGGTGACCGCCAGGCAGGTGTCCCACACGGGCGACTGGCAGGCCTCGAACCGGCGCACCCACCCGTCCGGGGTGTGCTCGCGGATCGCGAAGGTCTCCAGGCCGGTGATGCCGACGCGCAGCGCCGGATGATCCAGCGCGTAGCCCAGCAGGTGCAGCGCCAGCAGGGAGTACACCCACGGCGGCTGGATACCGCCCCAGCAGCCGTCGGCCTCCTGGCGGGCCAGGATCCACTCCGCGGCGCGGCGCATCGCTGCGCGCCGCAGCAGCCGCAGCGGCCGTCGCGAGTAGGCGTGCAGCACCTTGTCGGTGCGCTGGAAGAACCCGCCCCAGGTCCACAGCGGGCGTGGCGACGCTTCACGGCGCAGCGACGCGGGACCGGTGCGCAGCTCGTCGACCCCGAAGGGCAGCGAGCGGACCGGTCGCAACGTGCACACGATGGTCAGCGGCACGATGGTCTGCCGGGCCCAGCATGCCCAGTCGTAGACGTTCAACGGGAACCAGCGCGGCAGGAAGATCAGCTCCGGGGGCAGGCTGGGCAGCTCATCCCAGGGCCACAGCCCGAACATGGCCAGCCAGATCCGGGTGAACACCCGGCTGCGTTCCAGGCCACCGTGCGCCTTGACGAACGCGGCTGCCTGGGCCATGTGCGGTGCGTCCGGGGAGTCGCCGGCCAGGCGCAGCGCCACCCACCCCTCGATGGTGGTGGACAGGTCACCGGGACCGCCGTAGAAGATCGCCCAGCTACCGTCGTCGCGCTGCTGGGAGCGGATCCACCGGGCGGCCTCCTCGGTCAGCCCGGCGTCACGGATGCCGAGGAACTCGCGCAGCAGCAAATCCTCCGCGTCCATGGTGACGTTGGTTTCCAGCTCGCCCTTCCACCAGCCTTGCGCGTCTTGGCACTTGCGCAGGTACGCGACCGCGGCGGCCAGCGTCTGCGCCGGGTCAGTCGTGGGGCGCTCAACTGGACGGCTCTGGGTCATCAGGCCTCCCTTTCGACGATGAACTGGGCGATTGCAACGAGCTCTGCTCGCGGGCCGGCCAGCATCGGGACGGCGTGCAAGGCCTGCGTGGCCACCTCGATGCGCCGGCGTGCCTCGTCGGCGGCCCATTGCCGGCCACCTGCGGTTTCGATGAGGTCAGCGGCCTCGGCTTCGCCGCCTGGGCTCGATCCATTGGGGGTGGGGACAGCGAGCCAGCTGGCCAGTTCGCGCGCGGCCGGACCTCCCTGGCTCAAGACGTAGGTGACCGGCAAGCTCTTCTTGCGCGAGCGCAGATCGGAGAAAACCGGCTTTCCCGTGGTTGCTGGGTCACCCCAGATGCCGAGCAGGTCATCGACCAGCTGGAACGCGATACCCAGTTCAGCGCCGAACGTGGACAGCGCGCTGACGACTTCGGCTGGTGCGCCGGCCAGCACCGCGCCGATCATCGAGCTGGCTTTGAGCAGGGCCCCGGTTTTCCCGGACACCATGTCCAGGCACTCGTTGAGGCTGACGTGGTCACGCTGCTCGAAGGCCACATCGAGCACCTGGCCGCGGATCAGGTTGCGGGTGGCCTCGGCGAGCAGCCGGGCGGCAGCAGCCTTGTGCGGCGAGGGGCTTTCCAGCAGCACCTCCTGAGCCAGCGCCAGCATGGCGTCCCCGGTGAGGATCGCGCTGGTGGTGCCCCACACCGCCCACACGGTAGGCCGGTGGCGGCGTTCGGTGTCGCCGTCCATCACGTCGTCGTGCACCAAGGAGAAGTTGTGCACCAGCTCCACGGCGACTGCCCCGGGGATGCCCACCTGCGCCGGTGCGCCGGCCGCTTGCGCAGACAAGGTGGCCAGCGCCGGCCGAACGGCCTTGCCCCCACCACCGTGGGTGGGAACGCCGGCGGCATCGGTCCAGCCAAGGTGGTAGGCGGCGATCGCAGCGCTGGTGTCGTCAAGCCGCGCCAGAAGATCGCGGGTCGCGGGCGTTACCGCATCCCGGGCCCGGCGCAGCGCACTGGGCGCCGCCGCCCGCGCCGCTGATGCAGTCATGACGCGGTCCCCTTCACCGTTTCCTCGGCCCCGATGTGCCTGCCTGCCGGTGTTGCCGACGCGCTGCCGACCGCGGTCGGCGACGCCGGCTCGCGGTGGTCATGTCTCGATGTTGCACTGTGTCCGTGGCTGTTGAGCAGCGCAGCGGCGGCGGCTTCGCCGCTGCGGACAGCGCCTTCCATGGTCGCCGGCCAGCCGGTGGCGGTGTAGGCACCGGCGAGGAACAGGCCGGGGGTTGCGGTTGCCGGTGCGGGGCGCAGTGCGGCGCTGCCGGGAGCCGGGCGGAACGTCGCGTGCCGTTCCCGGGTGACGAAGAAGTCACGCACCTGCGCTGCCCGCATCTCCGGCAGCAGCGCGACCAACTCCGGCAGGAACTTCTCGCGAAGCGCTGCCGTCGGCACGTCGATGTAGCCGTCAGCGGCGGACAGCGACACCGCCAGGTACTGGCCGCTGGCCAACCCCGAGTGCGAGGTGCGGTCGAACACCCACTGCACCGGGGTATCCACCCCGGCGATGAACGGCTGGTCAAGCACTGGGCGGTCCAGCACCACGTGCACGTTGACGATGGGGGAGCTGCCCAGCCGCTGTGACCACCCCTCCGGCAGCGGCACGCTGCCCGGCGGCAGCAGATTCTCGGCCGCAGGCGGCGGGACAGCCACGACCACCTCATCGGCAACGGTACGGTCGCCGTCAGTGATCACCTGCCACCCATCGCCGGCTTCGAGCCGCCGCACCGCCGTTGAGGTGCGCACCTGGGCGCCTGCGGCGGTGAGGCAGTCCAGCGCCGGGTCGCCGTGCAGTTCCCGCAACGGCACCTTCGACCAGCCGATGTCGGCCGCGGTGGCGTCGGTCAGCAGGCCCTCCTGGAACACTGTGGCGGCCAGGCTCAACGACGCCCCGTCGGCCCGGGAGTTCAAGGTGGCCACGCCGACCAGTTCCCACAGGTCGGCAATGGCGTTGGGGCTTTGCCCGTGTCGGCGCAGCCAGGTGCCGAAATTCTGCTCGTCGGTAGCCGGCGAGGCGGGATCGACTCGCCGCAACGCCACCGCAGCCAGCGCGAACCGGACCCGCTCCAGCACGCTCAGCGGCCGGTACTTCATCAGTGACCGGGACAGGTGCAGCGGTGCGGGCATTCCGTCACGGCGCAACCACACCGGCTGGCCCGCACCTGGAGTCAGGATCGGGATGGCCAGCCGTCGCTGCATCTCCACCCGGTCGGCGACCCCGAGCCGGTCCAGCAACGCGAGGTAAGACGTGCAACAACGCAAGAACACATGCTGACCGTTGTCGACGCGCAACTCGCCGCGGTTGAACGAGTGGGTCAGGCCACCCAGGTGCGGCCGCGCCTCGAACAACGTGACCTGGCAACCCGAGTC
>Ga0070741_10020681_pt1 | contig 10328 bp, 8 predicted proteins | sample Coa_R1_4_FD_66440 | JGI IMG/M metagenome (GOLD analysis project Ga0070741, IMG submission 66440) | Surface soil microbial communities from Centralia Pennsylvania, which are recovering from an underground coalmine fire - Coalmine... | ecosystem: Environmental > Terrestrial > Soil > Unclassified ...
CCCACGGGGTCGCGGGATCGCCGAGGCCGTCCGACGTGTGTCGTGGTAGGGCTAGCTGTACCGCGCGGAACTCTGGCTCTCCGGCTGGTTCGAACGCCTTGCCGGGTGCAGTCTGTTCTCACGCGGTCGAAGCGATTGACCCGGCGGTTCGACAAACACGTGTTCCGCCGAGCGCTGACCCGGCCGCCCCTGTTTGTCCCTCGCTGAGGAGCCAGACAGTCCCTCGAGCCCAGAAGGAAGCGCCATGTCTGTGATCACAGTCCCTCGATCCAATGTGACAAGCAGCGAGGTAGCCGACGCGTTGCGTCAGGGCCTCGGCGGCCACTACCGGGTGCTGCCTGGTTCGGGCGTCAACTGCTGGAATCCGGTCGGCGGCCCGCTGCCCAATCATCCCGACACGATCGTGGTCGGCACCGGCTCGACGCGGCTCGCACGCGCTCAGGTGAGGATCTCCCAGGACGCCGGGGAGACGATCCTGCACGTCACACCTGGCGGGATCGGGTTGTTCACCCTGGCCAACCGGCTCTGGATCGTCCACAAGGTGCGTCAGGTCCTGCGCGCTTCCCCGACCCTTCGTTGAGAGGACGACCCATGCGCTCCTCACAGGCCGAACGCGACCTTCGCAAACAAGGCAGGACGGAGAACCGGCTAGATCGGACTCTCGTGGCGCCGGCTGCACGCGCCGTTGATCTGACGAAGTCGTATGGAGAGGACGACTCCGTCGTCCGGGCGCTGGACGGCGTCAACGTCGACTTCGAGCAGGGGTGCTTCACGGCCGTGATGGGCCCGTCAGGCTCGGGGAAGTCGACGCTGATGCACTGCATGGCGGGGCTGGACGTGCCGACGTCCGGTCGCACGTTCATCGGCGAACAGGAAATCGGCCGGCTCGATGATCGAGGTCTGACCGACTTGCGCCGAGACCGCATTGGGTTTGTGTTCCAGTCGTTCAACCTCGTCCCGATGCTGAGCGCAGCCGAGAACATCACGCTTCCGCTCGATCTCGCCGGGGTGAAGGTCGACCAGGCGTGGTTTGACCATCTCGTCGACGCGCTCGGCATCGCCGATCGCTTGTCGCACCGTCCCAGCGAGCTGTCCGGTGGCCAGCAGCAACGGATCGCCTGTGTACGGGCGCTGATCCGCCATCCGCAGCTGATCTTCGCCGACGAGCCGACCGGCAACCTCGATTCCAGCTCGTCCGCCGAGTTGCTGGCATTCCTGCGGGACGCGGTCAGCGAGCACGGCCAGTCGCTCGTGATGGTCACCCACGACCCGCACGCGGCAGCCTACGCCGACCGTGTTGTGTTCCTCGTCGACGGCCGGGTCGTGGCCGAGCTGGCCTCGCCAACAGCCGAACTCGTGCTGACACAAATGATGAAGCTAGGCGGCCGGCGATGAGACGGATCACGCTGCGGGGTCTGCTTGCGCGGAAGTTGCGTCTGGCGCTGACCGCCCTAGCGATCGTGCTCGGGGTGATGTTCGTCACCGGAACCCTGATCCTCACCGACACGCTGAACCACACGTTCGACACGCTGGTCGGCACCGCCTACCACCATGTCGACTTCCAGGTCCGCGGCCGCGCGGCCTTCAACAACGACACCGCGGCCGCCGCGAACGGGGCCGCGGACCGTAAGCCGATTCCGACCTCGATCGCGACGACCATTCGGCGCCTGCCCGGAGTCGCGTACGTGGATCCCTCGGTCGCCGGCTACGCGCAGTTCGTCTCCGACGGCAACGCGATCGGCAGCGCCGCCTCAGCGATGGGATACTCGTTTGACCCCAACCGCCAACTGTCACCGATACGGCTGGTCCAGGGCAGCGCTCCCAGCACCGCTACCGACGTCGTGATGGACAGGGGAACCGCAACGAAGTACCACTTCCATGTCGGTGACCGGGTGCGCGTTCTGTCGGGCGGCCCGCCCCGGAGCTTCACGATCAGCGGCATCGTTACCTTCGGCGCCGCCGACAACCTCGCCGGAGGAACGCTCGCCGGCTTTGCTCTGCCGACAGCACAGGCGCTGTTCAACACGCGCCATGCCGTCGACACGATCAACATCTTGGCCAAGCCGGGCACCGACGATCTCCGTCTGCAGCGCGCGATCGCCAAGATCCTCCCGCCGCGCATCGAGGTCGTGAGCGGGCAAACCGTCGCCGGCGAGCTTTCCAGTGCTGTCAGTAACGCGCTTTCTTTCCTGTCGACCGTACTGTTGGTGTTCGCTCTGATCTCGCTGTTCGTCGGCGCCTTCACGATCTTCAACACCTTCTCGATCACAGTCGGGCAGCGAACGCGCGAGCTGGCGCTGCTCCGCATCGTCGGAGCCAGCCGCCGCCAGGTATTCGCAGCGGTGCTCGGCGAGGCCGTCCTCGTGGGACTCGCCGCCTCCTTGATCGGACTGGGGCTGGGCGTGCTCGCTGCCGTCGCCCTGAAGGCGCTGCTTGGGGCCTTCGGCGTGACACTGCCTGCAGCGCCGCTGGTGTTCGAGGCTCGCACGGTTGTGATCGCGCTCGCGGTTGGGGTCGGGGTCACCGTGATCTCGGCGATCGGCCCTGCCCGGCGCGCGGTGCGGATCGCCCCCGTCGCCGCGCTCGTCGAGACCCGCGAGGAGCAGCCGGGATCGCTTCGGAGGCGTGGCGCGATCGGCGGCCTTGCGGCGATCGTTGGCATCGCCGCTCTGGTGGCGGGATTGTCCGCACCGGCGATCCTGCTCGTCGGGCTCGGCGCCGTCGCAGTCTTCATTGCTGCCGGAGTGCTGGCGCCGATTGTCGCGGGGCCAATGTCGGGCGTGCTCGGCCGGCCGTTGGGCGCTCCGTTCGGCGTCCCCGGGCGGTTGGGACGGGAGAACTCGATGCGCAGCCCACGGCGGACTGCACAAACGGCTGCCGCACTGATGGTCGGCATCGCGCTCGTTTCCGCGATCGCCGTCCTCGGCGCGTCGCTTTCGCAATCGGCAAAGACCAACCTCGCGAGCGCGGTCAGCGCCGACGAGATCATCACCGGCCCCAGTTCCGGGTTCAGTGCTTCGGTCGCCACTGCCGTCGCCCGGATCCCGGGCGTGTCGACGGTGACGAACGTCTACAAGGGACAGTTCGAGCTCCGGGGCTCACTTTCGACGTTGGACGCTGTCGATCCGGCCGGGCTGCGCCGGACCGTGCACCTGGCGATCAGCGCCGGCCGCGGCGCGCCCGCCCTCGCCGCCGGTCTACTGCTCGTCGACAGCACCACGGCGAGCGCCAAGCATCTCTCGGTCGGATCGTCGGTACCGGTCGTCTTCGCCCAGACCGGCCCGGTGAGGATGCGGATTGGCGGGATCTTCCAAGCGAACCCGCTGATCGGCAGCTACGTCGTCGGCGCCGGCTACTTCCGCTCCCACTTCCACAACCCGCTGCCGATCGCCGTCCTGGTCAACACGCAATCAGGCGCCCGCGATGTTGAGATGGCCATCACTAAGTACCTCGACGTGTACCCGAACGTCGCCGTGCAATCGCGGGCGCAGTTCGAACGGGCGCAGCAGGCCTCGCTCAACCAGGAACTGGGGCTGGTCTATGTCCTTCTGACCCTCGCCGTAGTTGTCGCGCTGATCGGGATCATCAACACCTTGATGCTGTCTGTGTTCGAGCGCACCCGGGAACTCGGCCTGCTCCGCGCGGTAGGAATGAGACGCCGCCAGGTCCGCGCGATGATCCGATCCGAGGCCGTGATCATCGCCCTGTTCGGCGCCGTGATCGGCGTGGTCATCGGAACCGCGCTCGGCGTCGCCTTCGCGGCATCGCTGAAAAAGCAGGGCATCACCGAGATCGCCATCCCCTATCCCAGCCTGTTGGGGTTCCTGATCCTCGCTGCTCTCCTCGGGCTTGCTGCCGCCAGCTGGCCGGCCCGCCGGGCCGCCAGACTCGATGTGCTCACCGCGATCGCGGTTGAGTGACCGATGCCGGCGGCGCCCGTCCTCGCGGATCCGCTTGTACTGTGACCTGTTGCGCGACAGTCATCGGCGGGGAGGATGTGGCCAGGTCCGCGTGATCCCATGACATCAGCATCCCCTCCCACGAAGGCCAAGCTGTCGTTGCTGGCGGCTGCCGGAGTGGCGGCAGGCGCTGGTGCGATCTGGCTGTCAGCGCACCAGCCGCCCGCTCGCCCGACCGAGCCGGGGCCGCTGCTCACCCTGCTGGTAGGCGCCTCATTGCTGGGCTCTGGACTTGCCGCCTGGCGAGCTCGGCCGGACAACCGGGTCGGCAAGATCATGGTGTTCACCAGCTTTGCCTGGTTCGCCGAGTTGCTGGTCGACGCGACGCCAGCGTGGTTGAACACGATCGGCCTGGCCGTCCAGGCGCTGTGGGTCGTCGGGTTGGTCTATCTGCTGCTCGCGTTCCCGTCGGGTCGGCTGCAGGGGCGGCTCGACCGCTGGCTGCTGGCCGGCGGGGCTACCGTCGCGGTGGGACTGCAGCTTCTGGCGATGCTGTACGGCAGCAAGGCGGGGTTGCACTGCCCGGGTTGTTCGAACAACCTCCTGCAACTCGTCCACAACAATCAGCAGGCGCGGAACTGGCTCGACCTCCAGCGTGTGATTGGGGCGCCACTGATCGCCGCCATCGTCGTGCGGCTCGTCGTGCGCTGGCGGCGGGCGAGCGCTGCTCAACGCCGCGAGGCCGCGCCGGTGCTCGTAGCCGGATGCGCCACGCTCGTCGCGCTCGGCTGCACCGTCGTGCTCGACCTGCTCGGCGATCCGCTTGGGTCTCTGCCCGCGAACGTGTACTTCACCCTAATGGCGACGGTGCCGGTCGCGGTGCTGTTCGTGTTGCTGCAACGACGGCTGGCACGCGGCATGATCGCGGGACTGGTCGTCGAACTCGGCGGACCAAGCGCCTCCGTCAACCTCCGCGAGGCCCTCGCTCGCGCTCTTGGTGACTCGTCTCTGCAGCTCGCGTTCTGGTTCCCGCCCGAAAGGCACTACGTCGACGGTGACGGCGCGCCCGTCAAGCTTCCTGACGAGGACAGCGGGCGGCGCTCCACGTTCGTGGAGCGCGACGGACAGCCGATCGCCGTCCTGCTCCACGATCCCGAACTGGAACACGACGCCGAACTCGTCGCGTCTGTCTGCGCGGCCGCGAGCCTCACGCTCGAGAACGAGCGGCTCCAAGCCGAACTCCGTGCCCGGCTGCTCGAGCTGCAGGCATCGCGCGCGCGATTGGTGCACGCAACCGACGCCGAGCGGCGACGGATCGAACGCGACCTGCACGACGGCACCCAGCAGCGGCTCGTCTCGATCGCGATGTCACTCGGGCTGCTCGAGACAAAGCTCCCCGGCCAAACCGGAGCCGCCCAAACCCTCGTGCGCGAAACTCGCGAAGCGCTCACACTCGCACTCGCAGAACTCCGCGAGCTCACCCACGGCATCAACCCCCCGCTACTCACTGAGCGCGGGCTCCCCGCGGCCCTCGACGAGCTGTGCCGCCGCGCCGGCATTCCCACACGTCTCGACGTGACGATCGATCAACGACTACCCGACCAGGTCGAGACCGCCGCCTACTTCCTCGTCAGCGAAGCGTTGGCCAACGCGGCCAAGCACTCCCACGGAAGCGAGATCCAGGTTTTCGCCTCCCACCGAGGACAACGCCTGACGGTCGAGATCGGCGACGACGGTATCGGCGGCACCACCCCGACCGGTGGCTCGGGGGTGCGCGGCCTCGCCGATCGCATCGAAGCGCTCGGCGGCCGGCTCACGATCTCCAGCCCGCCTGGCCGAGGCACCACCCTCCGAGCCGAGATCCCATGCGGGTAGCGCTGGCCGACGACGCGGTGATCCTTCGCGAGGGTCTGTCCCGTCTGCTCGAAGAAGCCGGCTTCGAAGTCGTCGGGCTCGCGGCCGACGCGGACTCTCTGCTCGAACTGGTCGAGCGCACCCACCCTGACGTCGCGATCATCGACATCCGGATGCCACCCACACACACCGACGAAGGACTCCGCGCAGCCAAAACCATCCGCGAACGATGGCCATCGATCGGAATCCTCGTACTCTCTCAACACGTCAACACCCGATATGCACTCGAACTCTTGACCGCAGGGACCGACGGCGTCGGCTACCTCCTCAAAGAACGCGTCTCCGACCTCGACGAGCTCGCCGCCAGCGTCAACCGAGTCGGAAACGGAGGCTCGGTCCTCGACCCCGTCGTCGTCGGCGAACTCGTTGGACGACGTCGACAAGGCGACAACCCGCTCGAGCGGCTTACCGATCGGGAGCGCGAAGTGCTCGCCCTGATCGCCCAAGGACGGTCAAACCGCGCCATCGCCGAACAGCTGTACGTCACCGACCACACCATCGAAAAGCACGTCAAGAACATCCTCGGCACCCTGCGGCTACCTCAATCCCCCGACGACCACAGACGAGTGCTCGCCGTTATCACCTACCTCAACTCGCAGTAACCCCGAGGGAACTGGTCCGCCATTGCGGCGCTCCAGCGTTAGATTTCGGCAAGAAGGGGGTCACGTCCGGAGCCACATGAACGGACGAGTTCACGGTTCGGATGGAGCACGAACGGAGCTTCTAGATCGACTCCCTCTCTAGCACGCGCTGCAAAACGGTTGCCGTGGGTTGCGACCGGTTGCGGATCGGCCTGTTTGAGCGGTTTTCGAGCGCGTCTCGTTTGCTACCGGTTGCCACCGGTTGCGCCCGCTGGGCTCCATAAATGCTCCACTTATTCGGCGGGATCACTGATGGCCAAAGGCCTTAGGGCGCCCGCCATCTGCCCGTCGAGAGTTGAGCCCGTCTCCGTAGCGAGGGGGTCACTTGGTCAAAGGCGATGGCTCGTCGCGACGACGAACTCCTGTCCGTTCATTGTGCGGTGCGTGCGGTGCGTTCGGCGACGATCGGGCCGGCTCAGACGGTCAGTATCGGTTGCCTCTCGGTTGCGAGCCTTTCCAGGAGCGTGGCGCCGTGTTCCGGGCCTGGTAGTGCCGCGGTCTGGTCGCGTATCTTCTCAGCGTTCCGCCGATATGAGTCGTTGGCAATCAATCTGCGTACGGATTGTCGAATCGATTCGGGTGTTCGGCGCCCGTACTCGATGACTTCGGCGACGCCGAGCGCAGCGCAGCGTTGCGCGTTGACTGGTTGATCTGCGTCGATCGGGATCGCGACCATAGGCAGGCCGTGGCTTAGCGTGGCTGCGACGGTGCTGAAGCCGGCGTGTGTGATCACCAGGTCGCAGTACGGAAGCAGAAGGCTCTGCGGGATGTAAGGCTCGATGTGGACGTTGTCGGGTTGCGGACCGAAATCGCTGGGATCGCGGTCTCGGCCGATCGTGAGGATGAGATTGACCGGTTCGTCGCGCAGTCCTTCGAGGATCGCCTCGAACAGTCCCGGCGTGCGCGTATTGAACACGGTGCCGAGCGTCGCGTAGACGGTCGGACGGTCGCTCAGGTGGCTGACCCATGTGGGTAGCTGCTTCTCTCCGGAGTGGCTAAACGCGACGGGTCGCAACAGATGAGCGGTGGGGACAGGCCGTTGAGCCGGGTCGCAGAAGCCCGGCGGTTCAAAGGCGAGGTGGAGATAACGAAAGAGCATGTCGGCGCCGGGGTCGGGCTCGAGGTTGTGCGCGACGCGCAACCTGGTCATCTGCGGGGCGACGAGTTGTCGCGCGGAGTAGCTCGAGAGCATCGTGTTGGTTCGCACGGACGCGTGCGGAATCCCGAGTACCTCCGCAGCGATACACCCGCCGAACTCAGCCACTTCGCGCACGATCACGTCTGGTTCCCAGTCGGCCGCGATGACGAGGAGGTCGGGGACGATCGACTCCGCGTACAGCCCCGCGAACAACTTGCGGATGCGAAACAACGTACGCGCCGACCCCTCCGGCGAGAGCGTCTCGAGCTCCTCCTGGAGCCGAGCGAAGCGCTCATCTGAACCGTCTCGTTCCCGGTCGAATCCGGCCGCTACTGCGGGAAAACCGTTGCCCTCAACGCGGCGATGGAACGAGGGCGCGGTCGCGAAACAGACGTCATGCCGGGCCGACTCCAGGGCATGTGCGACCGGCACAAGAGGATGAAAGTGTCCCAGGCCCGCAAGCGTCGTAAAAAGGAAGCGCATCAGGTCCGGACCCTAAGTGACCCGCGCCGAATCGCGGACGGCAGAACTGTCGCTCCGCGGCGAGTAGTGCATTAGCTCGGATCATGCTCGCCCCAAGCGTCTGACCTTGCAGCAGGATCCGCTTTTCGGCGCGGGCGCGCTCGTGCTCCGGTGAGTCGACGAACTCCAGGGGATCGCGGCGATGGCAACTCGCTACCGCGCGTGCTGGACGAGCTTCGGCACCAGCTCCCGGTCGTTGAAGATGTCGATCGCGACCGCCCGCCCGCCTTGCACGGTGAACGCGAGCAGCGCAAACGGCTGCTCGCCGTCGAACGCGACGACGCCGGCTGCGCCGTTGATCAACGCCGGCCGGACGAACGGCGCGAAGCGGCTGAACTGCAGCGCGCCGCGGGCGGCTCGCTCCGCGCCTCGCAGTTCGGTCACCCGGTCGTGGTGGTGGTTGCGGATCACGACGTCCGGGTCGAGAACCGCGACCAGGGCGTCAAGATCGCCGTCGCGAGCGGCCGCGAAGAATGCCTCGACGATCGAGCGTTGCGCCGGTATGTCGGCGTCGGGCGTGGGCGCGGTGTCCTGGACGCGTTGCCGCGCCCGGCTCGCCAGCTGGCGAGTGGCCGCGGGCGAACGGTCGAGCACCGAGGCGATCTCGTCGAAGGGCACCGCGAACATGTCGTGCAGGACGAACGCCACGCGCGCAGCCGGGGCGAGCGTGTCCAGCACCACCTGCAGCGCGACCCCGACCGCCTCGGCCAGCAGCGCTTCGTACTCGGGGTCCTCACCTGTTGCCGGTGAGACGAGCGGCTCGTGCACGAACCCGTCGAGTGGTTGCTCGCCGCGGGTCGAGCGTGCGCGGAGCATGTTTAGGCAGATCCGCGCGACGACCGTGGTCAGCCACCCTTCGAGGTTGTCGATCTCCTTAGCGCGGGTCCGCTGCAGTCGCAGCCACGCCTCTTGGGCGGCGTCGTCAGCCTCGCTGAGCGAGCCGAGGATCCGGTAGGCGACCGCCCGCAGGCGCGGCCGCTCGCGATTGAACCGGTTGGCGAGCGCGAGTTCGTCCATCTGTCACATCCAGCCGTCGTCGAGGGTCATACCTACCAGACCCCAGCAACCACAACGATGTGACAGGAGAGTGCGCGATGGCACGGATTCAAGGTGTTCGACGGAGCCAAGCCGGTCCGATGGTGAAGCTCATTTACCGGCTCGGGCCGCGGATGATGACGAAGCTCACCGGCCGCGAGGCGTCGATCGGCAGCGGCCTCGAGCCGATGGAGATCTGGGCCCATAAGCCGAAGCTGATGGTCGCGATGGGCAAGTTCAACGCGGCGATCCGCAAGCCGGGGGCGGTCGAGGAACGGATCCGCAACCTCTGCGAACTGAAGGGCGCGGCGATGATCGGCTGTGAGTATTGCGTCGATCTCGGCTCGCAGATCTGCCGCAACACAGGCTTCTCTGACGAGGAGCTTCTCGCGATCCCGCGATACAAGAGCAGCGAGCTGTTCAACGAGCGTGAGAAAGTCGCGCTCGACTACACGGTGGCCGTGATGCGCACACCGGTCGAGGTCACCGACGAGCTGTTCGCGAAGCTGCAGCAGCACTACACAACCGAGCAGATCGTCGAGCTGACCGCGCTGCTGACGCTGGTCAACCTCGACCGGTTCAACGCCGCGTTTAGGATCGGCTCCGCCGGCTTCAGCGAGGGGATGGTCTGCGTTCCGCCGGAGAAGCCGGCGGCCGCGCAGCTGACGAAGATCGCGTAACTCGCCGGGCGCGCAAACGTCACCGTGCCCTATAACGCGCTCGCCGCGGCGGTCGTTCAAGAGACCAACCTCGTCGCGACACTGCCAAACCGGCTCCTCGAGGCATTGGCGATCCCGACGTCGCTATCGATTATTCCGACGCCAGTGGAGATCGCCCCAGTTAGCTTCTCGATGGCTTGGCATCCACGACTCGACAGCGATCCCGCCCGACGATGGCTCCGCCAAACGATCCGCTCGGCGACGTCCCCCGCCCCGCGAGCGCAAAAGCTCCATTAACGGCTCCATCCCCATCGCACGCTGCTAACTCTGCAAGTCAGCTGAAACGAAAGCCCCGACGTGACGGGGATTTTGCAGAGCCCTCTGACGGACTCGAACCGTCGACCCCCTCCTTACCATGGAGGTGCTCTACCAACTGAGCTAAGAGGGCTGGTTGGCGACGCCCATCGTATCGGCGCTCAGGCGATCGCGTCCTGACGCGGCATAGCGGGTTCACTGCCCT